>ERZ772886.309-NODE-309-length-48277-cov-4.239642_pt1 | contig 48277 bp, 36 predicted proteins | sample MGYA00512128_ERZ772886 | MGnify/ENA primary metagenome ERZ772886 (study PRJEB29015, sample SAMEA2737698) | human gut metagenome | biome: human gut; feature: human-associated habitat; material: faeces | place: China | collected 2012 ... | reverse complement strand
TGATTGTCGTTTTCCCACTTGCTTGTGCCGCCTTCGGAAAGACCGCCGTCTGTCAGATAATATACGTTTGAGGCACTGCCCATTGTATTCACCGTGGAATGGACCTTTGCGTTTTCTTCAACATTGTAAACACACGCAGAATAACCGCCTGTGGCAATCACATTGGAGCCGCCTACTAAGCCGAAAGCATCGTCGGTCGCCGTTTGGTAACCCGCTGCATAGAAATCCTTTAAAGTGATAGAGGTTCCCGTTGCGGCTACTTCAGACCCGCTCTCTGCCTTTGCGATAAGGCCGCCCGTTCTGTCTGCCGTCAAATAGCAATCCGCATAGGAATCGGTTATCGTTGCCGCATTATACACGGCACCGATGAGGCCGCCTGCTGCACCGTCTGCACGAATGACCGTAGACGCGGAGCTGTCCGTAACGGATACGCTGCCCGTTTTCGTCACCATGCCGATAAGTCCGCCGACGACTTTACCCTTGAGCCACGGCTTCACTTTTTCCGGGGAATCGACCGTTTCGATATCTGCGAGGTCGCCTTTTTTGGAGCTGAGGTATACACGAGTATTTGTGATTTTCACGGTATCGGAAACAGAACCGATGAGCGCACCGACGTTCTGGCCGCAATTATCAATCCTCATGCCGGTAAGCGTCACGTTTTTGATCTCGCCGTTAAATGTACTGAACAGACCTGCATCTCCGTTTTGCGCAGCTTTTTTGATGTACAGGTTTGAAATGGAAGAATACAGCTTTACGTTATCGACCTCGGAATAGCCGTCATAGCTTTTGAGATTCTTATTTGTGATGGGCGTAAAGGTGTCGTCGCGGTAAAAGGAATACCAGTCTTCGTTGTCGGCAGTATCATCCGCAAAGGAAAGGTCACTGACCTGCACGGCGCCGGTGATCGTATCGGAAACATGGGAAGCCTCGTCCAAATTCTGCAAATGGCGGCCGTAGGCGATGAGCGCCGTGCCGGCCGGGATGCCCTCGGCATAGCGGAACAGGCTGTTCGTTTTGCGGGTGTAGCTTTTACCGTCCACATTTGCGTTTTGGCTTTCTACGGAAAGCGTGACGGTGATGTCTGTGCCGCACGCAAGCTTATGGTCGGTTTGATTATAGAAGCGCGTCTTTTCGCTTTCCAAACTATCCATAACCCACGTGTAGTACCAAGTTTTGCTGTTCAGTTGGCGAAGCTCGCTGTATTTTACAACCTTTACATATTCGTTCCGGCCGTCCGAAACCTTGATATTGAACGTCAGTTCATCGGCATAGGGGTTGTTGCAGTAGAACGTTGCCGTCAGCTTCTCGCGGTTATCGATGGAGATGTCCGGCTTTAGAGTGTCGGTTGTGCCGGAGATCACACGCGCACCGCCGTAGTAGCCGATCTTCGCACCGTTGTGCAGGCGGGTCTGACGCACACGCATACGGTTTAAGTATGTGGGCAACGTGGTGGAGGCATCGCCGCTTGTGATCGCCTCCTCGCTGTAAAACGCGCCGTACACACTGCCGCTTTCGGGGTCGTACTCGATGACCCAGTGATTGTTCCAGAGCTCGGCATCTACGGAAGATTCCGGCAGAACGGAAGCTGCCGCCATGCCGAACGTCACGCGGTCTGCGGAAACGACGTAGCAGAGCGTGTCTTTTGTGATGGCGTCTTCCGCATCTTCTTCGGGAGCATCCAGCGGAATGAGACCAATCTTTGCAACGCCGTTCTCCTTGTTTTCGTCGTACTGATAAAGGCTTTCGTAGCCGCCGGCGCGCAGCTCGGACATGCGGTTCTGCACGGCAACGTAAAGGATTTCCGCTTTACTGTCGAGTTCCTTTTGGCGCAGGTTCTTTTGAATCGTCACAAGCGAGAGAACCGCCACGGTAAACAGCACGATGACGATGGCCACAACAATCAAAAGCTCGGACATGGTAAAGCCGGCTTTCCCCTTTCTTCTGTTTTTCAAATCCTTCATATCCCGTGAAAAATTCATGCGTTTTGCTCCTGAGGAAAATATGGAAACCGTAAAACGGTATAAGTCTTTTTAAACACAGAAAACCGGCAAGCAAAAAACAGCTTCCGGCCTGTGTTGCATCAGCTATTTTTGAAGTTCAAAATACGTAATATACAGGTTTACCTGCACATTGCCGGAGCTGCCGGAATTTTCAAACTGCACGCTGATGTCCGATATTTGGTTTGTAAAATCGCTGTTGTGTAGCGCATCAATGATGGCGCGCGTTTCGGCGTAGGTGTTCGTTGTAAAGGCCATGTTGATGGGGCGGCACATGATGTAGCCATCGTTCAATGCCGAGACCTGACCGAAATCCAGCGAATAATCGATGGAAGCCGAAAGAATGCTGTTCAACTCAACGAGCAGCTTGCCGGAATTGTCGTAATTCGGGATGGGCGTGGGGTCGCTCGCGGCATAGATTTCCTCGAGCTCCTTCTGCATCTGGTTCATACGCGTCAAAAGCGCGGTGTTCTGCAAAATCTCGTCCTGCTCCGCGACCGTTTCGGACTGATACTCGTCGATGGAATTGTTGATGGGCTCCAAGATGAGCTTAAAATATGCGATGACGATGAGCAGAACGGTGAGGACGAGCAACATCACTTTTTCGCGCGTTGTAAAGGCTCTTTTCATGCTGTGGCCTCCCCTTCCGCCGTGTCAGCCGGCTGTAATGTGATCGTCACGGAGAAATCGAGGTCTTCGCCTGCCGTTCTTTCGGTGGAAGCGATTGTAAGGTCAGCAGCCTTTACAATGGGCTGCTGCTGTAAAATCTCAAACATGGCGGAAATCTCCTGCAGATTCATGCCGGACATGGAAACAATCATCACGTCGTCCGAAATGGTGACGGCCTTTATCGTGCCGTAGGGCTGCAGATAGTTCTCCATGAGGTCGAGCACTTCCTGTCTGTCCACAGAAACGAACGCACCGGAATCCTCCTGCTGCATCCATTTTCTGGAATAGGTGCGGTACTCTTCTTCGACCTCGGGGTATTTCTCCACGGCGCTCTGCATTTCGGTATACTGGGCATGCACGGTGTTGTAAGCACTTTCTGCGGCACTTTGGCGCGCAAGCTGGTCAAGTACGCCGAATTTCACGACGAGCACCACAAGCACGATAATGACCGCCGTGCCGACAGAAAGCGTCATGACGCTTTGGGAGTGCGACTCGCGCTTTGCGAGGTTGACGGTTCTTTTGGTGGGGTATTTTACGGGCTTTTTGGCGCCGTTCCCCATGCCGAGTTCAAGCTTCATTCCAACGCCTCCTTACTTTTGCAGCGCGCAGCCGATCGCTTTGATGTAAAGCCACGCCGCTTCCAATGCGTCGTGCTGAGGAAGCAGCTCCTCGGCGTTATGTACGTCCAAATCCGTCACACGGCAGATGGCCGCGCGGATCTGATCTACCGCCACACCGCCGCCGCAAAGATAAATTCTCCGGAGCGAGCGCTCGCGGTTATTGTAATTATAGAAGTTGACGGCCTTCATGATTTCGATCGCCATGCGGTTGAAAAGCTCGGCGCTCACGTCTTCGGAAAGCACGTCGTTGTAATCGGACAAAATGTGTGCGTGTGCCATGTGGATATCCACGCCGCGCACATCGGAAATCGTCTGCTCAAGATCACGCAAACCAAGGTCGACGGAGCGCTTCGTGGTGAAATCGCCGTCCTGCAAAATGTGCATACGGATGCCGTTGTGGCCGAGGTCTACAAAGCAGTAATCGCTGCCCGCGGGCGCATTTGTGCGCTGCATGTAATCCTCCGTCAGTGCAGCGTAGGCGCATTCCTCCGGCATGGCGACCTTCAAATTGAAGCCCGCACGGCGCAGCATGGCGCGGTATTCTTCCACGGTGCTTTTTAAGGTGGCGCAAACGAAAAGCTGCAGCTCCTTTACATTGCCCTCTGCGTCTTTCACCGTATCCTGCACGGCGTAGTCGAAATAATACTTATTCTTTTCCTGCGTCAGGTAATCTTTAAATTCAAACGGCAGGTTATACAACAGTTGGCCGTCCGTCATGGCAGGCACGGTCACGTTGCGGGTGAACACCAGCGTGCCGGGCAGAATGACCGCCGCCGCACCGCGGGAGATGCCGTTTTCTTTCGCCATTTCCTTGATAAAATCCGCCATGGCGTCCATGGAGACGATTTCACCGCCGGAGACCATGTTATCCGGCAATTCTTTCGCCATAACCTTTTTCAGTTTGCCGCCTGTAAAGCATGCGGCTTTTACCATGCACTCGCCAATGTCGAATGCCGTGATTTGTCCGGGCATGATACAGACACCTCGCTTTCTTTGTTATCCCTATCCATCAAGCTGTAAAGCTTTTGTTCTTTCCGTTAAAATAAGCTCAAATACACGCCGATGATCTCGCTGCCGCAAAGGAGCGTGAGAATCGCCGCCGCCGAGATGGACGGCCCCCACGGAAAAAGCTTTCCGTCTTCTTCCTCTGCCCCGTCTCCTGTGGTACGTTTTTCCGGGAAGACAAACGCGAAGACGATGCCGAACACGCACGCAATGAGCAGGCACAGAATGTTCCGCTGCCAACCGAGAAACAGGCCGGTGAGGAACAGCAGTTTAATATCGCCGCCGCCCATGGCTTCCTTTTGGCGCACTTTTTCGTATAAGAGCACGATGAGCAGTAAACCGCCGCCAACGGCGAAGCCGCCGAGCAGCGCATCCATAAGGTTTTCGAGCACGTTCCCCTGCAAAAACAGGAAAACAACACGCACGACGATCCCCGTCACGATGAAACGATCCGGGATCATATACCCCTCCAAATCCGTGAATGCAGCGGCGAGCAGCAGGCACGCCAGCAAAATGTATTCAAGGGCTTGGAGCGAAATATCATATTTTAGCACGAGCAGCAAAAACGTAAGCGCCGTTAACACTTCTGCAAAGACATGTCCCGCAGAGAACTTTGCGCCGCAGTATTTGCAGCGGCCTTTGTGCATGATGTAGCTTAAAACGGGAATTAAATCTCCCGCGCCGAGCACGTGGCCGCAGACGTCGCAGTGCGAGCGCCCGTGTAAAACAGATTCGCCGTGGACGATACGCCACGCCATGCAGTTGAGAAAGCTTCCCATGCACGCGCCGAGAATCCCCGTAAGCACACAAATATAAACCGTGAGAGCGGGTGAAACCCAAAGCATACTACGTCCCCTTTTTTATGAAAACCTAAAGTGAAAAATCAAAAGAACAGATCATAGGGGAGCCGCAACCCCCGACCCCTCAATAGATCTGGTTCATTTAAAATGAGTTGTGTTAATTTGCAGTTAGATAAAGAAATTACTTGCCGTCGCCAACAGAAATCGTAACTTTGCCAGTAGCATAATCATAGGAGTACTTAACACCGTCGCCCTTCTGCCAAACGCCAACATCGGCGCCACCGACTTTAACCGTAGCATCGGTGTTATTGCCCTTGCAAGTGTAAGCAGTACCACCTGTAGTAACACTACCATCAGTGTTCAATGTATATTCTTTGGGTGTCTGACCGGTTTCACCGGAGTTTTCACCCTCGTTTGTCAAAACATCAGCCATAACGGAAGCATAACCTGCACGGATATTCGCTTCGTCGGTTGCAACTCTTGCCTTATTCAGAGAAGAAGCAAAGGTCGGGATAGCAATAGCAATGAGGATTGCGATGATTGCAACAACAATCAGCATTTCCATGAGCGTAAAGCCCTTCTTATTCTTCATCTTACGCATTTTGTTCATCATAGGGACCATTCTCCAATTCATTGAAATTTTGCTCGCCCCAAAAACGTACTTTTCGGGGTTCACCATCGAAATTTATGTATTCCGCCGGTTCGGGTTGGATCGCCGACGGGGTACAGCGAAATAAATCAAACGATGCTGCCATACATGGTAAACATCGGCAGGTAAACGGCCAGCAGCAAAATGACGGTGACGACCGCCAAAACAATGGTGATGGCCGGCTCTAACATAGAGAGCAACCGCTGCGTGAACACCGAGACCTCGTTATCGAAGTAATCACCGATGACGGTGAGCGTTTCTTCCATGTTGCCGGAGCGTTCGCCCACGCCCACCATTTCGGTGAGCAGCTTTGGAAAATACGGAATCTCGTTCATGCAGTCCACCAAGCTGCGGCCCTGCTCCACGCCCTGCCGCACTTTGCGGATGGACACCGCGAACATGTAGTTATCTGCCACATTTGCCGTGACCTCCAGCGCTTTCGTAATCGGCAAGCCCGCCGTGAGCATGGTGCTCATGGTGCTTGCAAACTGCGAAGCGGCGTTCAGACTGTGCATTTTTTTGAGCGGTGAGCGCTTTAGCTTGTTTTCCGCAAGGAACGCACGCCCCTTTTCGTTCTTTTTCAGCAGAAGCCTGCCGATGAAGAACACGAGCACAATCAAAATAAGCGACCACCAGTAGTTCGTGAGAAAATCCGACGTTGCGATGAGCGCCTTTGTGATGCCCGGCAGCTCGGTATCAAGCTCCAGAAATACGCTTGTAAACGCCGGCACGGCTACCACCATAATGATGATGAACACGATGACGGCGACGCAAATGACAATTGCCGGATACGTGAGCGTGCTGATGATCTTCGCTTTCATTTTAGCAGTTTTATCGTAGTATTTATGTAGTTTTTCAAAGCATTCTTCCAGTGTGCCGGACTGTTCGCCCGCGCGTACGGTCTCAATAAACGTGGTCGGAAAGCCCGTAGCGTTGTTTTCAAAGCTTTGCGCAAGGCTGTAACCGCCGGAGACGTCCTCTGCGACCTTTTTCAGCATTCTTTGCAGTTCTTTGGTGCGAGCCTGTGCCGCAACCATCTCCACACAGCGCACAATGGGCAGACCGGAGGTCAAAATGATGGCGAACTGCGAGCAAATGATGGCAAGCTCCTTGTCTTTGATTTTCTTCGTGCCGATCTGTTTGTTCCAGCTCTGCGTCTCTTTGACTTCTTCTATTTTGGTGATGACGGAGCAGGTCTCGCGCAGCTGCGCGACCGCTTCAAACTCGTTATACGCTTTGATGACGCCGGAAAGCTTTGCGCCGTCCGGGGAAAGCCCTTTGTATTTATAGGTCGTCAAACCCGCTCCCTCACTTTCTTCCTAAATTTAGCCGCGTCTTCCCTTGGAAAACGCTTCTCGGTCTCTGGCGTAGCCGAGCGCCGTTTCATACGTTACGGTGCCCTCGCGCACCATTTTCAGCAGGGCATTATCCATCGTAATGCTGCCGTCCTGCGCGTTCATGGTAATGAAGCTGTCAATCTGCGGGGTCTTACCCTCGCGGATTAAATTTTTGATGGCGCTGTTCACCATCATGACTTCGCACGCCGCCGCCCGGCCGCCCGCGCGCTTCGGCAACAGCTGCTGCGAAAGCACCGCACGCAACGTAGTGGAAAGCTGCAATCGAATCTGACGCTGCTGCCCCTCCGGGAACACGTTCACCATGCGGTCAACGGAATCCGCCGCGGAGTTTGTGTGCAGGGTGGCGAAGACCAAGTGGCCCGTTTCCGCCGCCGTCAATGCGGTCTCAATGGTATTGAGGTCGCGCATCTCGCCGATGAGGATAACGTCCGGGTCCTCACGCAGGATAGACCGCAGACCGTCTGCGTAGCTTCTGGTGTCTTTGCCGATTTCGCGCTGGTTAATGATGCACTGATCCGGCTCGTAGATGTACTCGATCGGGTCTTCCAGCGTGATGATGTGGCTGCGCCGCGTATGGTTGATGCGATTTAAAATCGCCGCCAACGTCGTGGATTTGCCGGAACCCGTTTCACCCGTGACTAAAATGATGCCGCTGCGGTACTCCGGGAATTCGGAAACAACCGGCGGCAAATTCAGCGCCTCGATCTCCGGGATGGTATCCGCCAAAATACGGATCGCCGCCGAGACCGCCCCCTGCTGGCGGAACAGGTTGATTCTGGTTCGCGCTCCGCACGGAAACGTCCGCGCCAAATCAAGCTCGCCGATGCATTCGATCTCGTGGAAAAGGTCGCCTGCAAGGCATTTTGCGTAGTATTCGCAGTCTTCCCACGTGAGGACTTTCTCCGTGAGGTTCTGCACCTTGCCGTCTATACGGCATTTCACCGGCAGGCCGGTGACAATATGAATATCGGAAGCGCCTTTTTGCTGCGCCTGCGCGATGATTTCGCTGATTTCAAGCATATTAAAACCATCGCCGAAACGCGGCGACTGCGTCCTTTCCGAAAGTTATGAGCAAATTTTCAACAGATTTTCAGCAGAATGTCAATCCGCTGTGGAATTGATGGCGCGCGCGGCTTCCGCTGCGCTGATCTCGCCGCGCAAAACAAGGTTACGGCAATTTTCGCGCATCGTGACAAAGCCAGTCTCCGCTGCCGCCCTTGAAAGTGCATCGTACTTTGCGCCTTCTGTAACCATGCGGCGAATGCGCCCGTTGAGCATGAAGATTTCAAAGACGGCACGGCGACCCTTGTAGCCGGTGTGGTAGCACTCCTGACAGCCCTCGCCGCGGTAGAACTGCACGTTGGCGTTCTCCGGCAGGCCGAGCATGGCAAGCTCCTCCGCCTCCGGCCTATACGCCTTCTTGCAGTGCGGACAGATCTTGCGCACAAGGCGCTGGGAAATAACGCCGCGCAGCGCGCTGGAAATGAGGTACGGCTCCACGCCGATATCGATCAGGCGGTCGATGGCGGAAACGGCGTCGTTCGTATGCAAGGTGGAAAGCACCAAATGGCCCGTAATAGCAGCACGAATGGCAATGGCGCCCGTCTCTCCGTCGCGAATCTCACCGACGGAAATGACATCCGGGTCCTGACGCAAGATGGCGCGCAGTCCTGTCGCAAACGTCATGCCGGTCTTTTCGTTGATCTGGCACTGGTTAACGCCCGGAATGTTGTATTCCACCGGGTCCTCCAGCGTCATGAGGTTCGTTTCCTCACTTGCAAGCTCCTGCAGCATGGCGCACATCGTCGTGGATTTACCGGAACCGGTCGGGCCCACAATCAAAATCACGCCGCTGCTGTTTTTGAGCAGCGCATCATACTTTTGCAGGTCTGTGCCCTCAAGGCCGATGGACTGCTTCGTGATCGTATGCCCGGATTTATCGAGCAAACGCAAAACAATCTTTTCGCCGTAGATCGTCGGCATGGACGAGATACGCAGGTCGATCTCGTGGTGACGCACCTGCACCATGGCACGGCCGTCCTGCGGGATCTTACGCTCGGAAATATTCATGCCACCCATGATTTTCAGGCGGGAAATAACGTTGCTCTGCAAATTTGCGGGCACGGTCAAAATCTTTCTCAAAATGCCGTCGATACGCATGCGCACCACCATTTCGCCCTCCTGCGGCTCAAGGTGGATGTCGCTCGCGCGCTCCAAAAAGGCGCGCTCAATGACGGAATTTACAAAGCGGATCGTCGGCGCGGCAGACGCGTTGCCGGCATCCGTCTGGTTCATCTGCACCGGCACGATATCCGGTGTGGATGTGCCGACCTCTCGCTTCATTTCTTCAATGGCGCGGGCCGTGCCTTCGCTGCCGTACAATGTGCCGATGGCCTGCTCGGTCGCGCGGCGCGTGGAGATCATCGGCACAACGCGCTTATGCGAAGCGGCCTTAATCTCTTCCTGCGCAACGAAGTTCAACGGATCGCTCATGGCAACAAAAAGCTCGTCTTTTACAAGCTTTACCGGCACCACGTTGTATTTTTTCGCGATGGCGCGCGGCACAAATTTGGCGAGCTCCAACGGAATAGAGATCGCCGTTAAATCGATGAAATCGACGCCGAGCTGCATTTGCAGTGCTTCAATGAGCTGACGTTCCGTGATGATATTACTTTCAATCAGAACGTCGCCGAGACGTTCTTTCTTCTGCTTTTGAATGGTCAGCGCTTCTTCAAGCTGCTCCTGCGTAATGGCACCTGCCGCAATCAGCAGATCGCCAAGTCGCATATAAGCCATGGAACGTCCTCCCTTTCTAAACCGAGCTTCGTATTTCGTATATTTATGCTGCTTTTCGCATAATCGAGCAGTTTTATATGTTTAAAATGCGAAAGCCGCGTCCAAAATTCTCATTTTCTGCATAAAGCACCAGAATTGCAAAATTCGCGCTATTATTTTATCATATCAACACTATGATTTCAACCTTCATGTGGAGAAAATTCCCACAGAAATTCATCTTATTTTCAGAATCAATTTATGAAATTTCTGCGCATTGGTGTTTTTGTCAGGAGCAGGCACACTGCAGCCCATAAAAAGACGGCGGCGCAACCGCTTTTAAAGGAACGCCGCCGTTTTATGGCTTTTATCGGCTATTTTTCTTGCAATATTTGCGCACCGCTTTTGTGATCTTTTCAAGGTCAAGCGGCTTTGTGAGGTGCTCGTTCATACCGGCTTTGCGGCTGCGGGCGGCGTCGTCGGAAAACGCGTTTGCCGTCATGGCGAAGATCGGCACGGTCTCCGAATCCGGGCGGTCGAGCGCGCGGATTTTCTCCGCCGCCTCCAAACCGTTCATCACGGGCATCATGATGTCCATTAAGATGAGATCATACGTACCCGGGGCCGAGGCTTTGAATTTCTCCAGGCCCTCTGCGCCGTTCCATGCTTTTGTGACCTCGGCGCCGCTGTCCTCAAGCAGGAACGCCGCAATCTCCATGTTCACTTCGTTATCCTCCACAAGCAGCACATGCAGCCCGCGGAACGCGGTGGTATCGATCTCTTCCTCCGGCTTTTCGGCATCAAACGGCGCGGGGTCGAGCTTCAGCGGAATCTCCGTGATAAATGTGGTGCCCACGCCCTTTTCGCTGACCACGGTGACGGTGCCGCCCATGGCATCCACGAGTTTTTTCACGATGGAAAGGCCGAGCCCCGTACCCTGATACGTAGTGCGTGCACCGGATTTTTCCTGCGAGAACGGTTCAAACATGTGCTTTTGGAATTCCTCGCTCATGCCGTTGCCGTTATCTTCACAGATAAAGCGGCAGCGAACGGTGTCCTTCGTTTGTGAAACGATGCTGCACGTAACATGTACATAGCCGCCGGCTCTGCCATACTTGATGGCGTTGCCGCCGATGTTTTGGAAGACCTGTCTTAAATGCAGCGGGCTGCCGATGACATGCTTTTCGCCCTTATCTTCCATTGTGACGGTATACGTAATACCGCGCGCCTGCGCTTGTGTGGAGAGCAGCACACCCACATCGTGCAGCAGCTCGTTCAAATCGAACGGTACTTCCTCAAGCTGCATTTCGCCGGATTCCAGCTTGCTCATATCGAGCACATCATTTACAAGATCTAAAAGAAAATCCGAAGACTGCATAATCTTTGCGCGGCATTCCGCCTGCTTTTTCACGTCGTTCGGGAAACGGTCGGCAATCTGCACCATGCCGCGGATGCCATTGATCGGCGTGCGGATATCATGGCTCATGCGGCGCAGAAAATCCGTTTTGGCGGCGTTTGCAAGGGTAGCTTCCTCTGCCGCGCGGCGCAGGTTTTCCTGATATTCCATATCGCGCTCCTTTTGCTCCGAAACATCGCGGAACAAAAGCATGAGTGAGCTCGGCTTTTCCCGGTGCGTAAAGCGGCGCTGCGGCACAAGAAGCAGCTGGTACCACTTGCCCTGCACATCTTCTATTGTGAAGCCGTCAAAAGCCTTGCCCTCTAAGCGCTGCTGTGCGGTGTCGAGGTCCGTAAACGCACGGAATTCCTCCCGGTACGCCTCGGCTACGTGCTCGGTGTTAAACTTTTCCAGCATGGCTTTTGCGCTTAAAACACCGTTTGTGATTGCTTTCATGCGCTCACTCTGCACAATGGGCTCCCATGTATCGTCCTGAGGGTGAATGAGCAGGTTTGACAGGTAAATGCTCGAAATGGCGCTGATAAGGTGGTATTCCTTTTCCATACGCAGCAGACGGCGCTTTTTACTGTACTGCCGCCAAATAAGGTACCCCATGCCGCAAAACAGGTAGATTGCCGTAAACAGCAGCATCCAACCGCGGCGACTTGCGTAGACTACGCGACTCGGGAAAAAGGCATACAAATAATAATCTCTGTACTGGGTGAACATACCGTACCATGTGCCGCTGTCGTTTTTTAATTGCAGCAATGTGTCCGGTGTAAGCTGCTCCCCTCCAACGAGCACGTCAGCAATAGGATAATACTGCACAAGCGTGTTCTCCAGCTGCTCGCAATTCGTGCTGATAACGCGCGTGCCGTCCGTGATGACGACGGTCACATCCTGCCGGAACATTTTAGCATCCAGCATAGTGGAGAGAGAAAGCTCATTTTTATCGTTTTGAAAGCGCGTGACATCCGTATAGCAAATAACGAGGCCCGGTTTATCCTGCCGTGCGGAAATGGCGTAGTTATACGTATTGTCGTTTAAACAGATCTGGTCGGCATAGGTTTTCTGCGGATAGTTCAAAATATCCGCCGCATTTTTGTCCCCTATTATCTGGCTGAGCAGCAGACTTTCATCCTTGCCCGCTTTGTCGTAATGAGCCAGCACGGAGAAATTTTCATCCAAAACAAAAATGCCGGTCAAATACTGAAATTTCGCATAGCGCTGTAAGCGATTTTCGTTTAAAAGCGCATCTTCCTCTTCGTAACGGTACGCCGTCAGTGTTTTGACTTTGGTCAAAACCTCTTGCAGCGCTTCGGTGGTATTGGCCAAGCGGTAGTTGTCGTACTTGCGGCAGCTCGTCTGCATAAAAGCGAGTACGTCCTCAACATCCGCTTTCGCCTTGTTCTGTTCATACTGTGTTACGCCTGCAAATACCGGCAGCAGCACAACAAAGCCGAGAAGAAGCGTGACAATCCACCGCATGACCGTTTCCATGCTCGGCTTATGGAGCTTCGGTTTTGTTTTTCCCTTGAACTTCGGCATCATTCGGTACCTCCGTTCACGCTTTTTTCGGCGTCCAACCCATATTTTTTCACAATGGCGGCCGTTGTGCCGTCTTCGCGCATTTCAAGCAGCGTCTGCGTCAGCTTTTCCGCCAGTACTGCATCGCCGTCCGGTTTAAATGCCACGCCCACGGCGTCGCTGTACATGTTCATGTTGAGATAGCGGTAGCCGTCCGGGTATTCGTCCGTATATAATCTCAGCGAGCTTTCATGCCCGATGGCCGCATCCGTATAGCCCTTGCGCAGCGAAGTAAACACCTCGCCCACCGTGCTGAATGTGGAAAGATCCGTAATCTCCGGCAAATTCGGGTTCAGCCCTTTTAAAATGATCTCCTCGCTTATAGAGCCGGCCTGCACCGCCACGCACTTTTCGGCAAGGTCTTCAAGTGTTTCAATCTCGCTGTCCGCCGGCACCACGACCACGCGCTGCGTGTACATATACGGCCCTGCCCAAATAAACTCATCTTCTCTGCCTTCCATCGTCAGGCAGCACCAAAGGCAATCCACATAGTCTTCATTCAAAAGCTCAAAGCCCTTATCGATATCGAGCTCCTCGAAGATCGGCTCATACCCGATACGCGCACAGGCTTCCTCGGCAATCTCCACGTCGACGCCGGTATAGTTGCCTCCGATATTGCGGTAAAAATACGGCGCATACGTTGTGCCGCCGATGCGTATTTTCGGTTTTTCCGTCTCCGGTTGCTGTGCCGTATCGCTGCATGCGCAAAGCAGCGCAATAAGCGTGGCAAAAAGCAAAAGGATCCAAGCCTTTTTTCGCATATTTTTTTCCTCTGTTTTCTATGTGATGTGATTTGAATACGGCACTCCAAAACCGCTGTTTTTCCGGGTGTTTTCGGGGCTGAGCCACCGTTGCTTTTCTCAAAATACGCTCTGATTTATAGATTTAGTATAGCGTACTTTCCGCTGATTTTCAATTATTTTTTATGTTCTGTGCATAAATAACTTGTTTTTCTCCATTTTCGACGTGACGTGTACGTAAAGACAATTCCAATGTGTAAAAAGCCGGAAAAATCTGTGCATTTTATCTTGTTTTCTGTGCCTTATTATGCTAAAATCAAGACAAAAGCACCAGTCTTTACAAAAACCCAAACCGATATAGAAAAGGAGCTGCAACTATGAGGTATCTCGATAAACGTGTGGAGCGCATTTGTGATGAGCTTTACCGTCTGCGCATCGTGCAGCGCATTCCGCTGACCGACCTTATCTGCAAAAAGGGCACGTATATCCGCCCCGAAGCAGCAGATGCCGCTACGCCGCCGTGGACGTCGTTTGACAGCCGCACCATGCACTGGTACGGCCCGGACGAGCACTATTGGTTCCGCACGGAATTCACCGTGCCGAAAGCGCTTAACGGCAAGGCAATGTGGCTGAACGTGCGCACGCAGATCGAAGGTGACGACGGCAAAAACCCGCAGTTTTTGCTGTTTGTGAACAACGTGCCCGTGCAGGGCATGGACATGAATCACCGCGACGTGCTGCTTTCCCCGAAAGCGATTTCCGGCGAAAAGCTTGTGTTCGACTTGCAAGCGTACACCGGCACCATCCACAACGAATTCAATCTCTTTATGGAAATTCAGGAGATTGACTCGGAGATTGAAGCGCTGTATTATGACTTGAAAGTGCCGGTCGAAGCGTTTTCGCGCATGGAAAAGGAAGACCGAAACCGCATGCTGCTGGAAAATGCACTGAACGAAGGCATAAATCTGCTCGACCTGCGCACGCCATACAGCGAGGAATTTTACGCTTCCGTGCGCGCGGCTTCCGCATATCTAAAAAAAGCGGTCTACACCGACCTTGCGGGACACGACGACGTGATTGCGAGCTGCATCGGCCACACGCACATCGACGTGGCGTGGCTGTGGACGGTCGCCCAGACGCGTGAAAAGACCGCGCGCAGCTTTGCGACGGTTTTGAAGCTTATGGACGAATACCCGAATTATCACTTCATGTCCAGTCAGCCGCAGCTTTATTATTTCTTAAAAGAGCGTTATCCGGAGCTGTATGCGCGCCTGAAAGAGCGCGTGAAGGAAAAGCGTTGGGAGCCGGAGGGCGGCATGTGGCTGGAAGCCGACTGCAACCTGACGAGCGGCGAAAGCCTTGTGCGCCAGTTCATTCACGGCAAGCGCTTCTTCCGCGAGGAATTCGGCGTGGATAACCGCATTTTGTGGCTGCCGGACGTGTTCGGCTACTCCGGCGCGCTGCCGCAGATCATGAAAAAGAGCGGCATCGATTACTTTATGACGACGAAGCTTTCGTGGAACCAGTTCAACGAAGTGCCGTTCGATACATTCGAGTGGCGCGGCATTGACGGCAGCGAAGTGCTGACGCATTTCATCACCACGCTCAGCATCGGCCAGAACGTGCAGAACTTCTTCACCACCTACAACGGCATGCTGCACCCGGATGCCATTATGGGCGGCTGGGAGCGCTACCAAAACAAAGACATCAACAACGATATTCTCATCGCTTACGGCTACGGTGACGGCGGCGGCGGCCCGACCCGCGATATGCTGGAGACGAGCAAGCGCATGGAAAAAGGCGTTTTGGGCATCCCAAAGGTGCGGCAGGTCTTCGCGCGGCAGTATTTTGACGAGCTGAACGAGCGCGTAAAAGACAGCAAACGTCTGCCCACGTGGGAGGGTGAGCTCTACTTCGAGTATCACCGCGGCACGTACACCTCCATGGCGCGCAACAAGCGCGGCAACCGCAAAACAGAGCTGGGACTCATGGACTTAGAGCTTTTGAGCGTACTGGCAGCACCGCAGCTCCCCTACCCCGCAGAAACGCTGGATCGTCTGTGGAAAAATACGCTTTTGAATCAATTCCATGATATTCTGCCCGGCACCGCCATTCACGAGGTCTACGAGCAGACGAAAAAGGAATACGACGCGATGGCGGAGACGATCTCTGCGCTTTCTGCCGACCGCATGCAAGTGCTTGCGCCGCAGGGAGAAGGCATCACGGTGTTCAACACGACGGGTAAAACGCGCAATGATATCGTTGTACTTGAAAATTGCACCGTAAATGCACTTTCCGACGGCAAAAATACTTATCCCGTGCAGCAGACCGAAAACGGTGCTGTGGCGTTCCTGCCCGACTTGCCGCCGAAGGGCTACAAGTGCTTTGCGCCGGTCGAAGCAGGCAGCTTTGAAAACCCGCTGCACATTGACGGCAGCACGATCACGACGCCGTTCTACACGGTTGAATTTGATGGAAACGGGCTCATCACGCGCCTTTATGACCGCAAAAACGACCGCGAGACCGTGCAGCCCGGCAAATATGCGAACCTGATGCGCATGTACGAGGACAAGCCTATGCACTACGACAACTGGGACATCGACTGCTACTATACGGAGAAATTCTGGGACGTCACCGACGTGCAGCGCATGGAATGGACGGAACGCGGCCCCGTGCGCGCAACTCTCGAGATTGAGCGCAAGGTCAGCCGTTCGGTCATCTGCCAGAAAATTCACTTCTACGCCGCGTGCCCGCGCATCGACTTTGAGACGACGGTCGACTGGAAAGAGCACCAGCACCTCCTGAAAGCCCACTTCCCGATGGACGTACACACGGACGAAGCAACATTTGAGATTCAGTTCGGCAACGTGACGCGCAAAACACATCAGAACACGAGCTGGGATCAGGCACGCTTTGAGAGCTGCGGCCAAAAGTGGATCGATGTTTCCGAGGGTCACTACGGCATCAGCCTGTTAAACGACTGCAAATACGGTCACTCCGTGCACAACGGCGAAATGGCGCTGACGCTCATCAAATCCGGCACAGAGCCGAACCCTGTCGCCGATCAGGAGATGCACGTATTCACCTACGCGCTCTACCCGCACGCCGAAACATGGCGCAGCGCGGAGACCGTAGCGCAGGCGTACTTCCTGAATCAGCCTGTGCGCGCCACCGCAGGCGGCACAGCAGGCGAAGCGTACTCTCTCGCGAGTGTGGACGCCAAAAACGTCATTTTGGAAACCGTCAAGCAGGCGGAAGACGGCGACGGCGTGATCGTGCGTCTGTACGAATTTGAAAACGCCCGCACAACGACGAAACTGCATTGGAACCGCCCCATCGCTTCCATTACGGAGTGTGACTTGCAGGAGAATGCGCTCACGGATGTCCCGGTCGAAGGCGGTACATTCAAATTCACCATCAAGCCGTATGAGATCAAGACGTTCCGCATCCGTTAATCAAAAATAAAGCGCCGGCGGCTGTACCCGAGTTGGGCGCAGCCGCCGACTTATTTTATGAGGTGATATGTTTTGAGGAGCGCCACGCGCCGCTTGCCGATCTCGACACTTTTTCTAAGACTCGTACGGTTTTGAATGTTTTCCTTACCGTAGCGTATAAGCCGCCTTCCCCACGCGGCAGGCAAGCTATGCGGCGCGCAATGCAGCGCTTTTGCAGAGGGGAATGCCGCACGCAGCACGGAAAAGCGCTCGCGTTTTCCTGCATTCTGCACAGCCGCCGCGTGCAGCGTCATGTTCGCACCGTGCAAGCGGCTTTTTTCTGCCGCACCGTGCACGCCGCCTGCCAAAATATCCTCTAAAAGCGCAGTCTCATCCGGCGCGGGGTGCACACGAAGCAGCGCTAAGCTTTCCGTTTTCTCAAAGCCGAGATATTTCTCGCCGATTTCAAAGAGCGCCGTCAAAAATTCGAGTGCCGAAAGCTTTTCGCAGCAGCGGCGCAAATACAGTTTGTCAAGCTCCTTTCCATGCTTTTCGGCAAACAACAGCAAATCACACACCGCGCGAATGCCGCACCCGCCGTGCAGAAAGTGCTTTAAGCTGTGGCACAAAAGGTACAAAAACGTCTCGTTCGCGCCAAACGTATAAATTTCTTCGCCCTGCACGAAAACGGTTTCCGTGCGCAGCTTTTCATGCGCAAAAAAGGCGTTCATGTGCCCATACGCATCGTTTTCCGGGAACGCCGCGCCGTGCAGTTCTAAAACGAGCGGACTGCCGGGCAGGTAAAATGTCTGTTCAAGCGGATCGACAGTCTCCCCTGCTGTGCGGCAGCCGAGCCGCAATAAAGCATTGCGTGTGCGGTCAAATTCACCCGAAACCGCCAGTAAATCGACATCCGAGAACAGCCGCAGCTCCGGCTTCGGGTACAGCGCAGCGCACACCGGGCCTTTCAGCACGAGCGGATGCAATTTCATTTCGCGCAGCTTGCTGTAAAGCTGTAAAAATACCTGCGTTTTCAAAATCTGCTCTGCCGTTTGGCAAAACGCCATTTGCCGCGCAGCTTTCAGTGCCTTGCCGCACGCATCAAGAACAAGCGGCAGCACACCGTGGCGCACCGCTTGGTGCAAAAGCTCCGTCTGTGTTTCCTGCGGCAGCACACCGAGCGCCGCTTTTTCGTTATGTATCGCTGCTTTCAACGCGTTTAAAAGCAAACTATCCGCCTGTTTCATCGCCTGCTCCTTTTACTCTCCGATATGCCCAAAGTATAGCAGGACAAAAACGCGCAATAAAACGAAAAAAGGCGCCCGCCGTGAAAAATCACAAGCGAGCGCCTCTTATGTTATCTCAAGCTAAAGTTCGTTTTATGTACGAATTACATCGTAACAAAGATGAACTTAATGACGAAGAGCGCAGCGATAATGGTGATACCGATGTCGTTCTTCTTGTACTTACCGGTGAAGAGCGTGATGAGCACATAAGCGATCGCGCCGATACCGATACCGTTGGAGATAGAGTAGGTCAGCGGCATCATGATGAGAGCGAGGAACGCCGGAACAGCGCTGCGCAGGTCGGACATATCGACCTTTGCGAAGCCCTTCATCATCAGAACGCCGACATAGATGAGTGCCGGAGCCGTAGCGCAGGTCGGAACAAGAGAAGCGACCGGGCTGAGGAACAGGCAAACCGCGAAGCAAATTGCAACAACAAGGCTCGTAAGACCAGTTCTGCCGCCGGCGCCAACGCCAGCAGCGGACTCAACGAACGTGGTGCAGGTGGAAGTACCGCAAACAGCGCCCGCAACCGTTGCAACGGAGTCGCTGGTCATGCACTGGTTAACGTTGATCGGATCGCCGTTCTGATCCAGCATGTTTGCCTGAGAAGCGGTGCCGTACAGGGTGCCGATGGTGTCGAACATATCGACGAGGCAGAACGTAACGACAAGCATGATTGCGGAGAAGATGCCGCCGAGCTCAGAGCCTGTGAACGCACGCTGCCAAGCGTCAGCCTGGAACACACCGGTGATGCCGATGGAGCCGAAATCCTTAAAGGTCTGGCCGATCTGGCTCATGTCGAAGGTCGGGGTCGTGCCGGAAAGGAGATAGTACAGAACGGAAATGCCTGCGATGCTGATGAGCACGCCGCCCTTGACGTTGTGCTTTTCAAGAATTGCAATGACGAGCAGGCCGAGGAAGGCGAGCAGAGCCGGCACAAACGGCTTTACGCCGTCAACTTCGTTGAAGAATGCGCCTGCCTTCAGTGCGCCGTGGATATCGACGAACTGAACGAGCGTGTACTGGTTGGTCTGGATGATGCCGACATTCTGGAAGCCGAGGAAAGCGATGAACAGACCGATACCGGCCGGGATTGCTTTCTTGAGGCAGTCCGGAAGAGCCTTTGCGACCTTGACGCGGAGACCCGTGACAGAGAACAGCAGGAAGACAATACCGGAAACCAGAATGATGACGAGGCCTGCATGGTAGCCCTTGATGACATCGCCGCCGGAGATGATTTCCGGCAGAATGAAGGATACGAAGAAGAAGGAGTTCAGACCCATGCCGCAAGCCTGTGCAAACGGCATCTTCGCATACAGAGCCATCAGCAGCGTACCGATGATTGCTGCCAGAATGGATGCGACATACACAGCGTTCCAAATCTGCTGGAAGGCCGGGTCGGCATCCGGAGCCAGATGGTTGAAGCTAACAATCTGGTTCGGGTTCGTGACTACGATGTAAGCCATCGCGAAGAACGTCGTGAGACCGGCAATGATCTCTGTGCGGACGTTCGAGCCACGCTCGGAAATTTTGAAGAATTTGTCCAAGGATGTTCACTCTCCTATAAATTAAAGAATTTCCTGTTCTTCGTTTTTTTGACCAGTTATGGTTTGCACACATCGGAAAAACAGGAATTGTTACCTATAGTATAGCTTCTAATTTTGCGAAAATCAAGAGAAAACCGAATAAAAAGTCACATTTTGTTCATAAGCTGTTTATGATTTGGAAAAAAAGAGTTTTTTGTGCATTTCGGCTAAGGCTATCCTGTATTTTGCTGTTTTTCTCGAATTGCACTGTCGTTTTTGCGTTTTAAAATGCGCTTCTTTTTGATCACCTATAAAGTTTTCATGAATATGCCCCTATCGCTTGCTTTTTTATGCCGTTCCATGCTATACTGATTTATATGCCGCGCGCGGGGAATCCGCGCGAAAGAAAGGAAAGTGTTCCCGAACCATGAACCTACTCACAAAGCTGTTCGGCAGCTACAGCAAGAAAGAATTAAAGCGCATTGAACCGCTTAAGCAAGCGGTTCTCGCGCTCGATGACAAATACACAAAAATGACAGATGAGGAGTTGAAGGGCCAGACCGCCGTGTTGAAAGAGCGCCTCTCCCTCGGCTCTTCCCTTGACGACATCCTGCCCGAAGCGTTTGCAACGTGCCGCGAAGCCATGTGGCGCGTGCTCTCCATCAAGCCGTTCCCGGTACAGATTATCGGCGGCATCATTTTGCATCAGGGTCGCATCGCCGAGATGAAGACCGGCGAAGGCAAGACGTTCACCGCTGCCCTCCCGGCGTACCTCAATGCTTTAAGCGGCAAGGGCGTGCACATCGTCACCGTCAACGATTACCTTGCAAAATATCAGGGCGAAATGATGGCGCGTGTGTTCAACTACCTCGGTCTCACCGTAGGCCTTGCCATCCCCGGCATGGAGCCGGACGAAAAGAAAAAAGCCTACGCCTGCGACATCACATACGCAACGAACAATGAGATCGGCTTTGACTACCTGCGTGACAACATGGTCACCTACAAGGAGCGCAAGGTGCAGCGCGGCCATAACTTCGCCATCGTGGACGAGGTGGACTCCATCCTCATCGATGAGGCGCGTACTCCGCTCATTATTTCCGGTCAGGGCGAGCAGTCCACGGAGCTTTACAACGTCGCCGACCGCTTTGCCAAAACGCTGCGCCCCATCCGCGTGGCGGAGACGAACGAAAAGGAAGACAACGACGAGATCTACGAGGATTACGATTATATCATCAATGAAAAGCAGAAAACCGCAACGCTCACCAAGCGCGGTGTAAAAAAAGCCGAGCAGTTCTTCAGCTTGGAAAACCTCACGGACCCGGACAACATCACCATTCAGCACCACATCAATCAGGCGATCAAGGCGAACGGCATCATGCAGCGCGATATCGATTACGTCGTGCGCGACGGCGAAGTCATCATCGTTGATGAATTCACCGGCCGTCTGATGTACGGCAGACGCTACAACGAAGGTCTGCACCAGGCCATTGAAGCGAAGGAAGGCGTGAAAATCGCGCGCGAAAGCAAAACGCTTGCAACCATCACGTTCCAGAACTTCTTCCGCCTTTACAATAAACTCTCCGGCATGACCGGCACGGCCATGACCGAGGAATCCGAGTTCAGCGAAATTTACAAACTGGACGTTGTAGAGATTCCGACAAACAAGCCGATGATTCGTGAAGACTGCCCGGACGTTGTTTACAAAACCGAAAAGGGCAAGTTCAATGCCGTTATCAACGACATCATCGAGCACCACGAAAAAGGCCAGCCGGTGCTGGTCGGTACCATCACGATTGAAAAATCCGAGCAGCTCAGCGCCATGCTGAAGCGCCGCGGCATCAAGCACGAAGTGCTGAACGCAAAGTACCATGAAAAAGAAGCCGAAATCGTCGCACAGGCAGGCCGTAAGGGCGCCGTGACCATCGCAACGAACATGGCCGGCCGTGGTACGGATATTCTGCTCGGCGGTAACGCAGAGTTCATGGCGCGTGCCGAAATGCGCCGCATGCAGTTCTCTGAGGAGCTCATCGGCGAGGCTTCCGCCTACGGCTACACGGACGATGAAGAGATTTTGAATGCCCGCAAGACATTTGCGGAGCTCAACAAAAAATACAAAGCGGAGATTGCGCCGGAGGCAGAGGAAGTTCGCAAGCTCGGCGGCTTGTACATCATCGGCACGGAGCGCCACGAATCTCGCCGTATCGATAACCAGCTGCGCGGCCGTGCGGGCCGTCAGGGCGATCCCGGTAAGAGCCGCTTCTACATCTCTCTTGAAGACGACCTCATGCGTCTGTTCGGCGGCGACCGCATCCAGACCATTATGGACCGCCTGAATGTGGACGAGGACATGCCGATTGAAGCGTCTATCCTCTCCAACACCATCGAAAACGCACAGAAGAAGGTCGAGGGCAGAAACTTTGCCATTCGTAAGAATGTTCTGCAGTATGACGACGTGATGAACCGCCAGCGCGAGATCATCTATGAGCAGCGTGACCGTGTGCTGAACGGCGACAACGTGAAGCCGCAGATTATGTCCATGATCGATCAGGCCATCGAAGCGAACGTCAAGCGCTTCTTGCCGGAGAACACCCTGCACGACGACTGGGATCTCCGCGGTCTGCGCGACCACTACCTCGGCTGGATGGTCAATCCGGATGAGCTGCACTATGAGGGTCAGGCGTTTGAGGATCTCGAGCAGCAAACGGTCATCGATTTTCTCAAGGAGCGTGCGCACAAGCTTTACGACCTGCGTGAGAAGGCGTTCACCCCGCCGATCATGCGTGAAGTGGAGCGCGTGGTGCTGCTGAAGAACGTTGATACGCAGTGGATGGATCACATCGATGCGATGGATGAGCTTCAAAAGGGTATCCGTCTGCGCGCCTACGGCCAGCAAGACCCGGTCATTGCATACCGCGAAGAGGGCTTTGACATGTTTGACGCGATGATCGACACGATCCGCGAAAACACCGCCCGCATGATTCTGACTGTGCGCCTGAAGACGCCGGAAGCACCGAAGCGTGAAGCCGTCGCCAAGGAGACCGGCACCACATCCTCCGATACGCCGGCCGTCAAGCAGCCGGTGCGCAAAAACGGCAAAAAGCCCGGCAGAAACGACCCGTGCCCGTGCGGCAGCGGCAAGAAATACAAGAAATGCTGCGGCAGAAATGAATCCTAATTCATGATCAAATCTATGAAAGACTTAGCTCCTTTACATTTAGATAATCACGACAGCCGTTTGAAGTACTACCATCTGTTCATGACCATGCCGGCGGAAACGGAAATTCCGCATTACGATCTGCCCGCGGGATATTCGTTCACAACCTACACCCGCGGCGACCGCGATACGTGGATTGAGATTGAAAAATCGGCGAAAGAGTTTTCGACTTTCGAGGAAGGCGTGGACGCGTGGCAGCGCTACTACGGCAAGCACGAAGACGTTCTGCCCGACAGAATGTTCTTCATCGTCGACCCGAACGGCAAGAAGGTTGCGACCGCAACGGCGTTTTTCGATGAAAAGCTGCCCGGTGGCTGGCTGCATTGGGTTTCCGTAAGCCGCGACGCGCAAGGCAAGGGACTTTCCCGCCCGCTCATCGCGCACACGCTGCACCGTTTGCAGGCGCTCGGCTACAAAGAGCTGTTCGTGCCCACCCAGACCACCACGTGGGTCGCCGCAAAGCTGTACCTTGATTTCGGCTTCCGTCCCGTGCCGGAGAATTTGGAAGAAGATCATTTCGGTTGGCGCATGCTGAAAACGCTGACCGACCACCCGGCATTAAAAGAGCTGGAACCCGTCGAGGTTGACGAATTACTGAATAAATAAGAAAGCGACCGCTTTTCGAGTATTCGGAGAGCGGCCGTTTTGTATTCTTAAAATTGAGTACACATTGTAAATTCTTATTAGTTTTGTTAATAATTTGAGTTCGCATCATTTTTCTTGAAAATATTAATAATTATTATTGACATATAAATTCGAAATTGTTAATATTTTATTGAAAAATAAAAAAGGTGTGATTTCAATGTATGAATAAGCGCTCTGTTTTTTTCCTCAGTATTTTGCTCTTGCTTTCCGGCTGTGCGGCACACAAGGTCGATGTGCCCGCACTCGAATTCAGCGGCACAGAGGGCAACGTTTCCGTGCTGCGGTTCTATTTTGACGGCGACTCCCCTGTTTTTCTTGAAAACGGGTTCATCGACCTCAGCGCTCTGTACGTCACCGGGCAGTACAGGCACGTATTTGACCTTGAGGTGCTCGAAACGACGGATACGGAGACCATTTACGAGTTGCCGCGAAGCTACGACCCGCTCGACAATGTGACGGGCATTTTGATTTACAGCGATTACGCTTATGCCGCCGTGCGTGAGGACAGCAATTTGCGCCTGCATCCGCTTTCCCCCGGTGCGCCGGAGAAAACTTGGGAGGATTTTTACACCGCCGCGCAGAGCTATGCCAAAACGCACTCCGAGCTTTCGGGTGTGGAAAACTACGGGTTCGATTAAATTTAATTTTAGCATGACAAAAGCCCTACCGGGAATTTCCTCGGCAGGGCTTTGCTGTTGCTGTTTACTTTTCCAGTGCCTCGCAGCGCTCGTAAATTTCAAACGCGGCTCTGGCGTTGTGGTACGGGCACTTCCACGGGCCGCACAGCAGGTGTGAATTTTCCTCGTCCGGGGAATTTTTACCGCTTGCAAACCACTCGCCCGCCGGGCCGTTGATGATTTCGGCTTTGATGTATGCCCAGCTCTTCAGCGCGGAATCGAGATACTTCTCGTCGCCCGTAATCTGCCATGCGTTCACGCTGCCGACAACGGCTTCCGCCTGCACCCACCAGACCTTATTCGGCACAGCGATGCCGCCTTCTTCGTGACCCTCGTCAAACAGACCGCCGTCCGTATCCATGCCGTGGCTCAGCGTGAAGTTCACCATGTTGATGGCGACCTCCTTCGCTTCCTCAAGGAGCTTTTCCGCATGGGCTTTATCTGCGCCGTACTTTTCGAGCACTTCGGCAGCTTCCGTCAACAGCCAGGAACCCTCAATGTCATGGCCGAACGAAACCTCGCCCGGCAGCGGCTCCATTTTATCGTTGAAAAACATGACAAAATGGTGGTGCTCGGTGTCGTAAATTCTGCGTGCAGTGATCTCGATGAGGTTCACAAGGCTCTCCTCCACGCAGGCATCGTGGCGAATACGGAAGTAGCACGTCATCGGCTCCAGAATGTGGATGTGCGTGTTCATGGAAAGGTTGCCCGCCTCTGTAATGGCGCCGTTGCTGCTGCCCGTGCCGCGTGCGTTTTCAAGGTAATAGTTGCCCTCTTTACACTCGTTTTCGATGTAATCATACGTCATATCGGCATATCTGCGTGCTTCCTCGCTGCCCGTTGCGCGGACGTACTCGGAGAACGCATACAGCAAAAAGCCCTGGCCGTAGGTCATTTTCGTGTCGTCTTCCACAGAGCCGTCTGCGTGCAGCATCCAGAAACCGCCGCCGTTTTTGTGGTCCCAGAAGCGCTCAACGATGTAGTTAAACGCGCGGTCGGCGAGCTCCTTATACTTCTCGTCGCCGAAAATGCGGTATGCGCCCGCAAATGTCCACAGCAAACGTGCATTCAGCACGAGGCCCTTGGACGCGTCCTTGTGAATAACCTTATCGACCGTCACGGCGCCGTAAAAGCCGCCGTTTTCGTGATCGATGGTATATTGCTCCCAGAACGGGAAAATAGAACCGTGCAGCAAATCCTCTTTCATTTCATCGCGCAGCTTTAAAAGTTTTTCCATCACTTTCACCCTTCCAAATCACTATAAATTTAAAGCAGCGACTCGGCTGAACGAAGCCAAATGCCGCTGCTTTACAATCAATATTTGTCCAAAATACAGTCCAGAACACTGACTTCTTTGCCGTTTTTCAGGTAAACGCGTGTGACGCGCTTTGAGATGTCGCACACCACTTCATAGTGGATTGTCTCCATGATGCCGGCAATTTCCGCCGCGGTGATCTCATCCTCGCCGTCGCGGCCGATGAGCGTTACGGTGTCCCCTACCTTCGCCTGCGGCACGGCGGAAACATCCACCATGCACTGGTCCATGCAGACTTTACCTAAAATCGGGCAGCGCGTGCCGTGAATGAGCACACTGCCGCGGTTCGAAAGCCTGCGGGAGTAGCCGTCCGCGTAGCCGACCGGAATGGTCGCGATGCGCATGCGTTCCTTTGCGGTGAATGTGCGGTCGTAACTGATGTCCGATCCGGGCTCAATCTCCTTCACGTGCGAAATGACGGAGTGCAGGCTGAGCACCGGGCGGAAATCCGCGTGATGCTCCACGCTGAGCGACGGTTCCATGCCGTATAAAATCACGCCCGCACGCACCATATCGAGATGCATCTCGGGGTAATCGAGGATTGCACCGCTGTTCGCGCAGTGGTGAATTTTAAACGTGACGCCCTGCTTTTCAAGCTCCGCGATGAGCGCCATAAAGCACGAGAACTGCTTCAAGGTAAATGTCTTGCCATTCTCGCCGCCATCTGCCACGGCAAAATGCGTGAAGATGCCCTCCGGGATAAGCCCCGGGCGGCGGCACGCTTCTGCCACGACGCTTACGGCCTCTTTATCGCGCTCAATGTCCTGAAAATAGAACCCGAGGCGGCTCATGCCGGTATCGACCTTGACGTGAATCTTCACCTTAACGCCGCTTTTTACAGCGTTTTCGGAGAGCGCCGCGCAGTATTCTGCAGAATACGCGCACTGCGCAATGTCGTTTTCGGCAAGCACGTCTGCGGCTTCCGCCGGGGTATAGCCCAGCACGAGCAGCGGCAGCTTGATGCCCGCACGACGCACCTGCAAGGCTTCCTCAATGTTGGAAAGCGCCAGCCAGTCTGCGCCGAGGGCTTCGTATTCCTCTGCCATGCGCACCGCGCCATGCCCGTAGGCATCTGCCTTAATCACACAGCAGACCATCGACCGGTTGCCGACATAGCGGCGAATTTCCTTAAAATTGTGCGCCGCCGCATCGAGGTCGATCTGCGCCCATGTTCTTCTCTGTAAAATGTCCATAACCAAATTGTCCTTATACGCGGCTGCGCGGGCAGCATTTTGCCCGCGCATACCGGAATTTTATAAGGCGTTTCTGCCTTTTATTACTTGAAGTAACGCACGCCGCTCTCAAAGATCTGCTGATCCTTTTCGCCCGGCACGTTAAAGTAGAGGTTTTCGCCCTTGCGCTCGCTGTGGCCCATCTTGCCGAAGACGCGGCCGTCCGGGCTTGTGATGCCCTCAATGCCGCACACGGAGCCGTTCGGGTTCCATGTGATGTCGCCGCTCACCTTGCCGCACGGCGTGGTGTACTGCGTGGCAATCTGGCCGTTTTCGATGAGCTTTTTCAGCGCTGCGTCATCCGCTACAAAGCGGCCCTCACCGTGGGAGACCGGGATGGCAAAGACATCACCTGCGTTGACGCCGGAGAGCCACGGAGACTTCGTGTTTGTCACGCGAGTGTAGACCATGCGGGAAACGTGGCGGCCGAGCGTGTTAAACGTCAGGGTCGGGTCGTCGTCCTTGAGGTCTACAATCTTGCCGTAGGTGACAAGACCGAGCTTGATGAGCGCCTGGAAGCCGTTGCAGATGCCGAGCACAAGACCGTCGCGCGTGTCGAGCAAGTCCGTGACCGCCTGTGCGATTTTCGGATTGCGGAACGTTGTCGCGATGAACTTGCCGGAGCCCTCCGGCTCGTCGCCGCCGGAGAATCCGCCCGGGATCATGATGATCTGGGAGGAACGGATTGCCTTTTCCATGCGGTCGATGGTGTATTCGATGTCCTTTGCGCAGAGGTTCTGCACAACAAGGATCTCGGTCTCTGCGCCCGCCTTTTCAAACGCACGCTTCGTGTCGATCTCGCAGTTGGTGCCCGGGAATACCGGGATGAATACCTTCGGCTTTGCGACGCGGATGACCGGGGATCCGGTGTACTTGTGGTTATCGAGCGGCACATCATATTCTACGGCGACGGTCTCCGCTTTATTCGCGAAGATTTTTTCGAGCTTGCCGTTCCAGGTCTCAATGAGGTCGTCCAAGTCGAGCGCTTTGCCGTTCAGCTCAATCTTTGCCGTATCGGTAACGGTGCCGAGCACAACAGCGTCGAATGTATTCTTGACGCTCTCAAGCGCATCTGCCGGAACTTCCACGACGAGTGCGCCAGCCTTCGGGGCAAAAAGCAGCTCTGCGTTTTCGGCAGTCTTCTCGAACTTGAAGCCGAGCTTGTTGCCGAACGCCATCTTCGCAACGGCAGCAGCCGCGCCGCCTTCCTTGACGACGTGTGCGGAAAGAACAGAGCCGTCCGCGATTTTTGCGAGCACGTTCTTGTAGTATGCCTTCAAAGCTTCCCAGTTCGGGAGCTCGGTTTCCTTGTCCTCCGGAATCGGCAGCAGCACGGCGTAGTTGCCGGCGTTCTTGAACGCGCCGGAGATCGTCTTGCTGGCCTTCGTCATCGTCACCGCAAAGCTGACAAGCGTCGGCGGGACATCGAGGTCTTCAAAGGAGCCGGACATACTGTCCTTGCCGCCGATGGACGGCAGGCCGAGGTTCAGCTGCGCGGTGAGTGCGCCGAGCAGAGCTGCGGCCGGCTTGCCCCAGCGCTCCGGCTTATCGTGCAGGCGCTCGAAGTACTCCTGGAACGTCAAGCGGGACTTCATCGGATCTGCGCCGACAGCTGCGAGCTTCGAGAGGCTCTCCACAACGGCGTATGCCGCGCCGTGGAACGGCGAGAAGCGCGCAATACCCGGAATATAGCCGTAAGCCATAGCGGTGGCGTCATCGGTCTCACCCGTGAGCAGCGGAATCTTCGCAACCATGGCGTCTTCCGGCGTCAGCTGATACTTACCGGCAAACGGCATCAAAACGGTGCCTGCGCCGATGGAAGCATCGAAACGCTCGGAAAGGCCCTTCTGGCCGCAGACCTCGAGGCGGGAGAGGTTCTCTGCGAACGCCTCATCCAGCGATTTGTTTTCAAGGCAAGCCGGTACGGCGTTGCGGTAGTTTTTCGTTTCATCCGGTGCGGTGATGAACGCGTCTGCGTTCTGCGTCACACCGTTCGTATCGAGGAATGCACGGCTCAGGTCGACTACGCGGTCGCCGCGCCACTCCATCTTGAGTCTCGGCTCTTCGGTGACGATGGCCACAACCTGCGCGTCGAGGTTTTCCTCCTGCGCCTTAGCGCGGAATTTCTCCACATCCTTCGGGTCGAGCACGACCGCCATACGCTCCTGCGATTCGGAAATCGCAAGCTCGGTGCCGTCGAGACCCTCGTACTTCTTCGGGACTTTGTTCAAATCAATCTCAAGGCCCGGTGCAAGCTCGCCGATGGCGACGCACACGCCGCCCGCGCCGAAGTCGTTGCAGCGCTTGATGAGCGTGGAAACCTCCGGGTCACGGAACAGACGCTGAATTTTGCGTTCGGTCGGCGGGTTGCCCTTCTGCACCTCTGCGCCGCAAACCTCGATGGACTCGAGCGTATGCGCCTTGGAGGAACCCGTTGCGCCGCCGCAGCCGTCACGGCCCGTTGCGCCGCCGAGCAGCACAATGATATCGCCGGGCTTCGGCTCGAAGCGCTTGACGTTCGCTTTCGGAGATGCGCCGATGACCGCGCCGATTTCCATGCGCTTTGCAACATAACCGGGGTCATAAAGCTCCGTGACCTGACCGGTCGCAAGGCCGATCTGGTTGCCGTAGGAGGAATAACCCGCCGCAGCGCCGGTGGTAATCTTTCTTGTGGGCAGCTTACCCTTCATCGTATCCTTAAACGGAACAGTCGGGTCGCCGCTGCCGGTAACGCGCATCGCCTGATAAACATACGCTCTGCCGGAGAGCGGATCGCGAATCGCGCCGCCAAGGCATGTTGCCGCGCCGCCGAACGGCTCAATCTCCGTCGGGTGGTTGTGGGTCTCATTCTTGAACTGCACGAGCCACTGCTCGGTCTTGCCGTCGATCGTGACCGGCACTTCAATGGAACAGGCGTTGATCTCGTCGCTTTCGTCCAGATCGTCTACCATGCCGTGCTTTTTGAGGTATTTCGCGCCGATGACCGCCATATCCATGAGGGAAACGGGCTTGTCCTTGCCCTTATACAGCTCTTCGCGGGCTGCAAAATACTCGCCGAGTGCCTTTTCAATGGCGCCGCTCAGCTTGCCCTTTTCGATCTCGATGTTGTTGAGACGCGTAAGGAATGTGGTGTGGCGGCAGTGGTCGCTCCAGTAGGTATCAATCACGCGCAGCTCCGTCACGCTCGGGTCACGGTGCTCTTCGTCGCGGAAATAATCGCGGCAGAACGCGAGGTCTTCAAACGTCATGGCAAAGCCCATGGTGCCGTAATATTTTCTAAGCTCCTCGTCGCTCCAGGAGATCATGCCCGTGACGCGCTTAACGTCTGCCGGCACATCGATCTTCATGTCAAGCGTCTCCGGCTTTTCCATCGATGCCAAACGGGATTCGACCGGGTTCACGATATAGTTCTTAATCTTGTCCATTTCCTCTTCGGAAAGGTCGCCCTTAACGGCGATCACTTTTGCATAAGCGACCTGCGGGCGCTCGCCCTGCGTCAAGAGCTGTACGCACTGGGAAGCGGAATCCGCACGCTGGTCGTACTGACCGGGCAAAAACTCCGTTGCGAAGACGTGATATTCGCTGCTGACCTTGTAGTTTTCGTCGTACACGTTGTCCACATTCGGCTCGGAAAGGATCGTGCGGGCTGCCGCCTCGAACTCCTCGCCGGAAAGACCGGAAACATCATAGCGGTTCAAAATACGCAGGTCCTCAATAGCCTTGAGGCCGAGATTCTGACGAAGATCCGCCATCATGTGGCGTGCTTCAACATCGAATCCCTTTCTTTTCTCCACAAATACGCGTGTGACCATGTTTGTGACCATTCCTTTCTTTTGGGGAAAAATCAGGATTTGTACTGCCGCAAAAAACGGCACTTGTGACAAAGTAATCTCTTACTATTTTATCACAGGTGCCGTTTATAAGCAAATATAGATTATAGCAAATCACGCCCTGTTTTTGAGTGCAATTTTGTGCTATTTTTTGGTAGTGTCGTTCAGGTCTTCCACACTAAGCGCCACTTTGTGCTGAATGGGCTTCCATTCAATGTTCGTAAACACCGCGTAAACCATTGCAATCGCATAGGTGAAAATAAACAGCGGGAACAACAGCCAACCGAAGAACATCGCTTTTTTCGATGCACGGATGCGCTTTCTCTGCGTGATGCACGTGATACCGCCGACGAACCACAGCGTCAGTATAGAACCGAAAATGCCGCTGCACACGGAAAGCACACAAACGCCCATATCCGGCGTGCGCGTCACGATGCCCGCCGCGACCATAATCGCGTTAAACACGATTGAAACGCAGGTCAAGACAAGGCACGGAATGTTATTCATAATCATATCGAAGCAGGCAAAACTGCCATCTACAACGGTTTTTCTCAGCATTTTAAAGCCGTATCGGCTGAAAACCTGCAAATAGCCCTTAATCCAGCGGGCACGTTGCGTAAAGGACTGCCCAAGCCGCGTGGGCTGCTCGTCATAAATAATGGCGTTTTCACAGTAACCAACCGTATCATCCTTCAAGATACGATCCACAGTAAACTCAAAATCCTCCGTCAGCAAGAAATGCTTCCAGCCACCGTTTTCGCGTGCAATCTCGCTACTGAACAAAAAGCCGGTGCCGGAAACGCAGCTGCTGGTACCAAACATCATACGGGCGCGATTGAGCTGCGTCGCTTCGCGCAGGAAGAAAATGGAGTAGCCCGCGCTGATCCAGTTGTCGCCAAAGTTTTTCGAGTTGCGGTAGGACGTGACAACCTTGTAGCCGTTGTCAAAAACGTTATTCATCTCGGAGATAAAATTCTCATCCAGAATATTGTCCGCGTCAAAGACGAAAAAACCGTCGTAGGCATATTCGCCGAAATTCTTAAAAATGTTTTCTAATAAGAAACGCAGCGCATAGCCCTTGCCCACGGCATACGTATTGTGGCGCTCGTAAACGACCGCCCCGGCTTCACGCGCCGCCTGCGCGGTGTTATCTGTGCAGTTATCCGCTACGACAAAAATATCGATAAGCTCCTCGGGATATTTCTGCGCGCGCACACTGCGGATGAGCTGCGCAATGACGGCTTCCTCATTGCGCGCGGCAATCAGTACACCGTAGCGGTGCAGCTTCTTCGCTTTGAAGACTTTCTGCTTTTTTAAAAGCGCCGCCACAAGGTAGACCGCCTGGTACGCGTAGCAAGCCATAAATAAAATAGAAATGATAAAGTTCACATATGACAGTGTTTTCATGGTTTCTCCTTTTCTGGCCTTGGTGCAGGACCAACGTCATCGTCTGTTTTCAGATTTCCGCTTCTGTCTAAATCTCCGTATTCAAAGCGCAATGCGCAACCGCCATCCGCTTTCATTCATATTCTATTCACAGTTTTCAGTATTTTCATTATACGGCATGGAAAAGGAATAAACAATAGAAATGTGCAATTCTTATGAGTTTTGTAAGAAACCTTAAATTTCTGCGAACAGTGCACCAAATTTTACGCACTTTTTCGTGATATTCACGAAAGGGAAATTAATTTTAACTTTTTCGCAAAAAAGACTTGCATTTTTCGGGGACTTGCTATATAATAATCGAGCAACAGAAAATTGGGCGCTTAGCTCAGCTGGCTAGAGCACCTGCTTGACGTGCAGGGGGTCAGCGGTTCAAGTCCGTTAGCGCCCACCATAGAAAACCCGCATGAACGCTTAGTTTTTGCGGGTTTTTGATTTATCTGTAACACACTAAATAACACACTTTATATTTTAAGCCCCCGTTTTCCGGCTGTTTCAGTTGGCTGACGGAGACTTTTTTTGTGCTTGTTTATGCTTATTCGATTTTATTCGGTGCCTGCGCGTCTTTCGGCTGATCGGTGAGGAGCTTTCGGAAAAGCCTGTTGATCTTCTCGGCGGTCTCGGTGTCCTCGCCTTGCAGGGCGTGCCCGTATATGCCGAACGTGTCCATGCTCTCCGAGTGCCCGACAAGCGGTTTGACTTCGCCGACCGGCAGCGTTTTCACGACAGAAACGAACGTGTGCCGGAGCTCGTAGGGCGTGGTTTTCGTCATGCCGTTCGACGCGCAATACTTCTGCCAGCGCTCCCTATACGCCGTGGGCGACGGAAGCGGGAACACATAGCCGCTTTCGCTCGGGTATTCCTGAAGCTGCAACGCGAGCTCACAGCGCGCGAGATCGGACAAGACGAACGACCGCACGGCGTTCTCGTTCTTCCCCTGCGTCGTTTCGCCGTAGACGTTTACAGACCGCTGCACGTACACCACGCCGCCCTGAATGTCCTTGACGCGCAGGCCGCGCAGCTCTCCCGGGCGCAGACCGGTCAGCACTTGAAAGCGGTACGCATGAATATACTCGTCTTTCTGCCGTTTTCCCTTATACAGCGCGGTATCTGTGGAAAACAGCGTACAGAGGTCATCCGGCTGCAGGACCGTCTTCCCTTTTAGCCTGGCGGAAGCGGGTATATGCACATCGTCCGGGCGGTAGGTGGTCTTTTTATTGCGCCGGCACCATTTCAGGAACTTGTTCAGAATGCCGTTTATATCCTGTATGGTCTTTTTGGAGCGCCCCATAGCAGCGGCTTTATCCAGCATCTTTTGCACGTCGCCGTCGTTCAACTCGGTAATCTTCCGCTTTCCGAGGTTCGGAATGATCCAGACGCGCCCCACACTGTCTACATGGTTGTATTCCGTGGTGCTCATGTTCTCCTTGCACTCCTGCCGATATTGGTTGTACGCCGCTTCCAGGCGCTCCCCTGTGGGCGAGATGCCGTCATCAAGCCACGCGTCGGCTTTGGCGTTGGCTTCCCTCTGCCCGGTCCTGCCGGGGGCGGAGCTGTAAAAGCTGCGGCGGTATCCGTCTTTCTGTACGTTGATCTGCCAGCGGTTATACTTTTCGTTCCATGTCGCTGTGTTCGTCCGCTTTCCCATATATGCGTTTCTCCTTTCCGCCTATGCGTCTCCGCACGGGCTTTTTGTCTTCATAGGATTATTTTTGCATTTTCATCTATCGTCGCTTACAGCGCGTTACAGAGCGTTTTAGAGCTATGTGCAGAAAACAGACCCCTAACGGCAGGTGTAGTTTTCTGTAGTCGTGCGCCGCCTTTTCCCTTTTTTCCGTTCTGACCACCCCCTCCTGCTTCCCCTTACGGGGGTAAATTGGCGCTGGACGGCACCGGGTCGCCAACACGGGTATGGGGGTCCATCCCCCACCCCTTTAACGTGAAAGCGGTGCAGGGCATAAGGCAAACTGTCCACAAAGCAGTGTTTTGTATTTCCGTAAAGTCTGATATTTCCTATCGTTCCAGGCGCTGGCGCGTGTGGACAAAAATTTTCGAACGTGTGTATAGCGTGTGTATGCAGACTACACAAAGCGCCGCTTTCGGGGTTGGGAAGATTGTACAGGCGGGTCAGAACATGTGCAGGAAGCCCACGGCAAGCCCTTCTATCGCTACGTCTTCCAGATCCGCGAGAGAATACACAAGCGGCGGGTAACTGGCGTTAGCGGGCTGCAAGACCATTGTACCGCCGTTGATATGCACGCGCTTCAAGGTCGCTTCTCCGTTGATGCGCACGGCGGCAATTTGCCCGTTCTCTACGGTCGGCTGCCTGCGAATGAACACCCTGTCCCCGTCTTTGATGCCTGCGTCTATCATACTGTCACCCTCACAGATCAGGGCGAAATCTATCTTCATGTCTGCCGGAGCGTCTACGTAGCTCTCTATATTCTGCTCGGCAGTGATCGGCTCCCCGCACGCAATGCGCCCCACCACCGGCACGCGCTGCATCTTCGGAAGCGGCATGAACCCCGCGGGAATGTCGTCTTTTTCGGGCGTAGAATCGTCTTCCCACCCCATAATATACTTCGCTGTCGTGTTCAGCGCTTTCGCCAAGGCTTCTACCTTGTCAATGGGCAAATTGCGAATGCCGCCGGTCTCATAGCGTTGGAGGGTCGATTTTGAAAGCCCTGTGCGCTGTGCAAGCTCTTGCAGAGAAAGCCCCTGCTGAATACGAAGGGATTTCAGGCGGAAACGGATTTCGTTCAGGTTTTCCGACATGGTTTTCACTCTCCTGTTATTTCTTTTTTATTCTTCTTTCTGCTCCTATTATAACCCGTTTGGTTCATATTTGCAACAATTATTTTCAAAAAGTTGCATATTTGGGTTGACAATTGGGCTGTTCTGTGTTACTCTTTAATTGTCCCAAATATGCAACGAAAGGAGATGACGCGAAATGAACTATTCTGTTCTGCGCGGCAAAATGGCAGAAGCCGGATACACACAAGGGCGTTTGGCGCAGGAAATCGGCATTGCACCGCAGTCTTTGAGCCGAAAACTGAAAGGAAAGCGGCAGTTTACCGTAGGGGAAGCGGCTGCTATTTCCACTTGTCTGTCTCTGGACGCCGCCACGAAGTCGCTTATTTTTTTATCTGATAATTCCCAAATATGCAACGATAAGTAAAGGAGGAATCCATGACCCACAAAGTAGAGCCGCTTCCGAAGCTGGTGTTTCTGGAAGCGGGAGAACACGAACCGTATACCACGGATAAGATCATAGCGGAAAGCGCGCAGGTGAAGCGAAAAGTCGTTTCAGACCTTATCAGACGCTACAAAACCGATCTGGAAAGCTTTGGAATTTTGCGTTTTAAAAACGCTAAAATAATTTCCGAAGACGGTCGCGGACGACCCGAAAAGCTCTACCACTTAAACGAACAGCAAGCGACGCTTTTGATTACATACCTGCGTAATACCGAGCCGGTAAAGGCATTCAAGAAAGCACTGGTGAAAGAGTTCTACGCCATGCGCGCCGAACTGACAAAGCGCCGCGAGCTGCGTGCAGAGGGCAAGCCGCAGCGGCGGAGCCTTACGGACATGATACGCGATAACCCGGAGGCGAACCGCTGGGACTACAAGCTATACACCGATTTGGCGTACAAAGCCGCTTTCGGCAAGACGGCGGCGCAGATCAGGAAGGAACGCGCCCCGGGCAGCAAACGCCGGGCGGTGGATCTTCTGACCGCGGACGAGCTGACTGTCTACCAGAAGCAGGAAAACGCCGTTGCGAGCCTGTACGCCGTCGGCGTGGATTATGAAGCGATGAAAGCGGTATTGCTTACAGAAAGGACGAAATAACATGCAGAATTCATTAGGTACATACCCCATAGGCGGGAAAGAATATCCGGTCATCGGTCTTTCGCGGTTCAAAGGGCAGGCCGTGCCCGTCGTAGACGTGCCCGTCATGTCGGACTTCCGTTGGCAATTAAACGCGCTGAAAAGCCGTTTGCAGCGTCCGGACCTTTACGAGAAACAAGAATACGTGCCGCACACGGTCGACAAACTCCGCCATTGGCTTATCCGGAACATCGACAAAGCAACCGAAGTCGAGCGAAAAGAAGCCGAAGCCCTGTTTAAGACGGGCGCACACAGAAAGGAAGCGTGAACCATGGTCAAATGGAACAAATTAAAAGGCCGCATGTTCGAGCGCGGCATAACGCAGACGGACATTGTAAAAGCCATTGGGCGCGGCGTGAACTACGTCTGCACCCGCATCAACGGGCACAAGCCGTGGACAATTGATGAAATGGAAATCATCGGCGAGCTTTTAGAAATTCCCCGCGATGAGCTTATAGATTATTTTTCTGCGAAAGGAACATTGCCGTCATGCCGCAAGTAACAGACCCCCGGACAAAAAAAGCGCCCCGTTCGGCGGCAACCGAGCGAGACGCAAAGACAAATAAATCCTCACCCAGACGATACCACGAACCGGCGGAAAAGTCAAGTGCAGATAGCCGGGAAGAACGCATAGACGCTACCGTGAAGCTGATGCAGCACATGCCGTTGAGCTACGCGCGCAGGCTGTTCATCACGGCTTTGGTGTGGGATAGAAAGCTATAAACACAAGCGGCGCGCTGAACGCCGCTTTCGGCATTTTTGAAAAGGAAGTGAAAATTTGACCTTAGACGAAATTAAGGCACGCCTGCAGAACGTCCACGGCGGTTCCGCACGGTGCCCGGCACATGAAGACAAATCAAACAGCTTATCCGTCACAGAGGGCAAAAACGGGCGCGTGCTCTTAAAGTGCCACGCCGGATGCACGACGGAGAAAATCTGCGGGGCGCTCGGCATCACGGTCGCCGACCTCTTTTCAGAATCTCTCAAAAAGGAAGAAAAGCCTCGGAAGGAAAAGCGCGAATTTGTGGCGAAGTACGACTACACCGACGAAAACGGGGCGTTTCTGTACCGCAAGACCCGCTACCGCACCGAAAGCGGCGGCAAAACCTTCGTGTGGTCGCACAAGGACGGCAAAGAGATGAAGATCGGGCGCGGCGGCGCGGAGCCGGTACTTTACAACCTGTGGGAAGCGGCAGATAAGTCCGAGCTTTACATGGTGGAGGGCGAAAAGGACGTTGAAACACTGCGCTGCATGGGGCTTACGGCGGTCTCCGTGCCGGACGGCGCCGCTTCCAAATGGCACGGGAATTTCACCGCAGCGCTCGAAAGCAAGCGCGTGACGATCATCGAAGATAACGACGAGCCCGGCAAAGCGTTCGCAGAGCGGGCAGCACAGGCGCTTTTCGGGCACGCCGCAGAAGTGAAAATACTGGACCTCACACAGGAATGGACGGATTTAAAGCCGCACGGCGATGTTTCCGACGTCGTGGACATGGAGGGCAGCAAAAAGGACGTTTTGCGTCGCTTGGAAGCCTTGCAGATCACCACACCCGTTTATACCCCGCACAATGCGGAAGCGGCACAAGAGGCCACGCAGAGCCCGGAGGACGCGTTTTTCGAGTGCTTCCGCCCCCTCAGCGATTTTGACGAACGGGAAGCCGCGTGGCTGATTCCAGGCTGGGTGCCGAAAGGGCAAATCACCTTATTAGCCGCCGACGGCGGCACGGGCAAAACCACGCTGTGGTGCAACATCGTCGCCGCATTGAGCAGCGGACGAAAGAGCCTGCTCGACACCGCCGACACGGACCGCAAGCCGCTTTCCGTTGCGTTTCTCACCACAGAGGACAGCGTGCGCCAGAAGCTAAAACGCAAGCTGCGCGAAGCCGGAGCCGACCAAACGAAGGTGCTGACGCCCGATTTTCTCGCCGACAAAGAAGGGCTGCTGCGGGACTTCAAGTTCGGCACGCACAAAATGGCATCGTTTATCCGCCGCTTCCGCCCCGCGCTGTGCGTCTTCGACCCCGTGCAGGGGTTCATTCCGCCGGAGATCAACATGGGAAGCCGCAACGCCATGCGCGATTGTATGGCGCCGCTGATCTCCCTCGGTGAAGAATACGGCACGACGTTTCTTATCATCTGCCATACAAACAAGCGCAAGGGTGCTTCCGGGCGTGACCGCATCGCCGACACCGCCGACCTGTGGGACATCGCCCGTTCCGTGCTGATGATGGGCTACACGGAGGAAGCCGGCGTGCGCTACCTCTCGAACGAGAAGAATAACTACGCCTCTTTGCAGGAGACCGTTTTATTCACGATAGACGAAGCCGGTCAACCCCACCGCAGCGGAACGAGCATGAAGCGCGACCGGGAATACATGTTGGCGGCAGCGGCGGAGATCAAGAACCCTACGCTTTGTAATGACTGCAAAGAAGCGCTCTTGCAGGTTCTGGACGAAAACGAGTGCAGCATGGCGGTAAAGGATATGGAAGCCAAGCTGAAAGAGTACGGTTACACGTTCCGCACCATACGCCGGGCAAAGGAAGACCTGTGCGCATCCTCTGCCATACGCGTGAAACCGGGCGGCAAAGGCGCTCCTTGGGTCGTGGAAAAGACCGAGTTTTCCGAACCCGATACATACACCCCACCGTCAGACACTTGAAAAGTGGTCAAATCTTAAAAAAATATAGATTATATCTATCTCTCAAGATTTGTCAGGGTGGTCGAGACTTAGGGTTCAGGTGACAAGACTTAAATCAAGAGTTGACCATAGTGTCAAATCTTGGGGCCCGCATAAACACTGGGAAAAGTTAAGATTTGACCACTCTGCGTCTCTCTGACGGGAAGCGTGCAAGACTTGTACAAGACTTAACCTCCGCGCCCTTCATGTTTCACGCAAAAAGAAAGGAACGATCAACATGCAAAACTGGATCATCACCGCAATGGTAAACCATGACGAAGGCCACACCGTAACGCTGATTAAGCAGCTCGACACAGACCGGGCACCCTGCCTTGTGGCGCGCGAATGCGCCGACCGTTTCGAGCGGGAGCACCCGAGCCACAGGGTATTGACGGCCATTCTCATCCACGGCGAGCACACCATGCAGGAGCTTGTCGACCTCTCCCGCCGTCTGGACGATCTGCCGCCCGCCCAGTACCAGCGCTTCAAATTTCACGACTGGGAGGACTGATGCGCAATGCCCATGAGCGAAGAAGCAAAGGCGCTGCGCCGCGTATACCAGCGCGAATACAGGCGCACACACCCGGAACAGCTCAAAAGGCAACGGGAATGCACCAGACAATGGCAGCGCCAACACCCGGAGAAATGCCGCGAATACCAGCGGCGCTATTGGGAAAGGAAAGCGGCGCAGGAGAACAAATAGCGCCTGCGCACATTTCCGCCCGGAAAAGAGGATCCCCATGAGCTTTACAGGACAGTGCTACGCCCGGAAAATTGCCGCACAGGAAAACGCCTGCGAATACTGCGCTTTCTATTCCGCGTCCGCTCCGGCACTCTGCTTTGCGCCGTGGTCGGATGCGTACATGGAGGAACTGTTTATTGACCCATGCTTTGAGGGCGTATATAAAAAGCTGACCGGCCGCAGCGCTCCGGCTCTCGCCGCTGTGGAGCGCGAGCGGGAAAGAATGCAATGTCAGGCGGAAACGGCGGGCAAGGCTATTCCGCTGGTTATACGCCGGTTGAAGTAGCCCCCCGGAGGGGTACCCCTTGAAAAGCGGGAGGGCTTTACACCAACGGCGGGCCTCTCTCAACGATAAATTCCCAAAATGGAAAATCCAGAGCGTCCGCTTTCCTTTGGCAAGCATACCATTCGCATACACGAATGGCACAACGCCGCCGACCCGGCCTTTCCGGCCACCCTAAAAAGGAATTTCTGAACACGGCAATGCGCGCATATCCGCAAGCCGGGGATTCGGAGATTTCGGAGGCCCTAAAAAACAATTTGTGGACACGATCACGCGCGCAAAAAGAACCGCCCCGAAGGACGGCCCTGCTCAAGCTCAGTATATCACTTTCGGGGGTGTTTGGCAATGACGAACGAACAGCTTGCCGCATTGGCGCAGCAGGATGACCGGCGGGCGCTCTTTGATTTGTGGGAAGCGGTGAAGCCGTTCTGCATGGCAGCGGCGGGGCACGTTTACCGCAGGCACGACCCCGCAAAGCTCTCCGGGCGCGGCGTAACACTTGAAGACCTCCAGCAAGAGACCTACTGCGCGTTCCGAAAAGCCCTTGCGGCGTTCAAGCCGGAGCGGGCGTATAAATTCACCACCTATCTTTCCTACCCGCTGAAAAACGCCTTTGCCCAGCTTTTGGGCTACGGAAATACGAAGCGCGATCCGCTCGACGGCTGCCTGAGCTTTGACGCGCCCGCCGGTGAAGATAACGACGCCCCGCTTTCCGACGTGATAGAAGACCCGGAAGCGGCGCAGCAGATCACGGACGTGGAAGACGACTGCTACACCGCCGCCCTGCACACGGCGCTTGAAACCGCTATGCGGGAGACCTGCGACCCGGCAGAGCAGCGCGTTTTGAAGACCCGTTTCTACCTGAACCAGACGCGCGGGCAGTGCGCCGAAACGCTCGGCATAACGAAAGCGGGCGTGCGACAGTTGGAATCCCGGGCGCTGCGCAACATGCGAAAGCCCGAAGCCCGCCGCCTTTTAAACGGCTTCCGGGAAGAATACGCCTATTCCGTTTCCACGTCATTCTCCGCATGGAGCGCCAAAGGCAGCAACCCGGAGCGCGTCACAGAGCTTCTGGAACGCGATTTCCACGGCTTTAAGTGAATTTCTTGACACGAGTACGCGCGGGAAAAACAACACCCCCACAACCGTTCTTTTCGGCTGCGGGGGCTTGCTGTTTGGGGGCTGTTGTGTTATACTGTGGGTGTCTAAGGTCGTTTTAACGGCTGCCGTTTCAGCGGCATTTCCCCTTGCATCGCTTTACCGGAGCTTTGCAGGGGGATTTTTCATTGTACCGAGAACCGGCGCGTCTCCGTCTGCCGAAGGAAGCTGCCGTACAGGTCCGGCATAGCACGCTTGAAAGCGGCGCTGTCAAATCGGCAGCTTTGCACGCTCGCCCAGCGGATGCGAAAAACGTCCACCTGCATTTCCGTTACGTTCTGCGCAGTCATCTCCGCCTTAATGGCGTCCTTCAGCGTGTCGATCTCCTGCGCGATCTCCCCCGCCTGCGCTTCCAGCTCCCGCAGACGGTATACCGCTTTCTTCAGGTCTTTCTTGCTCATGATTGCTGCTCCTTTCCGTCGTTTGCGTTATCGCCCCGAAAGGCTTGCCCCCGATGCGAGGGGCGGCGCTCGGACTTTTGGAAGAACGGGTTATGCCGCTCCCCCGCGTCAATCCGCGAAGCGTCATGTTTCTGGTTCACTGACTAACCGGTGTTTGCCCGGTACCTACCGGGGCGGCTTTCTCTGGGTGCCGTCGAACCGTCGGGCTTTAACAAGAGTTCGGGAGCCAGGACGCTTACGCTGCTATATTCTACCTATCTGAGGGCTTTCAAGTCGTTAACCCCGGCTTTGTCGTTTCCCTTACCTTGTGATTATAGTATACACTAAATTTTTGTGTATGTCTACTGGTAGAATAGCCAAACTATGCACTTGCAATTCGTGTATATTGTACACTTGAAATATGTGCATATATGTGCTATACTGGTATCATGAAAGAGTGGGCTTTCTACTGTGAATGCCCAAAAGGAGAGAAAACATGGCAATTCGTTACAAAATCGACGTGCTCAACGCTTTAAAGGAAGCCGGGTACAGCACGTACAAGCTGCGCAAAGAGAAGATCCTCGGCGAAAGCACCCTGCAGGCGTTCCGCCGAGGCGAAATTGTTTCATGGGAAAACATTGACCGCCTGTGCGCCCTGCTCCAGTGCCAACCCGGCGACCTGGTCGAATATGAGGAGGTCAAGCCCGATACCTGAAATAACGCCGGAGCTTGAAGATGCCGCTTTCTGCGAAAAACTCGTAGACGAGTACGAGAACGACCCGGAAAAGGACGTTTCCTACACCTTGGAGGACTGCAAGAAGGAATGGGGCTTATTATTTATTATATAGTTCTCGGCTTTGCATACGGAAGCCGCAAATAAAAACGTAACCACAGCGCATATATTTCGACCAAAACGCATAAGCTATAAAGCGGAAAGAATGTACCGGAATTTGAGCAAAAAGTATTGACTTTTGCCCATAATCTATGGTATCATCTCTTTCAGTGATTGTGTTGCAGTAGCCTGCGGGCCTGCAACCCCAGAAAAGTCTCTGCGCTTTGCGTAGGGGCTTTTTTGTTTATCAAGGAGTTAGCATGAAGAAGTTCTACACCTACGAAGAACAAATTGAACACCTAAAGAAAAAAGGTCTGGTCATCGCCGATGAAGAAGCCGCAATTTCAGCTTTGAAACGGTATAGCTACTATGCCGGTGTTTCCGCATACAAAGACATTTTCAAGATCGGGCCGAACGATAACTACATACCCGGCACAGAATTCACGCACATCGTCGTCCTTTATACGCTTGACCAGTCTTTGCGCGATATGTTCCTGCATCAAATAGTTGGTATTGAGCGACACATGAAATCCCTTTATTCTTATACGTTTTGCTCCCTTTACGGAGATCGCCAAAAAGACTATCTGAACGCCAACAACTACAACTATGCGCAGCATCAAAATCAGGTAAACGAATACCTTGTCATGGTGCTGGACCAACTCAGAAAACCGAAGCATGAATATATTTCCTACAACCTGTCGAAGTACGGAGAAGTTCCGTTTTGGGTGTTAATCCACGCGCTGACCTTTGGCAACATCTCGAAAATGTACAGCTTTTCACAGCCAAAGCTGCAAAGCCAAATCGCGCGGCAGTTCGGCGGCCCTGTTAACCCTAAAACGCTTGCTTCCATGCTTCAGGTTCTCACCAAGTTTCGCAATATCTGTGCGCATGGCGAACGCGTATACGCTTTTAGGCCACGCATGACCATCGACGATATGCCCATTCATGCCGAATTGAAAATTCCGAAGCGTGGTACGGTCTACATGTACGGTAAGCAGGATCTGTTCGCCGTAGTGATCGCCTTGCATTATCTTCTCCCGAAAGAAGAGTTCAAATCTTTCGTCATAGGCTTAGACGCCGTTCTCACTGCGCACTTCTCAATCTTGCCGAGTAAAACAGCATCGAAAATACAAAAGCGAATGGGATTTCCTGAAAACTGGAAAGATATTCTTGAATGCTAAAAAGCCCCGCCGACAAAGCGCCGGCAGAGCTTATAGGGGCACAACACGGCAGCACACCGCTTCCGTGCCAGAAAAAATAACACACTTTATAACACACTTTCACCCGCAAGCGGCAAAAGCGCCCTTTTACCTACAAGTAAGAAAGCCCGCATAAATACTGGGCTTTTTAAAGATTTGAAAAGGCTTTTTTCCCTCAAAAATGCCTTTCGTCCCGGTTCAAGTCCGTTAGCGCCCACCAAAACCTCAGGAACTTCGGTTTCTGAGGTTTTTCTTTTTACCCAAATGACTATTTCTGAACGTTCTCTCCCCTATCGCGCTGAAATTCAGATTGTCAAAGCAATATATGCGTCGGCTTTTATGTCCATGGCATCTCCATTTTATGCGGTTTAGTCCCGCTGCATTTTGGCGGCGAGCAGAACAAGGTCTGCGGCATCGGGCCTGCCGTTTTCATTTAAGTCGGCGGCAAGCGCGGCTGAGTCGGTCAGTTCCGTCTCCCCGACGAGCACACGCTGCAAAAGACGCATATCGGCCGTATTCACGGTGCCGGAAGCGTTGATGTCGCCGGGCACAATGACCGTATACAGCATGTCGTCAATCAGCACGCTCATGCCGGTTTTCAGCCTGCCGGAGGCCGCTGCGGAGGATGACGTGTACACTTCCACTTCCGCCTGTGGGAACGCTGCCCGTAGCTTTGCTGCCGTAACACCCGGTTCTGCGTACAAAATGTGGCCGGAAACACGCAACTTCGCCGTGACATCCGGATCCGGCGTGGCGGTCGGTTTCGGTGTAGCTGTTGGCTTCGGCGTCGTGCTCGGTTTCGGTGTAGCCGTCGGCTTCGGCGTCATGCTCGGTTTTGGGGTAGCCGTCGGCTTCGGCGTTTTAGAGGGCTTTGGGGTCGCGGTCGGCTCCGGCGTAGGTGTCGGGATAGGCGAAGGTGTGGGCGTAGGCTGCACAAATGTACCGAACGGCTCTCTGCACAGTGCGCCGTTTTGCCAGATGATCGCTGCATTTGCGGTGAGTGCAGCCGCTTCGCCGGAAAGCGTGAAGAACTCCGCCTTGTCGCCGCGGCACACGCGCGAGACCTCCGAGGTGTCCGAAAGCCAGTAGAGCATGTCGCCGCTCAAAACGGCCTCCGTCACGATCGTGTCTTCCGCCCACTCTTCTCCGGAAAACAGGCGCACTTCGCCCTGCATGTTGACGTACACGTCGCTGCCAAGCAGCTTATACGGCCGCGCAGCCGGCGCATAGGTAAACGCCGTGCCGGAAAGTGTCGGCACATTTCCCGCAAGCGAAATCTGCACGGCACTTTCCGAAAGCAGCACATAAAGCGTACTATCCACCGTCTGTATGCCGAATATTTTATCTTCAAATATGAATTCCGTTAGGGGCTCACCCGCCGCGTCAAACACTTGCAATGTGCTCGGCGCGCCGTAGGTAACAGCATAAAGCCTGCCCGCGCTGTCGCTTTCCGCAAAGCGCAGGCCGCTCGTCACAGACAAAGCGAACAGGTCTGTTTCCTCCAATGTTTCCGCACTGAAACGCTCCACAGCAAGGAACTCCTCCGTTTCGGCGAAAACCGTCACGGTATCGCCATGCAAAACGGCATATTGCCCGTTAAACGGTGCTTCGGCAGAACGACCGTCCGGGCGATACAACACCGTCGTACGACCGGTGTAGACCAGTATCTCGCTTTCACCATAAGTTTCATACAGTAAAACCTGCGCATCCTTGTCTTCCGTGATGCTCTGCGGTGCAAATCCGCAAAACAAAAGTAAAAAGAGAATTGCCGCAGCACCCGCAAAATATCGCCGTTTTTTCATGTTTTCGTCCCCTCTCTGCGCCGAACGAACTTCTTGACAAGAGTATATCGTAATCCGTTGAACATTTAAATAGTTTTTCGGCAATTTCTGCCATATTTTGCAACTTTCTAACAAACTCACCAAATGGCACGGGCGATTCTACGACATTTTCACATACAAAAAATCGCCGGAGCGCACTTGCCCCGGCGATTTTCCGCATACTATCTGTTATTTTTTGAGTTTACGCCCGTCTTCTTTCGCAAAAAATTCCTTTGTCAGCTTCACCACCGTGCCGGAAAGCAATAACAACGCGATAAGATTCGGAATACTCATCAGGCCGTTAAAGGTATCGGCGATGTTCCACAGCAGGTCAAGGTTGACGGTTGCGCCGAGGATTGCGACGAACGAATAAATGACGAGGAACGGGCGCACGGCCTTACTGGTGCGGAACAGAAATTCCACAAAACGCGAGCCGTAAAGGCCCCAGCCGATGATGGTCGAGAACGCGAAGCAGCACAGCGCGACCGCAGAGAAAATGGAAGCCCAACTGCCGTAGGTCGTCGTAAAGCCGGAAATCGTCAGGTCTGCGCCCGCCATGGTGCCGTAATTCACCGCCGTGCCGCTGCACAAAATGACAAGCGCCGTCAGCGTACAGATGACGATGGTATCGACAAACACCTCAAAAATACCAAACACACCCTGCTTTACGGGCTTTTTCGTATCGGCGCAGGCATGCGCGATAGAACCCGTGCCGAGGCCGGCCTCATTGGAGAAAATGCCGCGGGAAACGCCGCGCTGCATGCTGATGAACAGACTGCCGATGGCACCGCCCGTGAAAGCCTTCGGGTTAAACGCGCCAACAACGATCGATGCCAGTACCTCCGGCAGACGCGTAATGTTCAGGACAACCACGCCAAGCCCCAAAAGCACATACAAAAGCGCCATAAACGGCACGAGCTTTTCGCTCACACTGCCGATGCGCTTGATGCCGCCCAGCAGCACCATGGCAACGAGCATTGCGCATAAAATGCCGATGACAAGGTTCACCGTGGGAATGTGGTCCGCGCCGATCACATTGTACTGCGTCAGCGCCGTATCGATAGCGGTTACAATGGTGTTCACCTGCGTAGCGTTGCCGGTACCAAACACCGTCAGCGCGCCGAACAGCGAATACAGCACCGCCAAAAATTGCCAGTGCCTACCGAGGCCGTTTTTAATGTAATACATCGGCCCGCCGACCCACTCGCCGGTCTTGCTGCGCTCACGAAAATGCACCGCCAACGTAACTTCCGCAAACTTTGTGCACATACCGAGCAGTGCGGAACACCACATCCAGAATACCGCGCCCGGGCCGCCTATCGCAATAGCGCCCGCCACACCGGCAATGTTGCCCGTGCCCACTGTGCCGGCCAGCGCCGTGCATACAGCCTGAAACGGCGTCATGGAACCGTCCGAAGCATCTTTTTTGCGGAACATGCGCCCTGCCGTGGTGCGCATGGCATAGGGGAATTTGCGGATCTGCAAAAAGCGCGTGCGGAAGCTTAAAAGCAAGCCTACGCCGATGATGCAGACCATGGCCGGAACACCCCAGATAAAATCGTTCACCGCTTTGTTTACGGCAGCTATGATCTCTAACATGATCTTCCAACTTTCGTTTCTCAAATTTAATGCCGTTTTTCACTTTTCTTTCAGGCAAAGTCGAAAAACGCAGAATAATATTTCTAATTATACACACAGATGTAGGATGTAGCAAGTAAAAATGCGTATTTCTTTCGCACAAGGTCGGAAGACAAAAGTAATTTGTTGAATCGACCAAATACATTCAGCTTTATAAATCTTTTAACCGATAAAATCTATCTTAAAACAGAAAAAATCCACAAAGACCGAAATCTTTGTGGATTCCTTGGCGCGCTTGAAGGGACTCGAACCCCTGACCTACTGGTTCGTAGCCAGTCACTCTATCCAGCTGAGCTACAAGCGCATTTCTCAAACAGCTTCATCATTATAAGCTCAAAAGTGCAATATGTCAACCCCTTTTTTAAAAAAACTTCAAATTTTCTCCGAAAATCTTATTTTAGCCAAAAATACTTGCATCGGCATTTTTATTGTGGTATTGTTTGACCAAAGATTTTATTCGTTCCCTTTACACCAACTCAATTCCATTTAGGAGGCGTTTACTATGATCGATCTTACCGAATTTGAAAGCCGTGCAGTGCCGCTTCGCGCGCTCGGCGTTGTGGTCTCGCAAAACGGCACGCAGTTGGCCCGCAAGCTGTGGGACGATGCCTGCCGCCGTAATGTGTATTCCGCAAGCAAAAGCTTCACCTCTATGGCAGTCGGCATTGCGCAAAAAGAGGGTCTGCTTTCCATTGACGAAAAGCTTACAGACGCATTCAAGGATGACCTGCCCGAAATCGTTTCCGACAACTTAAAGGCTGCCACGGTGCGCGATCTGCTCACCATGTGTCTCGGACAGGAAAAGAGCTTTTTAATGGGCGGCGAACGCCCGTACTATGAAGACCGCAACTGGGTGCGCCTTGCGCTTCGTCAGCCGTTCGTGTACGCGCCGGGCGAAAAATTCGTGTACAACAACGTCGGCCCGTACCTTGCCGGCATTCTCGTGCAGCGCCGCGCGGGCTGCGACCTTGTCCATTACCTGATGCCGCGCATGTTCGCGCCGATGGGCATTCAGCTGCCCACATGGGAAAATGACCCGAACGGTCAGACCTTCGGTGCAGGCGGCCTGTTCCTCACCATCGACGAACTGCACCTGTTCGGTCAGCTATTGTTGCAAAACGGCGAATGGAACGGCAAGCAGCTCATCCCCGCCGAGTGGGTCAAAGAAGCGACCTCAAAACAGGTCGAAAACGGCAGCGAGGGTTACGGCTACCTCTTCTGGGCAGGCCCCGAGGGTTCCTTCCGCGCCGACGGCAAATACGGCCAGTTCGTCATTTTGATGCGCGACAAAAACGCCGTCGTCACCGTCACCGCCGAAAGCCGCGATGCCGGTGCACTGCTGCGCGCCGTCTTTGAGGAGATCTACCCACAGCTTTAAAATTTGAATCACAAGCAAAACGGCGCCGCACAGAGATAATTTACCCTGTGCGGCGCCGTTACCGCATGCTCCGTATTGAACGTC
>ERZ772886.284-NODE-284-length-49689-cov-7.553189_pt1 | contig 49689 bp, 46 predicted proteins | sample MGYA00512128_ERZ772886 | MGnify/ENA primary metagenome ERZ772886 (study PRJEB29015, sample SAMEA2737698) | human gut metagenome | biome: human gut; feature: human-associated habitat; material: faeces | place: China | collected 2012 ... | reverse complement strand
ACAGTTTTTATTCCGAAAAAAAGATTATCTGGACTTATAGAGCAGACAGGTGGCATTCTCACCGAATTGCGAAGAATGCCACCTATTTAACTCGGAATAATATTTTACTTCAAACCGTAAAGTGAGCGGATTAAATCTGGACCCATTGGTGCATTGTAAGATAGAGGTGTTTTCAACGGATTTAATGGATCTGTTGCTTTTTGGATAGCCTCCCGTTTCATCTCTGTGTCAGCATAGGCATAAATCATTGTTGTTTCAAGATGGGCGTGTCCCAGCCACTCGGAAATTAAGGACAGTGGCATCCCTCCACGATATAAATGCATAGCTCGTGTATGTCTCAACATATGAGGATGAACATTTATTTTCTCTGATGCGCTCGTTCCAAATGCGCGCTCTCCGTACTGCTTCATGAATCTGGCAACATTATCTGGTGACATCTGCTTATGCGTGTGGTTTGATATCGTATAGAATAAGTAGCTGTCATAAGGACTATTTTCGTGAAATAGTGCCTTGTATTTTTCGAAATACAAAACGGTTTTTTTCATAACAGGAATCACCCGTGTCTTATTGCCCTTTCCAGTCACAACAACAAATGGAGACTTAGCATCAGCGTGGAAGTCAGCTAATTTCATATCCAGCAGTTCCTGATTACGACAGCCGGTATCATACATCAGCACCATGTAAAATAGATTTCTAAACTCTTTGGGTCTGTGAGGATCCGGTTGCTGAAGCAGCAGAGCCAGAGAATCCTCCGTGAGAAATTTTACTGTCATAGTTTTGGGTGCTTTTTTTAGTGGAACCTTCATTAATTCTTGATGATAAGCTATCAACATTATGTCCTTCGTCCCGGCATACTTGTAAAAGGATCGAATACAAGCAAGCCTTTGGTTCTGCGTTGAAGGAGAACAGCCTCGTTCTTTCTCCAGCCAATCCAAAAAATGAGCCAAAACGTCGGCATCAATACACTCAAAGGTCACTTGGTGCAGACCTATTTGCATTGACACGCACACATAATCTAACAGCAAATTTAATGTTGCTCGATATGAGTCTATTGTATTGATACTGCAAAAGCGTTGTTTGGGAAGATACTCCGTCAGAAAGTCACGGATTAGGATGAACAGTCTATCATCACTCAAATACTTCTTCATGCGTTCACCTCCGGGACAAGGCTTGAAAAACGCTCCCAATCAATAGCGGAGGATTGGGTAAGTGTGTCTGGAAGCAAATGAATGTAATAAGCTGTATTAGATATGTTGACATGTCCCATATATGCACTTAGATATGGCAAAAAAGCATAGATATCCTGACCGCTACTTAAGCACCGCATGAGTGAAGCCGTCGCAAATCGATGCCGTAAATCATAGATTCGGGGTGTGTGATTGGCCTGAAGATTGCCGCCAGCCATCCCCCAACACTGGCGAAAGAGGTGTATGAGCGCGTTGGGCGCATAAGGGCTTCCTTGGATGTTTGGAAAGAAATATGTTCTTTGGGGAAATATGTCCTTAATAAGTTTATCATAACGGCAGCACAATTCAGCTACGTCATCAGCCATCATAACGATCCTATCTTTGTTCATTTTGGTGTCCTTTATGGTAAGCCGTCCTGAGGTAAGATCAACATCACCAGTTTCCAGCAGGCGTGCCTCATTGGGGCGCAGTCCGCAACAGTATATGAGTCTGAAAATGAAAGACACCACATACTGCCGGTGCAAATTGAATTTCCCTTTTGGATAGACGTCGGTTGCGGCAAAAAAAGATGCAAGTTCCTCATCTGAGAATATATATGGAATAAAGCCACTTCGTCCGCCGACAAAATTTGCGGGGAGTATATATGCCTGATGTCCCATGTAGGTCAAATATTTTCCAAATTGCCTAATCGTATTGGCTCGTTTTTTTAAGCCACCAGAGTTTTCCTGAGGGCGCTTCTTTAACCACGACAAAACGATTTCCTCAGAAAGCAATGCTTTTTCGGGATAATTCTCCATGCAAAACCTATCAAAATTGCGAAGGGATGGCTCGTGAGTGCTTTTGGAATACCCCAAAGATTCTTTGAATGATAGCATCCCTTCTATGTGCATAGCAAACGGGCTTTTGTACTCATACATCTCCAATCAGCTCCTTCCGAGTAATTTCAATGCCCGAAAGGGACAGCGCACATCTTTTCAGATGATCTTCTTCCAAGGAGATATATCGTTTGACAGCATCCGTGGACTGGTGTCCCAAAACCTGTGATATCATCGAAAGAGGGACATCAGCCTTTGCCATAGCTGTTCCGAGAGTCCGTCTTAATGCATGGATGCTTCTTCCGTCACCGTTTTCCTTTGCCAAACCAGCGGATTTCATTCTCCGCCTAAACATATGGGCTATCGCATGCCCATCATGAAATCCCTGAAACGGGGCGCGATCTCTAAGAAAAACACATTTAGATTGGGTCTGCTGACGGCCATTCAGTATGTAGTCTGCAACTGCGTCCATTACAGATGAATCAAGCGGAAGAGATAGAGGCTGCATGGTTTTCTGCTGAACGATCCTTATTTCACCTTGTTCCCATCGAATATCAGACAAATATAGGCGTGAAATATCAATTGTACGCAGGCCGGTTTTTACGGCGAGCATCAGCATTGCATAATCTCTTTTCCCAACGGCACTTGATGTGTCGATGGAATAGAAAATCTGGGACAGTTCTTCCTCTGTGAAGCATGGAAGCACCTTCTTCCGCGGCGTTGATGGACACATCATTGCCGTCTCATATGCAAAATCCACTGCGCCGCACTTCGAAAGATATGCATGGAAGTCTCTCAATGCTGACAAAAGATGAGACTTGCTGTTATACTCATCAATGGTCTCCAAAATGAATTGTTTCAGATCTCGTATAGACCAGTCACTGGGAGTGTCTCTACCCTGGAGGTGCAGGTAGGATAGATATCTTCGCACTACAGCAGCTTTTCCTGATATAGTGGATTCAGCTTGATGGAGCGAGGACAAATAGTCCTCTAATAAAGTTTGATATGTTGGCGAAAGCGTGATATGCGTCCCCCTTGAGCACACCCTCCATTCGAGTTTTTGCCCCTCAGCAACACGCATAAACCGATTTGCGCCAAGTTCAAGAGCACGTAACCGTTTCAGATTGATTTCGCCCCTCTGAAAGCGCGAATATTCAAATCTCAAATATTCGCACATCACATCGTAGTCATAGCACTGGATACCTCTTTCTTCGAAAAAACGAATAATCAGTCTGAACGATTCGTTCTGGTAGAACGAGAGGGTCGATTCACTTAATCCCATGCCTCGTAGTTGCTGCGCCGTATCTTCCGCAAGGTGCTGAATCAATAGCTCTTTCATAGGCTGACTCCTCCTAAAATAATTTCAAGGGTGATTTCCCTTATTGAAATTATCTTGGAGATCCATGTGTCTTGCAATATTATTCCGATAAAATACCGCAGAATCTCTTATCAATCAAGAGATTCTGCTTACTGTAAAAAAGAAAATCGGTATAATCCTTTTTTCGGAATAAAAGCTGTTATCTTGATATCAGGATAACAACTTGAACGGCTCTGCCCGCGATGAAGGAATAGACTGGATGATACGGAGAAGCTGTTCCGTGTCGGCCACATCGGTCAGACGCTTTTTGCCATCTGAGGCAGTCATTTTCAACTGGTTACAAGATGTAACCGTTTCATTGCCTTCGTCTTTAAGCCGCTTCTTGGTAACTTTCCAGTAGTTGCGTGCCGCTTGATAATCAGGCTGCTCAGTCAGCACGGCAACAACATCGACAACGGAGAAGTACCATTCTTCCTTTTCCTCATCCCATGCGGTACGGATGCGCTTGTCCTCGAATAGTTGGATCTTATCATTTTGTGCCATCCTGCTCACCTCGTTTCTGTGATAACTCTTTCAGCAATCCCTGACATCCCGCAAGCACGTCCCTCCATGTGGCCTCAAAATCGTCGGTGTACCACGGGTCGGCAACATCGCGGGGGTGGTCGGTGTAATCCAGCAGCAGGTGTATCCTGCCATCCGGGTCACCGCCGCAGATACGGTGCATATTCCGCAGGTTGGCGCTGTCCATGCCGATCAGCAGGTCAAATGCATTGTAATCGCTTTTTGTGAGCTCCCGCGCCGCATGACCACCACAGGAGATCCCGTGCTCTGTCAGCTTGCGCCGCGCCGGAGGATAGATAGGGTTGCCAATCTCCTCACGGCTGGTGGCTGCCGACTCGATATGGAATTGTGACGACAGCCCAGCTTTCTTCACCAAGTCCTTCATCACAAACTCGGCCATCGGGCTGCGGCAGATATTGCCGTGGCAAACAAATAGAATTTTCTTCATATCGTGGTGTCTCCCAATTATTATCTTTGTTTTAAGTATAGCAAATGAACCCCCTGTCCGTCGAGAGAAAATATGTAAGAAAGGCTCCGTTTCTCGACAGAATATCCGGGAAACGAAGCCCTTTCAAAAGATCATCTCTCTTCCAAGCTTTGAAAGGCGGAGTTCATTCAAAAAAGTAGGATACCTTCGAATAGATGGCGGCAGTTTTAATATGCTTACACCTTTTCCTTCCGGTTGCTGCCGAAAGAGTGAACAGTCCCTACAAACAGACTTGCATTTCTCAAATTCTTCGTACTCGGTATCAATTCATGATATCGATAAAACCACGCGCAGCATGGTCGTCACTGCGGAATAAAGCAGAGAAAGGGCAGCACGATGTACGAAAAATATGAATCGCCCCTGTCATCCCGGTATGCATCAGAGGAGATGCTGTATCTATTCTCCCAGAAAAAGCGTATTCAGGTCTGGCGAAGGCTCTGGACCGCGCTGGCCCGGGCGGAGCATGATCTCGGCCTGCCCATTACGGCAGAGCAGGTCGCAGAGCTGGAAGCACACATAGATGACATTGATTTTGCGTGCGCCGCACAACGGGAGCGAGAGGTACGGCATGATGTGATGGCGCACGTCTATGCCTATGGAAAAGCGGCCCCCGGCGCCGCAGGCGTGATCCATTTGGGGGCCACAAGCTGTTATGTAACCGATAACGGGGATCTGATCCTTTATCGGGACGGTCTGCGCCATCTCCGCAAGGAACTGCTGGACGTGCTGAAAAATCTTGCGGACTTTGCGGAGAAATACAAGTCGCCGCCCACCCTCGGCTATACCCACTATCAGCCCTCGCAGCTTGTTACCGTGGGCAAACGGGCGACACTCTGGATGCAGGATTTTCTTTCCGACCTGGAGGAACTGGAGCACGTACTGGCACACATGAAATTCCTCGGCTGCCGTGGGACCACCGGTACCGAGGCCAGTTTTCTGGAGCTATTCAATGGTGATACCGAAAAGATCGACCAGATGAACCGGCAGATCAGCGCGGAATTCGGATTTGCAGCGTGTTTTGATGTCTGCGGGCAGACATATCCCCGAAAGGTGGACAGCCGCATCCTGAATTGTCTGTCTTCTATTGCGCAGAGTGCCTATCGGATGGCAAACGATATTCGCCTGCTGCAGCATGACCGGCAGATAGAGGAGCCCTTTGAAGAAAACCAGATTGGCTCCTCCGCCATGCCGTATAAGCGAAACCCCATGCGCAGTGAGCGAATCTGTTCTTTGTCCCGCTTTCTGATCTCGGACGCCGTAAACGCCTCCATGACGGCGTCCGTACAGTGGCTGGAACGCACGCTGGATGACTCCGCCAACCGCCGCATCTCCATACCGGAGGGATTCCTCTGCGCCGCTGTTCCCACGCGGCCTCCGCAAGGATGAAGGAAGGCGAGCCCTGCGACCTTCTGGAGCAACTGGCGGCAGAGCCGGCTTTTTCCATGCATACAGAAGACCTCGCCGTTCTGCTGAGGCCAGAGGCCTATATCGGTCGCTGCCCGGAGCAGGTGGACACGTCTGCGCAAGGTACGCCTGCTGCTCGAAGGCACTTCCGGCGATACCCCTGACATTGATTTGTAGGGAGGATTCCCTGCGCTTTTGCACCTCTTTCTGTGATCTGCGGAAGCAGGACGGAAAAGGCTGCCTGACGGCCCTCATCATATACCAAGAATCTACAGAGCCACCGGGCGGGAGCATTGCTCTCCACCCGGTGGCTCTATTTCTTCGTTTTGATACCCTTTTATTGTTTCCAACAGCGCAAAATGTGACCACTTCCCTGCCAGCGAAAAGAGACAGCCATTGTCCTCATCTCGTCAAAAGAAGCGCTTCCAGCTTTGCGCGCGCAGTCAGGAGCAGTTCCGTCACCTGACTTTCTTTTTCTTCTGTATAACGGAAGGTTGGGATTGCAATACTCAAGGCAAACACAGGTACGCCATCCTTTAGCAGGGGTGTTGCAATACATTGAATAAACTCAGAGTTTTCCTCACGTTCATAAGCGATCCCGCGCTTCTTTACCCCCTGGATCTGCTGATATAGTTCATCCAGATCCGTAATGGTCCTGTCTGTCATTTTTTTTACGCCATCTTTAAAAATCTCGCTCAATTCCTCCCTTGTATAGCCGGACAAGAGCGCTTTCCCAAGCGCCGTAGCATTTGCAGGGAGCATTTTCCCGGGTGCGGAATACATGCGTATCGATTGAGGCGCGTCCACTTTAAGCAGGTAAAGCACATTGCATCCATCCAGTTCTGCCAAGTGGCAGGTCTCATTACATGCGTCCACAACCTCTTGCAATTCTGTCAGCGCACGTTCAAAAAAGGACTCCTTCCGCATATAGGCGTTTCCGATTTCCAAAGTGCGGATTCCCAACGTATAAGTAGAGGATCCCGGCTTGTATGACAAGTACTTTTTCTTAGCCATCGTGTGGAGGATCGGTGATATGCTGCTCTTAGGGGACTGAAGGGAATTGGATATTTCCGTCAGTGTCAGCCCATCCGATGCGTCACGAAATGCGAGCAGTTCCAAAATATCCAAAACTCGTTCTGTTGAGCGGTGGTCCGATTGCATAAGTATCACCTCATATCAGTTTTTATATGTGCGGTTTCAGGCAGAGCAGCTTGCTAAACATATTCACTATAATTACATAGAATAACACAAAGTTTTCGAAGTTTCCACTAAGAATTTCATGTGCCCATTCTACCAGTCGGAAACTGTGAAAACCGGCGGAAAAAATTTCACACAGAGCTACCGCCTCACGGGTGGATGCTCTGTGTGAAATCCGGTCGCACGTGTCAAGGCGTCGCTGCAGCTCCGGACATACCGTGCTGCCACGAAAGCGAGACAGCCGTCGGTATCGTCTATCTCTGTACCCGGCCCGAACCGTCCCCGTTCATCAATGTCTCAACTTCAGCAGGTGTGACCAAGTTGAAGTCGCCATTGATGGAATGCTTTAAGGCTGAGGCGGCAACGGCGAATTCCAACGCATATTTGGGAGATCTTCCCTCTGCAAGCGAATGGATCAGACCTCCGGCAAATGCATCGCCGCCGCCTACCCGGTCAACCATGTGAAGATGATATTTTGTGGAAAAATAGCATTGCTCTCCATCGTAAATCATGGCCGACCAGTCGTTATCCGAGGCAGAGATTGATTCACGCAGCGTCATTGCAACCTTTCGGAACGGAAAGCGATCCATAAGCGTCTCTGCAAGCTTCCGGTATTCGTCCATATCCAGCTTTCCTTTTACAATCTGGCTGTTATTCAGCTTCACCCCGAATACATCTGCTGCATCTGACTCGTTGCCAATACACACGTCCACATACTGGCACAACTCGCTCATGGCTGCCATGGCATCCTCTCGGCTCCAAAGCTTCCCGCGATAGTTTAAATCGCAGGAAATTGTTGCCCCGACCTCTTTTGCAGCCTTGCAGGCATCGAGGCAGGCGGAAACCATGTCTTTGCCCAGCGCCGGTGTGATCCCCGTAAAGTGGAACCACTGCGCGCCCTGCATAATCTCTTTCCAGCAATACTCCTCCGGCTTTGACGTTTGGAAGGAGGATCCCTCCCGGTCGTAGATGCAAACACTGGGTCTCTGGGACGCCCCCTTCTCCATATAATAGATTCCCATGCGCTTTCCGCCTCGGAGTATATGCGAAGTGTTTACCCCATAGGCCTTCAGCTTCCTCAGAGCAGCCTCGCCTACCATATTCTGCGGGAATTTTGATACAAAAGCTGCATCATCCCCCATCTGGGCCAGCGAAACTGCCACATTTGCTTCCCCGCCGCCGAAGCTTCCTTCAAGCGATTCAGTCTGAAAGAGTCTGTTGTAGCCTACGGGGCTCAATCTCAGCATCAGCTCTCCAAAAGTAACAATTTTAGCCATGTTTTCGTCCTTTTAGCACAAGCTCAACGGCTTGTCTGCTTCTTCTCGTAATCTCTGTCCAATTATGGCTCCGGATAAGCTCCTCTGACACAAGGAATGTCCCTCCGCACGCAAATACAAATGGACTTGCGCTGAATTCTTCCAGATTATCTAAGGTAATGCCTCCAGTAGGAATAAATTGGAGCTTTTGGAATGGCGTATGCAGCGCACGAAGTGCCGGCAGCCCGCCCGCGATATTTGCCGGAAAAAACTTTACGATTTGCAGCCCCATGTTGTAAGCAGCTTGGCAGTCCGACGCCGTCGCGCATCCAGGCACGATTGGGATTCTCCGATGGTTACAGTATTCCACAACAGACGGGTCCAGGCCCGGGGAAACGATAAACTCGGCTCCCGCTTCAATTGCTTCCTCAGCTTGTTCAATGGTCAGGACTGTCCCTGCGCCCACTGTGAAATTTGATACCTCTTGTTTTATTTTTCTTATGGCTGTGGCGACTCCATTTGCCCGAAAAGTAACTTCGATCAACGGAATTCCGCCCTCCCGGAGTGCTTCTGCCACCAGAACAGAGTCCTCCTCCGGCTTATCCAGCTTTGCTACCGGAATAATGCCGATCCTGTGAATTTCCTCGTACACAGTACGCATGAAACTATCATCCTCTCCTATGTTTAAGGTGTCGAAATTGCAATTGCAAAGAATCCTGCGGATCCCGCGCCTTGCAGGTCAGCCTGCTTCTTTAGGAAAGCATTGTATCCGGATCGAGCGGGATATACGCCTCTTTCTGACTGTCTGCCACTTCCTTCTGGGTGATCTTTCCGTCTACCATAATGATACCGGAACGCAGTACGAAGTTCTTTTTGCACGCTTCTTTCAGTCCGTAGTTTGCCGTATCTTCGATCATGGGATAAATCGCCCTTGAGAAAGTCTCGTTGGCTGCCGCAGGCACCATTGCCGGGATATTCGTAATGCCCACATGGACGATCCCTTCCTCAATGAAATACGGATTGCTGATCGTCGTGTACTGAGCCGTTTCAATAATGCCCTCACCCTCAAGGTCCACAATCACAGAGCCTTTCCGCATACTACGGACCATCTCCCGTGTCACCACCGGAACTTCCATTCCCGGATAGGAGTAGATACAGTTGATCAGCATATCGGCCAGTGCTACCTCTTCAGCGAATGCCTTCTTGTCCATATAGCGCAGGTCAGTGTGGTGAAGGACCGTCCTCAAATACTCCAACCGCGCAATCGACTTTTCAAAGACAATGACCTCTGCTCCAAGGCCCTCAGCAACCTGAGCCGCAGCCAATCCCGCATGGCCGCCGCCAATAATCACAACCCGTGCGCGTTTTACTCCGGTAATCGGGACGATACTCACGCCACTGCCGCCGTACTGTCTCTGAATATACTGTGTTCCCAGAATCGGTGCCATCCGTCCGGCGATTTCACCCATCGGGCGGGTCAGTGCTCTGCTGCCATCCGGGAAGCGCGTAACCTCGTAGGAAACGCAGGTCACACCTGCCTCACGCAGTCGTTTTACCTGCTCCGGCTTCGCCGTACCCTCCGCCATATGGAACGCGGTAAACAGAAGCTGACCTTTCCGGAAGGGCATTTCCAGGTCTCCGGGCATCAGATCCTTAAACTTTACGATCATATCGGACTTTTCATATACTTCCGCCATCGTATCAAGCATCTGCGCGCCCGCAGCCATATATTCCTCGTTTGAAATTCCCGCCGGTAATGCCAAATCCTTTTGGAAATAGACGGTGTGTCCCTGTGCTACCAGTTGCTGGACCCACTTTGGGATCAAACCGACACGAGTCTCTTTGTCTTTGAGTTCCTTGGGAATTCCGATAATCATTGAAGTGCCCTCCTCATATAATAAGTTTTGAAGATAATCCAAATATCCGCAGCCTTTGTGGTGCCCGTGATACAAGTCCTTATATGCCGTTTTCCGCAATTTGCCGCAGCATCCGTACAAACAATTGATAGGTCGGCTCCACCGTCTCAATATAGAACCTTTCTCTCGTGGTATGGGCTCCTCTCGACGTGGGAGCTAACCCCAAAGCGTCCATGTCCGGGAGCTTATCAATTATAATTCCCGGCTCACATCCGCCCTGTCCATATTCAATTTTAATTTCCTCGCCATACATCTCCTGGAAGAGCTTCTTGCATAGCTCTTGCATGGGAGAATCCGTCCGGTACGGCCATCCCGGATACTGATCCAGGATCTCAACATCAGCACCCAGTTGTGATGCCAGTTCTTTCACGCTTTTTTCCGTATCCCATTTCAGCGCCTCCGACAGCGAGCGTACGCTGAACCACAGCTGGCAGACATTCTCCTTTACGCAGAACCTGGATGTGCATCCGGTGCAAAACGGAATGCTCTGGTTCTTGCCACCGTATTCAATGACACCATACGGTATGCCCTGCAAAAGTGCTCCAATTTTCCGGAGATCTTCGCAGCTTATACAATCATGTACAAGTGCTTCCTCTTCCATTTGCTCCAAGCGAAGCGCAATGTTGTCCTCGCCTGCCGCACGGTATGCACTTCTCCAGCTTTTCTGCAGCATATCTGCCAGTTGACGCAGCTGGGTCTCCGCTTCACCGTTCTCCACACAGAGCCGGACTGTTGCCTGATCCGGGATGCCCTGGCTTTCTTGTACATCCGCATCTATCAGCCAAGCATTTTCACATCCTGTAAGCTTTTCCAGGAATTCGCCCAGCAGTGAAATGGCATTAGCGCGTCCCTTGGCAATATCGTTGCCGGAATGGCCTCCCAGCAGCCCGCCGATAGTCCCGCTGTATACGGTGCCTCGGTGCGGTACAGTTTTGTAGGTCATGTGAAAACGATTGTGTACGGCGCCTGTGCTGCACACACACATCATGTCAGCGTCACCGCTGTCCATATTGATCATGTGCCGCGCCCGGATCTGGGTATAGTCAAACTTTCTGGCTCCCCATAGTCCGCTCTCTTCCTCCACGGTGAACAGGAATTCCAGCGGCGGATGCAGCAGCTCCGGCGTTGTCATCAGCGTAAGCATCATGGCCAAACCGACTCCGTTGTCCGCTCCCAGGCTGGTTCCCCGTGCCGCCAGAGTGACCCCATAGTCCGCGTCCCGATAGAGATACAGATCCAGCGCATCCTTGGAAAAGTCATGGACAACGCCTTCGTCCTTTACACACACCATGTCCATATGTCCCTGAAAGAGGACTGCCGGGGCGTTCTCATATCCCTCCGTTGCAGGCATACGCACTAACACGTTCCCGTGCGGATCCTGATACGACTCCAGCCCTGCGGTTTTTGCGACTTCTCTGATGTATGCTGCAAGATGTGCTTCGTCTTCGGTATTATGCGGGATCCTCGTGATCTCCTCAAAATACCTCATATATCTCCGGGGTTCATATGCGTCAAGCAGATATTGTGACGGCATATAGGGGGGCCCTCCTTTCGGCATATCATCGCTTTTTGTTATTTTCATATGGTCTTAAGCGTATTTGTGGCACGCGACAAGATGTCCCGGAGCCACCTCCTTCAGTTCGGGGGAGCATTGTGTGCAGATTTCCATGCAGTTTTCACAACGGGGCGCGAATCGGCAGCCCGGCTTGGGGTTGATCGGGCTGACGACCTCGCCTTTGATCACGGAGATCTTCTTGTTCCGCATGGAAATATCCGGTTCGGGGATAGAAGAAAGCAACGCACGGGTATAGGGATGAAGTGGGGAGTTGAACAGTTCATCCGCTTCGGCGTACTCCAGACTCTCACCTAAATACATGACCATGATATGATCCGAAATGTGTCTCACTACACTCAGATCATGGGTAACAAACATATAGGTGAGATCCATCTCGCTCTGAAGATCCATCAACAGATTCAGGATCTGTGCCTGAATAGAAACATCGAGCGCCGAAACCGGTTCATCGCACACAATAAACTGCGGATTCAGGGATAAGGCCCGCGCGATGCCGATTCTCTGCCGTCTGCCGCCGTCCAATTCGTGGGGATAAGAATTCGCAGTCCGTCTGGCCAAGCCCACAATATCCATCAGCTGCGCTGCCCGGTTAAAGATCTCCCGCCGGGTAGGATAGCTGTGGTGGATCAGCATATATTCGGCAATAATCTCAACCACGGATTTTCTAGGATCTACACTGGCATACGGGTCTTGAAAGATGATCTGCATATTTTTGCGCATCTGCTTCATCTTCTGCCGCCCAAACGTCAGGATGTTCTCTCCGCAATAGAGTATCTCTCCGCTGGTCGCTTCGGTCAGACGCAGAAGCGTACGCCCAAATGTGCTTTTTCCACATCCTGACTCTCCTACAATTCCCACCGTAGTGCCTTTATAGATCTGCAGGTTGATATTGTCAACAGCATGCAAATAGCGGTTTTCCCCCAATTTGAAATACTTTTTTAATGCTTTTGCTTCAATCAAGGGTGTATTTACTTCCATTGGCACTACTCTCCTATCTGTCCGGTCTGTTGAAACAAATGGCAACGAATTGCGTGTGTACCCTCATAATGGACCTCCGGACTCTTCTCCCGGCAAATGTCCATGCATTTTGAGCAGCGGGGTGCAAATTTGCAGCCCGGTTCGCACACCGTCGGATCAGGCATCAGGCCGTCGATCGGGGTCAGGCGTTTGACTCTTGTGTTCAGACGAGGAATTGACCCAAAAAGCCCTTCTGTATAGGGATGATGGTTTTTCCCGTTGAAAATGTCTTCTGCCGTACCGATCTCAATGATTTCGCCCGCATACATCACCGCCACGTTATCGCAGGTTTGCGCCACAATGCCCAGGTCATGCGTGATCATGATCATAGACGTACCCAGCCGGTCCCTCAGCTCTCGTATCATAAGCAGGACCTGAGCCTGGATCGTCACATCCAGCGCAGTCGTCGGCTCATCTGCAATAAGCAGATCCGGCTCACAGGACAACGCCATCGCGATCACCACCCGCTGCTTCATTCCTCCGGAGAATTGATGCGGATACTCATGTTTCCGGGCCGGCGGAATCCCTACCATATTTAGCGTTTCGTCTACGTGCTGGTCGATCTTTTCCTTTGTCCAGCCGGCTTCATTATGCACCAGCAGCGCTTCTGCGATCTGCTCGCCTACCGTCAGAACGGGGTTCAAGGAAGTCATCGGATCCTGAAAAATCATGGCGACCTTGTTTCCGCGTATCGTGCGCATTTTCTGTTCGGAAAGGGACGTCAGCTCTTCTCCTTCAAACCAGATCTCTCCCCCGGTCACTTTTCCCGTCCGTTCCGGAAGCAGCTGCATTATGGAAAGTGCCAGCGTAGTCTTCCCGGCTCCCGTCTCGCCGACCAGTCCAAGGCTTTCTCCTCGTCCCAGCGTAAACGAAACTCCGTTCACCGCATAAACCGTTTCAAGATCCGTTTGGTAAATCACGCTTAAATCCTTTACCGCAAGAATGACATCCTCCTTCATATTAAGCGCTCCTTAACAAATTTTGTAATGTAGTCTTCTGAAATTCGCATGTACTAATTCTTCAGTCTGGGGTCCATCGCGTCACGAAGTCCGTCACCCAGCAAGTTAACCGAAAATGCGGTCAAAACAATGGCTGCTGCCGGGAAAAAGACCAGGTGCGGAGCTTTCAGCATAAACTCTCTGGCCTCAGAGAGCATACTTCCCCACTCCGGCGTGGGCTGCGGAAGGCTGAGTCCGATATAGCTCAGAGAAGACTGATAAATCACAAGACTCGCCACATTCAGCGTGAGGTTGACCAGTATGATTCCCAAAGCGTTCGGGATAATATGGCTTAAAATGATACGCGCTGAACTGGCCCCTCCGGCTCTGGCCGCCTCCACATACTCCTGCTCGCAAAGGTTCAGGACCTCAGAACGCACCAGGCGGACATAGTTGGTAAAGTATGCCAGCGTCATCGCCACGATCAGGACCGGAATGCTGGAACCCAGCGCCGCCACTACGACCATGGTAAAAAGGATGTCTGGCACCGACATAAAGATATCCAGACTGCGCATAATCACCATGTCCACCTTCCCGCCGAAGTATCCGGCGGCCGCACCGAGCAAGCTTCCAAAAATACAGGAGGTCATGGAAGCAAACAGCGATATGGCCAAGGAAGTCCTCGCTCCATGTACGAATCTTGCAAAAACATCCCGTCCATACATATCCGTACCCATGAGATGCTTCGCTGATGGAGCCTCAAAGTTACTCATGACATCCTGAGAAATGGCAGCTTGATAGGGGATGATCACATCCGCAAATATGATGGTAAGAATTAGTACGATCAGAATTACAAGTCCGACCATCGCGCCCCGATCTTTTCGGAGGCGTCTGAAGATTTCGTGGAATTGCCCTACCTTTTTGAATTCTCCTCTGTCGGCGCCCTTTACTCGTCCGGTTATCCCACTCATATTCACCGCTCCAATCTGCTATATTTGGCACGTATCCTGGGGTCTACATAAGCATACGCGATATCGACCAAAAGCATCAGCATGGTAAATGCAGAGGCGATCAAGATGCTGGCTGCAATAATGACCGGCTCGTCCTTTTTACTGATACTGTCCACGATAAGGCTGCCTATTCCCGGAATGGAAAACAGTCGTTCTGTCGTCACCATTCCAGCCAAAAGGACTCCGAAGCGCATGCCCACGCATGTAATGACAGGCAGAAGCGCATTTCGCATAGCGTGCTTCCAGATAACTGTCCGCTCCGGAACTCCTTTTCCGCGGGCTGTCCGGACATAGTCCTGCCGTATCGCCTCAAGCATGGACGATTTCGTAAATCTGAGGTATGCAGCCGCTTCTGAAATGGCGACCGCGCTCACCGGGAGAATGTAGCTCTTCAGACCAGACAAGCCAAAAGATGGGAATATGTTGATCTTCAGCGCGAAAAAGTACATCAATACCATTCCTATCACAAAGCTTGGCACCGCCGCCAGGAAAAACGCCATCATGGTTGGCACGGTATCCCAGAGGGAATACTGCTTGACAGCAGAGTAAATTCCCACTGGTACTCCTACGCATACCGATATCACCAGGATGAGCAGCGACATCCGGATGGTCACAAGGAATCTCGGCCAGATCTCGTCGAACACCGGCCGGCCGCTAAAGTACGACATCCCGAAATCGCCTTCTGTAACGATATCCTTCAAGTAATTGACATACCGTTCCGCAATGGGAAGGTCGTAGCCCAGGTCATGGTTGAGCGTGTCAATGGCCTCTTGCTTCGCCGTTGGCCCAAGGATCATCCGACCTGGGTTTCCCGGTGTAAGCCCCATGACAAAGAAGATAATAAATGTGACGCCAAGTATTGTGGGGATTAGAAAAAGTACTCTCTTTATGACATAGCGATACACCTTTCACCCTCCATCCGATAATTTTTATAGTGTCAGGCGTTCCAGCTCCACTGCGCAACTCTGTAGTAGGTCGGAACACTAACGACGTTCAAATCAGGATTCCATGCGGTGCAGGCCGGAGGCGCTACAAGCGGAATCACGCAGTAGGTGGCCATTACCTCATTATAAAGCTCGGTATAGATTTCCTTTCTGGCGGCTTCGTCAGTGATCTGCTCGCCCTGTGCAAACAGGTCTTCAATGTGCTTGTAGTCAAACTTGTCTCCGACAAAGCTCACATTGTAGATACCGACAGAGCCGCTATGAGCCTGCTGGCGGAAGTTGTTGAAGTCATAGTTGCCGTTGTCGCCGACAATGCAGATGTTGTAGTCCTGGGACGCCATCCGATCCACCGCCACGCCGAACTCAAGGGTCGTGATCTTCGCGGTGATGCCCACCTCAGCCAGGTTCGACTGGAGAACCGTGGCGTAGGGCTCCGAGGAACCGGTACCTACCAGGATTTCGCCTACATCCACGCCGTCCGGATAGCCGGCTTCCGCCAGGAGAGACTTGGCCAGCTCCGGGTTATAGGAGAGGTCCACATCACATTCCGTAGGAGCTGCCTCCGCATAATGGGGATTGATGTAGAAGTCCGTAACCTTGCCCAGCCCGTCGGTGGCAACCATGTTCATGGCTTCCCGGTTGGTTGCGTGAACGATCGCCTGACGGACCTTGTCATTGTTCAGGACTTCGCTGGATTCATAGTTGATGCACATAAACTGAATATCGTTGGACTCCATTTCATTGGTCGCAAACTTTCCAGAATCCTTGATATCCGCCCAGTTGGAGAGAGGAACCGACAGGTAGTCGATATCACCGTTTTTCAGTGCGATAACTGCGGAGGAGTTGTCCTCGATCACTACATAACCGATCTTCTTGATCTGGGGTGCTCCCTGCCAGTAGTCTTCAAATGCATACAAAGTCCAGCCGCTGTTGGGCCGATAAGTCTCCGCATCCATGTAATAAGGACCCGTGCCGGCCAGGTTAGCGATGGTGCCGAAGTCGCTCCCCTGAGAGGTCACTTCCTTCTCGCTCAGAATTTTGATTTTGAAGAACGTGTGAAGGATCGGGGAATACGGACGTGCAATGGTGATCACAACGTGGGAGTCGTCCAAAGCCTCCACCTTTTCGATCATGTCCGTATAGCTGTTGTACTTGGGATTGTCCATAAAGTGCTGATAGCTGAACACCACGTCAGAGGCCTTCAGGGTCTCGCCATTGTGGAACTTCACGCCGTCCTGCAGCGTAATCGTATACACTGTGGCATCATCGCTGATATCGATTTGCTTTGCCAAGCAGGGCTGATATCCGCCGCCGCTCTCATCCAGAGTATAAAGGCCCTCATAAATCTGCTCGTTTACAGTAAGGACATCCGTCTCATTGGTATCTGCCGGGTCAGTGGTCTGCATACCCAGGGCATTCCGCAGCATCACGGAATCTCTGGGTCCATCTGTTGTCTGTCCACCGCTGGGTGTGTCGCCACAGCCGCAAAGCGTTGCAAGACATACTACGATTGCAAGGATGTAAGAAAGCGTCTTTTTCATTTTGATTCTCCTTTTTTTGTAGTGTCTGTACGTATATGCGTATTGATTCCTTATATACGCACTCTTATATTACACAAGGCGTCCGTGTTTGTCAAGGTCTTTTTGGCTGTATTACTAATTTTTTCTGCAAGAGCGCAATACATCTTAGGCAGTTGGTTAAAAAGAGCGTGGAGCAGACCCCTTTAGCCCCCTTATCCAGCAAAGCTGTTTTCGCCTCCTGAAGCTGTTGGACTTCCGCGCCCGTTTCTGTTATGATCGAATCCGGTGGGTCTTGCGCAGGCGGCGTCCGATTTATACAACATACGATACTGTGAAACGACAACGTTTCACCATAGGAGGCGAAAACGTGGTTTTTATTGTCATTTTATCTGGCCATGATCATCATCGTTTCCACCGTGTGTCCCATCGTCGCCTCGGCCGTGCAGGGGCAGGCGCTGGAAAAGCGGACAAACCTCTATACGATGGCGCTGGAAAAGCTCAACGTCATGATCGGCAACCTGATCCACGGGTGTCCGACCATCAAGGTCAACCACGTCGAGCGGGAGTACCTGCAAACGCTGGAGCAGGATAACGAGAACGCCGCCCACGCGGAATTTGCCAAATCCAAGACGAAGGTCCGGGTCAATATGATCATCGGCCTGCTGTCCAGCGTTCCTGTGAACAACGGCTCGGTCAGCAGCGTGTACCCTGCGGGAGATTTGGTCTCCGTCACACGGTACTGCGCACCGGTTTTAAGATTCTCCCACTTGGCGATGCCGGTCTTGTCGGTGGTAATTTTGCCCACCTCCGTCCACGTCTGACCGTCTGTGGAAGTTTCCAGCAGCAGCTCCGCACCGGCAAGAGGTGCGCTTGTCGCATCCACCTTGCGGACGCTGATGCTGCCCTTCTCCTCCACGGCTTTGATTTTAATGTACGCCTTCACGGGGTCGCGCCCCACGCCGGTATAACCGGCCATCGCCTGATACCGTCCCGTCCGATCATACCAGCAGATCACCGCTCGATCCGGATCGATCTCATAGGCACTGCCGGTGGCCGAGTAGGTTTTCTCGGTGTCGAGATTCTTGGCCGCCGCTGCCGGCACTGTGATAGTCAGGGTGTTGCCCTTCCGTGTGAAGGTGATGCCGCTCCCGCTGTTGGCGGCGAAATTGTAGTTACCCAGCACCTCATTGTCATCCGTAACCGTAGCTGTATAGCTGCCCGCTGCGTTCCTCTTCAGCTCGATGGTGTCGCACCAGCGCGGCGCGTACTCTGCAAAGCTGGGGATCATCGAGGCGTTCTGCATCGCCGCCGCGATCTTGTCATACCACAGCCCGAAGGTCGGGTAGCGGCTCGTATCCACACAGCCATAGAACGGGCTGTATTCCCAATCGTCGTAGGTGTAGGCGTTGCGGTATTCGCAGATCAGCTCCCAGATGACGGCCTGCGTTGCCGCCCACTTTTCCGCGTTGATGATGGCACTGCTGTTCCGGTCGCCGGACGCCGTGCCGTAGTCGGCACTGGGATAGCCCAGGGACATCGCCAGCGCGATACCGCTCTGCACAGAGGCGGGCAGATTATACCAGCTGGCACTGGAGCCCTCCTTGTAGGTGCCGCTGTCATCGGAGTGAACGCCCGGCTCGATGCAGTAGGCCACCGCGCCATCCGCATATTTCATGTGGTAGAGGGCGCTGCCGCTGCCGAGGCTGCTGGTAGCCGAGATGGTCAGATTTGTAATGGACGGCGTTGTGCTTTGGCTATAATCATACTGACGAAATGTGATCTCGTCAGAATAGACGTAGACCCTGTACTTGACCGTCACGCTGGCAGCATAGGCGGTCACCGCCAACGCCGCGAGCATGGCCAGCGTCAATACAAGGCCCAGCAACATTTTTTTGTGTTTCATGGCTCCTCCTTCGGATATAAGATGACCCCCTCCGTGTTGGAGGGGGTCTTGTATGAAGTTACCTCTTAGCCATCGTACAGGACATAAATCAGCAGGCTTGCGCCGTCCTCTACGATGCAGACGTTGCAATGGAAGCCCGCATCCGCGATGCTATCCATGCCCGCCTGCATCATGAGCTGCCGGAAGGTGTAGTCCACCATGTCCCGCGCCTTGGCCTCCAGTGTCTCCTGCGAGGCATCCGCCGCTACCGATGCAGGGAAGCGGTACGCACTGTTGTCCAGCGTCAGACTGCCGTCTGTGATGACGCCGTACTGCGCGGCAGCATAGGCGTTGGCCGCCTCGACAGCCGCCCAGCGGTCTGCCGGTTCGGGTTTCGGCTCCGGTGCAGGGACAGGTTCGGGTGTAGGCGCAGGTTGTTCCTCCTGTTTCTCCTCTGCCGGGGTAGGCACCGGTGTGGGTGCGGGAGCAGGTGTATCCTCCGGTGCAGGCGCGGGTGTTGCCGCCTGTTCAGGGGTAGTGGGCGGTGCCGTTTCAGCGGTTGTAGGCTGCTTTTCTGCGGCGTTATCCGCATTCTCTGATGTCTCCGCCCGCTCGACAGGCCGTGGCGCGTCCGCACTGTCCTCGGTTTTTTCCTCCTTCTGCGGCATTTCAGCCTTGTCCTCCATAGGTGCGATAACCTGCACCGCGCTTTGCAGTGGAGGCGTTGTCAATGTGGAAACATCCTTTGTCTGCCCGCAGGCCGTGAGCAGCAGAACGCCCTCCAGCGCGAGCAGTGCTAATCGTCTTTTTATCATTTTCTGCACTCCCTTCTTTTCCTGTTGGTTTTATTTTAATCATGCTTATCCCCGGAAATCAATAGGCCCACAGACTTTATTTTGGGCGGCATAAGCATTTAAAATAAAAGCTTGACAATCCTTTTGACACTACCACTTGGAAAGAATCTTTCCATACATCTGACGCTTGTTGCTGTCAAACCGCTTGACCGTCAGGATCACGGTGTCACCGATCTCAAAGTCGCTGTCCTCATACTGATAAGCATAGGAGCACATGCAGACAGTGCCATCCGGCAGGTTGCAGAAGACACCGCCGGCATACTTGCCGGAGATCACAGCCTGCCGCCGGCTGTTGACAGGGTGACGCCGCTCGGCCCCTTCAAAGGGATCGGACAGTGCCGCCTTCACGGAAACCCGGAGCCGATCCGCATCGGCGTCGTAGTCCGTCACTACGCAGTCCAGTTCCTGCCCGGGGCGGTAGACAGCGCGCAGATCTGATACGGACATGTAACAGAGATCCTTCTGCGTCAGGCGAATGTCATGGCCATAGCACTCCACCGTGCAGCGGACAGGGCCAACATCAATGACACGGCATTTCAGCCGGGTACCGGGCGCATTCAGTTCTGCCCGATGGGCAAAGTAGGAACGGCGTGTCTTCATAGCCGACTTACGGGAAGCCAGCGCAAAGCCGTTTTCCCTGTCCACCTTGATGATGTTGAAGGACAGCGTGGCACCCATGATATGATTCAGGGACATTCCGGGTCGCCCCGCTCCTGACCACATTTCCGTTTCGGGAATCAGGATACGCACACGGTAAGGGACGACGATGGCGCAGGACAGCTCCCGCTTTCGCACCTCGCCGGTCCTGCGGCTGCGTACATTCAGCGAGAACATATCCACGCCGATCACCGTACCGCTGAGGGGGCTGCCGCCGCGATAGGACGCGTAGATGGCATTCCATTCCCGGCGTTCCTCCTCAGATAGATTGCGATCCAGCTTATGGAAATCCAGATGAAAGAACTTCTCGCGGTCACTCATCTCCGGCCTCGGTGCAGATGCTTCCTGTTCCTCTGCGGGAGGAGCTTCAGCCATGGGCGGCGAGGCATCTTCTTCCACAACAGCTACTTCGACTTCTGCGGTGGTTTCCGGATCGGGCGGAGAGCCTTCCTGTGATGCGGGTTCCTCCGCAAAGTCTACGGTCATATCCGTATCATCATAGGACGGTTCTTCTGCATCTTCAGATGCTTCCGCTGGGGTCACTTCGGCTTCGGCGTCAGTTTCTGACGGCACAGACGGAGTCTCCAAGTCCTCTCCGTGCGGAGTACTCCCAGTCAGGATGTCAGAAGGCAGCTGCTCCACGGGGTCGGGTGTCGTTTCTACTGTGGATTCCGTGACCTCCACAGGGGGATCAGACATTGGTTCGGTCGGAACGGTCTTCTTTCTTGGCATTTGGTTACCTCCTCGTTTTAGAATGTCGTGTTTTTATTCGCAAAGAAACGGTGTGTACCGTCCTTTTGCTTCTGTGCAATGATCTGGCGATCCGGCAGTTCCTTGCCTTGCAGGGCGAGGGAGTGTTCCGGAAGCCAGATGAGCCGCTCTTTTTCTCCAAGCTCTATACGGCGAAAAGAGGGTTCGCGTTCTGCGGTCAAAGCTGCCACATAGTAGGCGGTCAGCTCATCACCGAAGAGAAAACAGAGCAGAGCGGGCAGACTGGTGGGAATAGAGAATTGAAGCGGACACCCGCCTGTGATCTCCAGCATCACGTCGATGCTCTCCAGAAGCAGCGGATTTGCCGTTTTTGTGATAAGATGTATCACATCGTCTTCCACACAGACAGCGTGAGAGATCCCGCTGAGCTGCCGCAGCATGGGTGTCAGATGCTCCGGGCGCATGGTCATTACCCGTTCTCGGTACTTGCCATACAGCAGCGCGAGAAGCTGGTCGCGCCGGATACAGCCGACCTTGCTCAAAATCTCCATGATGCACTTTTGCTGGTTGGTCAGCAGCATGGCTATATCACCTCCTATGGCCCGCCGAGGCTGTTGAGATAGGGATCGACGACCAAATCGTTTTCACCCTCCGTGATACAGTTGAACAGGACAGCCATGGTGTATTGGATCGAGTTGCGGATATTGCGCTCCTGATTGGCCCGCAGCCGCTGCTCCGTATCGCGCAGCGTTAAGTTGTCCAGATTGTGGAGCCTGTGACGCACCCTGCTTTGCGGCAATGTGGCGTTGCCTACCCGAAAGCTGTCCGAATAAAAAAGCCGCTCGATGGCCGTTTCAAAAATACGGGCCATCTCCGGCTCAAAAGAGGAGAGCTCACAGGCATCCAGAATGCCGGTAAGCTCTTCTTCGTCCAGTCCCTCCGTGACGGATGGACTGACTTCAATATAGCTCTCATCATTCTTCCTCTTATCAGTATAACTTGGCCGCAGATTTTGCGGTTCTGCAGGCGCAGCATCTGCGGTTCTTGAACTGCTGTTTTCGCCGTTCTTGAACCGCCTATCCTGCGGTTCTGGGGGATCAAGAGCCGCAATATCCGCGGTTCTTGTGCCGCATTCCTCCGGCTCCATAAATGGCGCGCACTGGTAATCCGGATCATCCATGGGCTGTACGCAGGCGAGATAGATCTGGTTGGCGTCGCCCCGTCCGCAGCGTTTTTCCCAAATCAGGTGAAGCTCCGCCAGCTTACGGAACGCGGCAGACACCCGCTGCTCACAGATGCGCAGCTCCTGTGCCAACGCTTTGCGGGGAAAGATCACAAAGACCTCGCCATTGTCATTGACCCAGCCGTTCCTGCGGGAGAGCTGAAATCGGTTCAGCAGGAAGGTGTAGGCCACCTTGGCATCCAGGCTCATTTCCGCGTATCGTGGGTCGGAAAATAACCACCGCGGCATTTGCAGATGGTGGACGCTCTGTATATCCGTTTGCTTCATGAGCGCAAACGCAGGGCGCTGGTTCAGTTTTGCGGCTTTCATACCGGCCCCTCCTCATATCGTTTTGTTATTCTGCCTGTTTTCGTGGCGCGGGCTTCAGCTCCACCATGCCGAGATCGTTGCCATCTACCTCATAGGTAAAATCATCGTCCCCTTCCGTAGAGATCGGCGGCTCTGCCTGTGGGGCAGACGTCCGTTCTTCGGCAGGGGGCTTTTCTTCCTTCCGAGGCGCGGTGGTCGGTGTCTCCTGCGCTTTTTGCTTCCATGCGGGGATATAGTCTACCACGCGGCAGGTCGTAAGTCCGGTGAAGTCCGGTAATTCTTCCGGCGTCAGCTTATAAAGCAGCGCGGGCCGGTGGCCCTGAAACAGCGCCAGACACTTTTGTTGATCCAGACGCAGCACCTCATCCGGCTGCATCAAGTCCCGCTGGATATTACTGCGGGTTTTGGAATAGGGCCGGGTGCTGTTATAGATGGGTGAGAACAGGGGCTGCATGGGCATCTGGTTATTGGTGACAGCAATAGTGACCTTGCCGCACTTTTCCGAGATGTACTTGGCGGAGGTCAGGTCGTTGCAGCCCATATAGATGGTCTGGTTAAAGGTGTTGAGCTGATTTTCCCATTCTTTTCCTGGATACCGCTGCTGCCACTGGCTGAGGCTCTGCACCACCACCTGACACGCAATGTTGAAGCCGCGCACACTGTTCAGCGCGTCGGCAATGCTCTCCATGTAGCCGATGTTGCAGTATTCGTCCAGGCAGAAATTTACCAGCACCGGCAGCCGCCCGCCCTTGCAGTGGAGCCGTGCGTAGTTGGAAAGCTGCGGCATGGCCAGCGAAAAGAACAGCGAGCTGAGAAAACGGTAGGCACTGTCCTGTGCGGAAATGATGATGAAGTATGCACAGGGCCGCTGTCCCGGCAGCACGAGGTCTACATCGTGGTTGCGGGTGATCGTGTCCACCAGCTTGTTCTGGAAGATGGCAAGCCGGTTGCCAAGGCCGGTGATGATGTTGCCCCATAGATTTTCGCGGGCCTTCAGGAACAGCCCATGATGGCCCTTGGCGGGGTGATCGGGCGGCAGCGACGCCAGTGTGCGGTTCAGCTCATTGACGCTCATGGTGGCAAGGATCTGATACACGTCGCCCAAACCCCGCTGCTCGATGGGCAGCAGATCACCCTTTTCATCCCGCAGATTGCAGACATAGTGGATCAGGGCCATCAGGAGATTCAGCTCCGCACGGCTCCAGAAGTCATCGGTCTCTTTGGGGCTGGAGGTATTCTGGATAATGGTGTTGGCCACCGTCTGTACCAGATCTGTTTCTGTGTCCAGTCCATAGAGACAGTTCCAGCCATCTGAGTGAGCCATGTCCAGAAAGTTGACCGCTTTGACGTAATGGCCGTTTTCACGGAAGTAGGGGGAAAGCTGCTCGAACAGTTCGCCTTTTGGATCGACGCAGAATACGGACTCCTTTCGCTGAGCGCAGCCCATCAGAAAGGGCAGGATCAGGCCGCGGGTCTTCCAACTGCCCGGCGCACCGATGCAGAGAAGGTTGTTGTTTTCGCCGGGTACCATGCGATGAGCCACATAGGCGGCGTATTTGTCCGGGTTCTCCGGCCGTTCCTTGATCTTGCCCAGCAGCATTCCGGAGACGCTGCGTATGGGGCCGATCTCCAGAAAGGCTTCCATCTCCCGTTTGGTGAGGAAGCCGGAGGAGCCATGCGTCCCGTCCGGGAGAATATCGAAGCCTCGTGGGTCTCGCGTATACTTATAGCCGGAAAACCAAAGGTAGCCGCGTTTGGTCACAAGGCAGAACACCAGCGCAAAGAACGCGGTGGCTTTCAGTCCGAAGCCAGAGAATATCGCCAGCCAGTTGCGGATCGGATTGAATATCCAGATGGCGGTCACATCCTGCCCTGTGTTATGAAAGATAGCGTCAATGCCGAGGCGCATGGAGTTCAGGAGCATCCCGTAAAAATACCAACACACCAGCCCGACAGGGATGTAGAGGGGCAGTTTCTTTTTGTGCCGCTGGAACCATACACCCCAGCGGGCTTCAACGGTATCCTCCAGCTTTTCCAGCAGTTTTGATAAGCGGGGCATGGATCATCTCTCCTTTTTCTGTGACATAGGGGGTATCCAGTGGACGGTAAGGCTTCGGCACATCTCCCAGCAACTGCGTGATGGCATCCTCGGTCAAGGTAAAGACCCGCGCTTTTCCGGTGTCCTGATAGCGCGGACCCCATACTTCTGCTACCTGCTGCGGCAGAGCGGCCAATACGAGCTGCGAATAGCCCTGCTCTCGTGCCAGCGTATAGGCGGTGTCCACGCGACGCAGCTCCATGTCAGCCGCTAACACGAAGGGCTGTCCCTGAAACAGTGCGTCCCAGCAAGGTCTGTCAGGCGGTGGAGGGCTGTAATGGCCTTTCAGCGCCAAGCGCGTCAGTCTCTGTTGATAATCTGGCTGAGCCATGATTTGAAGCTGTGTCACGCCGGTATCGTTGCAGGCCAGAAGATAAACCGGCTGCTGAAACCAGCGGGCAGCGGCGCCGTAGGTCATGAGCTTGCTCTCGTCCTCTGCCATAGGCTTGTCCAGTTCGGTAAGCATATCTGAATAGCTTTCGCCGCAAAAAAGGAAGCTGCGTGTTCCGGGCAATTTTGCTGTATTGTTCTGAAAGGCAGACAGCTCATCTATGGGGCAAAGGCAGCCGATGTCCGGACAGACATAGTGCGCGGCACAGAGCAGATCGCCCATGTGGAGCAGCGCCGCCGTGCGGGTGCTGCCCCATGGATTACGCCCCCGGCCGCGGCCGGCAGAGGTGAGAAACAAGGCGTTTCCCTCCGCCAGCTCATCCGGCTGTGTGGCATAGACGTTGATACCGGACTGATAGGCTGTCAGCAGCAGAGAAGCAAGCCGCAGCCGCCGCACAACGGCATCCGCATGGTACGTTCTCGGCGTATCCGGCAGCCATATGGTTTCCGCCAGCAACCGACGTCCCTCTGCGGTAAGGATCAGGGCCTCACTTTTGCTATGGTATTTGATGAGTTTCATCGCCAGCAGGTTCGATAGCTCTGTCTCGCTGACGACTCGCAGCAGCTGTGCGGGTCGGATATATTGGCACCATCCCAGCAGCCGCAGCGCCTCGATCTCACGCACACAAAAAACCATTCGCACCCTCATTCCTGTGAACGCCGAAAGCACCCTTACACCGTGCCGGTGTAAGGTCACTTTCGGCGCCTTTCTCGCATCAAATCTGTTGGCTCCCCGTAGAAGGCAGTTTTTCCACCGCTGCGGGCAGGAACAAGGGCACGGAAAAGTTTGCCGGCAAAAGGCCTTGCGGGACGTATATGCCCAACAGATTTTGCTTTCTGAGGAAGCGCGGGATTTTGCTCCGGTTTGGCAGAAAACCTGTTGGGTGTTTCTGTCTCAATAGAGCCCGGTAACACTGTAATCTCCCGCCCGTGCAGAGAAGAAATCCGGCGCGTCCTTCATGTCCAGTACGGTGATATGACACACATTCTGGCAGCTCCGTGTGGAGAGCAGTGCTACCGACAGCGTATACTGGTCATCGTCGGGGATCACCCTGCCCTTGATGGCGTTGCTGACCGCTTTCCAGCCCTTGTTGTCCTGGTCGAAAATGTGGCGGCCATCCACATCGCTGTATTCCTCGATCACCAGCAGCGCGCTATTGAAATGAGGAAGCTGACCGCCGCAGGCTTCATAGGCGTCCAGCAGCTCCACCAAGGTTTCCGTCAGCCATGCGGGCGGTTGGAAGCGGCAGTGGGGCAGCAGGGTATTGATGCGGATATGGAGCCAGTCGATGCCGATACGTTCCACGCTGCCCACCACCTCCAACGGACGAAGGGCGCGCCCCCGTTTATACCCGCCTGTGCCAGGACTCTGCTGTTCGCAGAGGCGGCGGAGCTGCAAGGCGGTATCCTCAAAGCTGCCGCACAGCTCCTCCAGCATTTTCTGGAAGGTGCCGGGCGGCAGATTGTCCGCTTGGATCAGCAGCTTGCGGGCGTCTACGGCGGCGTCTTCCGTCAGGCACTGGATCTCCCGTAAATCAGTTTGTTTGCTCATTTGCTTCCTTTCTTTCGGACCTGCCGGTCGGTGGGTGATGTGGTAATGGCGTCATATTCCTTTTTCGTGACATGGAAGGCCACGGGGACGTGGTTATACCCGATGCACAGCAAGCCCTCCCCGCGCCGGAAGCGTGTGATCTGCCGCACTTCCTCTTCCGAGAGGTTGAGGATCTGCTGGATAAGGCGGGCTTCCTGCTCCTCCATCTGCATGACGAATTTGATGCGGCTGGAATCCAGAATGCCCTTGCCGTACTTACCGCCCTCCAGACTAAACAAATCCTGCATACCCTGCGTAGAGGTGATGGCAATACCGCCAAGGCCGCGGATGGTCTTGACCATCTCCTGCACATAGGCGGCAGCCAGTGGATTGGAACCGGCTCCTACCAGACTCCACAGCTCATCCGCGATCAGGGCGGACAGCTCGCCGCCCGCGTTCATGATAATGTCGTTGGCCACGTCGATGGCCCAATAGATACCGGGCAGGATCAGATCATCCGGCATACCGGAGGTGTCCAGCACGATATACTTATTGTCGATGCTGATGTGGTTTCGGCGACCCATGGCGGCGGCAGAGCCAGTCACATAGCGGGTCAGTACCACCGCCAGATGCTTGGTTTCTGCCCTTTCCAGTAGAACATTGTACCAGTCGGGGATGATGGGCATTTCCTTGAATGCTCCGTTTTCATCCACCACGGAGGCGTTGTCAAAGGTGATCCCATAGCGGTCATAACACTCTACCAGTGAGGCGTCCAGATAGTTCTTGTCCTCCTCCGTGAGATCCTTCTTTTGCAGGGAATACCAGATGATGAGCTGGGAGATCTTGTCCGCCAGCACGGAGTCGTCCCGCGCCGCCAGCTCTTGTATTCCGGCATAGGCGTCCAGTGTCTTGCGGCGGATAGCCATGATATTGGGACAATCCCGCGAGGAGGGGGACAAGCGCAGATACAGGCCGCCCAGTTGCTCGCAGTTGGGGCGGAACTCGTGGCCTTTCTTGGGAATGACGCACACCACACGCTTGCCCTGCTCCCGCAGGCGTCCGGCCAGGCATTGGAGCGTTACGCTCTTGCCGGCGCCGGAGTTGCCGCCAATCCACCAGTTGCCGTTGGTGTATTTGTAGTCGTCGTAAGGGTCAAGGAATACTGGGGACTTGTTGTAGAGGTTCAGCCCCAGAAAGATGCCGTTGCGGTCGCTGTGCTCATAGGACACAAAGGGGAATGCCGCAGCTACGCCGGTAGTCAGCGCGTTGCGGCGGCTTTTACGCTCAATGTCGGCATCCAGTGTGACCAGCGGCAGCGCGGAGAGAAAGCCCTGTTCATTGGCGTAATCGCAGCGGTGAGCGATCATATCCACCGATACGCACAGCTTCTCCACGGCGGTGACGCGCTGTTCCAGCGTATCCGGATCGTCCGCCACCACTTCGATGAGGGTGTGCATATAGTAGAAGTCCTCACCCTGCCGGTTCATGACGTCCTTCAGGTAGAGACCGGAGGTGATGGCACTGTCCAGCTCCTCATAGTCCTGGCGGGTATCTCCCACATCCCGCATTCGACTGCGGTTGAGCATGGTGGTCTGCGCGATCTTGGAGAGAATCTTTTCCCGGTTCTGGCGGGTAAAGCTGAAGCTGATATTGACCCCCTCGCCCGCCTCCACCAGCGGCGCAAGCCAACAGGAGCCGACTGTGGTGCTGTAGCCATAGCCGGTGATGTAGAGGTAGGCATGAAAAACGCCGTCCACTACGATGTAGTCACGGCTTTTCGTATCAATGGCGGTGGGGGAGAGAATGTCCAGAATGGTGGTAGAGCCGGCTTCCAGCTCGGAGAGATCCGGTCTTTCCGGGCCGAACAGCAGCCGTTTCAAAAGCGGCTGCTTCTTGATAACAGGCTCGGCATCTGCCGGTGGTATAGGTTTCTTTTGCTTTTTCATGGTGATACTCCTTAATAGTGATCTATTTCAAAAACATAAAATGAAACACATCAAAAACATAAAACAAAATCCTTCAAAAACACAAAACGAGATTGACGTAAATAGAATTTTTGCGTATACTATAGAAGAACAGGAGGTGCAGCGTTATGCAGCAATACTTGCCACGAATCGTAGACCGTGAACTGGCCTTGAGGTTAGAGGCGTTTGGCGCGACTTTGATTGTCGGCCCCAAGTGGTGCGGAAAAACAACAACGGGTCAGCAGCAGGCGAAGAGTATTCTGCGGATGCAAGACCCAGACAAAAAGGCAGCTTATCTTGCGACTGCTGAGGCGAAACCTTCGTTGCTTCTTAAGGGTGATAACCCGAGATTGATTGACGAGTGGCAGATTGCCCCCGTCCTTTGGGACGCTGTGCGAACTGCGGTAGACATCCGGCAGGAAGAAGGCCTGTTTATTCTGACGGGCTCCACCTCCGTGGATGATAAGAAGATCATGCACACGGGGACAGGACGAATCGCCCGCCTGAAAATGTATCCCATGAGCCTGTACGAGTCTGGCGAATCCAATGGACAGATTTCGCTGAAAACGTTGTTTGACCGGTCAGATGCGGATATTGATGGGATCACAAGCCCGCTCTCTATCGAGCAGTTGATTTTTGCCGCGTGTCGAGGAGGATGGCCGGCAACGCTGCGCAGAAAGAGCCATGAGGCTCAGCTTTTGACTGCACGGGAATATATTACAAATATTTGTGAGTCTGATGTTTCCACAGTGGATGGCGTACAACGAAACCCCGTCTGGACCAGCCTGATCCTACGTTCCTATGCCCGGAATATCTCCACACTGGCGAAGAAAACCAATATCCTGAAGGACGTGTCCGCCAATGCGGACGGTATAACTGCCCCCACATTGGATTCGTATCTGAACGCGTTGGAGCGCCTTTTTGTGATAGAGGACATTGATGCGTGGTGTCCAGCTATCCGCTCGGCAACAGTAATACGATCCGGTAAGAAACGAGGTTTTACAGATCCGTCCATTGCCGTAGCCGCTATGGGGCTTACCCCCGAGTATCTGGAGCAGGATCTAAAGACCTTCGGCTTTATCTTCGAGTGTCTTGCCATCCGAGATCTGAAGGTCTATTCCTCAGCTTTAGGTGGAAAGGTATCTTATTATCACGACCGGCTTGATTTGGAGGCGGACTGTGTATTGCATCTTTCTGATGGAAGGTACGCGCTGATAGAATTTAAGCTGGGCAGCCGTGAGATTGAAGAAGGCGCTCAGCATCTGCTTGAAATCAAGAATTTGATTCATCAAGCCATTGAAAACGGCACGACCAGCCTGCGGGAACCAGATTTGTTAATGGTCATTACAGGCGGAGAAATCGCGTATACCCGGCCTGATGGAGTGAAGATCATTCCGATTGGCTGCTTAAAGGACTAAGACTAATTTGCCGGGAAAGGGCATCGCTGCTGCGATGCCCTTTCATCATGTCTGCTCCTCATACACGCCATGCACCGCCGTGGTCATGTCAAACACGCCCTCCGGCAGCTTAACGCGCTGGCTGGTGCGCTTGTTGATGATCTCATAGAGCAGCTCCAGCGCAAAATCGTCCGCATAGCGCGGCTCCTGCACCTCCAGCTCGCACAGATCCAGATAGCGACGGGCGGTGTCAGCCTCCTCATTGAGCCGCTGGATAATGCCCTGTACGGTGTTGGGGGACGCCCGCATCTGCGATTCATACTGGAATACCATAAAGAACCGGTGCTGCAAGGCATTGCTGGCCACACCCATGCCGATGTCCTGAATGTTGTCCTGGATCATGTCACGGCAATAGGCGTTGTCCTCGTTCTTTGCGTACTCCTGCATCCGCTCAACGTAGCGTGATATGTCGGCAGGCAGCGTCCGTGCCTCAAACTGCATATGATCCGGCGCGATCTTCAGATATGCGGCAAAGGCTTCCACGATGGTCTGCCGGTCCTCAGCAGACTTCAGGTAGATGTTCACCGGTACGATCTCAAGGATCTTGATAAAGCGGTTGTCCTTTGTGATAACCACGCCGCCGATGATATTCTTGACAGGCAGCCAATCCTGAATGCTGCCCTGATAGCTGGCGGTAGCGCGGGTCTCCACACCGCCGCCAAATAGTGCTTTTTTGATACTCATGCCGTTACCACTCCTCTGAAAAACATCATGCGCCTGCGGCAGTGCCATGCCCACCAGCCCTTCAGCCATCGTGTCAGACTGTCATCGCTGACGCCCATCAGCCCAAAGCCGCCGATGGGGACGACCAGCGAGACGGTCACGATGATCTTCGGCGTCAGAGAGAGGGGCAGATATGTCAGGCACACATACAGCACCGGCAGGCATAAAAGAAGGGCCTCGATGAGATTGCGAATCTCAAACAGGCCCAGGATCCGTCCAGCATTGGTAAAGTTGACTGGGATATAGTAGGTGTCAGTGTTCATCCTCGACCTCCTTTGCGGGCTGCAAAAGCCGCCCTTTATAGGTTTCATATTCTTGCTTCAGCTCCTCCGGCGCATCGTCCCATTCCGCCAGCAGCCGCTCCATACCGAGGCAGAGCAGACGCTCGTGGTACTCGGTGGGTGGAATATCCGTCAGCTCCATGCGGCTGAGGTGCTGGTTGCTGATGTTCATGCGTCCGGCAAGAGCGTTCAGTGTGATCTTATATTTGATGCGCAATACGCGCAGACGGGTGGGAACGTACATTATCCGGCCTCCCTGTATTCAATATAGGGGATGCGGCACCAGCCCTGCCAGCCGCGTCCGGCGACCTCCGTCCGTACTACGCCGTACTTGGTACCCATGGCCTCCACCGCGTAGCCGTTGCCTACATAGACGCCGATATGCCCCTGCTTCCATAGGGCGATGCCCACAAGCTCCGGCATGGTATCCATTGTTCCCGCCATACCGGCCTTCTGGGCATTGGCGTACATCTGGTCAGCGCCGACGTCGGGCATTCCGTTTGTGCCGTAGTTGATGGAGCCGCTGGCAGCATCAAGCCAACCATAGCCTTTGATAAGTCCGATACAGTCCGCTGTGCGGCGGCCCAGCCAGTTAGCGCGGATGAAGTCCTCATACTTACCGACACCCTCCGGGTACTGCTGGAGCTTATAGTTGAACAGGGCTTCCGTCAGGACATTGCCATAGGTGCCCCAGCAATAGCCCCAGTTGTTCTCCCACGCCTGCATGGCATAGGCGGCAAGGTCTACGTTATTCTTGGTGGAGGGACTGACAAACCCGGACGTGTCAATGGTGTCGCCGTAGCTGCCGCCATGCTCATAGTCTCCGGTATAGCCTGTGTCGCCGCTGTAATTGGGGCGGTATGGCGCGTAGTATTCCGCGTATTCCTCCAGCGCATTACTCTCGGTCAACACCTCATACAGCGCACCCGCCCATGTGCGGGCATCTTCCTCAAAGGAGAGCTGATCCATAAATGCCTCCGGGTCAAGGTGGTCAATTTTGATGACCAGCGTTCGCTTGAGCAGACCGCCGAACTCGAAGATGTTCAGTGTCGGCTCATAGCGGAGCTGGGAGGTCGCCAGCGACAGCACGGCCTCCGTGGTCATTACCTCCAAGTCCTGCTGATAAGCCACAGAGCTGATAGCAATGAATCGGCGCAGGTCATCCTCATCAAAGTCGCTGTTGATCTCCACCCCGTCGATCTCTATGCCCTCCTCTTCATATTGCTGGATAAGGCTTGTCACGATGGCGTCGATCTGCGTATTCTCAAAGTCCTCCAGATCCATATAGAACCCGCCCAACGTCATGGCTTGCCCTGTCATGCGGGCAACGGATGCCGTCCCGGAGGAGGAAAAGCCAAAGAAGATATTGGGGAGATAGGCGAAAATCAGCATAGGCAGCGCGATCAATGCCACCAGTACCCAGATTGCCAGCTTGGCGAGAAACGGCGCGGTCTCCTTTGCCGCCGCCACGGCGGCGCCGTGGACACCGCCCGCTGCGGCTGCCTTGGCGATCCTCGCGGCACTGACAATGCGCCGTGCCATGTCGATACCGCTGTACTGACGCTGATTATCCTGCATGGCTATCGTCCTTTTTCTTGTCGGTCCGCTTGCTGCTCTTGGCGTCCTTCGGGACAGAGCGGCCCGATACGGTGGGCTGTTTCACCTGCGTAGGGATATGCGGCGTCTGCTTGGGCGTACCTTGGGTATTCTTCGTGGGGCTGACGGTCGGCCTGCGGGTGCTGTGGCTCATTCCTGCGGTATCGGGACGTACTCCACTGCGCTGACCTGTGACCGATGTAGTGCGGGCGGCACTCCGTTCCTGCGGTATCGTGCTGGAGCGTGGTGCCTTGGTCGGAGCATTGGCAGACGCGGGAGCCGGACGCGCGATTTTTCCCGCCACAGTGGAGCGGGCGGGGCCGGTATTCCTGCTGTATCGGCGCTCAAAAGCAGAGGTCGCCGTATGCTGCTGGGCGGCAGAAGCGGTATGCTGCTGCGCACCCGCCTGCACATGGCTGCTGCGGCTGACGGTATGGCCCGCTTTTCCTGCGGTATCGGAGGGGGCGATCTTCTGCTCACCGGGGACGTGACTCACAGGGCGGCGCGTACCGGGCATGACGAAGCTGCGGTCTGCCGCTGCGGACGCCGGCGGTGCTGTCGGTTCCGCACTGGATGCTCTCACCTCACTCTGACGCGGCGAGCTGCCGGACTGCTGCTCGGAACGTCTGCTGTCGGCAAAGGTGTTGACTGTGTTGACACCGCCGTAATAGCGTCCGCCGCTGGCGGGCTTGCTGCCGGATTTGGCCTGCGTCTGTGCGCCGGTTTTTCCTGCGGCAGTGTTCTTGCCTGCGGTCTGCACAACACGGGAGGCCATCGTTCGCGCCACCGTATAGGTCAACACGCCGGGGAAGGAACGCCCCAGAGAGTCGCCGGTGATGGCAGGATTTAGCCCGATCCGCGTGATGATGGCATCGCTCTTCTTGGCTACCTTGACTACGGTAAGAACCATCACGATCCATGGTAGAACCGCTATCCCACTGGGGTGGAAGGACAGGATCGACAGCAGCATTTTGACGAACACCACATTCATCACCATCAGCAGACACATGGAGCCGTACATCCGGCACCAACCGGAGAAAATGTCCGAAGTGCTGCGGCTGCCTCCCACGCCAAAGGCCAGCGGTGCCGTAATGGTCAGCACCGCCAGAATGAAATACCTCTCCGCCATCTCAAAAAACAGTTTACAGGTCTGAAACATGACGATGAGACCGAAAACGATGACCAGCAGCCACGAAGCGGTCAGATCAACGAAAAATCCTTCATCCGGCAGCTTGATGGCTGCGGCGTCCGGCATCTGCACCATGTCGATGATAACCGAGGTCATATTCAGGCAGATGTCGCAGATTTGCGGACTGGCCACCAGCAGGAAAGAAAAGACAAAGGTGCGGGTGAACAGCAGCTTGGGGTCGTCGGCCTCAAAGCCAACACCGGCCATCATGCTGCGGGTTGCCTGAAACACCAGATTGCCCAGCAGCAGCGCCCAGCCTACGCCCAGCATGATCTGCCGGATGGTCGTGATGATGGGCATGTATGTTTCCAGATAGGCAAAGTCGAGGCTCATCAGGTCAAAGAGCACCGAGGAAAAGTATTCCCAACACTCTAATATCAGCCCGTATATCCATTCAAAAAAGCCCCGAAAGAGCAGCTCAAGCATAGTCGGTCACCCCTCCCATTCGAGGAATGTGATATTTCACGGCTCTAGTGTGGCAAGTCCCTGAAACAGCGGGACAACATAGGCGATAAATGCACCGATGCCGTTGATGATGGCCCACGCCAGCCAGATGCGCTTCAGCCAGTCCCATGCTTGGTCCGACTTCTGCTGGGTGTTGGACATCTTCGCACCGATCACGGCGATGGCGGTCATAAGACCTGCCAGCACCGTGCTGACCGAGGCGATGTGGGTATAGATGTCCTTGATGATCCGGCTGGCCGCTGTCCACATATCCTCCACGGCGTAGACGGGAACCAATAAAAAAAGCCCTGTCAAAAACAGGACACAGCAAAAGAGATAGACCTTGTATGCGGTTTTCATGTTCATTCAGTTTCCTCCATAGTGGCAGATGGTTCGTTTTCTTGCAGGATATCTGATAAATGCGCGGCAAAGGCACGCATGAAAATGGGGAGAATGTCCTTGCTGCCTGACAGCCACCAGATGGGGTCAGGCAGACCGCGGCGCATGGCGTCATAGGACATGGATAGTGCCAGCAGTGCTTGGCGGGGTCGGTTCTCTGCTTCCTCGCTGATGATGTGCTGGCAGACGCCGGACGCGCTCTCATGACTCTCTACGGAGTCGCAGAACTGGTCGTAATAGAGACCGGCGCTGACATAGGCCAGCGGACGGATAATGCTCTCATCCGGCGTACCATCCGGTGTGAGCAGCCCCATCCGCCGCAGCCGCATGGCGGCGGAATCGTCAAAGGGCGTGGTAATATGCGGCGGCATTCGTTGTGCGTGCATGCTGATCCTCCTGCTAATGTGTAATAGCAAAGGCCCGATACCTTGCGGTATCGAGCCTTTTATAATAATTGATATTTAATGTGTGGAACGACTGGGGAATGCTATCAAAGAAACTGACGGTAACTTAGGTGATACCACTCAATCTACCAGAACTGCTTTTATCTGGAGAGAGTTGCACGCTTATGTGCCGTTTCCTTCAAAAAATCCAAAAACATCTCCTCCAATTCCGCCTCGCTGCCAATCTGCTCTAAATATGGTGCAAACTTCCTGCGGTCAAAAGTTATCTTCTTGGACGGTGTGGAACGCTTCTGTTCTGCGGCGGCGCGGGCTTCCCGCCATGCGGCATAGATGGCCTGCTTATCCGCTGTGGGCGGCGGACATTTCTGCGTAATGTGGTTCAGGGTGGCCTTGTTCAGCCGATACCCTTCAATGCGGCACATCTCCACAAACGCCTCCTGCGAGGCTTCATCGTAGTCGGCGATCATATCCGCGCAGCTCAACGGCAAGCACCGGGGATCGTTTTCCAGAACGTCAGCCAGGGGCGGAATCAGTCCGGCCAGCTTGACAGCCTTGCGGATCTCATATTCTGTAACACCAAAGAAATCCGCTACGATTTCACGGGCATTGTACCTTTGGCGATTTTCGCCAAAGGTTTCTGGTGCCGCATTACGCTGCCCGTTTCGGTTTTTAGCTTCCAGCATAGCTTTGTATGCCTTACCGCGTTCGATGATGGTCAGTTCCTGCCGCCGCAGCAAATTGGTGGCTGTAGCGATAATAATGGCGCGGGCATCGTTGGCCACAACCACCTCAGCGGGAATTGTGTCATGCCCGGCCATGCGCCATGCGGCGGTGCGATTGTGTCCGGCCAGAATCTCATATTCATCACTGTCGGGAATACTCCTGACGATAATGCGCTCCAGCAAGCCTTGCTCAAGAAGCTGCTGGGAAAACGCCCGCAGTTTTTCTGGGGAATATGGGTGAAATCCGATATCGGTGGTGAAAAAGGGACGCAGCTTATCTACCGGAAGCTCGCGGATCGTAGAAGTTGCCGCTGGAAGCGGGTCGATAAGGCTCTCGTAAGCCCTGTTGCCGATCTCCATTTCCGAGACCTGCTGGGCAGCGCTCATGCGCTGCTTCAGCAAATCTTTCATGTTGCTGCTTTTAGCCAAGCGACAACACCTCCCGCGCCAAACTGCGGTAGGACTCTGCGGCGGGGTTCTTCGGCGCGTAGTCCAGAATACTCATACCGGCGGCAGGACATTCCGCCACCTTGATGGTGTGCTCAATGGGACGTTCAAACACATGGAACGCCTCCCCGTAGACCTCACCGACTGTTGCCCGGACGCTTTGGCAAAGTTGCGGTCGGGATTGATACATAGTCAGCAGGATACCGGCGATTTTCAGCGAGGGATTAAAGTGGGCCTGCACTGTGCGTACCAGCTCCAGCACATCGGGGATACCCTCGCTGGCGAGGTAGTGAGCCTGCACGGGAATGATGCAGTAATCCGCGGCGGTCAGTGCGTTGACCGTCAGCAGCTCGTGTTTCAGTCCGCAGTCGATGATGATATAGCGATAGGTGTCGCGCAAGGCGTCTGTGATATGCTTGAGCATTGCTTCGCAGCTGCGGCCGCTGTCACCGTAGGGCTGATACTGGGATAGCTGCATGATCTGCAGTCGGGCCGCGGCATCTGCCAGCCTGCGATTAGCGGGAATAATGTCCATGCCGGTATCGCTATGTAGGATGGCCTTTTGCAGATGCTGTGCAATGTCCTCCGGATAGTCGATGGCGGCCAGCAGCAGAGAAGCCAGTGTGTGCTTCATTTCGCCAGCGGTATATCCCAGCGCCGCAGTCAGATTGCCCTGTGGGTCGTTGTCAATGAGCAGGACTTTCTGCCCTTCAGCGGTCAGCGCGACGCCCAAATTCAGCGCGGTGGTTGTTTTCCCAACGCCACCCTTGGAATTCGTAATGGCTATGATGGTTGAATTCTTCATAAAAAGAAGCTCCCTTCAAAAATGAGACCTAAATCGATCTGCTTGAGATGATCACCTCCCTTGGGCAGCTGCGGTGGATTTCGTATTGCGCAAATACGGCCTATTTCATGTCAGTGAAAATAGGGACAACGCCAGAAACCCTTGTAAAATCAAGGTTTTCCTGTGTTGCCCCTATTATATATCACTCACATGCCCTGCACGATGCCACCGGTGGCGTCCAGCAGGCGCTGGTCCGTCACCTTCAGCAGCAGGTTGCGGGTGGACTGGCTGCCGGAAAAGACGCGGACGATCTGCACCGTGTATTCCGCCGTGTCATCATTGGAGATGGTGGTCAGAATCGTGGCAGGTCCGGTCTTGACCTGGCGGGCCGTGGCCACAGGGACGGGCGTGCCCGCCCGGAGAAAATCAGGGTCCGCCACCGTGCCGAAAATGCCGCCGTCGCTGTTGACAGAGACGGTGCCCACGTCACGCTGGACGGAGAAGTCGCCCTTCAGCTCGCCGGGGTCGCCCTTGGCGCCCTTTTTCACCGCCTTCACCGTGGTCTCCATGATGGAGCCGCAGGCCAGCGGCATCAGCTGTGCCGTGTCCACGTCGGTGATGCCGTGGCCCAGTGCGCCATAGCTGCCGGTGGCAGGGTCGTAATACGTCAGCGTGCCGATACCGGCCATGCTGTCGCGTATCCACGCCCCCAGCTGCCACGCGCCATCGGCACCCTGTGTGGGAACAGCGGTGACGCGGAGATCTCTGCTGCCGCGGCGGATGGTAAGTGCCAGAGGTTCACAGCCGTTGTCCTGCAGGACTTGGCGAACCTGCTCCGTGGAGGTGATCTTGGCGTCACCCATGGTGAGGATCAGGTCCCCTTCCTTCAGGCCGCAGTCCCGGGCGGGACAAGGGCCGTCCTCCGACAGGCCCACCACCAGCGCGCCGTCGGCGAAGAGCTTGATGCCCACCGCCTTGCCCAGCGGGATCACCGTCCGCGCCTCCGGTGCGGCCCAGACCTGCTGGAAACAGAGGGATAGGGTAAATACCAGAGCAAGCAGCCTTGCGGTGCTCTTGCGGAGACTGCCTGCGGGATGCGTTTCTCGCAGTTCATACAAGCGTCTCACCCCTTTGTGGAATTGTCGCCGGCGACAGCGTTACTTTGTGCCGGAACGGGGCGAGGCATACGGTGTAAATTCAGGGCGAATTGGCAGGGCGGCGCCGGAAAACTTTTCCGTCAGCTGTTGTCCCTGCTGATGGGTACGCGGTGCAGAAGGCGCTTGAGCTTTTTTCCGTCGAAAGGGATGAGGGGGTAGAGGTAGCCCTTGCCCACCAGAGGCTTGGTGGTGGCCATCAGCGTCAGTGTGCCCACGATACCGGCGAGGAAGCCCCAGAGGTCGAAAAGCCAGATCAAAATCAGCAGCAGCATACGGCAGAGCTTGGTGGCATAGCCCATCTCGTAGCTGTGCTGGGCGTAGTTGGCGATGGCCACGAAGGCCATGTAGACCAGCACCTCCGGCACCAGCCAGCGGGCCTGCACGGCAAAATCGCCCAATATCAGGGCGCCGATCATGCTGAAGGAGTTGCTCAGCACGTCCGGCGTGTTCAGGGACGCCAGCTTCAGCACGTCGATAATGAGCTCCACCAGCAGGAGCTGGATGATAAGGGGGACGTAATACGCGTCCTGCACCAGCAGGAAGCGCAGGTTCTCATGGAGTGTATCGGGGTTCTTTACCAGCAGATACCACACCGGCGTGACGAACACCGTCAGAAGCAGCACCACCATGCGGACAATCTGAAGATAGGAGCCGATGAGGGGCGGAAAGTAGTAGTCGTTGATCTCCTCGGTGAAGCGCAGCAGCGTGGTGGGCAGCAGCAGGGCCGACGGGGAGTTGTCCACCATCACCACCACGTCGCCTTCCATGATGCAGGCTGTGGCTACGTCGGGGCGTTCCGTATAGCGGACTTTCGGAAACGGGTTCCAAAACTGGCGGGGCGACAGCGCCTCGGCCACCGATTCCTGGCTCATGGCGATGGAGCCCACCTGCATATTTTTCAGTTTTTTCCGCAGCTCCGTCAGCAGGTCGGGATCGGCCTCGCCCTCCATATAACACAGCGCCACATCGGTGTGGGAGCGGTTGTCCAGCTGCACCCGCTCCAGCGTCAGGCGGGGGTCGCGGATGCGGCGGCGCAGCAGGGCCGCGTTCTGCATCAGGTTCTCCACGAAGCCGTCGTGGCTGCCGCGCAGAACGCGGCTGGTGTCCGGCTCCTCGATGGAGCGGGTGGGGAACTGCTTGACATCCATGAGGATGCCGCCGCAGAAGCCGTCCACCACCAGAAGGGTCCTGCCGGAGAACACGCCCAGCACCGCCTCCTCCCTGCTGCGGCAGACGGCGGCGTCGCAGGCGGTGACGCAGCGGCTGAGAAACGCGTCCAACGTGGGGATGGCCGTCAGCTCCGGCAGAGACAGCCACTGGGCGATCATGCGCTCTAAAATGTTCTCCTGGGCGTAGCCGTTCACCACCCAGAGGCGGGCGCGGCGGCCTCCGATGGTGAGATCCCGGGCCGTCATGTCGAAGCAGCGGCCTACGCCCAGCCGGTCATCCAACGCCGCCGTTCTGGCAGAAAATTCCTGTTTCATTCCGCGGTTCCTCCCCGCACATTTTTGGATAGTATGGGAAAGAAGCCGGAAAAATATGAAAACGGCGCGTCCCGGACGCGCCGTTTCTGGTATCAGCTTTCGTTTTCGCAGAGGATGTCCCGCGCCACGGGGCGGTAGAACAGGCGCTCCGCCTCATCGAAGTCCCGTGTCTGGCCCAGAATCCACATGAGCTTGGCCACTGCCGACTCCGTGGTCATGTCGTAGGCCTCCAGCAGGCGCAGGGTGCTTTTCAGCCGTCCGCCCACATGGTAGACCGTCAGGTCACTGCCCTCGTTGGGCACCTGGGTGGTCATGACCACGATCTTGCCCCGCTCCACGCCGCGGCGCACCGCATCGTAGAACTCGCTGCCATGATACTCCGGCAGGCCGCCCACGCCGAAGGACTCGATGATGAGGCCGTCGCTGCGGTCCAGCATGAAGTCGATCAGCTGGCTGGATGTGCCGGGGATCAGCTTCAGCAGGCTGACGCGGTCGTCCAGCGTATTGTAGAACACCGGTCGGGGATAGCAGGTGCAGCGCATGTATTGCAGCAGGCGGCCGTCCTGCACCACCGCCAGGTCGGGGTAGTTGACGCTGGAGAAGGCGTGGTAGCTCTTGGAGCAGGTCTTGCGGGCGCGGGTGCCCAGAATGACCTTGCCGTTGAACACGATCTGGACGCCGCCGCAGCCGCGGCAGGCATAGAGGAACGCATCGGTGAGGTTGCGCTTGGAGTCGGTGCCGTCGAACCAGATGGGCTTCTGGGCGCCGGTGAGCACGATGGGCTTGGGACTGCCCTGCACCAGATAGCTGAGGGCGGCGGCGGTATACGCCATGGTGTCGGTACCGTGGGCGATGACGAAGCCGTCATAGTCATCGTAGCGGTCGCGGATGGCGGCGGCCAGACCCAGCCAGTGGCGGGGACAGATATTGGTGCTGTCCAGAGAGTAGAGCTGCAGGCAGTCCACATGGCAGAAGTCCGCGATGCCGGGGATGAAGGACAGCAGCTGCTCCGTGTTCAGCTCCGGCGTCAGGCCGGAGGGGGTCTTTTCCGAGGCAATGGTGCCGCCGGTGCCGATCATCAGAATGTGTTTCACGGTCATACCTCCCGATCATCGATGGCGGCCAGGCCGAAGGCCGCGGCCTGCTCCATCAGGCGCTGAGACTGGGGATCCGCGCCGCAGGTGCTGCGCAGCTGCTGGAGAAACAGGCCCCGCAGGGTATCCTCGCCGCACTTGTCCCACAGCTCCTGCCGGGCGGTGGTCTTGTCCCGCACCTGCAGGGCGCAGCACCGGCCGGACAGGGCCGACTGCACCCGCTCCGGTGACACCGGTGCGGCGGGGCTGCCGGTGAGGACCACACGGTAGATATCCTCCTCCGTGCCGGCGGGCAGGGCGGCGGACACCAGCGCCGCCGGGTCGCCGTCGGTGACGTCCACCTCCATGATGCGGTAGCGGCGGCGGGCGAAAGGCACGAATTGCAGCTCTGCGCCCTCCGGCGACACCTGACCGGCGAGGAAGCCCTTGTCCCCCAGCTCGTCAAAGCCCCGTCCCTCGGGGCAGCCGCAGTAGGCGTAGGGAACGCTCCCCATCCGCAGGACGCCGGTGCAGCCGTGGACATGGCCAAGGGCCAGATAGTGCAGGCCGGAGGCGGCCACGGCGGCGGTGGTCAGGGGCCGGTAGCGGCTGTCAGAGCCGGTCAGCTCTCCGTGGAGCAGGCCGATGTGTACCAGCCCGTCGTCGGGGGCGGTGAAGCCGGACAGCACGCGGTCAGCCGTCTCCTCCGGCGCGGTAAAGGCGGCGCCGTGGACGGCACAGCCGTACTGGGGGAACGGGATGGTCTGCATCCGGTCCTCCGTGAAGATATGCACGTTGTCGGGCCACAGCGTGCGGGCGTAGGCACTGCGGGCCGTGTAGGGGTCGTGGTTGCCGGGGGCGATGACCACCTGCCCCTGAAAGCCGCCCAGAGCGCGGGCCAGCAGCTTGGCGGTGTCGCCGCTGAGGTCGTCGCCATCGAACAGGTCGCCTGCCAGCAGCAGGAGCTGCACGCCGTGGTCATTGGCCCAGTCCACCATGCGCTCCGGCATGCGGCGGCTCTCGGCACGGCGCTGGCGGGCCTGCTCCGGCGTCAGGGCGCCGAAGGCGCTGTCCAGATGGAAGTCTCCGGCGTGAAGGATGCGGACCATCACGCTTCCTCGGGCTGCCAGCCCTTGCAGACGTCCACCCACTGGGTGAAGTTTTTGCCGCAGCAGCGCTCCAGCTCGTCACAGGTCAGCTCGATGGCGCTGGCGGCGCTGCCCACGGCGGGGAACACCGTGTCAAAGCGCTTCAGGGACACGTCCAGATAGGTTTTCACATCCTCCGGCAGGGCGAAGGGACACACGCCGCCCACGGCGTGGCCGATGCGCGCCACCGCCTCGTCGGCGGTGAGCATCTTGGCCTTGACGCCGAAGAAGTGCTTATACTTGCTGTTGTCCACCTTGGCATCGCCGGCGGCCACCACCAGAATGGGATCCTCCCCGATCTTGAAGCTCAGAGTCTTGGCGATGCGGGCGCCCTCCACGCCGACAGCCAGAGCGGCCAGCTCCACCGTGGCGCTGGATACGTCGAATTCACGGATGCGGTCGGCCACGCCGTAGGGCTCCAGATAGGCTCTTACCTTTTCCACAGACATGATACAGTTTCTCCTTTTATTTGATCTCAATACGCTCCACACCGGTGCAAAGGCCGGTGTCGCTGTTCAATGTGAAGATGCAGCCCTGCGCGGAGCAGGGGCCGTCCGCCGCCTGATAGCGGCCGGGGAGGCCGCCCAGAAAGAACTCCATGGATTGCTGGGGACGAACGCCCAGCACCGACTCGATAGGGCCGGTCATGCCCAGATCCGTGACGTAGCCGGTGCCCTTGGGGAACACGCGGTTATCGGCGGTGGGCACGTGGGTGTGCGTGCCCCAGAGCGCGGAGACGCGGCCATCCAGATAGTAGGCCATGGCCAGCTTCTCGCTGGTGGCCTGGGCGTGGAACTCCACCAGCGTGAAGGTGGGCTTGTCCAGCGTCTTCAGCAGGCGGTCCGCCGTGGTGAAGGGGTTGTCGGCGTTGAAGTCCAAGTCGCAGCGGCCGATGAGCACCAGCACCGCCACGGAGAAGGCCCCGCAGTCGTAAGCGGCGCAGCCGCGGCCCGCAGCGCGGCCGGTGAAGTTGGCGGGCCGCAGGATGTAGCCGCTCTCGTCCAGAAACGCAGCGATCTGGGGCTTGCCGAAGGTGTGGTTGCCCAATGTCACCACGTCCGCACCGGCGGCCAGCAGATCCTCCGCCTGGGCCCGAGTCAGGCCGCTGCCGGAGATGTTCTCCCCGTTGACCACGGTGAAGGCGATGTTCTGCTCCCGCTTGAAGGTGCGCAGCTTCTTCTCCAGCAGCTGCAGGCCCGTCTCGCTGGCCACGTCGCCCAGCGCTAAGATGCGATAGTCCATGTAATCTCCTCCTTTGAGGTCAGTCATTCCAGCCCAGTATCTTCGTAAGCTGGCGGTTGGTGTAGTAATAGGCGGAAGCCGGATAGTTCCGCAGGTTGGCGGTGTTGGAGCACAGCAGGTAGTCCACGGTGCGGCCCTCGCCGTCGGCCACAAGGCCGCAGATGACGGTGGTATGGTGCCGCGGCTCCTCCACGCCCATGGTGATGATGTCCCCCACCTGACCGGTGAAGTAGGGTGCGCCTACCACGGCCACAAGACCGGAGCCGGTATGCTCGGCGGCCATGTCCAGAAAGCCGCCCACGTTCACCCAGGGCAGCGAGACGCTGCGCTCGCTGTTGTAGAACCAGCCGTCCCGATAGCCGCCGGGGAGGGCGGGGATGCCGCCAGCGGTCAGCACCTGCGAGCCGAAGTTCATGCAGTTGCCGCCCAGATCGTCATACGCCTTGTAGGCGGGGTTCCGCTGGGCGCTGTACGTCAGCATGTAGTCCAGCGCGGCGGCGCGGTCGTAGTCGTGATCCCACGTGACCGGCGGCGTCCAGAGCTCCCGCGGGCCGCTCTCCCGCGCCTCGATGCAGGCAAGGAGCTGGGGCAGGTGGCGATCCGTATCGGTGACAGGGTCGTAGTCGGCGCTGTAATAGGGGTTATCGTCGGAGTCGTGGGACGCGATGCGCCAGCGGTCGCCGGTGATGCGTTGGAGCCGGAAGGTGTGCTGCACGTTCCACTGCTCCGAGGGCAGGCCGTTCAGGCCGTTGAAGTAGACCACGCTGCTCTCCAGCAGCGTCAGCTCCGCCGTGTCGCCGTCCCGCGTCAGGTCCGTGCAGCGCAGGGAATAGCTGTACGAGCCGGCGCGGAGGTCGATGGGCGCCCGCAGGCGGATCTCCGCCAGCGTGCGCCAGACGGTCCTGTGGTAGTCGGACTGGGCGCGGTCCGTGAACAGGTCGGTGCAGTCGATGACCTGCAGCTGGGTAACGGACTGATAATAGCAGTCCATGAAGTCCAGCAGCAGCAGCTCCTGCCCCGCGGTCATGCCGTGGGACGCGGCGCCGGAGATGCGTTCGAAATCGGCGCTGACGGTGACAGGCTCACTGCCCCAGACGGATCTGTGCTGCCGCGTCCAGACCTCCGTTTCCGGTACGGCGGGGACGGCCTGCGAGTCCTCCGGCGGAGGGGACGCGTCGCCGGTGCCGGAAACAGGGCCGCAGGCGGCTGCGGACAGGGCCACGGCCAGCAGGAGCATCAACAGGATCAGGCGTTTCAAGGGTGTGTCCCCCCTCTCTGTAAAGTGCCATTTGTTGACAGGAAAACCCTGTCGGATGATGGCATTATACCAAAAAAAGCTCCGGAGCGCAACGCGCTCCGGAGCCGGTGGGGTATTTATTTTGCGTATTCCACGACCTTGGTCTCCCGCAGGACGTGAACCTTGATCTGGCCGGGGTATTCCAGCTCGTTCTCGATGCGCTTGGCCAGCTCCCGCGCCAGAATGACCATCTGGTCCTCGGACACCTGCTCGGGCTTGACCATGACGCGGACCTCGCGGCCGGCCTGGATGGCGTAGCTCTTCTCCACACCGGGGTAGGTGCCGGTGATCTCCTCCAGCTTTTCCAGACGCTTGATGTAGTTCTCCAGATTCTCGCGGCGGGCGCCGGGGCGGGCGGCGGAAATAGCGTCGGCTGCCTGCACCAGGCAGGCCACCAGCGTCTTGCACTCCACGTCGCCGTGGTGCGCCTGAATGGCGTGGATGATGTCTTCCTTCTCGCGGTACTTGCGGGCGTACTCCACGCCCAGCGCCACATGGGTACCCTCGAACTCATGGTCAAGGGCCTTGCCGATATCGTGGAGCAGACCGGCGCGCTTGGCAGCCTGTACGTCGGCGCCCAGCTCGGCGGCCATCATGCCGGCGATATGGCTGACCTCAATGGAGTGCTGGAGCACGTTCTGGCCGTAGCTGGTGCGGTAATGCAGGCGGCCCAGCAGCTTCTGCAGCTCGGGGTGCAGGCCGCGGACACCGGTCTCCAGCACGGCGCGTTCGCCTTCGGCGCGGATGACGCCGTCCACCTCGCGGCGGGCCTTCTCCACCATCTCCTCGATATGAGTGGGGTGGATGCGGCCATCGGCGATGAGCTTCTCCAGCGCCAGACGGGCCACCTCGCGGCGGACCGGCTCGAAGCAGGAGACGGTGATGGCCTCCGGGGTATCGTCGATGATGAGATCCACGCCGGTAGCGGTCTCCAGTGCGCGGATGTTGCGGCCCTCGCGGCCAATGATGCGGCCCTTCATCTCATCGCTGGGCAGCGGCACCACACTGACGGTGGTCTCGCTGCAATGGTCGGCAGCACAGCGGCTGACGGCCTGTCCGATGAGGTTGCGGGCGATGTTATCGCAGTTTTCCTTCAGGTCGGTCTCGTAGGCGGCAACGCGCACGGCCTTTTCGTGGGTCAACTCCTCGTCCACCTTATGCAGCAGCACTTCGCGGGCGTCCTCCTGGCTCAGACCGGCCAGCGTTTCCAGACGCTCCATCTCCTTGGCGCGCAGAGCGTCGATCTCTGCCAGACGCTCCTCGGCCTCGGCAGCGCGCTTTTTCAGCTCTTCTTCCTTCTTTTCCAGCGCCTCGGTCTTGCGGTCCAGCGCTGTCTCCTTCTGGTCGATGCGGTTCTCCTGACGGCTGATCTCCGCACGGCGCTGCTTGATCTCCTTGTCGGCCTCTGCCTTCTGGGCATCGACCTCGGCTTTCAGACGGAAAGCCTCGTCCTTTGCTTCCAGAACCGCTTCCTTGCGCTTCTGGTCGGCGGTCTTGATCGCCTCGTTCACCAGCCGGGTAGCCTCGGCCTCGGCGCTGCCGATCTGGGCTTCGGCAGTCTTTTTACGGTTGTTGTAACCAATAAAATAGCCCGCAGCCACACCGACAACAGCAACGATCAAGGCCACGATCACTCCGATCGCGGTCATTGCGTTCACTCTCCTTTGTTTCAATTCAATGCAAAATTAAAAGCAGGAGACGCTGCGCAGCAGGACACGGGCAATGATATAGAAAGAGCTTTCAATGCAAAAAGTGACACCAAAACCATACGCACCACCCAAAACCGGCGGCACGGGCAAAAGCATACGGCTTTTCTCTTTACGGTTCCATTTTATATCAAACAGGCACGCTTTGCCTGAAACGGGTACAGGGTCACACTGAAACCTGCGTACAGCGTCTTTGATTCCATACTACTAAATATAGTACGAAACATTTGCCCGCTTGTCAAGAGGAAAACCCTGCCCGCAGAACATTTTGTGCAGAAAAACAAAAATAAGATGGCCGAGGGGGTTCTCTCCTTCAAACCAAAAGGGCTGCCCCGGAGAACGGAGCAGCCCTTCTGGCTTATGATGAGAAGAAGAAAATGAAGGAGAATAGCTTATTATTTGGCGGCTTTTTCGCCCTCCGGGAAGATGATCTTATTCACAAAGAAGAAGATCACCATGGAGATGCCGCCGTTGAGCACGGTGGTGCCGATGTTGTAAATGAAGTCCGGTACCAGCAGACCGGCCACCGCCACCCAGATGCAGTTGATGGAGTTGACGATGCAGGTGATGACGCAGAAGGCCAGCACATACCAGCCGATCTGTTTTGCCAGATTGCCCTTGCTGCGGAACACAAAATTGCGCTGGATGGGGAAGTTGATGCACTCGCCGATGACCATGGCGATCATGTAGGCGCAGAAGTAGGGCAGGCCGCCGTGGGCGGCATCGTAGCCGAGGATGTTCCACTTGAAGGTCTCGCCGAACAGGGTAATGTCAATGCCCGGCCAGCCGAAATCCACCACCGGCAGGCTGGCAAAGGCCTTGGGCAGAAATTGCAGCAGCAGGTACTTGAACACGGTGATGAGGTTGGACACGATGACGAACAGGCCGCCCTCGCGCACCCACTTGGCAGCGGCGGGGTGCTTTGCCGCGAAGTTATTCCAGAAATTCATAGCCTGCTTCCTTTCAGCTGTTTTTCAGGCGCTCTTCCATGCGGCTGTTCAGCACGAGGTTCTTCACGGCCTCAAAAATCACCCGCACAAGACCGATGATCCAGAAGCCCTGCAGCTCCATCACGATGCCGTCCACCATGCCCATGCTGATAGCGCCGTTGGTCATTTTGGCCAGCGCACGCAGAGGCATATTGTACTGGAACAGGATGTTCAGGTCGGGCTTGCCCTTTTTGATGCTGCGGCGCAGCAGGGTGCCCAGCACAGCAGCCGCCAGCCAGCCGATGGGGCTGCGTCCGTGCCCCATCTCGCCCAGCGTCATGTTGCGGTCGATGTGCACCTTGTTCTCCGGGATGGGACGGCCCAGCAGCGCCTCAAACTCCGCGTCCGGCACGTTCTGCACCTGCGCAGTGCGGTAATGCTCCAGATTTTTGCCCGCATAGGGGTCGGGTGCGCCGGTGCCCGCCACCGTGACAGCGGCAGTCAAGCGGATATCAGCGCTGGAAGCGCCCACCAGCAGCTGATAGCTGCCGCCCTCCACCTCCCAGCGGTCGGTCTTGACATTCCAGTAGCGGAACGCCTTGTCGTCCAGCGGGATGGTGACGGCCTTGCTCTCTCCGGCTTCCAGCTGCACCTTGGTAAAGCCCTTCAGCTCCTTGACAGGGCGGAAAACTTTTGCATCCGGCTTTGCCACATACAGCTGCACCACCTCGGCACCGGCACAGCTGCCGGTGTTGGTGACAGTCAGGGTCACGCCCTTTTCGTCTGCTTTCAGGTCACTGTACGCAAAGCTGGTATAGCTCAGGCCGTAGCCGAAGGGGAAGGCGGTGGGCACACCGGCGGTGTCGTAGTAGCGGTAGCCCACATACAGACCCTCGCGGTACTCCACAGTGGGGCCGTCGCCGCCGAAATGCTCCTTTGCGGGGGTGTCGGCGTAGCTGCGCGCCCAAGTCTCAGCCAGTTTACCGCAGGGGTTCTGCGCGCCGGTGAGCACCTCGACCAGTGCGCCCGCACCGGCCTGACCGCCCAGACAGCCGTAGACCAGCGCCTTGCAGTCCTTGACCCAATCGCTTTCCAGCGAGGAGCCTGCACTCAGCAGCACCACCACGTTGGGGTTCGCTGCCGCCACAGCGGTCAGCAGTTCCAGCTGGTTTTCTGCCAGCTTCATGTCGGCGCGGTCGATGCCCTCGCTCTCCTTGATCTCGTCCAGACCCATGCACAGCAGCACCACATTGGCGTTCTTTGCCAGCAGCACCGCCTCGGCCTTCAGTGCCTCGTCGGGCTTGCCCTGCCGGTCAAAGCCCTTGGCGTAGCCGACGCTGTTCAGGCCGCTTTCGGCAAGGCAATCCAAGAAAGAATCCACCTTGATGGAGTTGACGGCGCTGGAACCTGCACCCTGATAGCGGGGCGTCTGGGCAAAGTCGCCGATGACCGCCACCTTTTCCCCCTTTGCAAGGGGCAGCAGGCCGTTTTCGTTCTTCAGCAGCACGATGCTCTGGGCAGCAGCCCGGCGTGCCAGTGCGTGGTGGGCGTCGGCATCGAACTTGCCGGGTGCGGCGTCCACCGCCGCCTTGGTGGTGAACACCAGTTCCAGCAGTTCCTCCAGCCGGGCGTCCACGTCCGCTTCGGTGATCTTGCCGGTCTGCACCGCCTTCATCAGCTCCCGGATGGCATCCCCGCCGGGGGCAGGCATTTCCAGCGTAGAGCCGTTCTTTACGCCAAGGGCGTGGTCGTTGCTGCCGCCCCAGTCGGTGACCACTGCGCCGTCAAAGCCCCAGTCCCTGCGCAGGATCTCCATGAGCAGGTGGGCGTTCTCGTTGGCGTAGGTGCCGTTGACAAGGTTATAGGCGGACATGATGGTCTTGGGCTGCGCCTCCTTGACCACCATCTCGAAGCCGGTCAGGTAAATTTCCCGCAGGGTGCGCTCGTCCACGATGGAATCCGAGGCCATGCGGCGCAGCTCCTGACTGTTCACGGCAAAGTGCTTGGGGCAGGCGGCAATGCCGTTTTTCTGGATGCCGCGGACGTAGGCCGCCGCCATTTTACCGGCAAGGTAGGGGTCCTCCGAGAAATACTCGAAGTTGCGGCCGCACAGGGGGCTGCGCTTGATGTTCAGGCCGGGGCCCAGCAGCACCGACACGCCCTGTGCCGCTGCTTCTTCGCCCATGGCTGCGCCCATAGCCTCGCCCAGTGCCGGATCCCAGCTGTTGGCAACGGTGGCCGAGGTGGGGAAGCAGGTGGCGGGCACACTGGGGTTCAGGCCTAGATGGTCAGCCGCACCGGCCTGCTTACGCACGCCGTTGGGGCCGTCCGACAGGGTAATGGCCGGGATGCCCTTGCCCGGCAGCGCCCGGGTGGTGAACACCGTGCCGCCGCTCAGCAGGGCGCATTTTTGTTCCAGGCTCAG
>ERZ772886.272-NODE-272-length-50799-cov-5.215513_pt1 | contig 50799 bp, 42 predicted proteins | sample MGYA00512128_ERZ772886 | MGnify/ENA primary metagenome ERZ772886 (study PRJEB29015, sample SAMEA2737698) | human gut metagenome | biome: human gut; feature: human-associated habitat; material: faeces | place: China | collected 2012 ... | reverse complement strand
ATAGTATAACAGGCAAATGTCCGAGAATTGTTACAAGGACAAATATATTTATCATATTACAGCTTTTTTATGTGTACTGCAATTTTATAAAAGAAAGGACAGCAGTATCATCAAATTGCTGTCCTTGCGGTTTATTATAGCTGGTAGTGTATAAGCGTGGGTTCATCATATTTGGTGTGGTATCTTTAACTATGGGAAACTCCCCAGTCCCAGCCGGACTGGTACATGGCCTTGCGCAGATGGGCGGCGCCGGGGAGGGTGTCGCCGTCGTTCATGTACAGGTAGTGCTTGTGCTGCTGTTGGGCGAAGTAGCGCCGGGGGGACTTGAATTCCAGCCGGAGGGTATTTTCCCCGGCTGTCAGCAGGGGCTTGACCTCGTAGACGTACTCCCGGTGCATATTTTTGACCTTGCCCAGCAGGGTGCCGTTCAGGTAAATATGGCAGATGGTGTCAAGCCCATGAAATACCAGCTCGATATGTTCCCGCGTGAACAGAGCGGGCGGGGCGGAAAAGACGGATTCAAAGACGCAGTCCTTTTCGGCCAGATATTGCAGCTCCCGCTCATTTGTGCCGTAGAAGGGGTCGGGGATTTTTCCGTGGTCATAGAGCACGCTGTACATGGTGCAGGGCGCCTGACAGGACAAAGGCCCGAAGTTGTCATAGTACAGTGTCCAATCTTGAATGTTCATGAAGGTTCCTCCAGATTCGGGATTTGCTGTTATTATGGTGCAAAACGGCGAAGGTTTCAAGTCCCAATCTTCCGGGGCGGCCATCGGGGAAGAAAGAACGGATGAAACCGCAAAATTCGCAAAAAAAGGATTGCCAAACGGTGCAAAGCATGTTATAATGCTCTGTGTGTCCGGCCGAAGGGCGCCGCGCCAACATTGGGATGTCGCCAAGCGGTAAGGCACCAGACTTTGACTCTGGCATTCGTCGGTTCAAATCCGGCCATCCCAGCCAAATCTGATCCGCTAGCTCAGTTGGCAGAGCAACTGCCTTTTAAGCAGTGGGTCCGGGGTTCGAATCCCCGGCGGGTCACCAGAAAAAGCACGCTTCGGCGTGCTTTTTCGCTTATTTCAGAAGACCAAAGGCCTTTTGAAATAAAGGATCTGACAGTCTGCTGCGCGCACGCCCTGGCCGCCTGCGGGCTGCTTTCCTCTGCGAGGTTTTTGATACTATTTCCTGATTAAAATCTTTTTTAAAGATTTTAATTGAAGTTCAGTATGACACGTTGACATCCGGCTGTCGTGTGACAGCCGGATGTTTCGTATGTATCTGTATTCTCAAACGCCGGATGGCTGCTTTTCCCGGATGACGCAGGGATTTCCCATGACGATGCTGTTGGCGGGAACGTCCTTCATCACCACGGCACCCGCGCCGATGGTGACGTTGTCCCCGATGGTAATGCCCCCGGCGACCACCGCGTTGGTGAAGACCGTCACGTTGTCGCCAATGATGGGGTTATTGATCTCCCGCCCCGGCTTCGCGTTTCGTCCGATGGTGACACCCTGATAGACGGAGAAGTTCTTTCCGATGCTGTAAGGTGCGATCACCGTTCCGTGGCCGTGGTAGATCACCAGTCCTTCGCCGATCTGTCCCAGAAGTTCCATGTCCTTTCTTGGGCGGATAAAGCAGCCTTATGAGATAGCTGCACATGGCGGAAGCCTGACTGCACCGGAAAACCACATGGCTCCGATAACAGTCATAGCGCCACATGAGCCATGCAAAGCGCAGGAAAAAACGGTCGCCGTCATAGGTTTCCAGAAACCACATATAGCCTTCCGTTTCCGCGCAGATCAGCTTCTTCGCCCCGGAAAGGCACACGGCGCAGTACGCGGGCATCGCCCGGAGCAGATTGATCGCAAACAAAATGTGTCGCAGCATCCCGTTCTCCCCCTACAGCATCTCTTCCTCCGGGGTAAAGTCCAGCGTGATGGACTTGATCTCGGTGCGCATCTGGATATACCGGACACCGGCGGAATCCATCATCCGCTTGGACGCCATGGTCGCCAGAGTGTCCGCGTATTTGTCCGAGAGGTAGTAGACCTCCTTCACGCCGCTCTGGATGATGGCCTTGGCGCACTCGTTGCAGGGAAACAGCGCCACATACAGCTTGCTGCCCCGCAGGTCCCGCCCGTTGGCGTTGAGCACGGCGTTCAGCTCCGCGTGGACGACGTAGGGGTACTTGGTCTGGTCGCCGTCCCGCTCCCATGGGTACTCGTCGTCGGAACAGCCCTTGGGCATACCGTTATAGCCGGTGGAGATGATGATGTTGTCCCGGGAGACGATGCATGCGCCGACCTGCGTGTTGGGGTCCTTGCTGCGCTTCGCCGCAAGCATGGCGATGCCCATAAAATATTCGTCCCAGCTGATGTAGTCCTCGCGTTTCATGGCGGAAGCCTCCTTTTTGGAAAATCTTTCTCCCATTATACACAAAAGGCAGGGCGGCCGCAAGTGGCTGCCCTGCCTTTTTTCGGATCAACCGAAAAAGTCTTTCAAATTGTTGAGAAATTTCTTCCTTTTGGGGGACTGATCCACGCTTCCGTCCAACTGGCGCAGGAGGTCTTTCTGCTCCTTGGTCAGTCTGGTGGGAGTCTCTACCACCACCGTGAAGCGCTCGTTGCCCCGGCGGCGGGTGTTGCCCACCTCGGGAATGCCCTTCTCCCGCAGGATGAATTCCCGACCGGTCTGGGTGCCTTCGGGAATCTCATAATCCACCTTGCCGTCCAGCGTGGGCACCTGAATGGTCGCGCCCAGCGCCGCCTGCGTGAAAGTGATGGGGACTTCGCACAACACGTCCGTCCCGTTCCGGGTAAAGATCGGGTGCCGCCGGATGGAAATTTCCACCAGCAGGTCGCCGTTCGGGCCGCCGCCCACGCCCACGCAGCCCTCGCCCCGGACACGGACGCTCTGTCCGGCATCCACGCCTGCAGGAATCTTCACCTTGACCCGGTTGGTCTTGCGCACCTTGCCCTTGCCGCGGCAGGTGGTGCAGGGATTCTTGATGACCTTGCCCCGGCCGCCGCAGGTGGGGCAGGCGGTGGTGGACTGCATCTGCATGCCCATGAAGTTCTGCACGGAACGCACCTGACCGGTGCCGTGGCACTGGCTGCACGTCTCGATCACGCCGTCGGCGCTGCCCGTACCCTTACAGTTGGGGCAGTTCTCAATCCGCTGGGCAGCAACCTCTTTTTCGCAGCCGAAGGCCGCTTCCTCGAAGGTCAGCTCCAGCCGCGCCATGACGTTTTCGCCCCGGCGGGACGCGTTCTGCTGGGAGCCACGGCTGCGGCCGCCGCCGAAGAACTCGCCGAAAATATCCCCCAGATCGCCGAAGCCGTCAAATCCGCCGAATCCGGAACCGCCAAAGCCTGCGCCGCCGTAGCCAGCGCCGCCCGCGCCGAAGTTGGGGTCAACTCCGGCAAAACCGTACTGGTCGTACCGCGCGCGCTTGTCAGCGTCGGACAGGACTTCGTAGGCTTCCCCGGCCTCCTTGAATTTTTCCTCGGCAGTCTTGTCGCCGGGGTTACGGTCGGGGTGGTACTTCATGGCGGCCTTGCGGTAGGCCTTCTTTATGTCGTCGGCGCTGGTGTCCTTGCTGACGCCCAGCACCTCATAGTAATCTCTTTTTGCATCTGCCATACTCAATTCACCTCATTATCTGGAATCTCTCACTCAGAGCTTCCACAGTTGACAGTGGACAGCTGACAGCCATGGATAATACTATTTCTTAATAAAATGATTTCATCATTTTATTCTGCCGTTCCACGGCAGACCGCCTGGGCGGCGGTAAGAAATGTATTGACTTCGTTTTTAGCGGCAGTGGCCGCTGGCCGCAATCCTGCGGCCTAATAAAACGCTTTTAAGCGTTTTATTAAAAACTCGTATAAATCCGGTCATGGCGTGGGAGAATAGGATTACCGCGTTACATATGGATTCATCCGGTAGCGTGGGTATTGATGCACGGAGAGTGAACACTATGACGGAACCATCAGTCAAACGGGGCGACATATTCTATGCCGACCTGTCGCCGGTCGTGGGCAGCGAGCAGGGAGGGACCCGGCCTGTTCTGATCGTGCAGAACGATACCGGAAACCGCCATTCCCCCACGGTCATTGCGGCGGCCATCACCAGCCAGACGGGGAAAGCCCGGCTTCCTACCCATATCAACATCGCGGGGGGAAGTGTGGGGTTAAGCAAGGATTCCATCATCCTTCTGGAGCAGATTCGCACCATCGACAAGCGCCGCCTGCGGGAGCACATGGGGCATCTGGACGAAAACCAGATGGCGCAGGTGGACGACGCCATTGCCGTCAGCTTCGGCCTTCCCGGCGGCGGACGGGCAACATGATTCATAATGAAGCCCCCTGCGGCATAGAATGCGGCAGGGGGCGTTGCATTTGGAAGAAAATTACGGCGTATATTTCGGAAACCGTCCGGTGGGAAAGGTGCAGGTGACAAGGCAGGGGCTTTACTATCATTTCCTGTGCCGCTGCGAGCTGACCGGGGACGTGATGTGCAGACTCTGGGTAACTTGCGCTGACAAGCGGGAAAGTCTGGGGCTGGTGGTGCCGGTGGACGGCGGCTTCGGGCTGAACACCTCGCTGCCGGTCAAACGGCTGGGGGAAGGAGAACTGACATTTTCACTCCTGCCCAAGCATGACAAGCCCGCCGGGAAATTTATCCCCATTTCCCCGGAGGAACCCTTTGCCTACATAGAGCGCCTGAAAAAAAGCTATCTGGTTCGGAAAGGGGAACAGGTGGGGATCGAAATTCCGGAATAACAAAATGGCAGGAACAGTTTCCGTTCCTGCCATTTTGACGTTACAGTTCGATTTCCAGCCCCACCGGGCAGTGGTCAGAGCCTTGGATGTCCGAATAAATGGGCGTGGCGGTGATCTTGTCCGCAATGCGGTCGGAGACGAGGAAATAGTCAATACGCCAGCCTGCGTTGTTCGCCCGGGCGTTGAACATATAGCTCCACCATGTGTACGCGCCGGTGGCGTCCGGGTGGAGACGGCGGAAAGAGTCGGTGAACCCGGCGTCCAGAAGCCGCCCGAAACTTTCCCGTTCCTCGTCGGAGAAGCCCGCGTTGCCCCGGTTGGAGGCGGGATTTTTCAGATCGATCTCCTGATGGGCGACGTTCAGGTCGCCGCAGGCGATAACGGGCTTTTCCCTGTCCAGCTCGCTGAGGTATGCCCGAAAGGCTTCGTCCCACTTTAACCGGTGGTCGATGCGGGCAAGCCCCCGCTGGGCGTTGGGGGTGTAGCAGGTGACGAGGAAAAAGCCGGGATATTCCAGCGTAATGAGCCGCCCCTCGGTGTCCAGCTCCGGCTGTCCAAGACCGTAGCGCACGGAGACGGGGGCTTGCTTCGCGAAGATGGCCGTGCCGGAATAGCCCTTTTTCTCGGCGTAGTTCCAGTATTGGCTGTAGCCATCCAAAGGAAGGTCGATCTGTCCCGCTTGGAGCTTCGTCTCCTGTAAGCAGAAAAAGTCAGCATCCAGCGCGTTGAAGGCGTCCAGAAAGCCCTTGCCCACACAGGCGCGCAGGCCGTTGGTATTCCATGAAATGAATTTCATTTGGTTTCCTCCGTTGTGGAAGCGGTGCTGTCGTCAATGAGGGTCAGACTGTCCCGGCTCATGGTGACGCTTCGGCTTCCGCTGGTGATGGTGACCTCGTCCCCGCCGGTGATGGACAGGGTGGTCATGGTCAGACAGGCGCAGGCAAGGGTGAATTCCGTGTCCGTCATGGTAAAAGAGGTGTCTGTCAGCTCCAGCGTGATGGTGCCGTCCTGCCGGTTTACCCCAAGAAGCCGTGTTCCCCATGGCAGGGGAGAGACCAGCTCGTCGCTGGACGGGCCGATCAGGTACAGGGAAAGAAGGTAGTGCAGATCATCCGCGTGGCCGGAGGCTTCCCGCTGCTCGCTGGAGATCACGCCGTCCTCCGCGCCGTACTGGTATTCCCGCCGGGGATAGTAAAAGGTGACGGGGTTCTTCATCAGCTCGCCGGAACAGCCGGGCAGAAACAGGCACAGGCAGAGAAGAAGACAGAAAAACCGCTTCATGACTTGTCCACCTCCGTGTCAAAGGCGGGGAAGGTGACGGTAAAGACAGTACCCTTGCCCACCGTACTGGAAACGGAAATTTCGCCCCGGTTGCGCTGGACAATGGTGCGGACGATGGCAAGCCCCAGCCCGCTTCCGCCGCTTTTCCGGGAACGGGCCTTGTCCACCCGGTAAAACCGCTCGAAAATATGCGCCAGCGCGTCCTCGGGAATTCCCATGCCCGTGTCGCTGACGGTGAGCACCGCATTGTCCTCCTGACGGCCAAGATGCACCGTCAGTGTTCCGCCGGGCAGGTTGTACTTGATGCCGTTTTCCATCAGGTTGAAAACGATCTGGTACAGGTCGTCCTCCAGAATCAGGACGGGGGTGTCCTCGTCCAGCTCTAAGCAGAAGGTCACGCCCGACCAGCTGGCGTTCGTCCGGAGCATTTTCGCCACCCGCTGCACCGTGGGCGCCATATAGATGATCTCGCTTTCCTGTGGCTGGGGATTTTCGGCTCTGGTGAGGGAAAGCAGCTTGGCGGTCATGCGGTTCAGTCGGTCGGCCTCGTTGCCGATGTCCTCCACGAACTCCTTCACCGTGTCCATATCCATGTTGTTCTGCAAAATGGAATCGGTCAGCAGCTTGATGGAGGCCAGAGGGGTTTTCAGCTCGTGGGAGGCGTCGGAAACGAACTGACTGCGCTTGCGCTCGGAGGTTTGCAGCCGCTCTGTCAGGTCGTTGAATTCCTCGCCCAGAACGGTCAGCTCATCGCTGCCGCCCATGTCCACCTTGTGGGAGTAATCCCCCTCCCGGATGATGCGCATGGAGGCCATGATCCGGTTCAGACGCCGGGAGAAGGCGTTGGAAAAGGCCACGGAGAAGGCTGCGACGATAATCTCCAGCATCAGCGTGATGCGAAGCAGGGTCTGCTGGAGAGATTTGATCAGTGTGCCCTGCGTGGTATCGTACTCCGTCATGTATACGCAGCCCACCACGGTGCCATAGTAGACGATGGGGGTCGCCGCGCGGGAGTCGGTGATGCCGTCGTGGTACGTCCATGTAAAGACGTTGTTCCCCTCCGGGGCCTGCTTGCTGACGGTAAGCGCCTGTAAGATCTCCGGAAGCAGGACGTAGGTGCCCACGGAAGCGCCGCTGCTGTCATACAGCGCCGCGCCGCTGTGGTCGGTGACCACGAGCCGGGTGACCTTCAGACTTTCCAGCTGATTGACGATGCCGGTAACAGTGGAGCTGTTCAGCACCTCAAGGGTGGAAATTTCGTCGGAAGCAAGCAGACATTTTTCAATCATGGAGGCTTCCTTGCTCTGGTAGAACAGCTTGTGGCTGACGCCGGAGCAGTAGATATTCAGAAAAATCAGCACCACCAGCGTGATGACCACGTAGGTCATGGCGTACCGGAACTGGGTATTGCCGTAGCCCCGGAAGCCGGTCTTTTTACTTGCGGAAATAATAGCCAACGCCCCATTTCGTTAAAATGTACTTCGGCTCTGCCGGATTTTCCTCCAGCTTCTCCCGCAGACGGCGGATGTGGACGTCCACGGTGCGGATGTCGCTGCGGTATTCATAAGCCCAGATGGTGTCCAGCAGCGCTTCCCGGGAGTAGACCCGGTTGGGATTGCGCATGAGAAATTCAATGACGTCGAATTCCTTTGCGGTCAGATCGGCCAGCTGGCCGTTTTTGTAGGCGTTCCGGGCGTCCAGGTCCAGCGTGATGGTGCCGATGGTCAGGCTGTTTCCCGCGGCCTTTTCCTCGGTGCGTCCGGCGCGGCGCAGCAGGGCGCGGATTCTCGCCTTCAGCTCTAAGATGTTAAAGGGCTTGGTCAGGTAATCGTCCGCTCCGTGGTCGAAGCCGATAAGCTTGTCCATGTCGTCGCCCTTGGCGGTGAGCATGATGATGGGCACGTCGGAAAACTCCCGAATCTTGGCGCAGGCGGAAAGGCCGTCCATGTTGGGCATCATCACGTCCAGCACCACAAGGTCGGGGTGCTGGGTCTGCACGGCCTGCACGGCTTCCAGACCGTCGCTGCCGGTGATGACCTCGTAGCCCTCGTTCTGCAAATTAAAGCGAATGCCCTTTACCAGAAGGGCCTCGTCGTCCACAACTAAAATTTTCATTTTCATCCTCCAACTGTAATAAGGTCAAGTATGGCTTCCAGACGCTTTTCTCCGATACCCTCCACGTTCTTAAGCTCATCGGTGGAAAGAAAGCTGCCGTTTTCCTCCCGGTATGCAATGATGCGCTGGGCAAGAACCTCTCCGATGCCGGGAAGTGCCGTGAGCTGCTCCGTGTCCGCCCGGTTGATGTCGATGGGGAACGTGACGGCCACGGTTTCCGGGGTGGTCGGCTCCGGAAGGGTGGTCTGGGGCGGGGCCGTCTGCATGGAAGCGGGAACGGATAACTCCACGCTGCCGTGATTGCCGTTTCTGCCCAGAAAGAAGCCAAGGGTGAATACGGCGAAAAGAAGGGTTACGGCGATCAAAATGCTGAGCCGTGGTTTTTTCATGGGAATCTGCCTCCCGGATTGACTAGAGGGGGAAAAGCTGTTATAATATCTCCATCATTATACACGACTTTTCACCGCCGGACAAGTCCGGTGAAGAAATATTGAGGGGAAAATATGAAAAAATTGAGATTGCTAAGCTTACTCCTGTGCGCCGCGCTCCTTTGTCAGATGGCGGTTCCGGCATCTGCCGCGGAAACCGGCGCGTCAACGCAGGAAACGCAGCCCGCCGAGCAGCAGGCTGCCCAGATCCCCTTCGGCCGGGTCTGCATCGACAACGGCTGCCGCACTCTGAACGGTATGCGCCCTCTGGCGGGAAGCGACAGCCGGCTGGATACGGCGCTGGCGGCCTTCGCCTATGAGACGAATACCGAGACAGTCATCTACTCCTATAACCCCGATACCAAGCTGCCCACCGGTACCCTTGCCAAGATAGTCACGGCGCTGGTGGCGATCGAAAACAGCAATCTGGACGACATTGTCACCTGCTCTGACGGCATCCAGTCCAAGGTGCCGGGAAGCAGTCTGAAAATGAAGCCAAATCTGAAAAGCGGCGAGCAGCTGACTGTGAACGATCTGCTGCACGGACTTTTGATGATCGGCGCCAACGATGCCGCCGTGGCGCTGGCGGAGCATGTGGCCGGTACGACCGAGCGCTTCAAGGAAATGATGAACGACCGCGTCAAGCAGATGGGCTGCGTCAGCACGGAGTTCGGTAATATTTCCGGTCTGGATACTGCGACGTCTTACACTACCGCCCGGGAAATGGTGAAGATCACCATGGAAGCAACGAAAAACGAGACCTTCGCGGAGATTTTCAAGACGGGAACCTATAAAATTCCCGCGACAAATCTGGTGGAAAAAGAGCGCTCTCTCATCACGACAAACTATCTGGTTGACGACCACGTCATCACACAGTTCATGAGCTCCCGCTATACCGGCGGCATTGCCAGCTATACGGAGAATTCCGGGGCGAGCATCGTCGGCACAGCGGAACACAATAACATGCGGGTCATTTTCGTGGTTTTGGGAGCTGCCCGTAAGACGACCGAGAAGGGCATCGTGGAAACCTATGGTAACTTTGAAGAAATAACTGAACTTGCCAATTACGTTTTCAACAACTACAAGGTCAACCGCATTATTTACGATGGCATGGCGGTGAACCAGTGGCCGGTGTCCGGCGGCGAATGTCAGGTAGTGGGACAGTCCTTTACGGACGTGGATACGGTGGTTCCCGCCGGTGTTCAGATGAAGAATTACGTCATGAACTACACCGTGGAGGGCGGCGGCCTGACCGCACCTATCAAGAAGGACGATCAAATCGCCACGATGGAGGTCTGGTATCAGAATTCCTGTGTCACGGAGGTGGAGCTGTACGCCATGGCGGACGTCCGGGCGACGGGGGACACCGGCGTGTCCATCCGCTCCAACGGAGAGAAGGACGGCGTCGGCGGCTCCGGCGTGCTGTCCACCATCGGCACCATCTGCGTGATCGGTCTGGGACTTGTGGGCGCGTATCTGGCGTTCAATTCCTTTATGCGCTCCCGCATCCGCGCCCAGCGCCGCCGGAGACGGGCAGAACGCAGGAGGAGCCGGTAACGATGCTGAACTGGGACGGACTGAAAAGCGTCTGCGCCGACTGCACCCGCTGCGGCCTGTGCGAGACGAGACATAACGTGGTGTTCGGCGTGGGAAAAGAGGACGCGGACATCATGTTCGTGGGAGAAGGCCCCGGGGAACAGGAGGACTTGAAAGGCCAGCCCTTTGTTGGCCCGGCGGGAAAGCTGCTGGACGATATGCTGTGCATCATCGACCTGAGCCGGGAGACGAACTGCTATATTGCCAACATCGTCAAGTGCCGCCCGCCCCACAACCGTGACCCGCTGGAGACGGAACAGGACGCCTGCATCGGCTATCTGCGCAATCAGGTGGCGCTGGTAAAGCCGAAGATCATCGTCTGTCTTGGGCGCATCGCCGCCAAGCGGCTGATCGACGCGGACTACCGCATTACGAGGCAGCACGGCCAGTGGGTGGAACGGAACGGCGTCTGGATGACGGCGATATACCACCCGTCGGCGCTGCTGCGGGACGTGTCCAAGCGCCCGGAGACCTTTGATGATCTGCTCGCCATCCGGGCAAAAATCCGGGAAATAGATGCAAATATGTGAAAAATCCGCTGTTTTCGGAAACGAAAACAGCGGATTTCTGCTCGTTAACAAACGGAATCGTTGCCTGCCTTATGAAGAAATTGCATTATGGCTGCCGGTGACGGAAAACTCCACCCACTCGGCGATGTTCGTGGCATGATCGCCGATGCGCTCAAAGTATTTGGCGATCATCAGCAGGTCAAGGGCGTATTCTCCCTCGGCGGGGTTCTTGGCGATCATGTCGATCAGACCGCTCTTGATCCGGGTGAAGTAGTTGTCCACCACGTCGTCGTGCATCTGCACGGCCTTGGCGAGATATACGTCCTGCTTGACGTAGGCGTCCACGCTGTCCGTAACCATGGCAATGGTCTCCTTTGCCATCTCCCGGATCTTGGGGTATTCTTCATGGGGATGGGCGATCATGCAGGGGATGATCTCCACAATGTCCTCCGCCTGATCTCCAATACGCTCCATGTCCGTGATCATTTTCAGCGCGGCGGAGACGGCACGCAGGTCCCGTGCCACCGGCTGTTGGCGCAGAAGCAGACGCATACAGATGGTCTCAATGGTGCGCTCCTCTTCGTCGATCTTCGTGCCGACCTTGGAGACCTTCTCCCCCAGCTCTTTCGTGTAGGAGCCCAGCGCCTGCGTGGCAAGGGAGATGATCTCCTCGCACAGGGAACCCATTTCCGTCAGTTCCTGATTCAGCAGCAGAAGCTGCTCTTCAAATAATTCCCGCATTATCCGAACCTCCCCGTGATGTAATCTTCTGTCCGTTTGTCCAGAGGCTGAGAGAAAATCTGTTCCGTCCCGCCGAATTCCACCAGCTCGCCCAACAGGAAGAACGCAGTGTAATCAGAGATACGGACGGCCTGCTGCATGTTGTGGGTAACGATGACGATGGTATAGTCTTTCTTGAGAGACGCGGCCAGTTCCTCAATTTTCAAGGTGGAAATGGGGTCAAGAGCGGAGGTCGGCTCGTCCATCAGAAGTACCTTCGGCTCCACCGCTAAGGCTCTTGCGATGCACAGCCGCTGCTGCTGGCCGCCGGAAAGACCCAGAGCATTCTTTTTCAGCCGGTCTTTTACCTCGTCCCAGATGGCGGCATCCCGGAGGGAACGCTCCACGATCTCGTCCAGCTTGGCCTTGTTGTGAATGCCGTGGGTGCGGGGGCCGTAGGCGATGTTGTCGTAAATGCTCATGGGGAAGGGGTTGGGCTTCTGGAACACCATGCCCACTTCCTTGCGCAGGTTGTTGACCTCTGCCTGAAAAATGTCCTTGCCCTCGTAGCGCACGTCTCCCGCGATCCTCACGCCGGGGATCAGGTCGTTCATGCGGTTCAGGGTTTTTAAGAATGTGGATTTGCCGCAGCCGGAGGGGCCGATGAGGGCGGTGATGCTGTGCTCCGGGACGGCGATGTTAATGGATTTCAGTGCCTGGGTATCCCCGTACCAGAGGCACAGATTTTTCGCGGTAATAATGTCAGCCAATTCGATTCTTCCTTCCATAATACTTACTTACCAGAGACGCGGACAGGTTAATGAGAAATGCCAGCACCATCAGAATGGCGGCAATGGCAAAGGCGACTCCGAATTCTCCCTGCTCCTTGGCGTAGACGTACAGGGCAACCGTCAATGTCGCGCCTGCGCTGTTTCTCGCAGCCCAGAAGCCGCCCAACACATGGGCAAATCCGGCGGTGAACAGCAGCGCGGCAGACTCACCCAGAATGCGGCCGATGGAAAGGATGCAGCCGGTGACGATTCCGTCCACGCAGTTGGGAAGCACCACCGTGCGGATGACCCGCCACTTTCCCGCGCCCAGACCGAACGCGCCCTCCCGGTAGCTCTGGGGCACGGTTTTCAGGCTTTCCTGCGTGTTGCGCATGATGGTGGGCAGGTTCATGATGACGAGGGTCAGCGCGCCTGCCAGCAGGGAAGTGCCCATATTGTTGGAAAACAGCAGCATACCCACAAGACCGTAGATGATGGAGGGAATGCCGGAGAGGGTCTCGGCGGCGTACTCAATGACCGCGACGACCTTCTTGTTATGGGCGTACTCCGTCAGGTAGATTGCCGCGCCCACGCCAAGGGGAAGCACCAGAATCAGGGTGTAGATGATGATGTACAGGGTATTGAGAATGTCCGGCAGAATGCCGATGCGGTCGGCAAGGTAGCTGGGCTTGGTGCTGAGCAGCTCCCATGTGATGTTGGGAATGCCCTTTGCCAGAACGTAGACCATGAGAAACAGGGTCAGTCCGGCGGTCAGCGCGGTGGCAAGATACATCCCGCCCCGAACCGTCCAGAGAAACAGCTTTCGTTTTTTGGAAATCATTTCGATTTGTCTCCCTTCAGGAAGAAATTCAGAGCGGCGTTGATGAGCATGATGAACAGGAACAGCACCAGCGCGATGGAGAACAGCGCCTGTTTTTGCAGGCCGCTGGAGTAGGACATTTCGCTTGCCACGGCGGTGGTGAGGAAGCGGACGCTCTCAAACAGGGAAGTGGGCATATTGGGGACGTTGCCGGCTACCATCATCACGGCCATGGCCTCGCCGATGGCTCTGCCCACGCCCAGCACCACGGCGGCGGCAATGCCGCTTTTGGCGGCGGGGACGGAGACACGGAAATAGGTCTCCTCAGGCGTCGCGCCCAGCGCAAGGGAAGCGTCCTCGTATTCCTTCGGCACCGCTTCCAATGCGGTGATGGACATTTTGATAATGGAGGGCAGAATCATCACGGCCAGGACGATGATGGCGGCGAACAGGCTGGAGCCGTCGGGAATGTGGAAGAGCTTCCGCAGTCCCGGCACCAGCACCATCATGCCGACAAGGCCGTAAACCACGGAGGGAATGCCCGCCAGCATGGAGACTGCCTGCTCCATAAAGCGTTTGACGGGCTTTGGCGCCATTTTCGCCAGATACACCGCCGTCAGGAATCCGATGGGTACGCCGATGATGACAGCCCCGGCGGTTCCGTAGACGCTGGTAAGAATAAAGGGAAGAATGCCGTATTCCGGCTGCGCCGCCGTGGACGCCCATTTCTTGCCGAACAGGAATTGGAACAGGCCGATCTGACGGATGGCGGGAATTCCGGAAATAATTAAGTATATGGTGATCAGAAGCACGCAGCCCACGGTGATCAGTCCGAGAATCAGGAAAATACCGTGGACGACGGCCTCAAAAATGTTTGATTTATGTTTCATGTTATCAGCCTTTCGAGAAGGTTTACCATTTTGCCGAATTGAAAAGTTGGCTCCCCCGTGTGGGGGAGCCGGTGCTCGTTTGCTTAGCCGTTGGCGGGAACCACGCCGGAAGCGGTGATGATGTCATTGGCCTGACCCTTGGTGGCGTAGTCGAAGAACGCCTGAGCAACGGGGCTCAGCGCAACGCCTTCCTTGGTGACCAGCACGAAGGGACGCTGGATGAGGTAGGTGCCGTCCTTGACGGTCTCCTCGGTGGGAGTCACGCCCGCGACCTTCAGCGCTTTGACGGAATCCTTGACGGAGGCGAGAGAGGCGTAGCCGATGGCGTCGGGGTTCTGCGCGACTGCGGTGATGACGTCGCCGGTGGAGGTCAGCTCCTGACGGTACTTGCACTTGTCAACGGTCTCGGTCAGTTCCTCGAAGCCGCTGCGGGTGCCGGAGCCGGCTTCACGACCCACCAGAACGATCTCGGCGTCGGCGCCGCCGACTTCGGACCAGTTGGTGATTTCGCCGGTGTAGATCTTGGCGATGGTCTCAATGTCCAGATCTTCCACGGTGTTGGCGGGGTTGACGATCACGGCGATGCCGTCGTAGGCAAGGACGGTGCCGACCAGGCCGGACGCAACCTCGGAATCCTTCAGCGCACGGGAGGACAGGCCGATGTCGCAGCGGCCCTCGGACACGGCAGTGATGCCGGAGCCGGAGCCGGTGGGGTTATAGGTGAAATTCACGCCGGAGTTCGCTTCCATGAAGGCTTCGCCCAGAGCGCCGATGACCTTCTCCATAGAGGTGGAGCCGTCGGTGGCGACGGTGCCGGAGAGAGCTGCGGTGGCTTCGGTCTGGGGAGCGGCGGTTGTCTGTGCCGCAGTCCCGGCAGGAGCGGCGGTAGCGGTGGGCTGGCTCTGAGAGCAGCCGGCCATGGCGACAACAAGCATGGCAATCAGTGCAATGGAAATGACTTTTTTCATAATCTTACTTCTCCTTGTAGGCTTTATTTTTGATGTACTCGGGATTTATCCTACGATTCGCATTTTACTAGTTTAATGTAAATTCCAAAATCTTCGCTATGTAAAATCAAAATCAAAGAGCAAAGCGAATTGTAAAGAATGAAAAGTCCTTGACAGAGACGCACGATTCTTCTAAAATAGGAGTGAAGGGTGATACCGCCCTCCATTGGATAGACAATACTTTCGCGGAAAAGGAGACGCTATGTATCGTATTTTGGATTTGAATCCCCAGCTTGAGCCTTTCGCCGGGGATATTGATTTGCGGATGCACCTGTACCGGTCGGCAAAAAAACGTATTCTGTCCGAGGGACAGAGCCTGAATGATTTTGCCAACGCTCACATGTACTTTGGCTTCCATCACGTGGATGGCGGCTGGTACTACCGGGAGTGGGCGCCCAGCGCCTACCAGCTGTATCTGGAGGGTGAATTCAACGGCTGGAACCAGACCTCCCACCCGCTGACCAATCTGGGCAACGGCAACTGGGAGCTGTATCTCCCCGGCGACGACGCCCTGTGGGACGGCTGCAAGGTCAAGACTGTGGTGGACGCCAACCTGACCCGCACGGAGCACATCCCCCTGTATGCCCGCCGGGTGGTGCAGAACAAGCAGAACATCACCTTCGAGTGCGAGGTGGTGGATGACCGTAAGGCATTCCCGTGGACGGACAAGGGCTTTACCGGCGAGGACGAGCTGTATATCTATGAGGCCCACATTGGCATGGCGCAGGAGGAGGGCAAGGTCGGTTCCTACCGGGAGTTTGCCGACAACATCCTGCCGAGAATCCACAAGGCGGGGTACAATACCCTCCAGCTCATGGCCATTATGGAGCATCCCTATTACGGCTCCTTCGGCTATCAGGTGAGCAGTTTCTTCGCCGCTTCCTCATGGTTCGGAAAGCCGGAAGACCTGAAATATCTGGTGAACAAGGCGCACGCCATGGGCATCCGGGTGCTGCTGGACGTGGTGCATTCCCACGCCGTCAGGAATACCGCCGAGGGCATCAACATGTTCGACGGCACCACATGGCAGTTCTTCCACGACGGCCCCAAGGGCGACCATCCTGCGTGGGGAACAAAGTGCTTTGACTACGGCAAGACCGGCGTTATCCACTTCCTGCTGTCCAACCTGAAATTCTGGATGACGGAGTACCATTTTGACGGCTTCCGCTTTGACGGCGTGACCTCCATGCTGTACCATGACCACGCCCTCGGTACGGACTTCACCTCCGACGGCAAGTATTTCTCCTACAACACCGACACCGAGGCGGTGACGTATTTGCAGCTTGCCAATGAGCTGATCCGTCAGGTGAACCCCAAGGCCATCACCATCGCCGAGGACATGTCCGGTATGCCCGGCATGTGCCTGCCCATTGCGGACGGCGGCATCGGCTTTGACTACCGGCTGGGTATGGGATTGCCGGATATGTGGATCAAGGCGGTGAAGGGGCAGGACGAATTCTGGGACATTAACAAGATGTGGGGCAGTATGTGCCTGCGCCGTCCCGGAGAGAAGACCGTGGCCTATGTGGAGTCCCACGATCAGGCGCTGGTGGGCGACCAGACGATGATCTTCCGCCTGGCCGGGGCGAACATGTACACGGACATGAACAAGGACTGCCACAACCCTGTGATCGACCGCGCCATTGCCCTGCACAAGATGATTCGTCTGTTCACTCTGTCCGGCGGCGGAGAAGCGTACCTCAACTTTATGGGCAACGAATTCGGCCACCCCGAATGGATCGACTTCCCCCGGGAGGGCAACGGCTGGAGCTTCCATTACTGCCGCCGCCAGTGGAGCCTGAAGGACAACGGAATGCTCAAATACCAGTGGCTGGGCGACTTTGACGAAGATATGGTTCGTTTGACCAAGGAGAACCGGATTTTCGACCAGCGGATGGCAGACCTGCTGCTGATGAAAGCGCCGGAGCAGACCCTTGCCTACTACCGCCACGGGCTGGTGTTCGTGTTCAACTTCCACTTCGGTAATTCCCTGAATAACGTTCTTGTCCCGGTTCGCCAGCCGGGCGAGTACACGGTGGTTCTGTCTACCGACGACGAAAAGTACGGCGGCTTTGGAAACGTGGCAAAAAAGACCTACGCTACCAAGCGTTTTGACGGCAGGGACTACATTGAACTGTACATCCCCGCGAGAACCGGCTTCGTGCTGAAGGAAAAGGTGATCCTTCCCGAAACGCCCGCAGCCCCGAAAAAAGCAGCGAAATAACGGAAGACGGCGTGACCGGGTTCGGTCACGCCGTTTTTGTGCGAAAATATGCAGTAAAACAAATTGACGTGTGCAGGAAACTTTGTGCATTTCACAGATTTCTTAACTTTTGCGGCGAAAAATGAATTTTTGCCCAATATGATGTTGCATTTTTGGGGCTTCGGACATATAATATACAAGTAAAACTTGTCAAAATGCCGAAAGGATGATCGATATGACTCCCTATTCCTGCATGAGCCGGGAAGAACTGGAACGTGAATACGGCAGTGTGCTGGCGTCCTATGAAGCCTGCAAGGCGCAGGGGCTGAAGCTGAACATGGCCCGGGGCAAGCCCGCCACGGAGCAGCTGGACATGGTCAGCGGCCTGTTGACCGTGCTGCAAACCCCAGAGGATTGCTACGACGACGGCGTGGACGCCCGGAATTACGGTGAGCTGGCGGGTATCCCCAGCGCCCGGAGATATTGGGCGGATGTGCTGGGCTGCAAGGCGGATCAGGTGTTCGTCGGCGGCGCGGCTTCCCTGAATATAATGTTCGACGTGGTGTCCCGCGCCTATACCCACGGTCTGCTCCACAGCCCCAAGCCCTGGTGCCGGGAGGAAAAGGTGAAATTTCTCTGCCCCGCCCCCGGCTATGACCGACATTTCCAGATCGGCGAGTTCTTCGGCGCGGAGCTGATTCCCGTTCCCATGACCCCCGAGGGTCCGGACATGGACATGGTGGAGGAGCTGGTGAAGGATCCCCAGGTCAAGCTCATCTGGACGGTTCCCAAATATTCCAACCCTGACGGTATCATTTATTCCGACGAAACCATCCGCCGTTTTGCTCATCTGAAGCCCGCCGCCCCGGACTTTGCCATCATCTGGGACAACGCCTATGGTGTCCATGAATTCGAGGGCGACTACGTCCCGTTCCCGGACATCCTCTCCCTGTGCGACGAGGCGGGACGGCCAGATATGGTCTATGAGTTCGCGTCCACCTCCAAGATCACCTTTGCCGGCGGCGGCATTTCCTGCATGGCTGCCAGCGAGGCCAATATCTGCTATTTCACCGGTATTTTCGGCGTGCAGATGATCTCCTACGACAAGGTCAACCAGCTGCGCCATGTGCGTTTCCTGAAGGACAAGGCGCACACGCTGGAGATCATGAAGCTCCACGCATCCGTCATGGCACCGAAATTTGAGTGCGTGGCAAAATGGCTGAACCGGGAGATTAGGCCATTGGGCATTGCCCATTGGAACGACCCGAAGGGCGGCTATTTCGTCAGCCTGTTCGCCATGCCCGGCACGGCGAAGCGGGTCTGGACGCTGTGCAAGGAGGCCGGTGTGGTGCTGACCAACGCCGGTGCGACCTACCCCTACCGCAACGACCCGGATGACTCCAATCTCCGCATTGCCCCCAGCCTGCCCCCGGTGGCCGAGCTGGAAAAGGCTATGGAGGTGCTGTGCCTGAGCCTGCGTCTTGCGGCGCTGGAAAAGCTGCTGGCAAAATAAATACACCGCATACGGGACGGCGTGGCTTCGGCCACGCCGCCTTTTCGCGTCCACAAAGAAAATCTTGAGAATTTCGGCGAAATGTGTTAGGTTTTGAATTGGAAATCCTTCTATCAGGGTGAAGGACAAAACACAGGAGGTGCGTTGAATGAATGATGAACAAATCATACAGCTGTTCTTCACCCGAAACGAAGACGCCATCCGGCAGACGGACGACCGGTATGGCGCGAAGCTCACAAGGCTGTCAGAGAATATCGTGGGAAGCCGGGAGGACGCCCAGGAGTGTGTCAATGACACCTACCTCAAGGCATGGAACACCATTCCGCCCACGAAGCCGATCCACTTTTTTGCCTATCTCGCAAAAATCTGCCGCCACCTTGCCTTTGACCGGCTGGACTGGAACAACGCGGCAAAACGCAAGGCCGAGGTCGTCGCCCTGACCCAGGAGATGGAAGAATGTATCCCCGGCCAGTGGCAGGAAAAGGACGTGAGAAGCGCCGAGATCAGCCGATTGGTGGGCAGCTTTCTATGGAAGCAGACGGCGGACAACCGGATGATCTTCGTCCGGCGATACTGGTTCGGCGACAGCGTCAGCGAAATTGCTCTGCGCTATGAGATCAGCCAGAGCGCCGTGCTGATGCGGCTGTCCCGGATGCGGGAAAAGTTGGCGGTTTACTTAAAAAAGGAGGGTTTTCAGGTATGACAGGCAAGGATATGTTGCAGGGCATTCAGAATCTGGATGCGGAGCTGATCGAGGAATCGGAATTCGGAACATTCGGAAGGGGAAAAGCAAGGGGCTTCGGCAAAAAGAAGCTGCTGCTCATTCTGGCGGCGGCGCTGATTATGGCAACCATGACGGCGGCAGCGGCCATCACCCGCTGGACGGCGACCATGCAGTACGGAGACAACGGCGGCACAACGCAGCAGATCTCCGAGCAGGTCAAGAAGCAGGCAGAGCAAAGCGGCCTGTCCGCGACGCCCACCGAGACAAAGGACGGAAAGAAGAAAGCCGTTTCCGCGACGGACAACGGCATCACCGTCACCCTCGCCCAGACGCTGATGGATCAGTACGGCGGCAGAGCCATTTTCCGCATTGAGGGTTTACAGCTGGAAGAAGGGCAGGCACCTTGGGCATGGTGGGACTACCGGGTGGACGGAGAAGTGATGCCCATGAGCTGGGGCGCTCATTTTTTTGACGGCGTGCTTTGGGATGCCGACCACAATCCCACATATGCAAAGAACGGTCAGCCGGTTCCCCGGGTGGGAGAAGACCAACAGCTGCTTCTGGACTATCAGCTGGCCGACGGGAGCATTGAATTCAGCATCGATTTTGCATTCTCTCCGGATGAGAGCATGTTCGGAAAGGAAATGGCCGTGACCTTCACCGGCTTCGGCATTCAGGGCGAGAAGTTTGAAGACGAGGATATCATGACCACCCCCGGCACTTGGGAGCTGCGCTGGACGCTGGAAGGCACCACGGAGGCACCGAAAAAGTGGACGCCCAACGCCAAGGTCGGAGATCTGTGGGACGTAACGCTCCTTGAGGCGGAAATCGGCCAGTACAGCATGAAGTTCGCCTTCCGGCTGGGGGACGAATATACGGACAATTTTGATTTTACGGAGAAAACGGGCTGGTCGCCGAGCCCGGTGAGCATCCGCCTGAAGGACGGAACCGACATTCGGCCTTACGGCAACGGCGGCGGTTCATGGGATGCCGACACCCACACGTACACGTGCATCGAGCATACCCTGAACATGGTTCTCGACCCGGAACAGATCGCAGGCGTGAGCTTCTATAACGGCAGCGAACTGAACGATCAGGGCAAACGGGTGAGTAAGCCGTATTACTATGTTCCTTTTGAATAAGCAAAAGGCAGGACACCAATCGGTGTCCTGCCTTAAACTTATACTGCGGCGGCTTCTTCCTCGGCCAGACGCTTTTTCGCGGTGGAGAGCATCAGCTTGATGCGGTTGAGCTGATTGACCTCCGACGCGCCGGGGTCGTAGTCCACGGCTACGATGTTGGACTGGGGATAGGCTTTTTTCAGCGCCTTGATGACGCCCTTGCCCACAACGTGGTTGGGCAGGCACGCGAAGGGCTGAATGCACACGATGTTGGGCGTGCCGGAGAGAACCAGCTCCGCCATTTCTCCCGTGAGGAACCACCCCTCGCCGTACTGGTTGCCGATGGAGAGGAAGGGCTTTGCCAGCTCTGCTACCTTCTCGATAGGCATGGGCGGCTCAAAGCGGCGGCTCTTTTCCAGTGCGTCCAGTGCGGGCTTGCGAATCAGGCGGATGGCATCCACGCCGAGCTTCGCCGTGGCGGCACTTGTCCAGCCCGCGCCTAAAAATTCATGCTTGTAATCGCCATTGTACACGCAATAGTTCAGAAAGTCCATCAGGTCAGGCACCACGGCCTCCGCCCCCTCGGTTTCCAGCAGATCTACCAGATGATTATTGGCCAGGGGCATATACTTGACCAGAATCTCGCCCACCACGCCGACTCTGGGCTTGCGCAGAGTTTCGTCAATGGGAAGCGCGTCAAAGGCTTCCACAATGCCGCTGCAAACTGCCTTATACGACCACTTGCTCTTGCTGTTGACCAGAGAATCGATGGCGATTTCCAGCCACTTCTGATGAAGGGCGTTGGCGGAACCCTTCTCTTTCTCGTAGGGACGCACCCGGTACAGGCAGCGCATGAACAGGTCGCCGTAGACCACGCCCCGCAGCGCGGTGAACAGAAGGCCGGGGGAGAGCTTGAAGCCCTCGTTGGTCTCCATGCCGTTGGTGTTCAGGGAGATGACCGGGATATGGCCCAGTCCCGCCTTGTCCAGCGCACGGCGGATGAAGCCGACATAGTTGCTCGCCCGGCAGCAGCCGCCGGTCTGGGTCATCATCACGGCCAGCTTGTCCGTGTCGTATTTCCCGGAAAGCACCGCGTCCATGATCTGCCCCACCACGGTGATGGAGGGGAAGCAGGCATCGTTGTTCACGAATTTCAGACCCATGTCGATGGCGGCGCGGTTGTCATTGGCAAGTACTTCGATGTGATAGCCGTATTTCTTGAAGATCGGCTCCAGCAGGTCAAAGTGAATGGGGCTCATCTGGGGGGCGAGGATGGTGTAGCCGGATTGGTACATTTCCTTGGTGAATTCCGACCGGTGATAGGCGGCGGGCTTGGGCTGGGGGCGGATGCCCCGCGCCTGACGCTGGTTCATGGCGGCCAGCAGACTGCGGATGCGGATACGGGCAGCACCCAGATTGTTCACCTCGTCGATTTTCAGGACGGTGTAGAGCTTGCTGCTGCCCTCCAGAATTTCGCACACCTGATCGGTGGTGACAGCGTCCAAACCGCAGCCGAAGGAATTCAGCTGAATCAGCTCCAAGTCCTCCCGGTTCCGCACGAACTCTGCCGCGCTGTACAGCCGGGAATGGTAAACCCACTGGTCGTTGACCCGGAGGGGGCGCTCGGGGGTGAAATCGATGGGCAGACTGTCCTCGGTGAGGACGGCGAGATCGTAGGAGGCAATCATTTCCGGGATACCGTGGTTGATTTCGGGGTCAATGTGATAGGGTCTGCCAGCCAGAACGATGCCCCGCGCGTGATTTTCCGCCATCCATTGCAGCGCCTTTTGCCCCTCTGCACGAACGTCGGCCTTGGCGTGCTGCTGTTCTTCCCACGCACTGTGGACGGCGGCGCGGACTTCCTTCCCGTCGATGCCCCATTCTTCCTTGCACAGAGCGGCCAGTCGGTCGGCGGCGATTTTCTCGCTGGTAAAGGCGAGGAAGGGGCGGATGTAGCGGACTTCGCCGTCTGCGACGGCTTCCACGTTGTTTTTCAGATTCTCCGGGTAGGAGACCACGATGGGGCAGTTGTAATGATTCTGCGCGCCGGGGGTCTCCTGATGCTCATAGAATACGCAGGGATGGAAAATGGTTTTGATTCCCTCATTGATGAGCCACTGGACGTGACCGTGGGAGAGCTTGGCGGGGTAGCACTCGGATTCCGAGGGGATGGACTCCATGCCCAGCTCGTAAATTTTTCGGTTGGACATGGGGGAGAGAACCACCCGAAAGCCCAGTTCCCGGAAGAATGTTGCCCAGAAGGGGTAGTTTTCGTACATATTCAGCACTCTGGGAATGCCGATGACGCCCCGGCTGGGATTTTCCAGCGGGGGATAGTCGAACATCCGCTTCAGCTTATAGGCCGTCACGTTGGGGCCTTTCCGCCCGGTTCCGGTGCCGCCTAAGCCCTTTTCGCAGCGGTTTCCGGTGACATGGCGGCGTCCGCCGGGGAATTTGTTGATGGTCAGCATACACCGGTTGGAGCAGCCGCCGCAACGAGTGGTGGAGGTGGTGTAGGTCAGATTCAGAATGTCGTTCAGGGGAAGGGTAGTGCTTTCCTGACCGTGATAGCGTTCCCGCGCCACCAGCGCCGCGCCAAAGGCACCCATGATGCCGGAAATATCGGGGCAGGTGGCCTCCACGCCGGCAATCTTCTCAAAGGCGCGAAGCACCGCCTGATTGTAGAACGTGCCGCCCTGCACCACGATGTGTCTGCCAAGGTCGGCGGGGTCTGCCAGCTTGATGACCTTGTAAAGGGCATTCTTGATGACGGAGTAGGCAAGTCCCGCAGAAATATCCTGCACCGTGGCGCCCTCTTTCTGCGCCTGCTTGACGTTGGAATTCATGAACACGGTGCATCGGGTGCCGAGATCAATGGGATTTTTGGCGAACAGTGCCTCTTTGGCAAACCCTTCTGCGCTGTAGCCCAGGGAATTGGCAAAGTTTTCGATGAAGGAGCCGCACCCGGAGGAGCAGGCTTCGTTCAGCAGAATAGTGTCCACGCTGCCGTTTTTCAGCTTGACGCACTTCATATCCTGCCCGCCGATGTCCAGCACGCAGTCCACCTCCGGGTCAAAAAAAGCGGCGGCGGTGCAGTGGGCGATGGTTTCCACCTCGCCCTCGTCCAGACAGAAAGCAGATTTCAGGAGGGATTCTCCGTAGCCTGTGGAGCAGGAGCGGGCGATGTGCGCGCCCTCGGGCAGCTCGTCCCGGAGTCGTGCCATGGCCTCCATGGCGGTGCGGATGGGATTGCCCTGATTGTTGGCGTAATAGGAAAAGAGAAGCTGGCCGTCGCTGCCGATGAGCGCCACCTTCGTGGTGGTGGAACCGGCGTCAATGCCGAGGAAACAGTCACCCCGATACCCGGGCAGGCTCTCCCGGCGGACGACGGCTTTGCTGTGGCGGGCGCAGAACGCCTGATGGTCTTCCCGGGTGGCGAACAGGGGGTCGAGACGCTTTAATTCAAAGGCCATTTCCACGCCCTTGTCCAGCCGGTCGATCAGGCCGTCCATGCTGACGGCTTCGGCGTCGCCGGATTCCAGCGCCGCGCCCATGGCGGCGAATAGATGGGAGTTTTCCGGGTCAACGGTGGTTTCGGGGGTGAGCTTCAGGGTGCGGATAAAGGCTTTTTTCAGCTCCGGCAGAAAATGCAGGGGGCCGCCCAGAAATGCCACACACCCCCGGATGGGCTTGCCGCAGGCAAGGCCGGAGATGGTCTGATTGACCACGGCCTGAAAAATGGAAGCGGCCAAGTCGGCGGTGGTCGCGCCCTCGTTGATGAGAGGCTGAATGTCGGTTTTCGCAAACACGCCGCAGCGGGCGGCGATGGGGTAGATTTCCTGATAATGCTCTGCCTGCGCGTTCAGTCCGGCGGCATCGGTCTGGAGCAGGGACGCCATCTGGTCGATGAAGGAGCCGGTGCCGCCTGCGCAGACGCCGTTCATCCGTTCTTCCAGCCCGCCCCGGAAATAAATAATCTTGGCGTCCTCGCCGCCCAGCTCAATGGCCACGTCGGTCTGAGGCGCGACGGCCTGCAATGCGGAAGCGACGGCCACCACCTCCTGCACGAAGCCGATGCCCATGGCCTTGCCGAGATTGATGGAACCGGAGCCTGTGATCTTCACCTGCAAAAGGCAGGAGCCGACCTGTTCCCGGGCTTCGGCAAGGAGCTGCCGCAGCGTCTGCTGGGTGTGGGCACAGTGGCGGCGGTACTGTCCGAACAGGATTTTCCCGTTTTCGTCCAGCAGAACGAGCTTGACGGTGGTTGAGCCGATGTCGATACCGGCGCGATATGTATTCATAGCACACGTCTCCATTTTTGATCTTTGTAACAATTCTACAAAACGATATTTGTCATTATAGCAAATATGTTGTAAACAAAGTGTTAATTGTGAAATAATTTTAACCGTTTCTTTGCAAAAAGAAAAGGTCGGCCACCAGATTCTGGTGACCGACCTTAATGTCAGGTAGTTTCGTTTACAGTGGGTGTTTCCGATTTTACGGCTTTCTTCTTGCGGCGATGGTGAACCAGAAGAATGACCACCAGCAGCACGACCATGGCCGCGCCGCCGGCACCAATGATGGGCAGCCAGGAGACCGATTTTTTCATCGACCCGATCAGGCAGAAGCTCTGGTCGCCGTTCTCTATGGCAAAGACCAGATAGCTGCCGTCCTGGGTGTGGGAAATCTCCCGCCAGCTTCCGTCCGCGCCCTTTACCATGACCCGGACATTTTTCTGTTCAGTTTCCGGCAAGTAGCGCAGCGTATCGGCTGTACCGGCGGGGAGGGTAAAGGCGTAGCCCTCAAGGAACTTGTCATGTGCGCCCGGAGCGGGGCCTTTTTCCATCTTGGTCAGCTGGATGGGCGTATCGCCGGAGAAGTGGCCCTGTGCCAGCAGCGTGGGCAGTTTGCTTTCGCCAAGGGCTTCGCTCTGCACCGTTTCCAGCTCTGCGGTGTACACCGCCGGGAACGAAACATCGAAGCGGATGTCGGACAGATCGGCGTCCGCGAGACCGTCCCAGCGACCGACATAACCAGCCTTTTCGGGCAGTTTGGGAATGCTGTCCGGCGACAGCGCCTCACCGGGGGTGAGGGTGACGGTGTGCATCATGCCGTCGTCATAGACGAAGCGGACGGAGATGACCTTGAAGATCGGATCAAGCCCTTCCAGCGCGACGAAATCGTCATGAGAAAGGGGCTGGGCGGTGTCAGCATAGCTCACGCCGTCGATGGCGCCGATGTCGGAGCCGACGGTAAAGTAGTAGTTCCCAGTGACAGTTTCTTCGTCTGTTTCCCCGCTGTCGTCGTCGGATTCCGACTTGAGGAATCCGGAACGTTCGCCCCGCATACCCAGAACCGCGCCGGTTTTCTCGGAGCCGGTGAGCTGCACCATGCTGCGGCAGTCGGTGACGGTGAGACCCTCGCCCGCAATGCCGCCCACATAGGCGTTTCCGGTAATGTCGGATTTGGCGCTGCACTGGCGGACATAGCCGCTGCTCTTGCCCACGACGCCGCCTACATAGTCGGCGTCCTCCGCGTCAATGCTGCCGGTGCTGAGACAGTTTTTCGTAAGCCCCAGCGCCATCCAGCCAACAATGCCGCCCACGTTCCGGCGCTTCGCCGTAACGCGTCCGCTGTTTTCACAGCCGAGGATCACGGCGCGCAGCTGGGTGTCGAAGTTCATGGAGTTGTCCCCGCCGATTTGCAGATCGTTCTCCGGATCCAGGCGGTTTTCATAGGCAATGGCACCCACGACGCCGCCTGCGTTCAGGTCGCCCAGAACCGCACCGGAATTGGTGCATTTTTCCACCTTGCCGGAGAGAATTTCTGCGGTGTCCCGGTCGGAAATGTCCTCAATGGTGCCGCCCAGATTCTGGGAGGCGTTGCCAACGGTGGCGCTCATGGCGCTGATTTGCCCGGCAATGGAGCGCATGATGCGGCTGAGGGAATCCGCCGTGTCGTTGACGGAATCCATGATGGCGTACAGAGAGGAACCGGCGGCGGCAAGGCTGCTGTTGGCGTTGTTGATGGCCGCGTCGATGGTGTCCCGGTCGGGGGGATAGGGGTCATCCCCGTTGGGCAGCAGGGTATCCAGAGCGTCCTTGGCATCCACGAGGGAATTGTAGAGGTCGTCCACCTGAACGCCCATGTCCGAATTGCCGTCCTGAATGGTGGAAAACGCCTGCCCCGTGAGATTGCTTACGGTGCCAAGCTGGGACTGGAGAATCTGCATTGTGTCTTCGGTGTACTCGATGAAGGTGGTCGGCTCCATCTGGCCGACGATGCCGCCCACTTCCTTGCGGCCATAAACCTGAGCAAAGTTTTCGCATTTGTAGAGATACCCGGTCTGGGTTCCGGCAATGCCGCCGACGTTGTAGCCCATGTGCTGATAGCCCACGTTGCCACGGTTTTTGCTCTGGCGGATGACGCCGCTGCTGGTACCGGCGATACCGCCGATGTCCGTTACGGTGCTGACGGATTCACTTCCGGTGATGGTGTCGAAGGAAATGTCGGAAAGCTTGACCTGATTTTCCTCGGCGGTGGTGTTGACCGCAGAGCGGTTGTTGCAGCTGCGGATAACGCCAAGGTTATTTCCCACGATGCCGCCGACCCGGTGGTCGCCGGTGATGACGCCTTTGGAATGGCAGCCGTCGACGATACCGGTGATGGCGTTGATGCCGGCGATGCCGCCCACGTCATCCGAGCCGGAAACCGTGCCGTCAAAGAAGCAGTTCTGGATTTTACCGGCATTGTGTCCGGCAATGCCGCCCACGGCGCTGCGGCTCCCGTCGGGGATGATTTCTCCCGAGACCGTGAGGTTCTGAATGAGCGCGGAAGCGTCAACATAGCGGAAAAGTCCCATGTTGGAGCCGTCCCGGGTGATGCTGAGGCCGGAGACAGTGTGGCCGTTGCCGTCAAAATTGCCGCAGAAAATGGGAATCCCTGCAAAATCTACGCCGGTGAGGTCGATATCCGCCAGCAGAACCACACTCAGGTTCCGGCTGTAGCTGTCCAGACGGCAGTTTTCCGCAAAGTCCAGAAACTGCTTCTGACGCAGAATGCGCAAGGTCGTTCCTTCTTCGGCGGCCGCTGCCTCATCGGTGTCCTTGGCTTCCTCGGCCAGCGCCGTTACCGGCAGGCTGAGAACGAGAAGCAGACACAGCAGAAGCGCGGAAATTCGTTTTATCGGGTTACGCATTGTCTTCTCCTCCTTCCGCTTCGGATTCGTCCAGCTTTTTGACCTGAGTACTGGTGGAGACGATGGCGTGCATATCGCCGCGGATCGTTCCGGTGAATTCACCGTCCAGAACGCCGCTGACCTGACCCCGCAGATGCCCACTGACATACATGGTGCCGCTGGCAGTTCTGGTGGGAAGCTCGATGCCCTTCATCTTGAAGGAGGTGCGGTTGATGATGGAGTCGCTGAGCACGAGCGTGGCAGGCAGAACACCCAGAACGATGACAATGGAGATGATCGTACCGCGGCCCAGACAGGTGCCAAGAATGGAGATAACGGGGTTGGTGGAAATGTTGCCGATCAGCAGAGCGGCGGCGGACAGAATGGTGCCGGAGGTGAAGATGGTGGGGAAGGAGGCGTTCAGCGCTTCCACGATGGCTTCCTTATGGGTCATCGTGGCCTTCAGCTCCTGATAGTGGCTGGAAATGACGATGGCGTAGTCGATGTTCGCGCCCATCTGAATGGACTGCACGATGAGGTAGCCAAGGAAATACAGCGGCTGATTGGCCAGAGTGGGGAAGGAGAAGTTAATCCAGACACTTCCCAGAATACAGGCGATGAGCAGAATAGGCAGTCCCGCTGACTGGAAGGTGAACAGCAGTACCAGAATGACGAACAGGGAGGACAGAATGGAGATTACCAGATTGTCCTTGACAAAGGAGGACGACAGATCGCGGGAGCTGGTGGAATTGCCAACCACGTAGTAATCGCCGTCGTAGTATTTCCCCACAATGTTCCGCATTTCGGTCAGGAATGCAAAGGTCTCGTCGCTTTCCTCCGGCAGATTCAGGTAAACCACCATCCGGCTGTAGCGGTCGCTTTTCAGCTGCTTCTGAGCCATATCCAGCTGGGAGAAAATATCGTTCAGAGACGCTTCGTCCATGTCATCCAGAGAAATATTATGGGAATCCAGCTGGTCTTTCAGGAACATCAGCATATCGAACAGGGGAACGTCGTACTTATCCAGCCCCTGTACGAATTCTCCGTATTGGTCGTTCTCAATGGCGTAGGCGGAATAGAGAAGCTGCGCTACCTCGTAATCCATGCCCACCAGCTCGGAAAGCTCTCTGGGGTTCAGGCTGTCCGTCAGGGTGTAGCCGTCCATGGCCTCGATGTTGGCAAGGCCCATGGTGCTCTTGACCTCCGGGCGGGTATCCAGTTCCTCCAGAATTTTCGCTTCCGCGTCATAGTTGCCGCTGGGAACCACCAGCGCGACCATGTTGGTCGTGCCGAAGGTATGCTGGATTTTAAAGTAGGCCGCCTGACGTTCGTTCATATTCGCGGTCTCGATGTTGTTATAGCTGTAAACAAAGGGGCAGCGGTTGGACAGGATGAATGCCCCCACCAGAAGAATGGCAAACAGCGGCGGCACAACGCGCCGGGTCTTCACCGCAAACTTGCCGATAGGCGTGATGTTTGGCAGTAGTTTTTTGTGGCGGGTGCGGTCCATCAGCGGGCTGAACAGCATCAGAAGTCCCGGCATCAGGGTAAACACGGACAGCAGGCTGAACAGAATGGCCTTGACCAGAACCAGCGCCATGTCCAGACCGATTTTGAATTCCATGAAGCCCAGCGCCGCAAGGCCGGACACCGTGGTCAGGGACGAGGCGCTGATCTCCGGGATGGCCTTGCTCAGGGCGGTGATGCAGGCGTCCCGGGCGGTGCGGGTCTCCCGCTCGTCGGTGAAGCGGTGGCACAGGATGATGGCGTAGTCAATGGCCAGCGCCAGCTGCAATACCACAGCCACGGAGTTGGAGATGAAGCTGATGGTGCCCAACTGGAAGTTGGTGCCCATGTTCAGAATGGCCGCCACGCCGAAGGTAATCATCAGCACGGGGACCTCGGCGTAGGAGCGGGAGGTCAGGGTAAGCACGACGATGATGATGACCACCGCTATGATCAGAATAACGGACATTTCCCCCTGCAGGGTGGCGTTTTCGTCGTAGCCGACGTCGGAGTACACGCAGTAGTCGTAGCCGTCCATCAGCGCTTCCACATCCGATAGCGCCTGTTCGCTGATCTCGTCGGAGACGACGCCGTCGAAGCTGATATCGAACAGCGCCGAGGCGTTGGTGTAGTGGTCGGGGGTGTCGTCGAAGGTGACCATGCTGACCCCTTCCACATCCGCGATCTGCTGGGACAGTTCCTCCGCCGTCTCGTAGGTGACGTTGGACACCATGATCTGGGCGGTGGCGAAGGTGGTGAAGTTGTCGTTCATCGCCACGATGCCCTGCCGGGTCTCCGTGTCCTCGGGCAGGTAGGTGGTGACGTCGTTTTCCACATTCACCCATCCGGAGGAAAACGCACAAAAAATCACGGCAAATATGTACAAAAGGAAGAACAAAGTCTTTTTGTCCACAATAAACGTGGCAAGCTTTGTCATGAAATTACTGTCCGGCGGGTTCTTTTCAGACATAATATCCTCCTCACATACGCCTCCGGGTAAAAATCTGTCTCCAAAGGCAAAACAATACGAATATTGACTTTTCTGATGGCAACCATTATAATCAAAATACGGGAAAAGTGCAAGCAATAAAATGGATAAGATATGCCAAATCGGACATTGCACATTCTCGTTTTTTCAGCGTGTTTACAGTCTCGTAAAGAATTATTTCGTTAGTGTTTAGAAAAAATGAATAAACTGGAAACAAGATAGAAAAAGGAGAATCCTTATGAGGCTTAGTCTGGTACTTGCGTTTTTGTTCTTTATCGGCTCGTGCTTCGGATGGGTGCTGGAGCTGCTGTACCGCAACCTGACCCACCGCCACAAAAAGTGGATCAACCCCGGCTTCTGCACCGGCCCGTATCTGCCGATTTACGGCTTCGGCCTGTGTACGCTGTTCCTGCTGGCGTCCATGGAGGATCTGCACCTGATCGCAGACCCCGTCTGGAACCGGGTGGCGCTGTTTCTTGCCATGGCTGTCGCCATGACGCTGATCGAGTACATCGCGGGTCTTGCCTGCCTGAAATATCTGAAAGTCCGGCTGTGGGACTATTCAAACCTTTGGGGCAATATTCAAGGGATCATCTGCCCGCTGTTCTCCTTCTTCTGGGCGGCGCTTGGCGCGGCGTACTATTTTCTGGTGCATCCCTATATCCTGAATGCGCTGGCGTGGTTGTCCAACAATCTGGCGTTTTCCTTCTTCATTGGTATGTTCTTCGGCGTGTTCATCATCGACGTGGTGCATTCCAGCCAGATCATTGTCAAGCTGAAGAAGTTCGCCGAGGAAAACAAGGTCGTCGTGAAATACGAGAGCATCAAGGACCACATCCGGGATTTCAACCAGAATGCCGCTGCCAAGTATCACTTTTTCTCCCCCTTCCGTTCGGACAGCCCTCTGGCCGAGCATTTGAAGGAAATGTATCTCAAGCTGGAAAAGCAGAGAGACAGCCACAAGTGATTTTTCATAAGCCGCCGCGATTTTTGCGGCGGCTTTTTGCCGGATTTTGGGCAAATGGAACAAAGAAACCGGAAGAAAACGGAATTTCTTCTGCCTTGTAAAGTGTTTCTCTTTGTGCTATCATAAGCCCAGAGAACAATGGCGTTCCCGCAGAGGGCATTTTTGCCCTTTGAGCGGAAACGCCGTTTATTTTTTGTAGCCCAAAGGAGAAAAAGCTATGGAAAATTTCACCGAACGCACAGCCCCAGCCGGGTTGTACGATTCCCGGTTTGAACACGACAACTGCGGCATCGGCGCGGTCGTGGATATCAAGGGACGCAAAAGCCACCGGACGCTGGATGACGCGCTGCAGATCGTGGAGCATCTGGAACACCGGGCAGGCAAGGACGCCGAGGGAAAAACCGGTGACGGCGTGGGCATTCTGTTACAGGTCAGCCATAAGTTTTTTGTGAAAGCAGCCGCGGCTGCGGGCATCACGCTGGGCGCGGAGCGGGAATACGGCGTCGGCATGTTCTTCTTCCCACAGGAAGAGCTGCAGCGCAATCAGGCGAAGAAGCTGTTTGAGATCATCTGCAAGAAGGAGGGGCTGCCCTTCCTTGGCTGGCGGCAGGTGCCGGTGTGCCCGGAGTATCTGGGGCAGAAGGCGCGGGACTGTATGCCCAGCATCTGGCAGGCGTTTGTGGGAAAGCCGCCGAGAATGGTCGCTGGTATCGCCTTTGACCGGCGGCTGTATGTGGTTCGCCGGGTGTTCGAGCAGTCCAGTCAGGAGACCTACGTGTGCAGCCTGTCCAGCCGTACCATCGTGTATAAGGGCATGTTCCTGGTCAAGGAGCTGCGGCAGTTCTACCCGGATTTACAGGACGAGGACTATGAGACCGCCATCGGCATGGTTCACAGCCGCTTCTCCACCAACACCTCCCCCAGCTGGAACCGGGCGCACCCCAACCGGTTCATTCTCCACAACGGCGAGATCAACACCATCCGTGGCAACGTGGACACCATGCTCGCCCGCGAGGAGACCATCGCCAGCCGCTTTTTGAAAGACGACATGACCAAGGTGCTTCCTATTGTCAATCAGGGCGGTTCCGACTCCGCCATGCTGGATAACACGCTGGAATTCATGGTCATGAACGGCATGGACCTGCCTCTGGCGGTGATGGTCACCATCCCGGAGCCGTGGAGCAACAACCGGAACATGGATCAAAAGAAGAAGGACTTTTACCAGTATTATGCTACCATGCTGGAGCCCTGGGACGGCCCTGCGTCCATTCTGTTCAGCGACGGCGACGTGATGGGCGCGGTCCTTGACCGCAACGGTCTGCGTCCCAGCCGCTATTACATTACCGACGACGGACGGCTGATCCTTTCCAGCGAGGTTGGCGTTCTGGACATCCCGCAGGAGCACGTTATCCGCAAGGACCGCCTGCGCCCCGGCAAGATGCTGTTGGTGGACACGGTGAAGGGCGAGCTGGTGGACGACGAGCACCTGAAAGCGGAGTACGCCAGCCGCCAGCCCTACGGCGAATGGCTGGACCGGAATCTGGTGAACCTCTCCGACCTGACGGTGCCTAACCGGAAGATACCCTCCTACACCAGAGAAGAAATGGTGCGGCTCCAGAAGGCCTTCGGCTACCGCTACGAGGATTTGAAGACCATCATGCTCCCCATGGCGAAAAACGGCGCGGAACCCTCCGGCGCGATGGGCAGCGATACTCCGCTGGCCGTCCTCAGCCACACCCGCCCGCCGCTGTTCGAGTATTTCAAGCAGATGTTTGCCCAGGTCACGAACCCGCCCATCGACGCACTGCGGGAAAGAATCGTCACCTCTACCACCGTGTACGTGGGCGCCCAGGGTAATCTGCTGGAAGAGAACGCGGAAAACTGCAAAGTCTTAAAAATCAACAACCCCATCCTCACGGAGACGGACTTGCTGAAAATCAAGACCATGGACGTTCCCGGTTTCAAGGTGGAGACCGTGTCCGTTTGCTACTACAAAAACACCCCGCTGGAAAAGGCCATCGACCGGCTGTTCGTGGACGTTGACCGGGCGTACCGGGACGGCACGAACATCCTGATTCTGTCCGACCGGGACATTGACGAGTATCATGTCGCCATTCCCAGTCTGCTGGCCGTCAGCGCGGTGTCCAAATATCTGGTTCGCACCCGCAAGCGCACCGCCATGGCGCTGATTCTGGAAAGCGGCGAACCCCGGCTTGTCCATGATTTTGCCACGCTTCTGGGCTTCGGCGCCTGCGCCATCAACCCGTATCTGGCGCAGGAGAGCATCGGCAATCTGATCAGCGACGGGCTGCTGGAAAAGGATTTCTACGCCGCCGTCAACGATTACAACAAGGCGGTGCTGGCGGGTATCGTGAAAATTGCCTCCAAGATGGGCATTTCCACCATCCAGTCCTATCAGGGCAGCCAGATTTTTGAAGCGGTGGGCATCAGCAAAGAGGTCATTGACAAATACTTCACCAACACCGTCAGCCGGGTGGGCGGCATCACCATTGCCGATATCCAGAAGGACATGGAAGACCGTCACCAGCAGGCGTTCGACCCGCTGGGGCTGGACATTTACATGGATTTGCCCAGCGTGGGCGCGCACAAATTCCGCAGCGGGAGCGCGGCGGAGCAGCACCTGTACAATCCCCAGACTATCCACCTTTTGCAGCAGGCGGTCTGGACGGGGGACTACGGCAAGTTCAAGCAGTACACTGCCGCCGCGGCCAACGAGGGCGGCGACGATATGCACCTGCGCAGCCTGCTGGAATTCGACTACCCCGAAACCGGCGTCCCCATTGAGGAAGTGGAGGGCGTTGAGTCCATCGTCAAGCGCTTCAAGACCGCCGCCATGAGCTACGGCGCGCTGTCCAAGGAAGCCCATGAATGCCTTGCCATTGCCATGAACCGTCTGGGCGGCAAGTCCAACACCGGCGAGGGCGGCGAGGACGAGGAGCGCTACGGCACCGAACGGAATTCCGCCATCAAGCAGGTCGCCTCCGCCCGGTTCGGCGTTACCAGCAAATATCTGGTTTCCGCCAAGGAGATCCAGATCAAGATGGCGCAGGGCGCAAAGCCCGGCGAGGGCGGCCAGCTTCCCGGCGGCAAGGTTTATCCATGGGTGGCAAAGTGCCGCCACTCCACAACCGGCGTGGGGCTGATCTCCCCGCCGCCCCATCACGATATTTATTCCATCGAGGATCTGGCGCAGCTGATCTACGACCTGAAATGCGCCAACCGCAGCGCCGCCATCAACGTCAAGCTGGTGAGCGAAGCGGGGGTCGGCACCATTGCCGCCGGCGTGGCCAAGGCCGGCGCGGAGGTCATCCTGATCTCCGGATTTGACGGCGGCACGGGCGCGGCGTCCATCAATTCCTCCATCCACAACGCCGGACTTCCATGGGAGCTGGGCATCGCTGAGGCGCACCAGTGCCTCATTATGAACGGTCTGCGTTCCCGCGTCCGCATCGAGTCCGACAGCAAGCTCATGAGCGGTCGGGACGTGGCCATCGCCGCCATGCTGGGCGCGGAGGAATTCGGTTTCGGCACCGGCCCGCTGGTAGCCATGGGCTGCGTAATGATGCGGGTGTGCAATCTGGACACCTGCCCCATGGGCATCTGCACCCAGAACCCCGAGCTGAGAAAGAAGTTCATGGGCAAGCCCGAGTACGTGATGAACTTCATGAAGTTCATGGCACAGGAGCTGCGGGAATATATGGCGAAGCTGGGCGTGCGCACGGTGGACGAACTGGTAGGCCGCACGGACTTGCTGAAAGTTCGTCCCGCCCCCGCCGGTTCCCGCGCCAGCGAAATGGACTTGTCGGGACTGCTGAAAAATCCGCTGGTGGAGAACACCAACGTCCATTTTGACCCGAAAGCGGTGTATGACTTCAAGCTGGAACAGACTCCCGACATGAAGGTGCTGATGAAGAAGTTCAAAAAGAGCTTCGATATGGCGGAACCCAAGCCTATGACCGTTCAGATGGAGGTGGGCAACACCGACCGCACCTTCGGCAGCATTTTTGGCAGCGAGATCACGGCAAAATTCGGCAACACCCTCCCGGACGACACCTTCCGCGTGGTCTGCACCGGCTACGGCGGCCAGAGCTTCGGCGCGTTCATCCCCAAGGGGCTGACGCTGGAACTGATCGGCGACAGCAACGACTATCTGGGCAAGGGACTTTCCGGCGGCAAAATCATCGTCTACCCGCCGAAAAATGTGACCTATGACCGCAGTGAAAATATCCTCATCGGCAACGTGGCCTTCTACGGCGCCACCGGCGGCAAGGCGTTCATCAACGGCGTGGCCGGAGAACGGTTCTGCGTCCGCAACTCCGGCGCTGTCGCCGTGGTGGAGGGCGTGGGCGACCACGGCTGCGAGTACATGACCGGCGGCACAGTGGTGGTGCTGGGCAAGACCGGCAAGAACTTCGCTGCTGGCATGAGCGGCGGCATTGCCTACGTGCTGGATGAGGATTGGGACTTCTACCAGCGGGTGAACAAGGACATGGTCACGCTGGAAAGCGTGGAGCATAAGTACGATGTGTCCCTGCTGAAAGAACTGATCCGGGAGCATGTGGAGGCCACAGGCTCACCCCGGGGTAAGGAAATTCTGGAAAACTTCGGCGAATATCTGCCGAAATTCAAGAAGGTTCTGCCCCATGACTATGATAAGATGCTTCGCCTGATTGCCAAGATGGAGGAAAAGGGCGAGGACAGCGAGCAGGCGCAGATCGAGGCGTTTTACGCCATGAAAAACGGGAAATAAGGAGGCGGGAATATGGGAAAACCCACCGGATTTATGGAGATCGATCGGCAGACCAGCCGGGAGATCGCTCCTGAGGAACGTATCAAAAACTTCAATGAATTTCATATTCCGCTGCACTGCGACGAACAGCAGGCGCAGGGTGCGCGGTGCATGGACTGCGGCGTACCCTTCTGCCAGAGCGGCATGATGATCGGCGGCATGGCAAGCGGCTGCCCCTTAAATAACCTCATCCCCGAATGGAACGATCTGGTATATCAGGGGCGGTGGGACTTGGCGGCGAAGCGGCTCATTGCCACTAACCGCTATCCGGAATTCACCAGCCGGGTCTGCCCGGCGCTGTGCGAAGCCGCCTGCACCTGCGGCATGGCTACGGGGTCGCCCGTGGCGGTGAAGGAAAACGAGCGGGCGATCGTGGAGTACGGCTACGAAAGCGGCACGATCCACGCCGTTCCGCCACCGGCGCGCACCGGAAAGCGGGTGGCGGTGGTTGGCACCGGCCCCTCCGGGCTGTCCGTCGCCGACCTGCTGAACAAGCGCGGCCACAAGGTGACCATGTATGAGCGCGCCGACCGGGTTGGCGGCTTGCTGATGTACGGCATTCCCAACATGAAGCTGGAAAAGTGGGTCATTGACCGCCGGGTGAAGATTCTGGAAGAAGAGGGCATCGAGTTTATCACCAACGCCGACGTAGGGCGTGACATCTCCGCCGAGGAACTGAAAGAAAACTACGACGCGGTGGTACTCTGCTGCGGCGCGAAAAAGCCCCGGGACATTGGCGTACCCGGACGGGACGCCGAGGGAATCTACTTTGCCGTGGACTACCTGACCAGCGTGACAAAAAGTCTGCTTGACTCCGATTTTGCCGACGGCAAGGCTGTCACGGCCAAGGGCAAAAAGGTGCTGGTCATCGGCGGCGGCGACACGGGCAATGACTGTGTAGGCACCGCCATCCGTCAGGGCTGCACGGGTATCATGCAGCTGGAAATGATGCCTTGCCCGCCGGAAACCCGCGCTCCCGGCAACGCATGGCCGGAGTGGCCGCGGGTGCTGAAAACCGACTACGGCCAGCAGGAGGCCATTGCCGTGTTCGGCCACGACCCCCGGGAATACCAGACCACCGTCAAGGAGTTCTACAAGAACGAAGCCGGGCAGGTCTGCGGGGCGCTTATTGCCCGTCTGGAAAGCAAGGTGGTGGACGGGCGGCGGATGATGGTTCCCACCGGGGAGGAATTCTCCGTGGAGTGCGATCTGGTGCTTATCGCGGCGGGATTTCTGGGCTGCGAGAGCTATGTCGCCGAAGCCTTCGGCGTGGATATGACGCCCCGGGGCAATGTGGCGGATGTGAAGTACGCGACCAGTCAACCCAAGGTATTTGTCTGCGGCGATATGCGCCGGGGACAGAGCCTTGTGGTGTGGGCACTGCGGGAAGGCCGGGACACTGCCGCCGTAGTGGACGAAAGCCTGATGGGCTATACAAACCTGTAAATTACAAGAAGTTCCCGTTTCCGACAGGAAACGGGAACTTTTTGCAGTATCCTTCAGTCAAAAACGAACATTCCGAAAAACGCGATCAGGCCGTCGCCGCAGGTATATTCCATACCGCATAGGTCTGCCAGCTTCTTGACGAAAATGCAGTATGCGGACATGCAGGAATATTTCAGGTCTGGGAACCGGCAAGGCTCGTTATTTTTTCTTGTGCAGGGGGAACACAGGGCGCAGCCGCTGGCGCCCACCAGAAAGCCGTCGCACCCTTCGTCACGGCAACGCTTCATCAGGCGGATCGCGGCGGTGTTGTGGCCGGATTTTCCCTTCTTGATGGCGGGAGTGTCGGTGTAGCTTTCCAACTGCCAGATGCTTTGCAGCACCAGCGCCTTTTTGTGGGCAAGGATTTTCTGCTTCATTTCCTCCGGCGTGCCGCAGTCCGGGGGACAGGAATGGTTCGCGCCGTACTGCCCGCAGAGGTTTTCCTCGCAGTAAGGACGGAAAGAGGGGTCAAAAACGATGTCGGCGGTATCCACTACCGCGGCGGCGGAAAAGCCTTCCTCGTAGGCATATTGCACCATTTGTTCTGCTGTCATATTGCATCACTCCATTTTTAGGCTCGATGGCACCCAGTATAGCACATTCAGATCAAATCCGCAATATCCTGAACCAAGCGAATTGTTTCCTCCCAGCCGAGACAGGGGTCGGTGATGGACTTGCCGTAAACGCCGTCGCCGATCTTCTGGCAGCCGGGCTCCAGATAGGATTCCACCATGAAGCCCTTGACCATGGACTTGATTTCTCCGCTGTGGCGGCAGGAGTGGAGCACTTCCTTGCAGATGCGGGGCTGCTCCTGATACTTTTTGCCGGAATTGGCGTGGTTGGCGTCCACGATCAGCGCCATGTTCTGTAATCCCTTGGCGGTGTAGGCGTTGTACAGCCGTTCCAGCTCCTCAAAGTGGTAGTTGGGCATGGACTCACCGTGCTTGTTCACATAGCCCCGAAGAATGGCGTGGGCAAGGGGATTGCCGGTGGTATCCACCTCCCAGCCCCGGTAGATGAAGGTGTGGGGGTGCTGGGCGGCCATGATGGAATTGAGCATAACGGAAATGTCGCCGCTGGTGGGGTTTTTCATGCCGACAGGCACGTCAATGCCGCTGGAGGTCAAACGGTGCTCCTGGTTTTCCACGCTTCGCGCACCTACCGCCACATAGGACAGCAGGTCGGAAAGATACCGGTAGTTGTCTGGGTAGAGCATTTCATCGGCGGTGGGAAGGCCGGTGTTGGCCAGCACATTGGTGTGCAGGCGGCGGATGGCGATGACGCCCTCCAGCATGTCTGAGGTTTTTCTGGGGTCGGGCTGGTGTAGAAGCCCCTTATAGCCGTCGCCGGTGGTGCGTGGCTTGTTGGTGTAGACCCGGGGAATCAGAACCAGCTTGTCCGACACCACTTCCTGCAATTTTGCCAGCCGCTCGCAGTATTCCAGCACCGCGTCCTCCCGGTCGGCGGAGCATGGACCGATGATCAGCACCATTTTGCTGCTTTTTCCGGTGAAAACATCGGCAATTTCCTTGTCCCGGCGGGCTTTGACCTGAGAAAGTTCGGCGGTCAGGGGGTACTGCTCCTTGATCTCCTTGGGGATGGGCAGCTTGCGCTTGAAAATCATATTCTGCATGATGGTGTCCTCTCTTTATTTGTAGCCTTTACTTTTTCTTCGTTGTGCGGTATGATAAGAAAAAGGAGGGGGTATTGTGGCCAACCTGAAACAGAAATACTATGAAAAACGGGCGAATGTGCTTGTCAAAAATCTTCACAGCCGCCATTTTGAAGCCTGCTACTGCGCAGACAAAGCCGAAGCGCTGAAAAAGGCGCTGGAATGGATACCCGCCGGTTCCAGCGTGGGCTGGGGCGGCGCAATGTCCGCCCAGCAGATCGGTTTGTTAGACACCGTACGGACAGGGGACTACCGCGCCCTCGACCGGGAGCGGGGCGCGACCCCGGAGGAGCGGAAAGCGATCATGAAGCAGTGCCTTGGTGCGGACGTGTTCATCACCGGCGCGAACGCGCTGAGTCTGGACGGCCAGATGGTGAACATCGATGGCAACGGCAACCGGGTGGCGGCCATCGTCTATGGGCCGGAGTCCGTGATCGTCATTGCGGGAATGAACAAGGTGATGGATTCTCTGGACGCCGCCGTGGAGCGGGCAAGAACGGTTGCCGCGCCCCAGAACAAGCAGCGCTTCGACTCCAAAACGCCCTGCGAGGTGACGGGCGTCTGCGCCGACTGCAAGAGCGACGGCTGCATCTGCAACCAGATCCTCATCACCCGCAACTGCAATCCCCCCGGGCGGATCAAATTTATCCTGGTGGGGGAAGATCTGGGACTGTGAGGAGGAAAAACATGATCGAAAAAATCCACGCGTTTGTGGAAAAGCATTGGGACATGGTCAGCTATCTCTTTTTCGGCGTGCTGACGACTGCGGTGAATTATCTGGTTTATCTGCCGCTTTACAATCTGCTGGGCATCAGCGCGGCCGTCAGCAATATCATTGCGTGGGTGGCGGCGGTGGCCTTTGCCTATGTGACGAACAAACCCTTCGTGTTCAAGAGCCACGACTGGTCCATGAAAACAGTTTTGCCGGAGCTGGGCAAATTCGTCGGCTGCCGGGCAGCGTCCGGCGGTCTGGAAACGGTGCTGATACTCCTGACCGTGGACATCTTGGGCTGGAACGGAAATATCTGGAAGCTGATTATCAGCGTTCTGGTGGTCATTCTGAATTACGTCTCCAGCAAGCTGCTGGTTTTTCGCAAGTGAGCATCTCCCCATTGCCGCAAGGCAATGGGAAATTTTTTAGCCGTAATGCTCCTTGAGGTACACAATTGCCTCCCGGTAGCCCTCGAGGCCGTGACCTTTGATGGTCTTCACGCAGGCCATTCCGGCGTAGGAAGTTTGCCGGAACGGTTCTCTTGCGTCCACGTCGGAGATGTGGACTTCTACGGCGGGGATGGAAACGGCTTTCAGGGCGTCCAGAATGGCTACGGAGGTATGGGTATAGGCGGCGGGGTTGATGACGATGCCGTCCACCTTGCCGTAAGCCCACTGGATTTTGTCAACAAGGTCACCTTCGTGGTTGGATTGGTACTGCTCCACTTCCAGACCCTCGGCGCTGGCGGTTTCGTCCAGCAGCCGCAGAAGATCGGCAAAGGTATTTTTGCCGTAGATGCCCGGCTCCCGGATGCCAAGCATATTCAGGTTGGGGCCGTTGATGACCAGAATTTTCATATGGGTTCCTCCATGATCGACAAAATGGCGGCGACGGTTTCCTCGGCGGAACCGTCATTGCTGACGGCGTGATCGGCAAAGGCGGCGTACATGGGGGCGCGCTTTGCGAACATTGCGTCCAGCGGATTGGTCTGGGACAGGGGACGGCCGTCGGTGGGCAGCTTGGAAATGTCCCGTTTCAGCCAGAAAATTACGCCGTTCTGGTGGAGCAATGGGTAGTTTCGCGGCTGGGTCACACAGCCGCCGCCGGTGGCGATGACCAGCGCGGACTGTTTGCCCAGCCGGGACAGCGCTTTCGTCTCCCAGTCCCGGAAAACGGTCTCGCCGTCCTCCGCAAAAATGGCCGGGATGGGCTTGCCCGCAAGACGGACAATTTCCTCGTCGGCGTCCACCAGCTTCCGGCCAAGTTTGTCCGCAAGCAGAGCGCCGACGGTGCTTTTTCCGCATCCCGGCATTCCGATGAGAACGATGTTTGCCATCTGAGCGGCAAGATTTGCGTGGATTTCGGCAATGGCGGCGTCGTCAATGGATGTGCCGGTAAAATACTCGGCGGATTCCTTGGCCTGTGCTACCAGCATCCAAAGGCCGTTGGCGCAGGGAATATGAAGTGCTTCGGCATCCAGCAGCAGCTGGGTGCGGGCGGGGTTGTAGATCACATCCAGCACCCCTTCCAGCTTGGGGAACCGCTTCAGATCCACGGGAGAAACGCCGGTATTGGGATACATGCCGACGGGGGTCGCGTTGACGATGACGGCGGTGTCTTCGTGACGCTGCAGGTTCTCGTAATTGTTTTCCCCGGAACGGGAAATGACCACGGCCTCAGCACCCAGCCCAGTCAAAACAGCAGTGACGGTATTGGAAGCCCCGCCGCTGCCCAGCACCAAAACCTTCTTTCCGGCGACATTCAGACCGCTTCGCTTCAAAAGGGAAGCAAAGCCAAAATAGTCCGTGTTGTGGCCGAAAAGGGTGCCGTCCTCTCTGCGGACGACGGTGTTCACCGCCCCCAGTTTTTCCGCAGCCGGGGACAATTCATCCAAATAGGGGATGACCGTTTTTTTGTAGGGAATAGTGACATTCAGCCCGGTAAAATCCCCGTTTTTCAGGAAATCCGCAACTTCCTCCGGCTCTTTTTCAAAGAGAGTGTAGGAATAATTCCCGAGACAGGCATGAATCTGGGGGGAGTAGCTGTGCCCCAGCTTCCGACCCAGCAGTCCGCATTCCATCAGACCACCTCCGTGTAGCTGCCTAAGTATTTGAATTCCTCACACATCTCGTCCAGCTCGCACATCAGCTGTACGAATTCCTCGGAATAAATGGAGGTTTCCAGATCGAAATAGAACATGAACTCAAATTCCCGGTCGGGGATGGGGCGGGATTCCAGCTTCGTGACGTTGATGCCCAAAGTGTAAAGCCGCGCCAGCACTTTGTAAAGGGCACCGGGCTTGTGGTTCAGAACCATCATGATGGAGGTTTTGTCGGAGCCGGGGTAAACTTCCAGATTCCGGCTGATGCAGATGAAGCGGGTGCGGTTGTTGCCTTTGTCCTGCACGGAGGAGCGCAGACAATCCAGACCGTACAGCTCGGCGCAGGCGCGGCTGGACAGGGCGGCAACGTCCTTCCTGCCGGACTGGGCGACCATCTGGGCGGCGAGGGCAGTGTTGTCCATGGGAATGACATTCACGCCGGGGAGACTGTGGAGGAAGTTGCCGCACTGGTTGATGGCCTGCTCGTGGGAGTAGACCTCCTTGATGTTGGCGAGGTTCGTGCCGGGATTAACCAGAAGATTGTGGTCGATCTTCAGCCGGAAGGTGCGGACGATGGAGAAATTATGCTCGATCATCAGGTCGTACACCTTGTTCACGGAACCGGCAGTGGAATTCTCGATGGGCAGAATGCCGTACTGGCACAGCCCCTGATCGATGGCACTGAACACGGCCTCAAAGGACTTGAAGTACATAATAAAGGGATTTTTGAAGATTTTTTCACAGGCGATCTGGGAATAAGCGCCCTCCACGCCCTGACAGGCGACCATGGGCGCCTGCGGGAAAAGCTTCGGCGTATGCTCGATGGCCTGCGTGATGTTCCGGTAAAGGGGGCTGCATTCCCCGTTGCGCTTGGACTGGTAGCTGCGGCTCAGCTCGAACAGCATGGAGTACAGCACCCGGGTGTAATTGGCCATTTCGGGGCCGGCCTTTTCCGCCACGTCCTGAAGCTTTGCCCGTTCCCGGGCGGGCTGGAAAATGGGCAGGTTATTGGCCTTTTTGTAGTCGGCGATCTGAGCGGCGGCATGCATCCGCTGGCAGAACAGGCGAACCAGTTCGTCGTCGATTTTGTCGATCTCACAGCGAATCTCATTTAAATCCATTTACGGTTTCCTCCTGTCTGTCTGGGTGTTGCCCAGAATCATGTCGAAAATGGCGATGGCGGCCGCGGCCTCGATCACCGGAACGGCTCTGGGGACGATGCAAGGATCGTGGCGGCCTTTGACGGTCAGCTCCTGGGCTTCCCCAGTGCTTAAGTTTACGCTCTGCTGGGGGCGGGAAATGGAGGGGGTGGGTTTGAGGGCTGCCCGGAAAATCAGGGGCATTCCGGTGGTGATGCCGCCGAGAATACCGCCGGCATTGTTGGTGGCGGTGCGGATATGGCCGCCCGATATAACGTAATCGTCGTTATTCTGACTGCCCCGCAGACCTGCGGCGGCAAAGCCCGCGCCGAATTCCACACCCTTCACGGCGGGAACGCCGTAGACGATTTGGGCAATTCGACTCTCCACGCCGCCGAACATGGGTTCTCCCAGTCCTGCGGGAAGACCGGTGACGGCGCATTCCACAATGCCGCCCACGCTGTCGCCGTCACCCTTGGCGGCGGAAATGGCATCCCGCATCTGTGCCCCTGCGTCCGGTTTTATCACCGGGAAATCCGGCTGGATGGAATCCATATCCGGGGCAAGGGGGTCAAAAGGCGTGTCGGAAATGCCCGCAATGGCGGCGATATGGGCGAAAACCTGAATTCCCATGCCCTCCAGCCATTGTTTGCACAGTCCTCCCGCAATGCAGAGCGGCGCGGTCAGACGGCCGGAAAAGTGTCCGCCTCCGGCGGCGTCCTGAAATCCGCCGTATTTGATCTGAGCGGTGAAATCCGCATGACCGGGACGGGGGCAGTCCTCCAGATTGGCATAGTCCCCGGAGCGGGTGTTTTTGTTGTAAATGGCGGCGGCAATGGGTGCGCCGCAGGTGAAGCCGGCCAGAATTCCGGAGAGAAATTCCGGCCGGTCGGCTTCCTTTCGCGGCGTTGACCAGTCGTTCTGACCGGGGGCGCGGCGGTTCAGGAAGACTTGCAGAGCGTCCGTGTCCACGGGAAGTCCCGCCGGAATGCCGTCCAGCGTCATGCCGATGGCCGCGCCGTGGGATTGGCCGAAAATAGACAATTTCAGATTTTCACCGTAGGTACTGCTCATAGTTACCTCCTAAACGGGCGTATTCTTCAAAGAATTTTGGATAGGATTTTCCCACGCACTCCGCGCCAAGAATGGCCACGGGTGCTTTGCAGGCCGTCGCGGCAATGGCGGCGGACATGGCGATGCGGTGATCGTTCATGGCATCCACCGTCCCGCCGACCAGCCCCGTGCCGTACACCGTCAGGGTGTCCTCGGAAGCTTGTGCCTTTCCGCCCAGCGCTTCCACCATGGCAATAACGGACGCGACACGGTCGGATTCTTTCAGCCGCAGCCGCCGGATGTCCGTGAACACAGCGCCATTTTTACACGCCGCCGTAACGGCGAGAATGGGGACTAAATCGGGAATATCAGCGGCGGAAATGACGGGGCTATGTTCCAGCGCGGGAAGCAGATCAAAGACCGCCCGGTCACCCTGGGGGGAATCCGGGGAGAGGTTCGTCACCTCTACACTGCTGCCCAACGCCTTTGCAGCAAGGAAGAACGCAGCGTTGCTCCAATCGCCTTCTACCGTCAGCGTGCCGGGGGAGTGGAACGGGGTGCCGCCGGTCACGACAAAATCCGACGTTTCTTTTCCAAATATTTCCATTGCCCGCTGGGTCATGGTGATATAGGGGCGGGATTCCACCTTCCCGGTCAGACGGATGCGGCTTTTTCCCGGAATCAGGGCGGCGGAAAGCAGCAGCCCCGTAATAAACTGGCTGGAAACGCCGCCGTCGATGACGTATTCTCCCGCCCGCAGACGCCCGGTGCAGCGAACGGTATCCGCAGTCGGGCGGGTGAGGGGGCAGCCCATACGTTCCATTTCCTCCCACAGCGGGGAGAGAGGGCGGCTGGGGAGCCTGCCCTCCAAATGAAACGTTGCGTCAATGCCCAAAGCCCCGGCCACTGGCAGCAGAAACCGCAGGGTAGAGCCGCTGTCGTGGCAGCGAAGCGCTGTCTGCCGGGGGATTTCTTTTGCCGGGATGACCCGGTAGCCGGAGTCGGTTCGTGTGATGTCCGCGCCCAGAGCGTTCAGGCAGCCCATGGTCGCTTCGATGTCCCGGTTGGTTTCGGGGCAGAAAAGGGCGGTGGGCGCGTCGGCAAAGGCGGCGCAGATCAGCAGACGGTGCGCCTGAGACTTCGAGGGGATGGCGCGGACGGTTCCCGAAAGTTTCCCGGGAAAAATGGTGATATCCATATCAAAGACCTGCCTGAATAAAGAATTTCAGGGATTCAACTTTGGTTGGGACAATGGCGCAGTCGCCGATGGCGCGGGGGATGATGAGATTCACCGTGCCGCCGGAGCGCTTCTTATCCGAGAGCGTGTAGCTGAAAAGATCGTCTGCGGAGTAGTCCGTCCGGGTGGGCAGACCGAATTGTTCCAGAAGCGCCACGATTCGCGGCGTATCGGCGCAGGCGGATGCCCGGCTGACGATGGCCATACCGATGGCGACGGCCTTGCCGTGGGAGATGGCAAAATGGCTTTTGGCCTCCACGCCGTGACCGACGGTGTGACCCAGATTCAGCTTCATCCGCGCGCCGGTGTCGAATTCGTCCTCCATGACCACGTCCCGCTTTAATTCCACACAGCGGGTGATGACCGCTTCCCGGTCAAAGGCAAGCCCCTTTTCTTCCAGATGGGCGAACAGCTTCGGGTCGTACAGCACGCCGTACTTGATAACCTCGGCGCAGCCGTCCCGGAAAATATCCGTGGGGAGGGAATTTAAGGTATCCGTGTCGCACAGCACCAGACTTGGCTGGCAGAAGGCACCGGCAAGGTTCTTCCCGGCGGGAAGATCAATGGCTGTTTTGCCGCCCACGGAGGAATCCACGGCGGCAAGCAGGGTTGTGGGAACCTGAATGAAGCGGATGCCCCGCAGATAGCTTGCGGCGGCGAATCCCGCCAGATCACCCACCACGCCGCCGCCCAGAGCGACGATCAGGTCGGAGCGGGTCAGCCGGTTTTCCGCGAGAAAGTTCAGAAGATCGAGGAAGACCTGCCCGTTTTTGCTTTCTTCCCCGGCGGGGAATACATAGGAAACCACGGAAAAACCGGCGCTTTTCAGGCTCTCTTCCACAGCTGCGCCGTAAAGGGGATAGACGTTGGTTTCGCTGACGACGCAGACTTTCTGCGCTTTTCCCAGCTTTTTCGCTTCCGCGCCCAAAGTGGGCAGCAGCCCCTGACCAATCAGAATATCATACTGTCTGGAGGCGCGGACGGTAACGGCGTTCATCCGTCCACCTCCTCTTTGCGCTTTTTGCCCTCGTCCAGCAGCCGGACTAATGTGTCCATATCATCTGCGGCAATGGCGTCGCGGTAGGCGGACAGGCTCTCAATATAGCTGTCCAGCTCGAAAAGAACATTGTCCTTGTTCTCCATGAACAGCTCCGCCCACATCTGAGGATTCAGCCAGGCGACGCGGGTCAGATCCTTGTAGCTTCCGGCGGAGAAGCCCTTGTGCTTCAGGGCGGTGGGGGACTTGATGAAGGCGTTGCTGAGAATGTGGGGCATTTGGGAGGTAAAGGCAATCATTTTGTCATGCTCTTCCGCTGTTGTGACGGAGAAAAAGCCGAAATGACAGGGTTTCAGTGCGGTTTTTACCCGGTCTAACAGCTGGATATCGTCATACACCGGCGGAACCAGCACCATGGGCGCGCCTGCAAAGAGGTTTGCCCGGCTGTATTTGAAGCCGGAGAACTGGGAGCCTGCCATGGGATGCCCGCCCACGAAGGTGAAGCCGTACCGCTCGGCGAGAGGGAAGCACCGGCTGCAAACCTCCCGCTTGATGCCGCAGCAGTCGATGACCAGCGCGCCCTTGGATACAAGGGGCGCGTTCTTTTCCAGCCAGTCGGCGCAGCCGCCGGGGTAGATGGCAAGCAGGATCAGGTCGCACTCCGGAATGGTGGTTTCGTCCAGCCGTCCGTGGACTGCGCCGGAAAGCATGGCAAAGGACAGCATACTTTCGTTTCGCTGAATGGCGTAAACGGTGTGCCCCTCCAGAGCGTAGGCTCTGGCAAGGGAGCCGCCGATCAGGCCAAGACCCAAAATACCGACTTTCATACAAGAACCTCACGAATCTGCCGGACTTTCCGGCTGATCTCATCGAACTGGGGCGGCGTGATGGACTGGGCGCCGTCGCACAGCGCGTGGGCGGGATCGTTGTGGACCTCCACCATGATGCCGTCGGCACCGGCGGCGGTGGCCGCGTAGGCCATGGGGGCGACCAGATCGGCCTTGCCGGTGGCATGGCTGGGATCGACCACCACGGGCAGGTGGGTCAGATTGTGCAGAACGGGGACTGCGGAAAGGTCGAGGGTGTTCCGGGTGGCGGTCTCAAAGGTGCGGATGCCCCGCTCGCAGAGGATGACCTTGCTGTTGCCCTCGCTCATGATATATTCGGCGCTCATGAGCAGCTCCTGCAAGGTGTTGGCAAGTCCCCGTTTCAGCAGAATGGGCTTGTCGGTCTTGCCCAGCTCTTTCAGAAGGTCAAAGTTCTGCATATTCCGCGCACCTACCTGAATGATATCCACGTCGGCGAACAGATCGAGGGTGGAAATGTTCATGATCTCCGTGACGATGGGCAGCCCCGTGGCCTTTTTGGCCTCCAAAAGCAGCCGGATGCCCTCGTCCTTCATGCCCTGAAAGGCGTAGGGGGAGGTACGAGGCTTGAACGCGCCGCCCCGGAGAATGGATGCGCCGGATTCCTTGACGGCGGAAGCGACGGCAATGATCTGCTCCTCGGATTCCACGCTGCACGGGCCTGCGATCATGGCAAAATACCCGCCGCCGATGCGGGCGTTTCCCGCCTCGATGATGGTGTCCTTGGGGTGGAATTTCCGGTTGGCCTGCTTGAACGGCTCAGAGACCCGCTTGACGGTCTCCACCATTTCCAGACTTTTCAGAAGGTCGATGTCCACCCGGCTGGTGTCGCCGACCAGACCGAGAATGGTGACCTCCGAGCCTTCGGAAATGTGAACGTCCAGATTCATATTTTTGAGCCAGTCCACAAGGTGCTGGATCTGGGAGGGCGTGGTGCCGTTTTTCAATACTGCGATCATTGCTTAACATCTCCTGATAATAAAATAACGCCGCACGGCAATTCGTGCGGCGTCTTGAGATAACCCTTTAAGCTCCTGAAAATTTTCTGCAGCACAAATCGCTATTACTTTTTTCGGGTAAAAAAGTAATAGTAATAAAAGGAAAAGCTGGCAGAAGAGTTCATGGTGACCATACAAAAAGGCTCCTTGTTCAGTAGCTACGGACATTATACCATGGGCGACGGAATATTGCAAGAGGGATTTACAAAAATCGTCCCATTTTTCCAAAGCCGGGGATCACTGAATATGCGTGTGATTGTTGATATGATCCTGACAGTAGCAGTAGTAGCCCTTGCACTTGGAGCAGTAGCGGAATTCCAGCTCCGGATTTGTCACATCGGTGCGTCCGCAGATCGTGCAGCGGTGGGTGTAGGGGGCTTTCGGCGTGGCGGTGGAGGCTTCGTAGGAGCCGGCGTTGAAATGAATGACCTTCGCCTTGGGCTGCTTGGGCTTCCTGCGGAACAGGCGGCTGGCGTTGGCGCGCCAGGACATGGGAATCACGTTCAGCACGTCCTTGCCAAAAAAGAGAAAATAGTTGGCAAGGGCGATTACGGGGAACAGATTGTAGGGGAAGGGGTCGGTAAACAGACTGAGCAGCACCATCGCCAGATCGATCAGCGCGAAAATCCACGCTTTCACGGGGATGATGAAGAAAAGCAGGAAATTCGCGTCGGGGTACAGCGTGGCGTAGCTGAGGAACAGGCTCAGGTTCAGGTAGGTGACGCTGGCCTGACCGCCGAAGATCATGCAGTAAATGTCCATCATCACCACGCCGGTGAGGTAGAACAGGTTGAACCGCAGGGTGCCCCACACATTTTCCATGGCTCTGCCCAGGGAGTAGTAGCACAGCAGGGTGATGGCGGTGAGCAGAATGTTCCCGGCGCTGTAGGTCAGGGGATAGGTGATCAGCCGCCACACCTGACCCTGAAGAATGGCCTCCCGATTGAAGCAGAGCGCACTGTACAGAAGCATGCTGCCGGACATCTGACTGAACAGGTAGACCACGGCGGTGCCGATGACGATGTAAAGCATCAGATTGGGGATGCCCTTATCCCGGTTTTTGAAGCAGAAAAGCTCAAATTTTTTGCGTAAATTTTTCACGGTACTCAACTCCTAATACTATTTCCTGATTAAAATCTTTTCTAAAGATCATAATGGAGGTTCAGTATAAAAAACGTATCCCCATTCTATCAGCAATTCATTCAAATGTCTATATCGGATTTGTAAACAAAAAGCTTGACTTTTTTAGAAAATCGTGTAGAATACAGTGTTGAACTGCATACAAGCCTTATCAAGAGTGGTGGAGGGAACGGCCCGATGAAACCCGGCAACCTGTTTATACAAGGTGCCAAATCCGGCGGCAAACGAAAGATGAGGATTCGATAGGAGCGCACATCGAATCTTCGGTGTGCGGTTTTTCTTTTTCAATTTTAGATAGACAGAAAGGAAAAACAAAATGGAAAAAAGACTTTTTACCTCTGAATGTGTCACCAACGGACACCCTGACAAAGTAGCGGACTCCATCTCCGACGCCATTCTGGACGCCTGCCTTGCGCAGGACCCCCATTCCCGCGTGGCCTGCGAGACCATGGTCACCACAAATTTCTGCATCATCTGCGGCGAGATCACCACGAAAGCTACCGTTGACTACGCTGCCGTTGCCCGGGAGGCCATCCGGAAGATCGGCTATGTCTACCCCGGCGACGGCTTCGATGCCGACACGGTGGAAATTCAGTGCCGCATCCACACCCAGTCCGCCGATATTGCGCTGGGAACCAACGACGAGGTCGGCGGCGCGGGCGATCAGGGCATGATGTTCGGCGGCGCCTGCACCCAGACCCCGGAACTGATGCCCCTGCCTGCCGCCCTCAGCCGCGCCCTGTGCAGCCGCCTGACCCAGTGCGTCCACGAGACGGACTTGCTTCGCCCCGACGGAAAGACGCAGGTCACGGTGGAATTCGACGAGCAGGGCAACGTGGTTGGAATCGACACCGTGGTCGTCTCCGTCATGCACAGCGCGGATTTCCCAATCGAGGCGCTGAGAAAATACGTCCGGGAGAATGTGATCGCCCCGGTTCTGGAGCGTTACGGCTTCCACATTGAGAACGTTGCCCATATCCACATCAACCCCACCGGCAATTTCGTCATCGGCGGCCCCAACGGCGATACCGGCCTGACCGGCCGGAAGATCATCGTGGACACCTACGGCGGCTATTTCTCCCACGGCGGCGGCGCATTCTCCGGCAAGGACCCCACCAAGGTTGACCGCAGCGCGGCGTATATGGCCAGATACATGGCCAAAAATCTGGTTGCCGCGGGTCTTGCAACCAAGGTGCAGGTGCAGCTGGCCTACGCCATCGGCGTTGCCCAGCCGGTGTCCCTTCGGGTGGACAGCTACGGCACCGGCAAAATCTCCGACGAAAAAATGACGGAGCTTCTGCGGGAGACCTGCGACATGACCCCCGCCGGGATCATCCGCAAGCTCGACCTGCGCCGTCCCATCTACGCGGACACCGCCGCCAACGGTCATTTCGGCATCGAGAGCCGCCCCTGGGAGCAGACGGACTTGGCGGGCAAGCTGCGCCAGCTTTCCGGAATCTAACAAAAGACAGC
>ERZ772886.268-NODE-268-length-51365-cov-3.958877_pt1 | contig 51365 bp, 37 predicted proteins | sample MGYA00512128_ERZ772886 | MGnify/ENA primary metagenome ERZ772886 (study PRJEB29015, sample SAMEA2737698) | human gut metagenome | biome: human gut; feature: human-associated habitat; material: faeces | place: China | collected 2012 ... | reverse complement strand
CCGCGCCGAGGTTCAGGCCCCACGGCAGAATGAAAACCGCAGTATCGGCGATCTCCTCGCAGGCAGCGGCGGCACGCTCTTCATTGATGGCCTTCGCATCTGCCAGAATGTCCCCGCAGTTTTCACGGAGCGTCGTAACCGTCGTCATCACGTCTTCCTTCGCACGGAGCACGGCAGCCGTCGCGTGGGTATAGACCTTTTTCGCGTCACGGCTGCTGAGGATCCGGATCCCAGCCGTTCCGAACAGAACGCCGCCTGCAAACAGGCCAAGCTTTGCTGCAATACGCATATTGATTTCCTCCAGTTTTCGTAACTTCAGAAAAAGTAAGGTTTGGCTAACATTTGACCGCACTCGCTTTTCCCGTGCCCGTATGATACACCGCAGGGCCATAAATGTCAATGCTTTCCCGCCCCACTTTTCGAGAAAAATCCGCAATTCTTGACAAACGCAGGCCGCCCGTTATAATGAAAGCAGAAAAAGGAGGAGACCGCATGAAACGCTTATTTACCCGCCGGACCGCCGGGACGGATGCAAAAGTTGACCGGCTCGTCATGGAATACGCCCGCCGCAGTGCGGCCTCTCCCCTGCTGCAGCATACGGAGCGGCTCGTGCTTGACCGGAGCGAGGGCATCGCACACCTCAGCTCCGTCGGCAAGCACACCGCCGAGCGCCGCTGCTCGCTCCCGTCCGCGGCGGCCCGCCTGCTCGACACGCTCCCGCAGGGACTGCTATCGCCGCCTCTTGCCTCCGGGACGGACGATGCCGCGGCGCGCTATGCGCTCACGCTGCGCTGGTCGGACGGCGCGTCGCAGCGCATTACCGGCCGCTACGACTGCACGGGCCTTCCGGACGGCTGGGCAGAGCTTGCCGCCGAGGCAGATACCCTGCTGCGCTTCTATACGGAGGGCGAGCTGTTCGACCCGTCGCGCGCAGCCGCCGCGCCGGGGCCGCTGTTTTACTGCGCCGTGGAATTCGAGCCGCACGGCACATGCTACTCCTACCGCTCCGAGGACCGAACGCTGGAGGCCGGTGAGCTTGTGGTCGTTCCGGCCGGGCCGGATGCGCACGAGCTGCTGGGCAGGATTGTCGCGGTGCAGGCCTGCACGGCCGAGGACGCGCCCTACCCGCCCGCGCAGACAAAGCCGGTCCTCCGCCGCGCCACACCGCAGGATATTCTGGAGCTCGGCGAACTCGTGTAAGGATAAAGCAGGACCCGATGCGGCTTTCCGGTGCCGCATCGGGTCCTGTTATTACTTACGATTTTTTCGCCGGGACGATCCAGTCCGGCGTCTGGCTCAGGATCTTGAGCGTATCCGTGGCGGAGACCTGCGCAACGGCCAGAACCTCCCCCGGACTGAGCGACGTATCCGCCGCTGCCAGCGTTTGCTCGTCGATATACTCCGTCGGCACCTGCTCGCCGTCGACCAGAATGACGCTGTACGGCGTGAAGTTCGTGCCGTGGACGGTCAGGCCGCCGTCGCTGCTGCTCACGCCGGTGAGCGTGATCTCGTCGACGCCGAAGTGCAGCTCCATCGGCTGCACCGCCATCTCCCCGCCCGTCGCATAGTGCTTGCCATATAGCATGTCATACTCCAGCATGCACAGGCCGTTCTGGAAGGTCTCGCTGCCGGTCTCATCGTAGCCGTGGCTCTGATGATAGCGCAGGATCGTGCCGTCGTGGACGCCGAAGCGGTCGAGCACCATGGCGGCCAGCTGATAGGCCTGCACATCGCGGTCGGTCTTTTTGGCGTGGAAATTCGTCCAGATAACATATTCCGTGGACTGCACGGTGCCGCAGCTCAGCTCGTCCTGCGTGATGCCGAAGCTCGGCAGATGATCGCCGTAGAATACGACGACCGTCGGCTCGCTGAACGTGGAGAGCCGGCGCACAAGGCGCGCGACAAAGGCATCCGTCTGCTTGAGCTGGTAGAGGTAATACTCCAGCCCGGCGCGGCGGGATTCGGCCTCCTCCCCCGTGACCCTGATGGTTCGCGCGCCCTCCAGCGGCGCCGTGGGATATTTCCCGTGGGGCTGCACGGAGACGGTGAAGACGAGATCGCGGCCCTCGGTGGAGCACAGCGCCTTCAGGATCTCCTCCGTCAGAACGGAATCCTTTGCCCAGCCGAGCGGATTCCGCTCGACGTCGTGCATGTATTCCAGCGACGTGAACGTCTCGAAGCCGAAATTGGCATAGACGCGGTCGCGGCTGTAGAACGTGGCGTTATTATTATGGATGGCGTGGGTGGAATAGCCCGCGCTCTGCAGCGCATAGGCCATGGATTCGCAGGTTCGGTTCTTGACGACGGTCTTGTAGGGATACTCCCCGACGCCGAAGTGATCGAGATTCATGCCGGAGAGGACCTCGAACTCGGTGTTCGCCGTGCCCGCGCCGATGGACGGCACATAGAACAGGCCGCTGGAGCACGTCTCCTTCAGCCGCTCAAAATTTGGGACCGGATTTTCGCCGTAGGTCAGGTCCTTCAGATAATTCGCGTCAAAGAATGACTCGAGCTGCACAAAGATGAAATTTGGCGTGCGCACCCGGTCGGCAGGCAGGTCGTCCTGCTCGCTGAGGAGCACGTCGATCGCTTCCTGCGAATAGCCGTCCGGCTCGCTGATGCCCTGCGTCACCGCACTGGCGGAGAAGCAGTAGGCAAAGCCATTGGAGTCGTAGGCATCCGGCAGATTGGGGAAATGCGAGGCCAGCGTCCCGCTGCGGAGGAAGGCGACCGTAAAGCCCGCGAGGATCACGCCGCAGAGCAGAACCTGCACGGCAGCGAAATAATAGGACGGGCGCGTCTTCTTCGCGCGCAGCCACAGGAGGACGATCACGCCGATGAGGGCCGCGATGCCCAGCATCAGGAGGATCAGCACCGGCTGGCTCATATAGATCTCGATGATGTCCCGCACGGACGACAGCAGCCAGATATCCGGCGCCGTCAACGGCGTGGCGCGGAAGCCGAGCAGGATGCAGTTGGCAAGGCCAAGCCCGATCCAAACAGCGGCGAACAGCAGGAAGCAGAAGCTGCGCTTGCGGAACAGCAGTGAGAGAGACAGCGTAAACAAAATAATGAGAGAGTCATAAAAAAACTGCCACGGTCGCGTCACCATATAGTGCAGGCCATCGCCGAGGGACCTGCGCGACAGGCATTCAAGCGCCAAATTGATGACGAACGCAGCAAGGATATAGCCCAAAAAACGGAGAATATTTTCACGGTTCCATTCCTTTCCCACTCGGCGGAGCGAAAAGGGACGCTTCATTTTCATCACCCCAGAAGTCATAATTCTGCGCTAACAGTATAACACTTACCCCGAAAAAAGCAAGGATTTTTCCGGTTCTTTTCCAAAATTCAAAGTTTCGCCACAATTGAAAACAGTTTGTAACGAAAAAGCGGAGCCTATGTGAATTTCCGGTCAAAAAATCGAAAATTTCTTGCAGGGGCTTTACACGGGTGATATAATATAGGATGAAATAACAGCCGAATGCCGCTTTGCGGCCTTCGTTTGGAAAGGAAGCAGAAAATTCATGACTACCATTGACATTTACTCCGGATTCCTCGGCGCGGGCAAGACCACGCTCATTAAAAAGATGATCCGTGAGGCCTATCAGGGTGAAAAGATCGTCCTCATCGAAAACGAGTTCGGCGAGATTGGCATTGACGGCGGCTTCATGCAGGACGCCGGCATTCAGGTCAACGAGATGAACTCCGGCTGCATCTGCTGCTCGCTCGTCGGCGACTTCGGCCGCGCGCTGAAGCAGGTCATCTCCGACTATCATCCCGACCGCATCCTCATCGAGCCGTCCGGCGTCGGCAAGCTCAGCGACGTCATCGGCGCCGTAGAGCGTGTTGCGGACGAGAGCGTCACGCTCGGCAGCTTCATCACCGTGGCAGATGCCACGAAGTGCAAGGTCTATCTGAAGAATTTCGGTGAATTCTACACGAACCAGATCGAGACCGCCTCCGCCATCATTCTCAGCCGCACCGGCTCCATCTCCGAGGAGAAGCTGGCCGCCGCCGTGGCCCTGCTGCGTGAGCACAACCAGAACGCCGTCATCATCACGACGCCGTGGGACCAGCTCTCCGGCGCACAGATCCTCGAAGCCATGCAGAAGCAGCACACGCTCACCGAAGAGCTGGCTGACATGATCCGCAGCGCCCAGTCCGAGGAGGACGACGAGGACGAAGAGGAAGAGCACCATCATCACCATCATCATGACGATGACGACGAGGAGGACGAGCACGAGCATCCTTGCTGCCACCATCATGACCATGATGACGAGGATGAGCATCACTGCCATCACCATCACGATCATGATGACGACGAGGAGGACCATCATTGCTGCCATCATCACGATCATGACGACCATGACGAGGATGAGGACGAGCACCACTGCTGCCACCATCACCATCATCACCACGGCCACGACGCCGACGAGGTTTTCCAGAGCTGGGGCGTCGAGACGCCGAAGAAGTTCACCGAGGAAGAGATCCGCAATGCCCTCGCCGCACTGGACAACGGCGAGACCTATGGCATCGTGCTGCGCGCCAAGGGCATCGTTCCGACGGCGGACGGCACCTGGCTGCACTTTGACCATGTGCCCGGCGAGATCGACGTCCGCACCGGCACGGCCGCTGTGACGGGCCGTCTGTGCGTCATCGGCTCGAAGCTGGACGAAAAGGCACTCGCCGCCCTGTTCGGCGTGTAAGGAGGCTGCCATGGCCATTCCCGTCTATGCCTTCACCGGCTTTCTGGACGCCGGAAAAACGAAATTCATTCAGGAGACGCTGGAGGACGAACGCTTCAACGCAGGCGAGCGCACGCTGCTGCTCATCTGCGAGGAGGGCGAGGAGGAATATGACCTCTCCGTCTATCCCTACCAGCATGTCTACCCCGAGGTGATCGATCAGGAGGCCGTTACGACCGAAGAGCTTTCACAGCTGTTCAAAAAGCACCACTGCGAGCGCGTCGTCGTCGAGCTCAACGGCATGCTGCAGGTCGGCCCGTTCTACCAGAAAATGCCGGAGGACTGGCAGATCGCGCAGGAGGTCATGTTTGCCGACGGCACAAGCATCCTCGCCTACAACGCCAACATGCGCTCCCTTGTGGTGGACAAGCTCACGGGCTGTGAGATGGTCGTGTTCAATCGTCTTGCACCGGGCACGGACATCATGCCGCTGCACAAGCTCGCCCGCGCGCTGAACCGCCGCGTCGGCATCCTCTATGAATACACCGACGGAACGACGCAGCCCGACGAGATCGAGGACCCGCTCCCCTTTGACATCAACGCCCCGGTCGTGGAGATCGGCGACGATGATTTTGCGCTCTGGTACCGCGACATCACGGAGGAGCCGAAGAAGTACGACGGCAAGACCGTCCGCTTCAAGGGACAGGTCGCCCGCCTGAAAAAGGACCGCGACGGCTACTTTGCGCCCGGCCGCTTTGTCATGACGTGCTGCGTGGAAGACATCGCCTTCATGGGTCTGCCGTGCAAATACGCAGACGCCGCCTCGCTGCACGCCCGCGAGTGGGTCACGGTCGAGGCGACGGTCTCCGTCCGCTTCCATGCGCTCTACCGCGGCACCGGTCCCATCCTGACGGCCATCCGCGTAACGCCCGCCGAACCCGCGAAGAACGAGGTCGCAACGTTCTGAATCATGCCCTCGTATAGCAAAATCCTGCCGGAGTCAGCCACTCCGGCAGGATTTTTTATAGCTCAGTTTTCGTCCGCAGCTGCTCCCATGGTCGCAGCGAAGGCCGCTGCGGCATTCTGAACCGTCTCCGCAACGATGTTCTCAGCCACGTGATGCAGGTCCGCCTGCAGGACGCGTTCCACATAAGGGGCGTATTCCTTTTCCGGCACGCAGTAGATGCGGAAGCAGCACGAAAGGTAGCGACGGATCTTCCGCTCCATCGTGAAATACATATCGCACGGGACGGACATGTAGCTCCGCGTGACACCGGCGGAGGCCAGCTCCAGCTCGAACAGCTCGCTGTCGTCCGCGCGCTTCATCCAGCGGGAGAAGATCTGGCGCAGCCGGGGCGTCATGCTCCGGTTGATGAAATCGGACGTCGACGGCAGCGAATACGCCGTGACATACAGGTCGCGCAGCGGCTCGGAGCACTCCGCGATATGGAGCTGCAGCCCCGTCTCCATGGCATACAGCAAAAGCGGCGACTGATCCGCCGGGAGCATTTTCTCCGCGCGGGAAAACTGCGAGCGAAACATGATCTGCGTCAGGCGCAGCAGCAGCGCCTCTTTATTCTCAAACGCGGCGAAAAACGATGCCGGAGACATTCCGGCCTTGCGGGCGATCTGTGCCGTCGTCGTGCGCTCGTAGCCCTGCTCGAGGAAGAGCGTCATCCCCGCATAGATCATCTTCTGTTCGCGTGCAATTCCTCTGGCCTGCAGCCCATGACCCGGCATGGCACTCGCTCCTTTCAACTGAATATATGAATCAAAAATAAACTCCGGTCAAATGATATCACATGCTGTCGAATTTTGCAAGCGGGAATTTGTGGATTTTCTTGGTATTCTCCTAGAATTATCAACTTTTCTCATTGTCTGCATAAAGCGATCCCCGGCCTTCCGGTCGGGGATCACAGCATTATACATTTTCCACCGCCGCCGGGTGCCAGAAGCCGACGGCATCACGGACGAGGACACAGCTGCGCGTCAGCTCCCCTTCTCCGGCGGCATCGGGCGTCACGCCCCACGCGGCGGCAGTGTCCTCGGGGACGCGAAGTTTGCAGCGGAACGTGAAGCGCAGGCGGTTGCCGCAGAGCGATTCGACTCCGCTGCTCGCACCGTCGCGGGCCTCGTGGGCGCTCAGGCTCTGCACCATGGCTCCGGCAGCACTCTGGGCGATGGTCTCGTCCTCAGCGGACCCGGTCACGCCGACGGCGTAGAGGCTGCGCGGATAGGCATCCTGCTGCTCCAGCCCCTGCAGGGCTGCAGCGAGGTCCGCACCCTCCGGCTGGTCCAGCCAGACACGGCCGCCAGGTGCATCCATACACAGGGCGGAGACGCCCTTCCAGAGCGTGAGCAGCGTGCCGCCGCCCGCTGGCGAGCTGAGCGTCACATAGCTGTCAAACGAGAATTCCTGCACGCCCGGCGCTTTGCGCTCGACCCACTGCGCAGCATTGGCGGCATCGAGCACCGCAGCGACCGCAGCGGCGTCCAGCATGCCGCTATGCTCCAGCTCCCCGCTGCGCGACCACTGGCACAGGCACAGGGCCGCGCCGTCGTCTGCCAGAGCGGCCAGCGTCCCGGCATTGGGCAGCTCGACCGGCTCGGGCGGCTGCGTGGGGTTGGTCGGTGCGGCGGTCGGCTCTTCCGTTGCGGGCGGGTCCGTCGGGTCAAGCGGCAGCAGCCCGCCGTGCTCCGCCGGGCCTCGGGAACAGGCGGCAAGCGAAACGGCCAGCATCAGCGCGCACAGCGCGGAGATCAGCTTTTTCATCTCCATCATCCTTTCGTCAAAAATCGTAAAATATGTCAGCGAGTGTATTTGCTCAAAACCGTTCTATCTATTCAGACGCGATTTCTGCGCATCCGTTCCGCTTATTTTGCGTTTCTTTTTCTGGGCAGCACCGCACAATTGCAGCTTCGGCCTTCACCGAATGCTCTCGCTGAATTATGCGGCGCTGCCCTTGTTTTAACCGAAAAATTCTATTATAATAAGGGTATGTTTTGGAAACGCATGTACGGAGAGGATGACTGCCGTGTATTTTTCCCGGGAAAAACTGAATGCGCTCGTGCCGCCCGCCGGACTGGAGGGCGCGGCCGAGCTGCTGAACGGACTGGAGTATGATCGGAGCAGCGTATGCTCCGCCGTCGTGACCGCCCTGCGCCCGCTGCTGGCGCGCCTTGCGCCGGAGCCGGAGGCCGGATGGCTGCCCGCGCTGTATGCGTGGCTGGACAACGGTCTGTTCCCCGATCCCGCCTATCAGGCCCCGCCCGAGGCACCGGTGCTTGCCGCGCTGGCCGAGCTGCTGGACGGCGTGCTCGCCTGCGAGGATGCGCCGTTCGATATGCTGACCGATCTGGCTGCGCACGGCCCGGAGGACGGGAGCCGTGTCGCCGATGAGCTGCCCGCCTTCCACGCCGCACTGCACGCCTCGCATTTTGTGACCATGCTGCGCATCGGCCGGGAGCTTCTGCCGTTTGACGCCGCTTCGCACACCATCGGCGTGCACAACATCGCCACGCTGACCGCCCAGTGCGCGAAGGAAGCCGGGCTTCCTGTCGACGTCCCGCTCGTCAGCGCGGCCGCCCTGTGCCACGATATCGGCAAGTTCGGCTGCCGCGGCGCGGATGCAAAGCGCATCCCCTATCTGCACTATTATTATACCTGGCAGTGGCTGTCCGGCCACGGCATGGAGCACATCGCGCATATCTCCGCGAACCACTCCACCTGGGACCTCGAATTTGAGAATCTGCCCGTGGAGTCCCTGCTGCTCATCTATGCGGACTTCCGCGTGCGCGGCACGCGCGAGGGCGGGCGCGAGACCGTGCGCATTTATTCACTGGCAGAGGCCTATGCGATGATCCTTTCAAAGCTGGCGGACGTTACGCCGGAAAAGGAGCGCCGTTACCGCACGGTCTATACGAAGCTGCGCGATTTTGAATCTTATTTGCACATCCGCGGCGTGGCTACGGAGCCCGGCCCCGCGCCGCAGCGCGAAACGCGCGACCCCGCCCTGCTCACGCAGCAGGAGGCGTTGGACGCCCTGCGCGCGCTGACGTTCGACCACGCCATCCGCCTGATGCATACCGTCAGCACGGACGCGTCGTTCGATCAGCTGCTCGAGCAGGCCCGCGGCGAGAAGAACACGCTGCGCATCCGCACCTACCTCGAGCTGTTTCAGGAATACCACACCTATATGTCCGGCGGAAACAAGCGCAAGCTGCTCGCCTTCCTCTATGAGCTGCTGCTGTATCCCGAGGGCGACGTTCGCCGTCTGGCCGGGCAGCTCATGGGCAGCGTTCTGGCAAACAGCGGGCCGAAATACCGCAAGGAGCTGCCCTCCGCCGCGCCGCAGGACGCAGCCGCGCCCGCGATGCTCTCCGTGCTGGAGGAATCGCTCGGCCTGTGGGAGCAGACCGTGGCGCAGTGCCTGCACCCCGACCACAAAATCTCCCCGAAGCACGCCCAGCGCATCTCCAACTCGCTGAAGGCCGTTGCCGAAACGCTTCTGGCCGAGACGGAGGACGCGGCGCGGCTGGCGCAGCCGCTGCTCTCGCGCCTGCCGGATGCCACGGACGAGGACAGCTTCGTGCTGCTCGACGCCCTCTACCACACCCCGCCGCATGCCGTCTCCACGCTCGCCCCGGCGGCGGACCGGCTGCGCGCCCTGCTGTGCGGTCCGGACCAGAGCCGCCGCATTGCGGCCCTGCGCTGCCTGCGGCGCTTCCGTGCCGCCGCGCCGGAGGACCTGCTGCAGGAGGCCGCTGTGCCGCTTGCGGATGATCTTCCCGCCGTGCGTGCCCTGCGCGGCCGCCTGACCGGCAAAACGCCCGCGCCGCTCTCGGAATCCGAGGCCTCGCTGCTCTACCTCAGCAATCTGAAGACTGCCGTGCCGTGGGTCGTAAAAAATGCCCAGATCGACCTGCTGCAGGCCGATGCGCTGCAGCACACGGGCAACACATTCCACACGGCGACGCATCTTTCCAATCTGCTGTCCGTCAGTGAGCACCTTCCCGTGCGCGAGCACGCCGGGCGCGCGCTTCTGACCATCAGCACGCGCCTGAGCGTCGACCAGCGCAACGAGATCATCGTCGACCTCATGCGCGAGCTGGAAAACGGGCAGGAGCAGATCGCACGCTTTATCCCCCGTTATCTCGGACGGCTGCTGAGCACCATGCCGGAAAAGGAGATCCGCGAAAGCATCGATTTTCTCGACGGCCTGCTGCGCAGCGGCAGCGCCCGCGCCGCTTCGACCTCGCTCCGGACGCTCGGCAGTCTGATCTCCGCCCTGCCGGAAAACAGCGTGCTGACGGAGCACTGCCTCGGCCTGCTGCTTACGGGTGTGTCGCACTATGACGAGTCCGTGCACCGCAGCGCCATGACCGTTCTGTGCCACGATGTCATCGGCAGCGAACGCCTGCCGTTCTCCCTGCGGGCGCACTGCTTTGCCCGCGTGAGCAAAAAGCTCCTGTGCCTGCTGGCCGAGCCTGCACCGGGCAAGCTGACGTTCTTCAACCGGGCTGCCATGCTGAATCACCTGTACCGATTCCTTGTGCAGGCGGAGGTCGTGCAGGGCGGGCTGCGCTTTCCCGCGCCGCTGCCGGCCGCATTCTTTCCCGGCACGTTTGACCCGTTTTCCGCCGGACACAAGCGCATCGTGCAGGAAATTCGTGCGCTCGGCTATGAGGTCTATCTCGCCGTGGACGAATTCTCCTGGAGCAAGCGTACACTTGCGCGGCTGCTGCGCCGCCGGATCGTCAACATGTCCGTGGCCGACCAGTGGGACACCTATGTCTTCCCGAACGCCATCCCCATCAACATCGCCATGCCGGAGGACATCGCGCGCCTGCGATCCTGCTTCCCCGGCCGGAGCGTGACGCTCGTGGCGGGCTGTGACGTCGTGTGCGGAGCCTCGGCCTACCGCTCGCTCCGCCCCGGCGGTGTACAGGAGCTGGATCACCTGCTCATCCGCCGCGGAGAGGCGGACGAAACGGACATCCGTACCCGTCTGCAGGGCCGCGTGACGTTTCTGGAGCTCCCGCCCCAGCTCGAGGGCATCAGCTCCACGCGCATCCGCGAATCCATCGATCAGGACGTCGATATCTCCATGCTTGTCGACCCGATCGTCCAGTCCTATATCTATGAATACGACCTCTATCTCCGTTCCCCGCAGCACAAGAACGTGCTGCAGGCGCAGGAGCTGGAATTCCGCATCGTGACGGGGACGGAGGACGACCTCCCACCTGCCCTGTTCGAGCGGCTGCGCAGCACACCGGAGCCGCTGGCCATCCTGCTGCGCAGCCGTAGGCGCCATGCGGCCGTCGGCTGGTGCTGCGGCCATACCGTGCGCCCGGCGAGCCTGTTTGCGGAGCTCGGCTCCGTCGAGGCCGCCTCGGCCGTCCGCCGCCTGACCTCCGGCAAGCTGCTGAAGCTCGACCATGTGGAGGCGGACGACGCGCAGACGCGGCGCATGCTTGTCAATGAGCTGCTCGCCCGCAGTCTGGCGTCCGACCACACGTTTGCGCTGGCCCGCTGCGAGGGCGAATGGCTGGAGGAGCTCGGCTTCTCCCCCGTCGAGGATGCCGAGGGACTGCTGTGCGTCGACATGCGCGCCCCCATTGTCCTCATTCAGGACGTGCTGCTGTGCATCAAGAAGCCGCACCACGACGAGCCGCAGGTACGCACCGCCGTGGAGGCCGCCCGGCCCCGGCTGCGCCGCGCGCTGTGCGCGCTGTATCCCGGCAGGCTCGTGCTGAGCTTCGACGCGGAACTGCTCAACCAGTCGCTCATGTACCGCGTGCAGAAGCTCGGCGGTGTACTCGGCGCACCGGCCGGGCAGCTCGGCCGGGCCATGTGCGTGCCCTACGGCAAGATTCTCTCCGACGAGATCGTGCCGAACACCGTCACGAAGACGCTGCATGTGGACAAGACGTTTGCACCGGACGGCAGCTCATTCTCCGTTCCGGCCTACCCCGGCTACGACACCGTGCGCAATCAGGTCCGCACCATCAAGGCCTTCCGCCGTCCGGTCATTCTTGTAGACGACCTGCTGCACAACGGCTACCGCCTTGACAAGCTCAGCCCGGTTTTTGCCGCGGAGGAGCTGGAGATCCGCACCGTCGTCGTCGGCATTCTCTCGGCGCGCGGCCGTGACCTCATGGAGGTGCAGGGGCGGCAGGTCGAGTGCGAATACTTCATCCCGAATCTGCACTACTGGGTCACGGAGAGCCTGCTGTATCCCTTCCTCGGCGGCGACAGCGTCGGCACGCCTGCGCCGGGGCGGATGCTGCCCTCCATCAACCTGATCCTGCCCTATTACTATCCCCGCCACTATGTCGGCACAACGGACGCTGCCATCCGCGACCTCAGCCGCACTGCGCTGGAGAACACGCTCTCCATCCTGCACGCGCTTGAGCAGGCGCATCAGGCGCAGTTCAGCACGGCGCTGACGCTGCGCCGCCTCGGCGAGGCCCTCTACCGCCCGCGCCTGCCGGACCGCGGCCGGTCCCTGCGCTATGACCTGTCGCTTCCCGCCTCCGACTGTCTGGAGGACGATCTGCTGCGGCTTGACCGCATCCGTATGCGAGGAGGAATGATCCATGGAGCTTAAACAATGGCACGGCTTCTGCCTGTGCCCGCTGGGCGGAGCCTGTCCGCCGGATGCCGTGCCCGCAGACGCGCCGTTTTCCCCGCTGGTGTTTCTTGTCCGGCGCGATCCGCTGCGCTCCCGCGGCCTGTTTGCCGTTACCGTGCTGGACGAGGTCTTCGAGGCCGAGACGGTCGGTGTGCTGCTGCCGCCGGCGCAGGGGACGACGCCTGCCGAGCCGCTGCGCGAATTTGTGGCGGCTAACGGTGCCTGCGTGCTGAACACGGCGTTTTCCGCCGCATTCTCCGTTCTGGAGCGCTGGCACCGGAAGCGCACACAGCCGCTGCGCGTCACGCTCGTAGGGCTCGGCGACGTCGGCGGCACGCTGCTGCTGGCGCTGAAGCTGCTCGGCCGGGAGCTGGGCGAGCTGCGCATCTATGACCCGAACGCCGCGCAGTGCCGGCGCTACGAGCTGGAGCTGAATCAGGTCCTTCCGCTGGACCACCCGCTGCCGCCCGTCACCGTCTGCACGGAGGACACGCTGTTCGACTGCGACCTGCTGCTGTTCACGGCCTCGCGCGGCGTGCCGCCCGTCGGCTCCGGCGTGGCGGACGTGCGGCTGGCGCAATATGAAAAAAACCGCGCCATGCTGCGCAGCTATGCAGCCATGGCGCGCAAAACGCACTTTACCGGTCTGTTCTGCCAGATCTCCGACCCCGTCGATCCGCTGGCCTGCGCCGTTTTCCGCGAAAGCAACCGCAACGCCGCCGGGGAATTTGACGGCTGCGGCCTGCTGCCGGAGCAGGTGCAGGGCTTCGGCCTCGGCGTGATGGAGGCGCGCGCCCGCTGGTGCGCGCAGGAGGACGGCATCGACTTTTCGAACGGCCGTGTCTACGGCCCGCACGGCGGCGGACTTGTCGCAGCAAACGACCCTGCAGCATACAACGAAGCGATCTCCGCCCGGCTGACAGAGCGAACCGTGCATGCCAATCTCGAGGTGCGGGCGCTCGGCTTCAAACCGTATCTCGCCCCCGCCCTCTCCTCTGCCGCCGTGAGCATTCTGTCCCTTGTGCGCGGGCAGCCATATGATGCCGCGCTGCCGCTCGGCGGCGTATGGCTCGGCGCGCAGCGGCGCATGACGACGCTCGGCCCATTGCAGCGCCGCGAGCCGCTCCACCCCGCGCTGCTCGCCCGCATCGAGGCCGCGCGGCTGGAGCTGGAGGCCTTTTGCCATGATGCCTGAGCCGCTGACTCTCGTCTGTCCGTCGGCCGGGCCGCGCCTGAGGGACGTGATTGAGACGGCGCTGTGCGACCTTCCGGTCCGCAATGCACAGGGTGACCTGCGCGGCGCGCGCATTCTGTTTGCGCTCGATGCAGGCTCAGTAGGAATGGATGAGCCGACGCTCCGCCTGCTTCGGCGGCTGCGGAGCGAGCCGGGCTGTCTGGAGGGCTCCGTCTGCGGCTTCGTTGTCGACGGAGAGACGGAGCTCTACACCAAGGCGCTGGCGCAGGATCTGGCGCTCGCCGCGAATCTCGCCGGAGCGGCCCTGCCCGGCAAGCCGCTCGTGGAGGGCACAGGCTCCCTCTATAACCAGCACATTCTCGCCGCGCGGCGCGGCATGAGCTGGGAGGAGACATACCGTGCACGCACGAGGGAGCTGGGAGAACGCCTGCTCGCCTTTTCCCCGAAGCGCGTCGGGCGGCCGAAGCTGCTCGTGCTGCATGCCTCCGAAAGCGGCCGCTCGAGCACGCTCTGGATGGGCCGCGAGCTGAGCCGCCGCCTGAGCGGCTGCTGCAGCATTGCGGAAATTTCGCTGCGCAACGGCACGATCCACGACTGCCGCGGCTGCTCCTACAGCGCGTGTCTGCATTTTGCGCGCAGCGGCAGCTGCTTTTACGGCGGAGCCATCTCCGAGACCGTCCTGCCCGCGATCCGCGAGTGCGACGCCATGCTGTTCCTCTGCCCGAACTACAACGATGCCGTCGGCGCAAATTTCACGGCCCTGTTCAACCGCCTGACGAGCCTGCTGCTGCAGTGCGACCTGTCGGAAAAGCAGCTCTACAGCGTCATCGTCTCCGGCTACTCCGGCGGCGATCTCGTCGCGCGCCAGCTGCTCGGTGCGATGTGCCTGAACAAGACCGTCTCGCTGCCGCCGCGCTTCTGCCTGCTGGAAACGGCGAACGACCTGCCAACGGCACAGGCTCTGCCGGGCATCGCCGGGCGGCTGGACGCCTTTGCCGCTGCCATGCAGCGCTCCCTGTGTCAGCCCGCCGGGAACAGCTCGGAAATTTCACCGAACGAATAGCCCATCTCCTCCCAGCGCGTGAGCAGACTGTCGAGGATGGCCGCATTTGTCTGCGAGGTGCTGTGCAGCAGCACAACGGCTCCGTTGTGGATGCGCGGAATGAGCTTGGCATAGGCCTGCTCCGACGTCGGCTGATCGTCCTGCAGCCAGTCCACATAGGCAAGGCTCCAGAATACCGTGTGATAGCCGAGCTGCTGCGCCATTTCGAGATTTTTCTCGGAATAGATGCCCTGCGGCGGGCGGTAGAATTTTGCAAGCTCCTGCCCGGTCGTGTCACGGTAGAGCGTCTCGAGGGACTCGAGCTCCTGCCGGAACTGCTCCATTTCCCCGATCTTCGACATGTCCCAGTGGTGGTAGGTGTGATTGCCGACCGTATGCCCCTCCTGCGCCATGCGCCGGACGAGGTCTGGATTTCGCTCGATGTAGTTGCCGACCAGGAAGAATGCCGCCGGAGCATGGTGCTTCTGCAGCGCATCGAGGATCTGCGCCGTGCAGCCGTTCTCATAGCCCGCGTCGAACGTGAGATAGATGCGCTTCTGCGCCGTATCGCCAAGGAAGGCCGCATCATACTGCCGCAGCCGGTCCGCCGTGGTGTTTCCCACGGGCGGCTGGCCCTCCTGCTGGAAGCTCAGGCCCCACGAGCCTGCCGGAAGCGCCGCTGCCTGCTTGGCCGCGCCCGCGCCCGCAAGGGCCAGGATGATGCCCAGCACGAGCAGGACGGGCAGATTCCGCCGGTAAAAGTTTCGCATGTCCATCACCTCGCCTCAGCTTATGCCGCCGCTGCCGGGAAATATGCAGGGCGCGAATTTCCCGGCTGTCAAGTTTTTTCTCTTGACAAGCGCACATCCGTCTGCTATAATACCCAAGGTCAAGGGGGGCAGTATCATGAAACAGGAAGCCTTTACCATGTCCCTGCTCTTCGACACCTACGGCGCGCTGCTGACCGAAAAGCAGCAAACCTATTTTGACCTCTATTACAATCAGGATCTCTCGCTGGCAGAGATCGCCGAGCAGGAGGGCATTTCCCGTCAGGGCGTTCACGACGCCATCTCCCGCAGCGAGGCGCTGCTCGCTTCGTTCGAGCGCGTGACCGGCTGCGTCGCCCGGGAGCAAAAGCTCCGCCATGCCCTCGCCGCGATCACCGCCGAGGCCCAGCCCCTGCTGCAGGCCGGGGATCCCGCCACCCGGCAGGGCGCCCAGCGCATCCTTGCCGCCGTTGATTCCCTGAAGGAGTAGCCATGGCATTTGAAGGTCTGACCGCAAAACTGAACGCCGCGTTCAAAAAGCTGCGCGGCAAGGGCCGCCTGTCCGAATCCGATATCAAGGAGGCCATGCGTGAGATCCGTCTTGCGCTTCTGGAGGCGGACGTCAGCTATAAAGTCGTCAAGGACTTCGTCAAGTCCGTTTCGGAGCGCTGCTCCGGGCAGGACGTGATGGAGAGCCTGACCCCTGCACAGACGATCGTCAAGATCGTCAACGAAGAGCTCATCCGTCTGATGGGCAGCGAAAATCAGCGTATTTCCATCTCCCCCAAGCCGCCGACGGTCGTTATGCTCGTCGGTCTGCAGGGCGCAGGCAAGACCACGAACGGCGCAAAGCTCGCCGGTCTGTTCAAAAAGCAGGGCAAGCGCCCGCTGCTCGTCGCCTGCGATATTTACCGCCCCGCCGCCATCAAGCAGCTGGAGGTCGTCGGCGGTCAGCTCGGCATCCCGGTGTTCCAGATGGGGCAGGAAAACCCCGTGAAGATCGCCAAGGCGGCCATCCGCCATGCGCAGCAGCACGGCAACGACATGGTCTTCCTCGACACGGCCGGCCGCCTGCATGTGGACGAGGCCCTGATGAACGAGCTGAAGTCCATCAAGGCTGAGGTCCAGCCGAATGAAATTCTGCTCGTCGTAGATGCCATGACCGGTCAGGACGCCGTGAACGCCGCCCAGTCGTTCAACGAATGGCTGGACATCGACGGCGTAATGCTCACGAAGCTCGACGGCGATGCCCGCGGCGGCGCTGCGCTGTCCGTCAAGGCCGTCACCGGCAAGCCCATCAAGTTCATCGGCACCGGCGAAAAGCTCGATATGATCGAGCCGTTCCACCCGGAGCGCATGGCTTCGCGTATTCTCGGCATGGGCGACGTGCTCACGCTGATCGAAAAGGCCGAGCAGGCCCTCGACCAGAAGAAGGCCGCCGAGCTCGAGCAGAAGATGCGCGCCAACAAGTTCACGCTCGCCGATTTCTACGATCAGCTCCTGCAAATTCGGAAGATGGGTCCCATGCAGGACCTGCTCGGCATGATCCCCGGCATGGGCAGCATGAAGAATGTGCAGGTCGACGAATCGGCCCTCGGCCGCGTCGAAGCCATCATTCTCTCCATGACGCCCTATGAGCGTGAGAATCCCGCGTGCCTGAATTCCTCGCGCAAGCGCCGCATCGCGCTTGGCTGCGGTCAGAAGGTCGAGGACGTTAACCGTCTGCTCAAGCAGTTTGACCAGATGCAGCAGCTTATGAAGCAGATGAACGGCAAGGGCAAAAAGCGCAAGCTGCCCGGCAAAATGGGAGGCTTCCCCGGCTTCCCCGGTATGTGATCATTGGACCGCAACCAGGTCTGACGATATATTTTGAATTCTATTTGGAGGTGAAACCCCATGGTTAAAATCAGACTGAGAAGAATGGGTGCGAAGAAGGCTCCTTACTACCGCATCATCGTTGCCGATTCCCGCAGCCCGCGCGACGGCCGCTGCATCGAAGAGATCGGCACCTATGATCCCCTGACCGAGCCGGCCACCATCGCTGTCGACGCCGAGAAGGCCCAGCAGTGGATCAAGAACGGCGCTCAGCCGACCGACACCGTGAAGGCGCTTTTGAAAAAGGCTAACGTCCTTTGATCGAGAGGGACTGCACGATGAAGGAACTCTTGCTCTATGTGGCAAAGCAGCTTGTTGACGATCCCGAGGCCGTGACGGTCACGGAGCGCGAGGACGGCGAGAGCACCGTTCTGGAGCTTCACGTTGCGCCTGAGGATATGGGCAAGGTCATCGGCCGCCAGGGACGCATCGCAAAAGAGATCCGGACCATCATCAAGGCCGTCTCCCAGCGTGACGGCAAGCGCGTCACCGTTGACATTGTGGACTGATGCAAATTCGCTCGCTGCATCCCTGCAGCGGGCATTTTGCATTTCTCCCCTTTTTTGGCCCCGCCGGCCCGCGTGCATGCCGCTGTCGTGCACACAGACCTGTCATGGAGGAACCGCTGTTATGAAATCTGAACAGACCCGCGCCCGGGCGCTGCGCAGGCAGCTAACCGCGACGTTCTATCGAAAAAATAAAGCCACATTCTTTGTCACGGCGGGAGCGATGCTCCTGCTCGGCGGCGCGCTGCTGGCCGTCGCCTGGATCCTGCAGCAGATCATCGACATTGCCTCCGGCGACAGCGTTGCCCCGCTCGTTCGCATGTGCTGGCTGTGTCTCGGTGTTCTGGTGAGCGTGACGACGATCTATGTGGTGCAATGCTATACCTACCCCGCCTTTCTGCGGCGCGCCATGAAGCAGTATAAAGAATACGCCTTCACGGAGCTGACGAAGAAAAGCATCAGCACGTTCTCGGACGAGAATACGAGCCGCTATATCTCCGCCCTGACGAATGATGCCGTCTGCATCGAGACAAATTACCTTGCGAAGATCTTTACACTTCTGACAAAGAGCGTCTCCTTTGTGGGCGGCCTGGTCATGATGCTGCTCTACAGTCCCCTGCTCACCGGCTTTGCCCTGCTGCTGTCGCTCGTGCCGCTGGCTGTTTCCGTCCTGTGCGGCAACAGGCTGGCGCGGATGGAGACGGAGGTCTCGCGGCAGAACGAGTCGTTCGTCGCCATGACGAAGGACCTCCTGTCCGGCTTCTCCGTTGTCAAGAGCTTCAAGGCAGAGGCCGAGGTCGTTGCCCGCTTCTGCCGCCGCAACGAGGAACTGGAGGAGACGAAGGGCCGTCGCCGCCGCATGGAGGAGGTCATCACCATGCTCGGCACCGGCGCCGGGATCGTGGCTCAGCTCGGCGTATTCCTGTTCGGCGCATATCTTGCCGTGACGAAACAGGGCGTTACACCCGGCGTTGTCATCGTGTTCCTGCCGCTCATGAGCTTCGTGGTCGATCCCATCGGCTCCGTGCCGCCCATCCTGGCCAACCGCCGTGCCGCCGTTGCCCTCATCGACAAGCTGGCCGACGCCGTGGGCAAAAACGTCCGCGAGAGCGGCGAACAGATGGACCCGGTCCTGCGCGACGGCATCACCATCGATCACCTGACCTACGGCTATCACGAGAGTGCGCCCGTCCTGAACGACGTTTCCGTCCGCTTTGAGGCCGGAAAAAGCTATGCCATCGTCGGCACATCCGGCAGCGGCAAGTCCACGCTCGTGAACCTGCTCATGGGCAGCAGCAACGACTATCAGGGCAGCATCCGCTTCGATCAGCGCGAGCTGCGCAGCATTGCAACGGAATCACTCTACGGCCTTGTTTCCGTCGTGCAGCAGAACGTGTTTATCTTCGACGATACCATCCGCAACAATATCACGATGTTCCGCCACTTTGACGAGATGCTTGTGCAGCAGGCCACGGAGAAGGCCGGTCTGACTCCCCTTTTGGCCGAGCGTGGCGAGGACTATATCTGCGGTGAGAACGGCTCCGGCCTCTCCGGCGGCGAGCGGCAGCGCATCTCTATCGCGCGCTGCCTGCTGCGGCAGACGCCCGTCCTGCTCATCGACGAGGCCACGGCAGCACTGGATGCCGCCACGGCCTATTCTGTCAGTGCCGCCATTCTGGCCATTGAGGGCCTGACGCGTATTGTTGTTACGCAGCGGCTCGAGGAGCCGCTGCTGCGGAAATATGATGAAATTCTCGTTCTGAAAAACGGCGAGATCTGCGAACGCGGCAGCTTTGACGCCCTGATGGCCCGCCGTGAGCAGTTCTATTCCCTGTTCAACGTGGCAAACGGCTGACCCTGACCGAAAACACGGAGCCCCCGCTCTGAAAGCGGAGGCTCCGATTTTTTGCGCCAATTTTGTTCAGAAGCCAAGCTCCTCGCCGACGAGGATGACATGGATGCGCCCGGCGGGGCGGCAATTTCGCGTGATGAGGATCTGATTGCAGATGCATTCCTCACCGTGGCAATCGGCGCAGCAGCCGGTCTGCGCGCACGGCGTTTTGCCGAGGAAGCGCTGCTCATTTTTCGGCGCGGCGATCGTTCGGGCACGGTGCACGGCCTCGTCGAGCGTATCGACGACCTTGTTCATCCCGGCGATCACGATGATCTCGCGCGGACCGAACACGATGGCAGCAACGCGGTTTCCCTTGCCGTCGATATTCACCAGTTCTCCCGTAAGGCTGACAGCATTCGCGCCCGTCAGGAAGAAATCGGCAGAGAGGCAGTCGTGGGCCGCCTGCTCCCGCTCGGCATCCGTCTGCATGCTCTCGCGGTCAATGACACGCCACGGGCCGTCCCGCAGGGCCTGCTGCAGGCCGATCTGGTCAGCAGAGCGCGCGCCGCCCCAGCCGACGAGGGCATCGTGCGGAATCATCCGCAGTGCAGCAGCCAGCGCAGAAGCCCGATCCGGGCAGTAGCATGCATCAAAATGCCGGGCGCGAAGATTCTTCAGCAGGAGCTGCGCGCGCTTTTCATAAAACAGCGAAACAGGTTCCATCGATTTAGCCTCCGTTTTTTCTTTCATTTTATCGCGCCGGAGGTGAAAATGCAAGGGAGCAAATTGGGACAACCGGGCAGCAGCATATCAAATAGCCTCGCAGAGTTCGCCGCCCGCAGGCGGCGAATAAAATGGGATCATTTTCTCCGGCGGCGTGTACGTCGGAGAAAATACAGCTCAGTCCGTAAGTGTGCGAATCGCCCGTCAAAGGCGGGCGATTCGTGCGCGCAATGGACTGCAATCTTTTATCAGAAAAGCCTTTCGGCTTTTCTGATAGTCTTGCCGCCCTGTCCCGGGGGACAGGGCGGCCGGTATTTGCTTATTTTCCAGCGGGGGCGATAGTCAGACCGTTGAGGTCCAGACCGCCGCCGACGGTGTCGATCAGCGTGATCGCGCCGGTCTCATCGAAGGAGTAGAGGCGATGCGCCGAGTCGGTCACATAGAACAGGCCGGTCGTCGGATCGTAGTCCATTTCGTTGAGGCGGTTTTCGACCATGAGGTCGACCTCTGCAAGCTTCGTGAATGTGGTGAGATCCACATCCGCGCGGATGAGCTCGGTATTGCCATAGCCTCTGGCGAGGACATAGACATTGCCGTCCTTGCAGGCAACGGTACGCGGAGACGGGATGTTCGTCATGCCAGACATATCGCGGTAGGCCGTCCAGTAGTTCAGCTGCGTGGGATCCATACGGGACGGATTGAACTGGAACAGGTAGAAGCCCGCGACAACATACAGCACCTTATTTACCGGGTCATACGCGAGATCGTTGGCATCGGTGAAGGTGTAGACCTGGCCCTTCAGCGTGGTCTGCTTCGACGTGAGGTCGTAGTAGTAGATGTAGGGCAGGCCGCCTTCGTTGACGACATAGTACAGGCCGCCTTCGTAGTCATAGGCAAGACCCGTGATGTTCGTGCCGCCGCTGAAGGTCGCGACCTCAGTCGCCGTGGAGTCCGGCAGCTCGGGGTTGAAGCTGTAGAGAGCATCGTGCTTGGCGGAGACCGTGTAAGCCGTGGAAACAGGCTTGCCGGTCATGTCGACCACAGTCAGCGTGCAGGTGGCAGTAACGCCGGTCTCAACGCTCGTGGCGGTGATGACGACGTTGCCTGCGGCAACGGACGTGACCAGACCGCTTGCATCGACCTTCGCAACGTTCTCATCGGAGGAGCTCCAGGTGATGGCCTGGTTCGCCGCGTTGGACGGGCGGACCTTGCCGGTAAGCTGGAAGGACTCGCCAAGGGCCAGACGGCCGACAGTCTTGTTCAGCAGGATGCCGTTGACCTTGCCGACAGGCGTCTGCTCCGCCGTGGGGATGGAGCACAGGAGGCCGAGATAGGCATCGCCCTGCTTCGTCGTACGGCCGGGAGCGGTCTGGACGGAGATCTTGCCGAGGTTCACGAGCTCAGGCGTGCCCTCGCCCAGCATGAACATGTACATGCCGCTGCTCATAGCCAGCTGCTTCGTGTGATACGTTGCATGCAGGTACAGACGATCCGTGCCAAAGTCATAGGTCATCTGTGCGTTGTAGGACATGCTGCCGTAGTAGGTGCTGCCGGTGCCAACCTGAGCGCCCGGGATATCCATGACGAAGGTGCAGGCAGCTGTCTTCGGATCGACGGTGTAGAGCTTCGCCTCCACGCCGATGGCAGTGCTTCCGGCTGCGTAGAGGACGCCTCTCTTGTCGATTGCAAGAGCCGTGACCTTCTCGGAGGTCGCCGCGATCTCGGTGACGGCGCCGTTATCAAGGTCGATCGTCACAAGCTTGCCGCTGAGCGTCAGGCCGTACATGGTGCCGGTCGTGTAGTCCATGGCCATGCCGGTGACCTGATCGGTCTCCACGTCGAGGTTGACGCTGCCAAGGTTCGTGTAGGACGAAACGTCCGAAGCATCGAAGCGGTAGAAGTCGCCCTTGGAGTTGTAGGCGTAGACACAGCCGTCGTAGTAAGCGCCGGTGCGCAGGGAGTAAGTACCGATGGCAGAGGTCGTCACCGGGCAGGTTCTCAGGTTGTTGTCCGGGACCTGCAGCCAGAAGTCATAGTAGCCGCTGCCGCCGTTCTGGTCGTCGTTCAGGAACGAGAGGAACGTGCCTGCGGAGGCGTAGACCGTGACGTCGATGCTGTCCGTGAACGGGCCGCCCTCGACCTCGGGATTCTTGTTCGTGATGGAGACCGTGACGGTCGCCGTGCCGACGCCGTGGAACGTGGCAACACCAAAGCGGTCAACGGTGACGACATCGGGGTTGCTGCTGGTCCAGGTGCGAGTACGGACAGTCGGGCGGACCGGGGTCGTGACGGTATCGAGCTGCAGCGTGCCGCCGACAAGGCCGGTGACACTGTCGCCGTTCGTAATCTCGATGCCCTCAACGGGGATGTGCTTCGTCTCCGGCTCATTCTCCGGAATGGTGAACATTGCGGTGGACTCAACGCCAGACTTCGTGGAGACGTTGCCGATCTTCACGATCGTCGCTTCGAGCTTGTCGGGATCCCATTCCTGCGGGTCGATGCGGACGAGGCACAGCGGAGAAGAACCGGCATTCATGCAGGGGTTCCAGTAGATGTTTCCAGTGTTGTAGTCATACATCATAGAAGCATAGTACCAGGTATCCTGACCGAGGGAGCCGAGCTTCGTCGTGCTCAGGGTGTCGGCATCGACCATGTAGAGGTTGCCGGACATATCCGAGACGATGATGTAGCCTTCTGCAGTGACGGTCATGGCGGGGGTGATCGCCGGGCCGCCGATCTCGCCGGAGTAGGTGCCGAGCAGGTCGATCGCGCCGGTGTCGAGGTCGACAATGGCGAGGCCGCCGTTCGTAAGATCGACCGCATACATACGACCGGTGTTGTAATCGAAGCCCATGTTGCCGAGCTCGACGCCTGCGGTGAAGCCGATGAACTCGATATCGCCGAACGTGGTCTTATCCGGGGTCTCTCCCTTGTTGACCTTGAAGCGGTAGAGGGACGTGCCGACGCCGAACGTGCTGTCATCCATAGCGCGGGCTTCCTTCACGACAGCGTAGACATAGCCGTTGTAGTAGGCAGCACCCTGCCACATGGCATCGGTCGTGCTCTCCTCGCCGTCGATGCCGACGACCGTAAGCTTCTGCTTTGCGATCTGCGTGAGCTGCGTGGGCGTTTTGTCGGAGAACGTAACCCAGGTAAAGCCATTGGCGGCGTTCTTGTAGTCCGCCACAATATAGGTGTAGATGGCCTCTGCGGAGCCAACGACGCGGACCGTAGCGGTCGCGGTGTAATCGACCCACTGCGGGACGGTGGAGCTGGTTTCTTCATCCCAGTGCCAAGGATCCCAGACCTTGCCAGTCGCGGTGATCTCGGTCTCGCCCTCGCCTACGGCGGTGACGAAGCCCTGCTGTGTGACGGTGGCGATGGTCTCGTCCGCGGAGGCCCAGGTCAGTTCGCTTGCCTTAGCGTTCCACGGATTCCACTCGACCTCAAAGCGCTTGCGCTGGCCCTGCGTCATGGTAAGCTGATACGGGGAAAGCTGGAAGCGCTCTTGCGGATCCACGCCGATGGTGAACAGATCGGACGTCTTGTCGGTCGGAACGAACAGGGACGTCTGGCCGCCGGGGCCGTAGGTGCCGACCTCTGTGCACTTGCCGGTGGCAAGGTCGACCTTGTAGGTCATGCAGACATTGATGTAGGTGTTGCCTGCAGCCGTCTGGCTGTGTGCATACCAGTACATCGTGTCGGTGTTGTGATCATAGCCCATGGACTGGATGACATTGCAGCCGGAGTAGTTGGCGTAGTTTACGAAATCGGTCGTGCCGATGTAGGTGCACACGCCGTCGCGCTCGAGGCTGTAGAGCTTACCGGCGGTAGAAATGCCGTAAAGCTGGCCTTCCGTCGTGCAGCCGAGGGTCAGGATCTCACCGTCGGAGCCGGTGATGTCGGCGATCTTCTCAAGGGAGATGGAGCCGTTGGAGTAGAAGCTGATCTGGAAGAGAGCGTTGCTTCCGTCATCCTTGCCGTCGCCGTCGCGGTCGCCTTCATAGTTCCAGCCGACAGCGTAGAGGTGGTTGCTGACCGTATCCGAATCGCTCTTGCCCTTGTCAGAATAGTCGAGTGCCATGTCGTACAGGACCTTGAAGCCGCTGTCGCCGACCTTGCCGGACTGAGTGACGAGGGTCTGAGAACCCCAGTAGGTGTTGTACGGGGTAACAAGCACGACCGCGCCGTCCGTTGCGCGCTGGGCCACGAGGTAGCCGTTGACGTACTCTGCAGAATAATAGCGGTTCGAGCTGTCGAACGTCTCGTTGCGGTAGTCGCTCATGTCTGCCTTGTTGGCGCTGAACCAGCCGCCTTCAACGGCAGCGCGGTCAAACGTCTCGCAGCCATACAGGCGGTCGGAGCTCAGCTTCTGCATGGCAGGCTTCTGATCGGCCATTGCGCCGAGGTCGAGGGAGACATCGATTTCCGTCTCATTGCAGGCGTAGTCCGCCACAACGATGGTGAAGTCGGGGCCGAAGCCGGTGATGTCGTAGTCCTGGGTAAAGGTCTTGCCCGGCTCATTCTTGACTTCGTACTTGCCCATAATGATGCCGTCGTTGTTGACGAAGATCAGGGCCGCGATGTGCTGGTTGTCGTTGAGCTTCAGCGGAAGAAGGACCTTGCCGTTCTCGATCTTGAGATCCTGCTGGAGGGTCGCCTCATTCTCCACAACGGGAGCCTTGTCGTCCAGCGTGACATCAAAGGAGAAGGAATCGTCCATCACGTCGTCGCCGTCATCAAGCCATGCACTGGCAGTGTAGGTGACGGTCGTGCCGTCGGGCAGCTTGTTGTCGTTCTTGTCAAGGCCGTTCCAGACCTCGCCTTCCTCTGCCAGAACATACAGCGGGATGATCTGGCCGTAGCCGGAGTTATAGTAGGACTTTGCCATATACTCGCCGGTCAGGTCGAAGTAGACCTCGTTCGTGACCTTATCCTTAACCTGGAAGTTGATCTTCTTCAGGTTGCGGAGCAGGCCGACGTCGATCTCGGCAAGCGGGTTGGCATAGGAGAAGGCATTGTACTCGTCGCCGGAAGCGCCGGTACGGATGTACGGGTTCGTGCCGATGGCGGCATTGTTCGTGAAAATGCTGAGCGGATACAGGCTGGCTTCGTCTTCGTCAGCAGAGTCGAACGCAGGAGCCTGAGACCAATCGCCGTAGAAGCCGAGGAACGGCATCTCGAGGTCGGTCGTGTCATCCGTGGCGGACTTCACATAGAGGAAGCCTTCGACATACATGCCGTTCTCGAAGGATGCGTCGAGATAGGCCTTGTCTTCCGCGGTCAGCGTGATGGTGGCAGTCAGGGTGACGGACTCGCCAGCCGGAACGGTGACGCTCTCGAGCGCTTCCGTGCCGGAAATGACGGCATTCTCCGTCAGATCGGTGCTGACCTCAAGCTCTGCGCAGTAGGCCGTGATGACATCGACATCATCCTTGTTGACGGTGCCGTCGCCATTGACGTCCAGATAGGCATAATGCACATTGTCCTCAGCGATGGGAGCATCGTCGGTGACGTGCAGCAGCAGGACGCGGGCGTCGGCCGTCGTGATCTCGCCGTCGTCATTGAAGTCATACTTCATGATGTTCGACTCGGTCGCACCGGCCACGGTCAGGGAAGCGCCCAGCGCATAGGGAGCGTGGCCGATGAACGTGCCGTTGGTGTAGGTCACGACAGTTTCGGTGAGAATGGAGGCATTGAACGTATAGGTCAGATCCTTCTCACCGGACATGTTGTTGATAGTGAACGGGAACGTGTAGACACCGTTTTTGGTGTCGTCGTCGCCCAGCTCCGCCTTGGCGCGGTTCTCATAAGCCTGCGCGTTGGACAGATAGGCAAGGGAGCTTGTTGCCTTGACAAGGTTGGCAAGACCGGCGCCCTGGCCTCTCGGGGAGACCTCGAGGCCGTTGGAATCGAGGATGGGATCCGCCGTGCTCATCATGAGGTTCGCAGCAACCTGACGGAGCTCTGCTTCCTGATACTGCGGATAGTTCTGGCGCAGATACTGCATGAGAACAGCCATCGCACCGGCGATCTGCGGGGTCGCCATGGACGTACCGCTCATAAGGCCGTAGTTGGAGCCTGCGATGCTCGGATCACGGGTGGAATAGATGTTGCCGCCGACACCGGCGATCTCCGGCTTCAGCTTCAGGTCCGGGGTGACGCCCCAGGAGGAGAAGTCGCTGAGGGTGCGGTCGCGCTTGACCTGCACGAGGTCGCCGTTGCAGCATGTCAGGGTCTTGACGCCCTCGGCGAACTGCGCCTTCATGTACTCGCCGTCTGCCTTGGAGACAAAGACTGCGGGGATGTTATCGCCGCCGTCATTGATCTGCATGTTGAGCATGCCGGAGGCATTGTTGTAGACCACGATGCCGATCGCACCTGCAGCCTGTGCAGCGGCCTGCTTGTCGGGGAAGGAGCTGGAGCCGCGGGAAACCAGGGCAATCTTACCGCTGACATCCACATTCTCATAGTCGCTCGCCTCGCCGTAGCCGCCGATCGGAACGAATTTCACAGACTGGCCCTTGAAGTTGCTCAGGAACTTCGTGGCGTTCGTCGTTGCGGTGTCGTTGTAGCCGATGGTGTGGCCGTTCACGGTGAAGTACAGGGATTCTGCGCCGTCGTTGTCGATGGAGGCAACGGACAGAGCGGCAGAAAGCGTACTCGGGGTACCGACGACGCCGTCATCGGGGTTGCCGGAACGGGAGAGATTCCATCCGGTGCGGTTCTGATATGCAGCGTTCGTTTCGTTGCCCGCAGCGATCAGGACCTCGATATCGGTGCTCTCGAACAGCTCAAGCGTTTTGCTCATGTCGCCGGTCGTAAAGCCGCCGGCCGCGCCGAGGGAGAGGTTGCAGGCATCGACATCCAGACGGACGCAATCTTCAAGGCCGGCCATGATGGTGTCCCAGCCGGCGCCGCCGCCCGCGGCGAAGACCTGCATGACGATGATCTGGGCATCCGGCGCAACACCGATGACACTGCTGCCTTCGATCTTATTAGCAGCCGTGATACCGGCGACATGCGTGCCGTGGTCATGCTGTGCCGTTGCGTGCGATACATCGAAATCATGCGTGTAGTAGTTGAAGATGAACGGAAGCTTGCTATTATAATAGGAGCGATTGCGCAGGCTCGTCATCTGGCCCGCATTCAGCGTGTTCCAGATGGCATCGACGCCTTCCTTCGTCAGGGAGCTCTCGGTGAGCTTATCCTCGGACAGAGCGCCGAAGTTCGGATGATCGACCACGATGCCGGTGTCCAGAATGGCGACCTTCATGCCCTTGCCGGTGAAGCCCGTTGCATTGAGCTGATCGGCGCCGATCATGGTGGTGGCATTGCTGGTCATGGGCTGCAGCTCACCGTCAGACGTCAGGGCGGACTCCTCCTCGGGAAGCGAGAACGTCGGGGCGACGTAGACATGATCCACACCGGGAAGCGCCTCGAGGGCTTCCTTATTGCCGTACTCCGTCTTTACGGCCACGCCGGTCGTAGCGATGGTGTAGGTGTAACCCAGCTCGAACTGTGCGTCATTGCGGAACTTCTGCGTGAGGTTTGCCTTGAGCGCATTGAGCTCGAGACGGAGCGCGGCCTCATAGGCAACAGCCTTCGGCGCGCGGGTGGCGATGTCGTCCTTCGTGAAGCCTGCCACGAGCAGCGGGCTCTTCTGCATGACGACGATGAACGTGACAACCTCGTCCGCCTTGGGCTCGCTCTCGGCAAGCTGTGCGGAGAAGCGGTCTTCGCCGTTCTGCACGAGCTTCGGCTCACCAGCCTCAACGGGCTGCTGCGCGTCGGTCTCGACAGTCGGGTCTTCAGCGATATTGCTGCTCGGGAGCTGCACCGGGCCGTCCGTGGAGATCTCCGGGACGTTGCCGTCTGCAAAGCCGCTCTCCGTGGCAAAGGCCATGGGAACGCCCGTCAGAACAAGTGCCAGCGCAAGGAGCAGAGACAGGATCCTTTTCTTCATTGCGGCTCCTCCCTTTCTCAGTGCTGCACCAGCGTGGCATACCGCACGATGACGGTGGCCACCTGACCGCGGGTGGAATTACCGGTGGGATCGAGCTTATTCTCGCCCACGCCCTTGATGAGGCCGGCCTCAACGGCCCACGTCATCGCGGGAACGGCATAGGCGCTGACGCTGGAGGCATCTGCAAAGGCCTTCAGATCGCCCTTTGCCGTGGTGTCGACACCGGCAAGCTTGGCATAGCGCGCAAAGAACGCGACCATCTGCTCACGGGTGACATTTTCCTCCGGAGCAAACTCCGTTGCACTCACGCCGTTGGTGACGTTGTTCTGATAAGCCCAGATGACAGCGTTCGTGTACCAGCTGTTCTTCTCGACATCGCGGAACGGTGCAGTGCCCTTGACGGAGGGCTCCCCTGCGATGCGGTACAGCACGGTGACGAGCATGGCGCGGCTCATCTCGGTATCGGGCTGGAACTTCGCGCCGCCCATGCCGATCATGTAACCGCGGCTGACGACGAAGTCGATGCCCTCGTGATAATACTCGTTCCGATCGACGTCCGTGAAGCGGGAAGCCGGGCACTCGACGAGCAGCGTAGCGGTGGACTGCAGCTTTGCATCCTTCGCGCCGCTGATGTAGCCGCCCTGCAGGACGACCTGCGTTCTGCATTCCTGCAGAGCCTCAAACTTGAGGGTCAGGACGGTGCCGGCCTTGGCAGCCTTCGCACCGGCAAATGCCGCAACGACGGCGTCCTTCTTGCCGGAGTTGACCTTCAGGCTGAGCTCCGTGCCTGCGGGCCAGGCCTCTCCTGCCTCTGCGCCGACGAACTTCAGGCTCTTGCTGTCGTAGGCAAAGGTCAGCTTTCCGTCTGCCACGACGCCCTCTGCCTCCGTGTTCACGGCGACGCAGACCTCATCGCCGCGGATCACATGCTGGGATGTGACCTGAAGCGTGAGGAGAGAGCTCTCGATCGCAGCGACGCTGGTCAGACCCAGGCCGAGCACCAGGGCGACTGCCAGCAGCAGCGAAAAGAGCCGGCGAACGTTACTTCTCATAATCTCTGTTCCTCCTTCTTTTTGATGCACCCGAGACGGGTATGCGGGCCCGCCGTTCCTGCCGAGTCGGCAGTATTGCAGCGGCAAGCTGCAATTTTTGCAGCTCTTACCCAATGTTACCATAAACACAGGAAAATCGCAAGCATTTATTTTTAATATTTGTCTCATAAATAGTCGTATAGTCCTGACGGCGTAAAAATTTGGTAAAAAATATCCGTCCGGCACCGGTCAGGTACCGAACGGGCCATATCTTACTTCTGTTCGCTGACGTATTCCAGTACCCAGCGGAACAGGCGTTCGAGCGCATCGGGCCGCGTGATGTAATTCACGCGCTCACCGTCGCCGCGCGTCTCCAGATAGCCGAGCTTGTAAAGCCCGTAGACGTTCCGGGAGACGGTGCCGGAGTTCAGGTTCATCGAGGCCGCAAGCTGTGCCGCCGAAAACGGCTCTGCGGCACAGCGCCGCAGGATCTCCAGCTTGTCCTTGCCGGTCAAGGCGCGCATCATGGCGCACAGTGTCTCGGCATCCGGCCGGACCTGATGTGCCGCCGCAAATTCAAAGCTGAGGTTCGCGCCGAGATAGGCAATACGCACGGTCTTGCCGCCGCTCTCGAACCACTCCGTCCAGAAGCCGACCATGTTGAAGTTCCACAGCGCGATCCAGACCTCATCCGGCTGCATCTCCTGCGTGAAGAGATACGACGCGCGGAACATCTCCTGCTGGAACGTGTCGACGGAGTGCGTCTGAAAGTACTTTTCCCAGATGGCCAGCTGCGCGCGATTCCGCTCGGTCAATGCCTGCATTTCGGCCGCCAGCTGCTCGGCGACCGGGCGGAGCAGCTCCGTCAGCTCGCGCAGATAGGTCTCGAACTCCGTCAGCACGCGCAGGATCTCCCATCGTGCCTCCATGGAGCATGGCAGCCGTTCCAGCTGCACCTGCAGCGGCTCCGGCTCCTCCTGCGGATCAAGCGGCTCCAGAACGAGGCCCATGGTGTTCATGTCGTTGATCTTGAAGCCAATGCCCGACATATACCGGAACATGCGCAGCAGCTCAGCGGCAAACGAGTCAATATCGGTGCAGTTGAGCGGCGTGGCCACGAGCATGGTGTGCGCAAGACAGCAGCAGGTCTTCTCATCCGTTCCCGGCAGCATTTCAAAAAAATAGCGCAGCCGCGCCTGATGCGGGTCGAGCGTCTGCGTGACGGCTGCGGAGATACGATCCAGCTCCTGCGCCAGCTGCAGGCCCTGATCCTCCTTCTCGAGCAAGTAGCGGCCGAACTTTCGGTTTACACGCTCATAGTCTCTTGTATATGCTATTTCATTTATATAATAGTATAAAAGATAGACGGTTTCCGCAAAAAGGCAGGGTTTATCGATCACACGAACCTTCACAAGATCACTCCTTTGCGGCTATTGTAGTATACGCCCGCGCAATTTGTCAACACCCGTTTCGGAAAAAGCTTGTATATTTTTCTGGAATCTGCCGCATAAAAATCGGTCGTTCCTGTCATTGTCACAAAGCGCTCCCCTGCCGGAGTTGACAAATTTCTGCCTTTCCGGTATGATAAACCAAACGGCATATCCGAAAAACGGAGCTGCCGCAGGAGGTACTATGAAATATGATTTTATCACGGTGCTCGACCGCACCGGCGCGGATTCCATTGCCGCAAACATCGATCCCTGGGGCGTGAGCCCTGCTCCGGCGCAGCGCATCCCCATGTGGGTCGCGGACATGAGCTTCCCGACCGCGCCGCCGATCCTCGAGGCGATGCATAAGCGTCTCGCTTTTCCGAACTTCGGTTATTTTTCCATGCCGGATGAATATTTTGACTGCATTCTCCGCTGGCAGGAGACGCGCAACGGCCTGACCGGCCTGAAGCGCGCGGACATCGGCTATGAAAACGGCGTGCTTGGCGGCGTCAGCTCGGCCGTGCAGGCCCTGACCGTCCCCGGAGAGGCCGTGCTGCTGCACGCCCCGGCCTACATCGGCTTTACCCATGTTCTGGAAGATCTCGGCCGCAAAGCGGAGCTTTCTCCCCTGCGCCGCGATGAAAACGGAGTCTGGCGCATGGATTACGAGGACATGGACCGCCGCCTGAAGGAGCATTCCATCCGCCTAGCCATCCTCTGCTCGCCGCATAACCCGACGGGCCGCGTCTGGGAGCGCTGGGAGCTGGAAAAGGCCATGGAGGTCTATGCCGCAAACGACTGCTTTGTCCTCTCAGACGAGATCTGGTCCGATCTCATCCTGCCGGGCTATCGGCACATTCCCACGCTTTCCGTCTCGGACGATGCACGCCGCCGCACGGCCGCATTTTATGCCCCGAGCAAGACGTTCTCGCTGGCGGGTCTCATCGGCTCGTATCACATCATCCCCGACCCATGGCTGCGCGACCGCGTGACGCGGCAGGGCGACCTCAGCCATTACAATTCCTGCAATGTGCTCTCGCTGCACGCCCTGCTCGGAGCCTATTCGGACGAGGGCGCGCAATGGCTCGACGAGCTGCGCCCCGTGCTGGCGGACAACATCCGCTATGCCTGCGATTTCATCGCCGCTCACTTCCCCGGCGTGCAGGTCATGCAGCCGCAGGGGACCTATATGCTGTTTCTGGACTGCGCCGCATGGCTGCAGGAGCACCATATGACGCTGCGGGAGCTGGAGGAGCGCGGAGCGCGTGCCGGTGTCATCTGGCAGGACGGCGCGGCGTTTGCGTGGCCGGACTCCATCCGGATGAATCTGGCCCTGCCGCACAGCAGGCTCGTTGAAGCCATGGAGCGCCTTCGTGTCCATGCCTTCTGCTGAAGTGCTGGCGGGCTTCCTCCGCGCGCATGGTCTGCAGCTTAATGCGCAGCAGCAGGCAGCCGTCGGAGCGGTCGAGGGGGCCGTCCTGCTGCTGGCCGTCCCCGGCAGCGGCAAGACGACCGTACTCGTGACGCGGCTGGGCTATCTCGTGCAGTGCTGCAACGTCCGCCCGGAGGAGATCCTCACCATGACCTATACCGTCGCTGCCACCCGCGACATGCGAAGCCGCTTCTCTTCCCTGTTCGGTGAGGGGCTTGGCAGCCGGATGGAGTTTCGCACCATCAACGGCGTCTCCGCGCGCATCATCCGCGCCTATGAGCAGCGGATGGGACGGGCCGCCTTTTCCCTGCTCTCGAGCGAGGCAGAGCAGACCGCCCTGCTGCGCGTGCTGTATTTCCGGTGCAAGGGCGAATACCCGACGGACGCCGAGCTCAAGCAGGCCCGCACGCTCATCGCCTATGCAAAAAATCAGATGCTGGGCAAGGAGGAGCTGGACCTGCTGTGGAAGGAGCTGGACTGCTTCCCTGCGCTTTACCGCGCCTATCAGCAGGCGCTGCGCAATGCCAGGCAGATGGACTATGACGACCAGATGGTCTATGCCCTGCGCATCCTGCGGCAGGTCCCGGAGATCCTGCACGAATTTCAGGCGCGCTATCGCTACTTCTGCGTGGACGAGGCACAGGATACCTCGCGCATCCAGCATGCAATCGTCTCGCTGCTGGCCGGTGCAGGCGGGAACCTGTTTCTCGTCGGTGACGAGGACCAGAGCATCTATGGCTTCCGAGCCGCATGCCCGGATATGCTGCTGCACTTTGAGGCGGACCACCCCGGCGCAAAGGTCCTGTTCCTCGAACAGAACTACCGCTCCACGCCGCAGATCGTCGAGGCGGCCGACCGCTTCATCCGCCAGAACGTCTCCCGCCGGGACAAGCACATGCACCCCGTCCGCTCCGGCGGCGCGGCCATCCGCCAGATCCCGCTGAACCGCCGCGAGCGGCAGTACACCTACCTGCTTGAGGTCGCGCGCGATTTGCCGGAAAACACGGCTGTGCTTTATCGTGACCATGATTCCGCCCTGCCGCTCATCGATCTGCTGGAGCGAAACGGCGTTCCCTACCGGGCGAAGCAGACGGACGGCACGTTTTTCTCCAGCCGGATCGTGCGGGACATCACGGATATCATCCGCTTTGCGCAGTCCCCGTGGGACGGCGCGCTGTTCCGCCGCATTTATTACAAATTCTGTGCCGGGATCCCGAAGGCCGTGGCCGAGCGGGCTGCGGCCCACAATCCCACGGCCGAGCCGCTTCTGCTGGCCGTGGCGGACGACGACGTCTCCCCGTATACGCGGCGGCAGTGCCGCGTGCTGCAGACGCATCTGCAGAACCTGCTGCAGGAAAAGGCCAGCCGCGCCGTCTATCGCATCGTCGCCTTCATGGGCTACGGCGACTATCTGGATCAATGCGGGGCCGACAAGAGCCGCGCAGAAATTCTGGAGGCGCTCGGCGCGCAGGAGCCGGATCCTCTGCGCCTGCTGGAGCGTCTGGACGAGCTGCAGGCCCTGCTGCGGCAGCCGAAGTCCGAGGCGCGCGGCCTGATCCTCTCCACAGTGCACTCGAGCAAAGGCCTGGAGTATGACCGGGTCTTTCTGCTCGACGTCATCGACGGCGTGTTTCCAAAGGAGGGCGAGGACGTCGACCGTGACGAAGAGCGGCGGCTGTTCTATGTCGCCATGACCCGCGCCCGCAACGAGCTTGCCGTCTTCACCTTCCCGCCGGAGAAAACGTCCTCGGCCTTTTCGCAGTTCCTGTTCCGACCGAAGCGCCGCATCCCGCGCAAGTCAAAGAAAAAGACTGCGGCAGACAGCTTTCTCCCCGGCACGCCGGTGCAGCACAGCGCCTATGGCGCGGGGCGCATTCTGGCGCGGGAGGGCGACCGTGTCCGCATCCGCTTTTCCAGCGGCAGCGAGCGGGTGTTTTCGCTGGCCGCCGCCGTTCCGAACGGGCTTCTCAGCCTGCGGCAGGAATCCGGTGGAAATACCGCAAAAGCCGATTGACACGGTAGGCAATTCGTTGTATCATAATTTGAACGGCCCTGCGCCGTGAATCCACAGTGCGGAGGACATCTCACCATGCTCAATTCTTTCTCCCGAACCGAACTGCTGCTTGGCCACCCGGCCATGGAGGCCCTGAAGCACGCACGCGTGGCGGTCTTCGGCATCGGCGGCGTCGGCGGCTATGCCTGCGAGGCCCTTGTCCGCAGCGGCGTCGGCGCCTTTGACCTCATTGACGACGACAAGGTCTGCCTGACGAACATCAACCGCCAGATCATCGCCACGCGGAGGACCGTCGGCCAGTATAAGGCCGACGTCATGCGCGACCGTATGCTCGACATCAATCCGCAGGCCGATATCCGCGTACACCGCTGCTTCTTCCTGCCGGAAAACGCCGCAGAGTTCCCGTTTTCGGAATATGATTATATTCTCGACGCCGTCGACACCGTCAGCGCCAAGCTCTCGCTTGCCGTGCAGGCGCAGGCAGCCGGTGTACCGATCATCAGCGCCATGGGGGCGGGCAACAAGCTCGACGGCAGCCGCTTCCGCATCTCCGATATCTCCGAGACGCGTGTATGCCCGCTGGCACGTGTGATGCGCCGCGAGCTCAAAAAGCGCGGCGTGCGCCGCCTGAAGGTCGTCTGGTCTGACGAGCAGCCGACCCGGCCGCTCGAGGACATGGCCAACAGCTGCCGGTATCACTGCATCTGCCCGCCGGGCTCCGCACATAAGTGCACGGATCGCCGCGATATCCCCGGCAGCACGGCCTTTGTGCCGCCAATCGTCGGCCTTCTGATGGCTGGCGAGGTCATCAAGGACCTGACGGCTTCTGTCAGACAGGAGGGCACATGGAACTGACGCCCGAAGAATTGGAGGCGCTGGAGCCTGACAGCTATACCCTGCTCGACCTCCGCTCGGAGCAGGAGACCGCCTACGGCACCATTCCCGGCTCCGTTCCGGCCAACGCCGCCGCCCTGCCGGAGGGGCTTCCGGCAGAGCCCGGCCGCATCGTGCTGTTCTGCACACGCGGCAAGCTCAGCCTTGAAACGGCTGAACGCCTGCGCGACGAAGGCTTCGATGCCTGCAGCCTCAAGGGCGGCTATCTTGCCTGGCTCATGCGGCAGATGCAGCGGCAGGAGGCAGAGGAGCTGTGCAGCCGCGTGGAAAACAGTCTGCGCAAGCGCTTCCGCCTGAAGCTGTGGTGCAACTTTACCAAGGCCATCCGGCAGTATGAGCTTGTCAAGCCGAACGACCGTATCGCCGTGTGCATGTCCGGCGGAAAGGACTCCATGCTCATGGCAAAGCTTTTTCAGGAGCTGCAGCGTTATACGAAGTTTCCCTTCTCGGTGGAATACCTCGTTATGGACCCAGGCTACAGCCCGGAGAACCGCCGCGTCATCGAAGAAAATGCACGAAAGCTGAATATTCCCATCCATATTTTCGAGTCGAACATTTTTGACTATGTCTATAACGTGGACAAGTCCCCCTGCTATCTCTGCGCGCGCATGCGCCGCGGGCACCTGTATGACTACGCCCGCCAGCTCGGCTGCAACAAAATTGCACTGGGGCATCACTATGACGACGTCATTGAAACCATTCTTATGGGCATGCTCTACGGCGCGCAGGTACAGACCATGATGCCGAAGCTCCACAGCACGAATTTCCCCGGCATGGAGCTGATCAGGCCGCTGTATCTGATCCGCGAGGACGATATCAAGGCCTGGCGGGACGCAAACGAGCTGCACTTCATCCAGTGCGCCTGCCACTTTACCGACACCTGCACGACCTGCTCCAATCAGGAGACGCGCTCGAAGCGGCAGGAGATCAAGGATCTGATCCGCACGCTGAAGCAGCGCAATCCGGATGTGGAGGCGCATATTTTCCGCTCCGTGGAGAATGTGAACCTCGACACCGTCATTGGCTGGAAGGCCAGCGGAAAAAAATACAGCTTCCTCGACCGCTATGATGAAGAAGCCTAGAATAAATCCCTCTGCTAGACGTGCAGAGGGATTCATTCTATGTTACATTGGGATCAGCAGCAGCGTTCCGGCCGGGACCTCGTCTGCCTGCAGGTCATTTGCCGCCGTGACCGTCTCCGGCGCAGTGCGGCAGGCCTTTGCGATATCCCAGACCTGCTCCGGCTGCTCCGTGCGCCGCAGGATGACGCCCGGACGCCGCGCATCTTCCGGCTCCGGCTCCGTCGTGCCGCCGCACACGGCCTTGAGCGCATGCCGCGCCGTGCTGGCAAGCGTCACCTGCAGCGGGCAGCGCAGCGTCACGCCGTCCGCCCCTGCCGCACAGAACAGCTCGCCCGGCGTGATCTCCGTGACGCGGCAATCCGCCTGCGGCGCAAGCGCCGTTTCCAGCAGCACGTTCGTCCGCAGCGTCTGGCCCTGCAGTTTCCCTGCCGGGTCGGTGAAAAGGACGTTCGCAGCAAGCGGCAGTTCGATTTTTGCCATGCCGTTCTCCTGCCGCCGCACTGGCTCCCCTGCCAGTACCCAGCCGTCCGCTATGGCGGAGGCGGGTTCCCGCCCGGCCGCCTGCGCCGTCTCGCGGAACGTCTGGACATCGAGGATGCCCTCCATTTCCCACGTCTCCCACTCCGGCTTCAGCTCGGCATCGAGGCAGTAGGCATCCTCGATCAGCTCCACCGGCTGCTCGCCGCAGACCGTGCACTGCGCCAGAATGCCCGCGCTCAGCAGCAGGCGGCGGCAGTCGAGCTGGCCGTCCGGCTCCGTCTCGGCCGAGGTCAGGGCGAGGAATACCGTCAGGTCTCCCTCATCCAGGTCCTGCTCCAGCTCCGCAAACTGCGAGAACGGAAGCTCCGTCTCCTGCCGCTGCAGGCTGCCGTCCGGGGACTCATAGAGGATATGGACCGTCAGCCGCCCCTTGAACACCGCCTTGTTCCCGATCGTCTTCCGCTCAGCCGTATCCAGCGCATAGACGCATTTGAGCAGCCGCTCGACCGGCGGCTTCGACGCCGGGATCTCGATCTCCTCATTGAGCGAAAAGCTCTTTTCGCCGAGGCCGCGCGGCAGACGAAGCGGCAGGCGCTTGCGCCGGAGCTGCAGCGTCGGTGCCGGCTCCGGAAAGTCGTGCAGCGTCCGCGTGAACGCGGCATAGACCGTCAGCGTGCAGGAGACGCCGACGCGCACAAGCAGCTTGCGCGAGTGCACGAGCCGTGCATCCACGCTGCACAGGCGGCAGACACATTGCAGGCGGCAGTCGCTCTGCTCCCCCTCCCAGCCGCGCCGGGCGCTGAACGGGATCACGGTCTCCAGCCGCTCGAGCCGTCCGTCCTCCGTGACGAACAAAATACCCGCCTGCACCTCCCCGCTGACCGACGCGCTTCCCGCGGTACACTCCTCCGCGCGGACGAGCAGCGTGCCGAACGCATCGACAACGCGGTCCGCATCCGCGCAGCTGTCCGGTACGATGACCTCGGCTGTCAGCTCCTGCGTGACCGTCTGATCGAGCACGCGGCCGAGATAGTCCAGCTGCTTTTCCTGAAAGACAAGCTCCATCGTCTTCCCTCCTTCTTGTTCTGGGAAAATCATATGCGGGCCGCGCGCGCAATATTTGCCGATTATCGCCGCCGCGCAAGGCAAAGCCCTGCGACCAGAAGTGCGATGCCGAGCACGACCAGCACAAATTCCGAGCTGAACAGCAGCGAGAGCAGCAGCCCCGCGCCGAGCGCCATCATCACCGAGCCCAGAAGCTCCATTTTTCTGCACATAAAAAACCGCCCCCTGCCAGCCTATGTGCAGAGGGCGGTTTTATGCAGGAAGATCGGGCAGCAGCGTGTTCCGCACCGCAAGAAATCGATCTATCCCTCCTGTTTACTTGATTGGCATGTCAACGCTTCGGAGCAGAAAAGGAAACATGCAGATGCTCCTCCGGGCCAAAGCGATCCCATAGGGAGTGCAGCAGCGTCAATTTTCCAAGAGGCCACTGCTCCCACCGGCAGTCCTCTCGCTCTTCTGCTTCAGCAGGCGATCCGTACGCCCTTCTCAAAGCAGCTGACAGCTCCGCATAAGAAACGGCAGCGTCATAGCCCTTCCGCTGCTCCGGCGGAATGACCCGAAACAGCTCCAGAAATTGGATGCGGCCAGCCTTAAAATGGACACCGATATTCAGCAGAATATCACAATGAAACGCTTTTCCCGGAAACACAAGATATCCGGGTGCTGCCATATGATAATGCACTTCCGAAGCACGCAGCTGCCGCAGAAGAGGCTTCATACGGGAAGAAATACACAGCTTCGGTTCGTCCAGCATCAATACATTGCTCTGACAGCGAAACAAGCGTTTCATATAGCAGCCTCTCTTTCCGCGCAGCAAGCCCAACCGGATGCACGAAGCAGCCATTGTTACCGTGCAGCTGCTCCGGAACAGATCAGCCAGCACAGGCCCTCGCGGATGCGCAGCCTGACCGTCGGTTCGATCCACTCATTGCTGATGGTCAGCGAGTCGCCCCGGCGCGCTTCAGCGTCGCGGAGCGGATATTTCGCGCCCTCGATCGTCACGCCGCGCAGAACGGCGTCGATGGGAAGCAGGGAAAAATAGAAATAATCCGTGCGCGGAAGCGTGTACTCCCCCGGCCCGATGCACGTCACGCGATTATCGGGATCGAGCAGGATGGCCTCGACGCCATCAGCGCGAGCCGTTTCCAGCAGCTGCAGATTGGCAAGGGCATGATCCAGCCGCCCGCCGGTGCAGGCCGTGAGGTACAGGCGCGTACAGCCATGCGCCCGCGCCATCGTATAGGCCGCCTGCAGGTCGGACTCGTCCTTCTCCGGGCGAAGCAGGATATTTTCCGCTCCGGCCACAGCCGTGCCGCCGGAATCTCCGTCCCCGACATAGCAGTCCGGGGCAAAACCGGCCGCCGCGGCGCAGTGCACGCCGCCGTCCGCGCAGATCACAAGCGGTTTCTCCGCGCGCAGCGCATCGAGATGCCCCCAGCTGCGGCAGGGCATCGCGCCAAAAATCAGGGCTGTTTGTGTTCCCAAAGCCGGATCTCCTTTGCTGCTTCATAGAGCCTTGTATAACTGGTATGACGGGTCGGCTCCAGCTCGCCTGCCGCAAGCGCCTCGAGCACGGCACAGCCCGGCTCGGACAGATGCGCGCAGTCGTGATAGCGGCAGCGGCCGAGATACGGGGCAAAGTCCGGAAAGGCATACTGGAGGTTTTCCTTCAGGATCAGCTCCATCTGCTCCGTGTCAAATGAGGAGAAGCCCGGCGTGTCGATGACGCAGGTGCCGTCCGCCAGTGGGAACAGCTCCACATGACGTGTCGTATGGCGGCCGCGGCCGAGCTTTTCCGAGACCTCGCCCGTCTCCACGGAGAAGCCGAGGCAGTTCAGGATGCTGCTCTTGCCGACGCCGGAATTGCCCGTGAAGGCGACGGTCTTGCCGCGCACGGCCTCGTGCAGGGCGGCAACGCCCTCGCCGCTGGCCGCGCTCGTCGGAAAGACCGGGAACCCGGCATGGCGGTAGATGTGCGTGAGCGACTCCCCGCTCTCGAGGTCCGTCTTGTTGACACACAGCACGACCGGCACATTCTGGTTTCCCGCAATGGCCGCGACGCGGTCGATGAGGAACGGGTCCGTCACGGGATTCGCGCCGGACGCCAGCACGACGAGGGCGTCGAGGTTGCTGACGGCCGGGCGGATGAAGCTGTTGCGGCGCGGCTCGATCTCCTCGACCATGCCCTGTGCGCCGGAGCCGGAAAAGCGGACCCAGTCACCGACGAGCGGCGACATCCGCTCCTTGCGGAAGCGGCCGCGGGCGCGGCACTGCGTGAGCGTGCCGTTCCCGCTGTCTACATAATAAAATCCGCTGAGCGCCTTGACGATGCGTCCACGCTCCATGCTCAGTCTCCCGATTCAGAGGATTCCGTCGTCGGCTCCGGCTCCGTCGGCGCGGTGGTCGGTGCTTCCGTCGGGGCCTCCGTCGGCGCGGGGCCGTCCGAGACCTCGAGCGTCACGATCGTGTCCTTGGCGACCTTGGAATTTGCCGCCTCGCTCTGACGCACGACGCGGTCCTTCTCGTCCGTGTCACTGTAGACGCGCTTGATCTCATATTTCAGGTCGTTTTCCGTCAGCAGATCGATGGCGTCGCGGACGCTCAGGCCGGTGACGGGCGGGACCGTGACCTTGCCGCTGCCCTTGCTCACATAGACCGTGACCTGCTGGCCGCGGCTGAGCTGGCTGTCCGAGGCAGGGACGGTGCGCGTGACATTGCCGGATGCGATATCGTCGCTCTCCTCCTCGAGATAGGTGATGCGCAGATTCAGGTTCATGGCATCGAGGATGCTCTTGGCATTTTCCTTAGACTGGTTCTTGAGCTCCGGCATCTTGCCCGAGCCGAGGCTGACATACACCGTCACGCTCTGGCCCTCCTGCAGCTCGGTCTCGGCTGCGGGATCCGTGCGCGTCACGCTGCCCGCGGGCACGGTATCGCTCGATTCCTCCTCGCGGCGGACATTCAGTCCGAGATTCATGGCCTTGAGCTGGGACATGGCGTTTGCCTCCGACTGACCGGCCAGATCCGGCATGAGGTTGTTCTCCTTGCCGAGGCTGACCTTCAGCGAGATCGTGCGCACGCGGCCGCCCTTGACCATTTCGCCTGCCTTGGGGGTCTGCTCATAGACATAGCCCTTTTCGTATTCGTCGTTATAGTCGTAGGTCACGCCGTTCAGGTCGATCTTCAGCTCGGGATAGTCGTCGGGGTTGATGTCCTCGAGCTTCATGCCGACGAGCTTCGGCACCTCGACCTCAGGCGTATCGGGCTTGTCATTCGTGCCGGAGCCGCGGAGCAGCACAACGCCGAGCACAACGAGCAGCACAACGGCTGCCGCTGCGGCGCAGACGACGCCGATGACGGTGCGGCGCTTTTTCTCCTGCTCGCGGCGGGCACGCTCGGCTGCGCGGCGCTCATCCGGCTGACGCGCAGCACGGGTCGCGGCGCGGGTCATGCCGCCGTGCTGCGGCTGCTGGGGCTGCTGCGGGGCCTGCGGCGCCTGCCGCAGCGTCTGACCACCGGGCCCGTACACGAACGTCAGGCTCGGATTCTTGCGGAATTCCTCCATATCGCGCAGCATCTCCGTCGCGGAGGAATAGCGCTCGTCGGCATTGGAGGCCATGGCGTGCATCGTGATCTGCTCGAGGCCGCGCGGGATACCGGTGACGAGCGTGCTGGGCAGCGGCGCGCCGCCGTTGATGTGCTGGATGGCGACGGAGACGGGCGTCTCGCCGTCATAGGGCGTGCGGCCCGTGAGCATCTCATACATGACGACGCCGAGGGAATAGAGATCGGACCGGTCGTCCACCCACGCGCCCTTGGCCTGCTCCGGCGAGATATAGTGCACGGAGCCGAGCGCCTCGCGCGTCAGCGTGCTCTGTGCCGAGGCGATGCGCGCGATGCCGAAGTCGGCGACCTTGATGCTGCCGTCCTTCAGGATCATGATATTGTGCGGCTTGATATCGCGATGGACAATGCCGCGGCTGTGGGCGTGCTCGAGCGCCTTGGCGATCTGCATGGCGAAATGCAGCGTCTCGCGCCAGTTGAGGCAGCCCTTCTTCTCCAGATACTGCTTGAGCGTGATGCCCTCGATCAGCTCCATGACGATATAGTCCACGTCGCCGGAGCGGGACACGTCGTAAACGCTGACGATATTCGGGTGCGACAGCATGGCGACGGCCTGCGACTCCGCATGGAAGCGGCGGCGGAACTCCTGATTGCGCGAGAACTCATCCTTGAGGATCTTCACGGCGACCAAGCGGTTCAGACGGTGATCCAGTGCTTTATATACAACTGCCATCCCGCCTGTCCCGATGACCTCGAGGATCTCATAGCGGTTATCCAGCAGCCTTCCTAAGTAATTTTCCATGGCAACTCCTTCCGCGTGCGCGGCCCGTTCTCAGCGGCGAACGGAAGCCGGATTCAATCTCAGATACCGCAGAGCGGCCTTTTTTGTTACAGTGCAATGAGCACAGAGGTCACGTTATCAGGCGCGCCCCGGCTTTTTGCGATATCCAGCAGGCGCTGGCAGCAGTCTGCCTTCTGTGCGCCGTGCACGACTTCAAATAAGATCTCCTGATCGGCCATCTGGTTCGAAAGGCCGTCCGAGCACAGCAGCAGGCAGTCGCCCGGCTCCGCCGTGAGGGAGAACACATCGGCGGCGACCTGCTTTTCCGTGCCGACCGCGCGGGTGATGAGATTCTTGCTCGGGTGGTTCTTGGCCTGTTCGTGCGTCAGCTCACCACGCTGTACCATCAGCTCCACAAGGGAGTGATCCACGGTGACGCAGCGGATGCCGTCCGCGCCGAGATGGTAGGCCCGGCTGTCGCCAATGTTCACGATCTCCACGCGCAGGCCGCGGACGAGGGCAGCCACGAGCGTCGTGCCCATGCCGCGGAACTCCTCGCTGAGCTGCGCATGCTCATAGACAGAAATATTGGCCAGCTTCGCCGCCGTGCACAGCACGTCCTGCTCCTCCGCCTCGGTCATCCCGTCGCGCAGAGAGCGGCAGACCTCGCCGCAGAAGACCTCGCAGGCAAGGCGGCTGGCTACATTCCCGGCGCGCGCGCCGCCCATGCCGTCGCACACGACGGCGAGCAGCGTCTCCGGGCCAAGGCGCTCCATGCGGTAAAAGTCCTGATTTTCCTCACGCACGTTTCCCGTGTCCGTCAGTCCCCACGCTTCCATCCATTCCGCTCCCTTCTTTTGGTTTTTCCGCCTCGTAGTTTCTGCGGAGCTGGCCGCAGGAGGCGTTGATGTCGCTGCCGAGCGTCCGGCGCACCGTGGCGGGGATGCCGCTGGCCTCCAGCGTCTTCTGGAAGCGCAGCACCGTCTCCGGCAGGCTCGGCTTCAGTGGGCTTTCCGCCACGTCGTTCAGAGGGATGAGGTTCACATGCGCCGCGATCCCGCGCAGGCGGCGGATGAGCTGCTTTGCCATCTCTGGCGTGTCGTTGACATCGCGGATCATGGCATATTCAAAGGAGATCCTTCTCCCGGTCTTTTCGAAGTAACGGCGGCAGGCATCGAGGAGCTCCTGCACCGGCCAGCGCCGGTTCACGGGCATGATGCTGCTGCGGACCTCGTCCACCGGCGCGTGCAGCGACACGGAGAGCGTCAGCTGCAGGTCCTCCCCGGCCAGCCGGTCGATCTGATCGACCAGCCCGCAGGTGGAAAGGCTGATGTGCCGCATGCCGATGTTCAACCCCTCGGGCGAATTGACGAGCTCGAGGAAGCGGCGCACATTGTCATAATTATCCAGCGGCTCGCCGATGCCCATGAGCACGATGTGCGAGATGGGCAGGCCGGAATCCAGCTGCGAAAACAGCACCTGATCCAGCATTTCCGACGGCTCGAGGCGGCGGACCAGTCCGCCGCGCGTCGAGGCGCAGAAGGCACAGCCCATGCGGCAGCCGACCTCGGAGGAAATGCAGATCGTATTGCCGTAATGGTAGCGCATGAGCACGCTTTCCACGCAGTTTCCGTCCATTAGGCGCCAGAGGTATTTGATGGTTCCGTCCTTCTGCGACTGCAGCCGCCGCGCGACCGTCGGCGAAACGAGGGTATACTCCGCCGCGAGCCGCTCGCGCAGGCTGCGGGAGATATCCGTCATCTCCGAAAAATCGCGCACGCCGCGGTGCATCCAGCGATAGATCTGTTTGGCGCGGAAGGCAGGCTCGCCGAGCGCTTTCAGCTCGGTCCCCAGCTCCGCCAGCGTCATGGATTTGATGTCTTTCAAGGTTTCCTCCTGAATTTGCAGATAAAGAAGCCGTCTGTCTCATGCTGCCCCGGAAGCAGCGTGACCATCGCTCCCGGCGCGATGCCGGAGCCCTCTGGCCACGGCGCGTTTTCCGGGACGAAGTCCGGATGCGTGCGCAGGAAGTCCTCCGCCACAGCCTCGTTTTCCCGGCGCAGGATCGTGCAGGTGCTGTAGAGCAGCACGCCGCCGGGGCGGACATATTCCGCCTGCTGCGCAAGAATGGCGCGCTGCAGTGCAGGCAGCTCCGCCGAGGGCTCGTGATAGCGGATATCCGGCTTTTTCCGGATAACGCCGAGGCCGGAGCACGGCACATCGGCCAGCACGACGTCCATCGCGCTGCGCCATGCGGGCACGGGCTGCGAGGCATCCTGCAGATGCGTCTCCAGAATGGAGATGCCCAGCCGCTCCGCGCCGCGCTCGATAAGGTCGAGACGGTGCGGGTGGATATCGCAGGAATACAGCGTACCGCGGTCCTGCATCTGCAGCGCGGCGGCAAAACTCTTCCCGCCCGGCGCCGCGCAGCAGTCAAGCACGCGCATACCCGGCTCGATGCCGGAAACAGCCACGGCCAGATGAGCCGCCGCGTCCTGCACATACACGCGCCCCTCGCGGAAGGCAGCCGTCTGCTCCACAGGGCCGGAGACCGTCAGGCAGCCCGGCAGCCACGGATGCGGCTGCGCACCGGGCAGCTCCTCGAGCAGCGCATCGGCATTGCCGCGCAGTGGATTGACCTGCAGCACGGTCTGCGGGGCCTCGTTGTCGGTCTGCAGAATGCGCTCCGTCTCCTCCCGGCCGAACTGCGCCAGAAACAGGCGCACGATGGGCTCCGGGTGGCTGTAGCGCAGGCTCAGGTCGTCCGGCAGCGCCAGCGGCATGGCCCGCAGCAGATTGCGCAGCACGCCGTTGACCAGACGGGCCGCCTGCTGGTTGGCCAGACGGCGCGTCTGCTCCACGGCCTCGTTCACCGCCGCCGAGGGCGGGATGCGGTCCAGGAAACAGAGCTGATAGGCGGCCAGCCGCAGGATATCGCGCACGACGGGCTGCAGCTTGCCGCGCACGAAGCCGCTCAGCCAGTGGTCGAGCAGCATGCGGTTCTGCAGCACGCCGTTGCACAGCCGGGTAGCCAGCGCCGCCTCGCGGCGGTCCATCCCGCGCAGCGTATCCTTCAGGGCGCTCTCCGGCCATGCACCGTCGCGGCGGAAGGCGATGAGCGCCCGCAGCGCCGCGTCTCTTGCGCCCGCCATCTCAGAGTTCGATGGGGTGGCCGCGGAAATAATCTGGCGCAGCCATGCGCTTCCCGCCGGGAGCCTGCAGCTGCGTCAGCAGCACAAGCTCGCCGTTCCCGCAGGCGACGGTCAGGCCCTGCTTCGTGAGGGCGACCGGCGTGCCGGGGGCCTTGTCCGTATGACCGGGCGCGGGCTGCGCCCCGTAAATCTTGAAATGCGTGCCGTTCAGGTCCGCCGTGGCGACGGGCCACGGATCAAGGCCGCGCACCTGATCGACGATGTGCCGGACAGACTTCGTCCAGTCGATGGGCGAAAGCTCCTTCGAGAGCATCGGAGCCAACGTTGCTTTGGACGGATCCTGCGGCGTGCGGGTTGCCGTACCCGCCTCGATGGCATGCAGTGTATCGGACAGCAGCGGCGCACCGATGGTGGCCAGCCGCGCCAGCAGGGCCGTGGAATTCTCCAGCGGCTCGATGGGCGTTTTGCGGATTTCGATAATGTCGCCCTCGTCCATTCCGGCCGAGAGGTACATCGCCGTCACGCCGGTCTCGTCCAGACCGTTCAGAATGGCCCACTGCGCCGGGGCGGAGCCGCGCAGCGCAGGCAGGATGCTCGTGTGGATGTTGATGCAGCCGAGCTTCGGGATATCCAGCACGCGCTGCGGCAGGATTTTCCCGTAGGCCACGACGGCAATGACGTCCGGGCGCAGGGCGCGAAGCTCCTCCACGGCGGCATCATCGCGGAACGTCGCGGGCTGATAGACCGGCAGGCTGGCGGCCAGCGCGACCTCCTTGACCTCGGACATGGCGAGCTTCATGCCGCGGTTCTTCGGCATATCCGGCTTCGTGTAGACGCCGACGAGGTCAAAGCCGTCCGCGATCAGGCGGGACAGGCAGTCCGCCGCGATCTGCGGCGTGCCCATGAAGACGACTCTCATGCTTCCTCCTCCAGCTCGGCCATTTCCTCATCCGTGAGCATGTGATAGGCTCTTTCCGTATAGATATGCCCGTCGAGGTGGTCGCATTCATGGGCGAAGCAGCGCGCCGTCAGGCCCTCGCCCTCCGCCTCGAACCAGTTGCCGTCGCGGTCCTGCGCGCGCAGACGCACAAATTCCGGACGCTTGACCATACCGTAGCGGCCGGGGACGCTCAGGCAGCCCTCCATGCCGTCCTGCTCGCCGGAGGTCTCCAAAATCTCCGGATTGACGAGCTCGATCAGCTCGCCGTCGTCATCGACTACGACGACGCGGCGCAGGATGCCGATCTGCGGCGCGGCAAGGCCGACGCCTCCCGCATTGGTCAGCGTCTGCCTCATATCGTCAAGCAGCTCGCCGAGGTGGGCGTCAAAGCGCGTCACGGGCCGTGCCGTCTTGTGCAGCACAGGCTCCTCTACGGTCAAAATATTCCTCAGTGCCATCGTGATTCCCCTTTATTCTCTGCCGTTGACATCCACAAACGCGCCGACGCCCCGGAAGCTGCGATCCTTTGCGAATTCCCGCACAAGGAACGCCAGAAGCTCCCGCAGCCGTCGCGTATTGACGCAGCTAAGCGTCAGGCGGCAGCGATAATGATAATTGATCCGCGCAACGGAGGCCGGGGCCGGGCCAAGCACGGCAGCGGTCTCCCCGCGGTAGAATTCGGAATGCAGCAGGCCGTCCAGCCGCGCACGGAATGCCAGCGCCGCCTGCCAGACGCGCTCCTCCTCCCGGCCGTGGAACGTCACAGTGAGCAGGTCGCGATAGGGCGGGCAGCCGCGCAGCTGGCGCAGCGGCAGCTCTGCCTCGAAAAAGGCGTCATAGTTCTGCTCCGCAGCAAAGCGGATGGTCTGGTTCTGCGGCGTCATGGTCTGCAGGATCGCCCTGCCGCCCAATTTTCCGCGTCCGGCCCGGCCCGCGACCTGCGCGATCAGGCTGAACGTCGTCTCCGCGGCGCGATAGTCGGACGCATAGAGCGAGAGGTCGGCGTCCAGCACGGCCGAGAGCGTGACATTCTCAAAATCCAGTCCCTTTGCCACCATCTGCGTGCCGAGCAGGATGGGGATGCGCTCCTCGCGGAAGCGCCGGAACAGCTTTTCATGGGTATTGACTGCCGAGACGGTGTCTGCATCCATGCGCAGCACGCCGACGCCGGGCAGCAAATTCTGCAGCTGCTCCTCGACCCGCTGCGTGCCGCAGCCGATCTGGCGCAGATGCCCGCCGCAGACGGGGCAGCGTGCAGGCATAGGCTCGCTGTGGCCGCAGATGTGGCACATGAGCCGCCCGTTCGCATGGTGATACGTCAGCGGCAGGCTGCAGCCCGGACACATCGGGACGCTGCCGCATTCGACACAGGCCAGCATCCGGCTCGTGCCGCGGCGGTTGAGATACAGGATGGACTGCTGCCCGAGGCGGAGATTTTCGCGCAGGGCCAGCAGCAGCGGCTCGCTGATGATCGAGGCATTGCCCTCGCGCAGCTCGCGCTTCATGTCGACGATCTCGACGGGCGGCAGCGGTCTGCCGTTATAGCGCTCCGTTATGCGGCACAGGCCAAAAGCGCCCGTAACGGCACGGTACATGCTCTCGACCGTCGGCGTGGCGGAGCCGAGCACCGTCAGCGCATGCTCCTGCGCGCCGCGGTAGATCGCGACCTCGCGGGCATGGTAGCGCGGTGCATTTTCGGATTGGTAGGTGTGCTCCTGCTCCTCGTCCACAATGAGCAGACCGAGGTCCCGCACCGGCGCGAACACGGCTGAGCGGGTACCGAGCACCACGTCGGCATCGCCGGAGCGGATGCGCTTCCACGTCTCATAGCGCTCGCTGATGCGCAGGGCGCTGTGGAGCACGGCGACGCGCGCGCCGTAGCGTGCGGAAAACTGCCGCAGGAGCTGCGGCGTCAGGGCGATCTCCGGCACAAGGACGATCGCACCGCGCCCGGCGGCAAGGCAATCATCGATCAGGCGGAGATACGCGACCGTTTTGCCGCTGCCCGTCACGCCGTAGAGAAGCGCCGTGCCAGGAGAGGCATCCTGCAGGCGGGCAGACAAACTGTCATAGGCTGCCTGCTGCTGCGGCGTGAGCAGGAGCGGCTTCGGATCGGCCGCTGCGGCCGGGGGAGGCGGAGGCAGGACCTCCTGCTCCCGGAGCGTCAGCAGCTCCAGCTTTTCCAGCCTGCGGAGCGTGGCAGACGTCGCGCCTGCGTAATAGCCCAACTCCTTACAGGCGCACTCACCGAGCGTGGCAAGCAGCTCCATGGCCGCCGCCTGCACGGGAGCGGACGCCTGATGCGACTGGGCAAAACGCCGCGCCTCCTCGGCCGGGACGGCCAGAACGGCAATGCGCTCCGTTTTATCGTTCACGCGGCGGCGATGGGACGTCTCGCAGGTGACGAGCTTTTTCTGCCGCAGGTACTGCAGCGCCCGCTGCAGGGCCTCCGCCTCAAACTGGGCGCGCAGCGCGGATTCCTCCGCGGCACCGCCGAGCGTCTGCAGCGTTTGGAATACGGCCTGCGCCGCCGGATTGCGCCAGCGGTCGTCCCATGCGGCGTTCTCCGCAAGGGTATAGCGGTCACGCGGCTGAAACCAGACGCCTGCCGGTAAAATGGCCCTCACGGCATCATAGAATGTGCAGAAATAGCGTTCGCGCACAAAGGCCGCCAGATGCAGCGCAGCACGCGAGAGCAGCGGCTCCGAGTCGAGCGCCGCCTCAACGGGCTTGAGCGCCGGGCCGTCCGGCCGCTCCGCGCCATCTGGCATCACGGCGAGAACGATGCCCTCCGTGCGGCGGTTCGATGCGCCGAACGGTACGCGCACACGCTGGCCCGGCTGCAGCGTCAGGGAGTCCGGAATGCGGTAATCGAACGGCTTGTCCATGGAGAACACGGCCGAAGCGACCGCAATGCGGGCGATCATGCTGCCGTCGCCGGGACAGTCCGGCGGAAAAAGGCAAAAGACGCCGGCAGGGTCACCTCTGCCCGCGCCTTGTTCCGGCTCATTCCTTCACGACTGCCGCGAGCTTGCCGTCCGCGACCTCGTGGATGGCGATGGTCACGGGCTTATCCTCCAGCGGGATGTGCTCCGTCTCTGCCTCGATGGAGATCTGGCGCGCGCGGCGCGCGATCACGTTGACGAGAAGATAGCGGCTGTCGATGTGCTTGAGCAGATCGGCCATAGCGGGATACAGCATAATTAGTCTTCCTCCTTGAGATTGAGTGGGCGATAGGATGTGCGGCAGGCCTCCGCGGTCAGGACTGCTTCCAGCTCCTGCACGGCGTGCCCGACGGAATCGTTGATGATGGTATATTGATAGTGCTTTGCCTGACGGCATTCCTCCAGCGCGATATGCAGGCGTCTGGCGGCAATGTCCGGCGGCGTGTCGCCGCGCCCGGCCAGCCGGCGCTTCAGCTCGGCATAAGACGGCGGAGCGATGAAAACGGAAATGGCGTCCGGCCGGCGCTGCATGACCTGCAGCGCGCCCTGCACGTCGATCTCGAGAACGACGCTTTCGCCGCGCGCCAGCGCTTCCTCTACGGGGCGCAGGGGCGTTCCGTAATAGTTGCCCGCATAGCAGGCGTGCTCCAGGAGCTCCCCTGCCGCGATCATCTCTTCAAAGCGCTCGCGCGAGACGAAATAATAGCTCACGCCCTCGCGGTCCTCGGGCCGCATGGGGCGGGAAGTAGCCGAAACGGAATAGTGCAGCGACTCGTGCTGCTGCATGACCGTCCGAAGGATGGTGCCCTTGCCGACCCCGGACGGGCCGGAAACAATGATGATTCTGCCCTGGCTCATGCCTATTCCTCCTCCTCGCGCTCCGGCTCTGCCGACGGATCGGCCAGACGGCGGGCAATGGTCTCCGGCGGGATCGCCGAAAGGATCACATGGTCCGTATCCATCAGGAGCACGGCGCGGGTCTTTCTGCCATAGCTGGCGTCAATGAGCATGGCGCGGTCGCGCGCCTCCTGGATCATTCGCTTGATCGGGGCGGAATCCGGGCCGACAATGGTCAGCAGCCGCTCCGAAGAGACCAGGTTCCCAAATCCGATGTTGATCAGCCGCATCGCGCTCACTCGATGTTCTGGATCTGCTCGCGGATCTTTTCCAGCTCCGCCTTGATCTCCACGACGGTGCGGGCCTGCTCAAGATCGTTGCCCTTCGAGCCGATGGTGTTGGCCTCGCGGTTCATCTCCTGCAGCAGGAAGTCGAGCTTGCGGCCGATGGCCCCGCCGCCTGCAAGCAGGCTGTCGAGCTGGGCCAGATGGCTGCGCAGACGGACGGTCTCCTCATCGACGGCGATGCGGTCGGCAAAGATGGCGGCCTCCGTCAGGATGCGGCTCTCGTCGATCGTCGTGCTGGCGAGCACCTCGCGCAGCTTGTTCTCGAGCCGGGTGCGGTATTCCGCCAGCGTGACGGGGCTGCGCTCCTCGACGCGGCCGACAAGGCCGCGGATGGTCTCCGCGCGGGAGCTGAGGTCGGCAGCCATGGCCGCGCCCTCCGTCTCGCGCATGGTCTGATAGACGGCGATGGCCTCCGCCGCAACGGCGGTCAGGTCGGCAAGATTCTGCTTTTCGTCCTCCTCCGGCTTCTCCACCACGAAGATGTCGGGCAGCGCGGAGAGCGCGGAAGCGCTGATATCGTCCTGCACGCCGTAATCTGCGACCATGGTACGCATGGCGCGCAGATACCCCTCGAGCACGGGGCGGTTCAACGAAACGGTAGCCTCCTCCGCGCCCGTCGCGTTCACGCTGACGAACACGTCCACCTTGCCGCGCTGGACGGCGTCCTTTACAAGCTGTTTGATCGCATCCTCCGCGTAGGAGAACGCGCGGGGCAGGCGCACGGAGCAATCGAGGAAGCGATTGTTGACGGAGCGTAGCTCCACCGTGATCTCCCGCCCATGCAGGGTCTTGCAGGCACGGCCATAGCCAGTCATACTGCGGATCAAATGATTCGTCCCCTTTCGATCAGATCAGCGGCAGCCGCCGCAAAGGCAGTTCAGGCACATGAGTGAGCTGCAAAGGCCGCAGAGCTCGTCCGAGCCGTCGCTGTACTGCGTCTGCCGGTAGGTATATGCGCCGCTGCCAACGCTGCTGAGTGCATTTCGGTATTCCAGATTCTGCGGCTCCATATTGACTGCGATGCGGAAGTTCTGCGCAGCCTCGTCCATCCAGCCGCGGCGCTGCGCAATGACACCGCGCAGATAACAACGAAATCAGGGGACGAATGTCTTGACGAGCTTGTGGAGTTTTTGGCACTCAA
>ERZ772886.232-NODE-232-length-54676-cov-18.897915_pt1 | contig 54676 bp, 33 predicted proteins | sample MGYA00512128_ERZ772886 | MGnify/ENA primary metagenome ERZ772886 (study PRJEB29015, sample SAMEA2737698) | human gut metagenome | biome: human gut; feature: human-associated habitat; material: faeces | place: China | collected 2012 ... | reverse complement strand
CCGTCTTTCCGGTTCCTCTAAATTTGGAAGCAACCAACGGTATGGGCAATTTTGGTCTGGGGGGCTCGGTTGTAACCTGCACAATGAAAATTTCCTGAAATTCGAGAAGTTGAATTTGTTGAAAATACGTGGTAGCGTGGGGTATACGGGTAAAGTCAATTTCGAGCCTTTCCAGTCTATCACCATGTACAAATACGAAAACACCTTGGAATATTTGCATGGTATCGGCGCCATTCCGCAAACCATCGGTAACGATGATTTGAAATGGGAGCGGGAATTTTCCTACAATATCGGTGCAGATATCAGCCTTTTCGATCGCAGGTTGAACGCCACCCTCGATTTTTATCTCAAAAGGACGAAAGACTTAGTGCTGGATGCCAGTATCGCTCCGTCTACCGGGGTGGTCAGTGGTAAACAAAACATCGGGGAGATGGAAAACAAAGGCTTCGAATTTTCTGTCGACGGGTTTATCATTCAGCGGAATGACGTATGGTGGCAATTGGGGATGAACGGTTCCACCAATAAAAACCGTATCCTGAAAATCAGTAATGCCTTGAAACGTCAGAATGAACTGAACAATGACGTGGCTCCAACCCGTCAGACTCCTGCTCCGCTGGCACAGTATGAAGAGGGCGAATCGACTTCCGCCCTGAAAGTCGTGCGGTCGGCAGGTATCGACCCGGCTACCGGACGCGAGGTGTTCATCAAATTGGACGGTACCCGCACTTTCACCTACTCGGCGGACGATAAAGTGGTTGTCGGCGATACCGACCCCCGTTTTTACGGCAATGTCTATACCAATGTTTTCTATAAAGGTTTCAGTCTTTATATTATGGGCTCTTTCAAATGCGGCGGTTATCTTTATAATGTGACCCGGGCCAGCCGTGTGGAAGGGACTACAGGGCGGACTAATGTGGATCGCCGTGCATTTGACAGCCGTTGGAAGGAGGTCGGCGATATTGCCCTGTATCGCAAAATCACCGAACACAGCGTTCCACAGCAGACCGACCGTTTTGTGGAAAAAGAAAACGTGCTCACCATCACTTCCGTGAATCTTGGATACGAATTTCCGCAACGTATCTGTCAGAAGATGATGCTCCGAAATCTGCGCTTGGGCGTTAATCTGTCGGATATCCTGCGCTTTTCGAACGTGAAAGTCGAACGGGGGCTCGATTATCTCTACGGCAACGGATTTGAATTTACCTTAAGTACCACTTTCTAATTTCAGAATCATGAAACTCAATATAAAAAATATGATTTGCGGGCTTGGCCTCATGGTGTTGGCTACCTCGTGCGACAATTTTCTCGATGTACACCCCAAAGGAGAGATAGTCGGCAAAGACCTCCTCTCTGAACGCAAAGGTTTTGAAAACGCCCTTTACGGGGTTTATGCTTCCATGCGCAATGACAAAGCTTATGGCGCTTATATGACTTATTATGTCATGGATGTGCTGGCACAGTATTTCAATTGTCCGGGCAACAGTGACATTACGGACCTGTCTGCCTTCAAATACAAGGAGAATCCGGAAGTTACCAAGGTGTTTTCCGATATTTGGAGCACCATGTATCAGAATATCTCGTATGCCAACAATATTTTGGTTAATCTGGAAAACCAATCTCCCGAGACCCTTGAATTTTACGACATCTATAAAGGGGAGGCCTTAGGACTTCGTGCCTATATGCATTTCGACCTTCTGCGTCTCTATGCCGACCAGGCAACCGACGCCAAGACCCGCGGTATCGTTTATAATACGGCATTCTCTCTGAAACCGTCGGATATACTGCCCAAAACAAAAGTGTACGAGCGCATTATTGCAGACCTGCGTGCGGCTGAGAAATTGTTGGACAACGAAAAACTTTATGAGGCGGCTTCCCCGGAAGACGGTTTCTTTCTGGACCAGTCCATCCACTTTAATCTTCAGGCAGCGCGTGCCACGCTGGCCCGTGTATACCTCACTCAGGGGAATATCGACAGTGCTTTCTATTATGCCGATAAAGTCATCCGTGAAGGCGGTTTGGAATTAGTGGAAAAAACTGAAATCGCAGGGGATGTTATCGGTGCCCTTTCGCAAAAAGAAACCATTTTCGGGTTGTATGCCAAAGAGAGTTTTTACACCCGTACGAAAGAAGATTTGTATGACGCTGTTTCTTTCAAAAGTCTCAACCCGTGGAACGGTATCGCCACCGTGTATCAGCAGGGAGGCGGAGAAAACGATTATCGTTGGGCGGCCTGGTTCCAGACCATCAGCAATAACCTCCGGTTTGTCAAACTGACAGACCCTTATCAACTGAGTACCGGCAATAATCGTCCGGCTGGACAGATTCCGGGTGTTAACCTGATCCGGTTGCCGGAGATGTATTACATCGCTGCCGAATGTCTCTTGCGCAAAAATGATCCGAAAGCCGCCGATTATTTTAATGCCGTATTGGAAAGCCGCGGGCTTGTGGCATTGGATGACCGCATACCCGCCGAATCGCTGACCATAGAAAAAATCACACAAGAACGCTACAAGGAATTTGTCGGTGAAGGACAGACTTTTTTCAATATGAAGCGTCTTAACCTCGACATTCAGGCTATCACGGGCGAGATTCTCCCGGCCGCCAATAGTATCTATACGGTACCTGTCCCCGAGGAGGAATTCAACTATCGAAACGAAGTCTATGATGTTAAACAATAAAACAGAAAACCATGAAACATACGATATTATTTCTATTCATCGGCTTGTGTATAGCCTCTTGCCATGAAACGGATTATCCGACTTTCGATGACTCGGTTATCGACATCTATTTCACCCAGGACTCCGTTAACTACTCTTTCGGTGTGACTCCGTTGAGTACCACAGAGCATGTGGTTGAGCTTCCGGTACGCATTATCGGGGCATCTGTGAAAGAGGTGGCCCGTAACTTTAAAATCGAGGTAGTAGATAAACGCACCAATGCCGAATCGCCTTTGCATTATACGGTGCCGGAACAACTCACCCTGGAGAAAGATTCCGTTAATGCCGTAGTGCCTGTTACCCTCAAACGCTCTGCCCTCGGAGACACCGAATGGACGGTAGCGTTCCGCCTGTTGCCGAACGATTATTTCAATCCCACGGCACAAACCGAGAAAGAAATCAGTTGCGAAGCCATCATCACTTTCAATAATGTTGTCAGCAAACCGAACTGGACGACGTGGAACGGAAGTTTTGGCTGGTCGGAAAGTAATATGGGGCCCTGGAATCCGGTGGTGTATGTCACTTTCATGGATTTTTTCCACCGGTTGGAAGAGACGTTGCCGGCAACCTATAGAGCGCTGGTGGAAAGATACGGAGAGAATTTGGATCAAAAATACAATACCGGTTGGGGAGAACAGGATTTCGGAGGTTGGGACTGGGATTTTAACTATGCTCTTCAGAAATACGTATGCGGCCCTATGTATGAATACTTTCAGGCACATCCGGAATTGGGTGTGACCACCTTTCCGAAGCCCAATGTATAATAACCGAAAAAGAAAAATATCATGAAAACATTGAAATATCTGTTCTTTATCCTTTGCTTGCCGTTGTTTGCCGGCTGTTTCGAAGATGAAACGACTGTGGATACGGTGCGCATTTCAGAAATCAGTATCGATACGCTGAAAATGCAGAAAGTCTACAACATCGACCAAAACGAGGAATTGCTTATTCCTACTGAAGGGTTGGTCAGCCAAAGCGAACGGCAATTGCCCCTTACGTATGAATGGGAGGTGAATTACAAATTTTATTCCGACTCCTCCGCACTTCGTTTTACGGGTAATGAATTGGGGGCGTTCCCGGCACGGTTGAAAATCAGCAACGAGCACGGCAGCAGTTTTTACGAATTTACCCTGAACATCAATTCCGCCTACGAAAAAGGTATCGCTATCCTGAGTGACAACTCCGAAGGTGAACCTTTGCTTTCCATTATGCGGGAATTGAGCGACAGGGAAATTGCCGAAGGGAAAAAGCGTTTTTTCACGACCAATTGCTTGGCGGTGAATAATCCGGGCGTGGAATTTCCACGCCAGCCCACCGACTTCAGACAACGGGACAAACAACTTTTTATCAGTTTTAAGGATAAGCCTTCCGTATATGCCTTGAACAGTAAAATGCTGAACGTGGAGAATATCATTACCGACGGCAATCCGGATTTCATTCCGGAGCGATTGCTTGTCGTGGATGGAACGGGTGCGGCGTCGCCTGTTATATCGGAAAGCCGTAAAATATATAAAATGGCCACATTGGAAGGATTGATTGTAAATTATGGCCGGCAAATGGCGTCTACCTACGATAAAAATGTGGTTTTGGCAAAAGGGTTAGGTTATCAGGATGCGATTATCTTTTGGGATATGGAAAAAGAGACTATTGTCGATTTCTACAATTATTACTATGAATATTCGGCTGCCGACCAAGGATTGGATTTCAGAGGTCATTCTCCGATAGCGCTTTATGAGCGGGATGGAAATTATTTTACCATGATTACTTGCAAAGACGGTGTCTTTATGAAAACCTCTATTGCATATACCTGGACAATATGGGATAGCGATTACACCCAACAAAGTTTCGGACTATCCGATAATCAAGTGGTCATTAACGGTACTCCGGCACTCACTTCGGAAAGCCCTTATGTTTCCAACACGACCTACCAATGTTTGTTTTATGCTTCCGGCAATAAAATCTATCGTTGGTATTACAATACCGCCACTTCGTTCCCGACCGAACCTTGGCGCACGTTGGATGACTTGGAAGGGGCTGAAATTACCAGTCTTGCCGTCAGTCCGGATAACCAGCAGCTTTATGTTGGCGTCTATCAACCTCAGGCAAGTGGTTTGAACGGTTCGTTTTATCTGTTGAATTGCAACACCGGTAAAAACGAAGGAGATTCTCCCTATTTGAACGTGGCATACAAGCCCTTGAAAGTAGTTTATAAACCCCGGTAATTATTTTCTTATTGCGAACTGGAGAATGTGCCTTGAGAGGAAAAGTCTTTCGGCGCGTTCTCCTCTTTTTGAAACAATATCCATGAAAAAGACATTCATTTATCTCTTCATCCTGCTTTGTTTTGCTTGTCGGAACAAACAGGAGTATACTCTTTGCGGCACTCTCTATATGGACAGCAATACCGTTGTCGATATGCTCGGTATTCAGATGGAGGACACACTACTCTATGTTAAGGTGGATAGTGCCGGGTATTTTTCCACAACTATTCCTTTTCGGGAGGTGGTTTTTTGTAATCTCTTCGGCGTAGCTGTCACCGGGGAAGAGCGCTGGCAATTCGTGACTCCTGTCGCCCTGCAAGCCAATGCCTCCGTAGACCTTGATTTCCATCTTACCGGCGGCCAGACGTCCATCGGTGCTACAGATCCGGACAACCGGGCATTGCAGGCCTTCCGGGAATGGTCGCTCAACCAAAGCCGAACCCTTTGGAGCAATCCGCCTGCCGGAACGGAACTCGCTTCCCGCCTCGCCCGGTTTCCATGCGAAGTCCAACGTATTACCGAACGGGAGCGGCTCGATTCAACGACTGCCGGTTACCTTTCCGCCTGGGCAAACATCGAATGTCTGAATCTTGCCCACGGATTGTTCCGCGACAGCATACCTGCAGCGCTCGCCTCCGCTTTGCCTGTCATCTCCCAGGCCCTGGATGTGCCTTATTGGAAACTGTTATACGGCAGTGACCTCTATATCAGCGAATACTTGCAACAAAACGCCCCGGAACCCGAAGACCAAATCCGTCTCCTGCAAGAGCGGTTCCGCATTTCTTCCATCCGGGAAAACATCACCCGGAGAATCATCGAAGACTACATCCGCCGGCATCCTTATTCCGGGGAGCATCTGGCACGCCTCGACAAACTTTGCAGTGACCGACCCGATAAGGAACAACTTATCCGGAAATTTCGCGACAAACGTTATGCCTCTCCCGGTGCTCCCTTGCCCGACGCTGTATTTGAAGATAAGAACGGTCAGGAGCATCGTCTCACTGAATTTGCCGGCAAATATATCTACATTGATCTTTGGGCATCGTGGTGCGCTCCCTGTGTGGCGGAAGTCCCCCACCTCCAGAAATTGGAAAAGGATTTGAACCGTCGGGACATTGTATTTGTCAGCATTTCTTTGGATACCAAACGCGAAAACTGGGAAAAGCAAATGGAACAGCTCCATATGCACGGAAATCAATGGCTCGTCCGCGACGAGGCTTTCGCCGATATGATGAATGTCAAAGGCATTCCCCATTTCCTGCTCTATGGAAAAGACGGGACATTGCTGGATTATAAAACAGCCCGTCCTTCATCGGGTGACCTGCTGAAAAGCAGACTCGAGCATCTGCCTTGATTGTCTTTGCGGATTTAGATTCCGATTCATTGCCAAATATTCCGGGGAAAGGTATCAGGCATCTTTTTATACTAGATGCCTGATAAGTTCTTCCCGGTCGCCGTAAAGCATATCGATCATTGGAATTTCGATGAGAGAGTAGCAGCCCGGTTGCTGGCGTATGGTGGCACGGGCGGCCGATACCATGATTTGTGCCGTCAGGGCCGGGTTGTTGATGTGCATGTTGAATTCAAACAACTGGTTTTGCGTTTTACCGGATACCCCTTTCCGGGTGAGGTTCACGCCGTGCCCCATGTCGAGCAATGTGTCTACGTTTTCCACCTGCATCACGTGGGTTTCGTCATGGGCGAAATAGGGATCGTTTTTGATCTTTTGTGCAACTTCACCGAAGGGATATCCTTCCTGAAGTTCGATATATACCATTCTGCGATGAATCCCGGTTCCCGTGGGGATAGTCATAGACAGGGCGGCCTTTACTCCTTCGATTGCTTTAACGGCTACTGTATGTCCCATACTCATGCCCGGACCGACACGCCGTTAACGTGGGTTCGAATCCCGCTGGGGTCACCAAAAAAGCGCTTGACAAGGGAGTCGAGCGGTGGTATAATGATGAATGTTCTCAGGGAGACCTGAAGACAGATAAATAGTTGGTGTTGATTGCGGTGAGGGTACACCTGTTCCCATCCCGAACACAGAAGTTAAGCTCATTTGCGCCGACAATACTTTGCGGGTGACTGCACGGAAAGATAGGTAACGCCAACATAAGAACCTGCCAATCGGCAGGTTCTTTTCATATTCTACCCGTTTATATCAAACTGGATCGGAAGCGCTGCGGCGCAGAAGGAGGAAGCATGGAATATCGTACCTTACCCCATGGTGGCGAGCGGATCGGCGTCATCGGCATGGGCTCGTCCGTCATCGGCGCGCGGCCGGAAAGCGAGATCATCGGGACTGTCCGCGCTGCGGTCGAGCTGGGCGTGAATTGTTTTGACATGGCAGGCGGCCATGCAGCGATCTTCGGCGCCTATGGCAAGGCCCTGCAGGATCTGCGAGACCGCGTCTACCTGCAGGTTCACTTCGGCGCGGACTATACAAGCGGCGAATACGGCTGGACGACCGACCTTGAGGGCGTGAAGCGCTCCGTCGACTGGCAGCTTCGGAATCTGAAGACGGACTACATCGATTTCGGCTTTATCCACTGCATCGATGAGGCCAGCGACCTGGTTACTTACGAGAAAAACGGCGTGCTGGACTATCTGCTCGAGATGAAGCGCAGCGGTGTCGTGCATCATCTGGGCCTTTCCTCGCACACTCCGGCGCTGGTCGAGGAAATGCTGGACCGGAAGTTCATTGATGTCGTCATGTTCAGTGTGAATCCCATCTACGATTATGGCAAAGGTGACTATGGCATCGGCGGCAGCGAGGAACGCAATGCGATGTACGCTCACTGCCAGCGTGACGGCGTCGGTATCACGGTCATGAAGCCGTTCTGCGGCGGGCAGCTGCTCGATGCCGCCCGGTCTCCGTTCGGCAAGGCGCTGACGAAGGCGCAGTGCATCCAGTATGCGCTCGATAAGCCGGGCGTACTGACAGTCCTGCCCGGCTATGGCAGCGAGCAGGAATTGCGCGAGGTGCTGGACTTCTTTGAGACCTCCGCCGAGGAGCGTGACTATTCCTGCATCAGCGCGTTCACGCCGGAGGATTCCAAGGGCAAGTGCGTCTACTGCAAGCACTGCCAGCCCTGCCCGGTCGGGCTGGATATCGGCCTTATCAATAAGTATTACGATCTGGCGCGCCTCGGCGACGGCCTCGCGAAGGAGCACTATCTGACGCTTGAGCACCGCGCAGAGGACTGCGTCGGCTGCGGGCACTGCGACAGCCGCTGCCCCTTCCACGTTGCGCAGAGCGCACGCATGCAGGAAATTCAGGCCTATTTCGGCGCATAAGGAGGATATTTTGATGAAAGAGCTTCGTGTCCTGATGCTCAACGGCAGCCCGCGCGCGAACGGCAACACGTCCATCGCTCTGCGGGAAATGGAAAAAATTTTTACGGAGAGCGGCGTTGCGGTCGAGACCGTGCAGGTCGGCAATCAGGCCGTGCGCGGCTGCGTGGCCTGCAACGGCTGTGCCAAGCTCGGCAAATGCGTGTTTGACGACGTGGTGAATGAGCTGGCCCCGAAATTCGAGCAGGCGGACGGCCTCGTCGTGGCAAGCCCTGTTTACTATGCGTCGGCCAATGCGACGCTCGTCGCCTGCCTTGATCGGCTGTTTTACAGCACTTCGTTTGATAAGATGATGAAGGTCGGCACCAGCGTGGCCTGCGCCCGCCGAGGCGGCTGCTCCGCGACGTTCGATGAGCTGAATAAATATTTCACGATCTCCGGCATGCCGGTGGCTTCCAGCCAGTACTGGAACAGCATCCACGGCCGCGCGGCAGGGGAGGCGGAGCAGGACGGCGAGGGCCTGCAGACCATGCGCGTTCTGGCCCGCAACATGACCTTCCTGATGCGCTGCATCGCGCTTGGAAAGGAACAGTTCGGCCTTCCGGAGAAGGAAGCCCGCATCGCGACGCATTTCATCCGATAAATCCGGAATATCGCGGGGCGGTTTCGTTCGGAAACTGCCCCGTTTTTTGCAGGAAGGGCTTGACAGATCGGGCGGAATATGGTAACCTGCGCATAGAATGCAAATCCAGATTGAAATTTGATACAGAAAGGCGGAACCTCCATGAACCCGAAGGAAAAAATCCTCCGCACGGAGCTTGTCTCGGCGGGCGCTGCTCTGCTTTGCTGTCTGCTGCTCTGTATCGCCTGTTTCCTGCTCGCGGGCCTGCCATCCGCCAGCCTGATCCTGCTTGCAGCCGCTCTGCCGCTTTCCCTCGTGATCCTGCCCTGTGCGCTGACTTGGTACAGCGGCCGCTTCTGCTGGGCTGCTCCGATCTTCCTGACGTTGGGCTTTATCCTGATTCCCAGCTATTTTCTCCGCGGCTATTCTCTGGAGATCGGTTTGGCCGGTCTGGCGTCCGGCCTGTTTGCGGCTGCCGTGCAGGGGTTCCATCTTGCGGCACGGCGGGAGATGCCATGCACGGCGTGGGCGGCCTATGGCGGTCTAACCGTCCTGTACCTGTTTGTCAGTTTGCTCGATCTGCTGCATGACGGGCTGTTCACAGGCAGCCCGATGGCGGGCATCTGGATCGCAGCGACGGTGTGCTGCCTCGGCATCACGCTGCTCGTGTTCCGCGCCGGACGCCGTGTGACGTTCTACCCGGCGGCATGGATGGTCATGCTGTTTGCGCTGCAGTTCGGCATGACCTACTGGACGCTGCCGTTCGACCTCGGCCGGGCCGCGCTGCATTTTGCGGTCGTACTCGTTCCGCAGCTGCTCCTGACGCTTGTTCTGCTGCTGCGCAGGCCGCGTGCGGTGCTGGCATCCGAATGAGATTTCCCTTGTAATTTCCCGAATTCTCTATTATAATAGAACCAAATTTTGAGCTGCGCTGCGGCGCGGCATCGGAAGTGGAGTTGAGAAGATGCGCCATATTTCCTGCTGAACGTTGGGCTGACAAGACAAAGCGGCGAAGCGGCCGCTTGGCTTTGCTATGCCCTGATGCAGGAATATGCGGGTCCCTCAACTGCGCGTGACCGGTCTGCCCTCTGGCGACGGATGCACAATGGCTGCGGGATGCTTTCCTGCGGCCATTTTTACGTCATGGAGGGCACACAATGTCACTGATCCAAGTCAAAAATCTGACGTTTACCTATGATGGAAGCTACGAGCCTGTTTTTGAGAATGCCAGCTTCCAGATCGACACCGGCTGGAGACTCGGCCTTATCGGACGCAACGGGCGCGGAAAAACAACGCTGCTTCGCCTGCTGTGCGGGACATATCCCTATCAGGGAACGATCTCCGCGAGCACGCCGGTTTCCTATTTCCCTTATTTGATCCGTCGTCCGGAGGCACCGGCCATCGACGCCGTCTCGGAAATGGAGCCGGATTATGAGCTCTGGCGGCTGCAGTGCGAGATGGAAAAGCTGCGGCTCGACGAGTCGATCCTGCTCCGGTCCTATGCCACGCTCAGCGGAGGCGAGCAGACAAAGCTGCAGCTTGCGGTCCTGTTTTCGTCGGAGCAGCACTATTTGCTGATCGACGAGCCGACAAACCATCTTGATCTGCCGGGGCGCGAGCTAGTAAGCCGTTATCTCAGCCGGAAGCGCGGATTTCTTCTCGTTTCTCACGACCGGGCATTTCTGGACGGATGCGTCGACCACATCCTCTCGATCAACCGGGCGGATATTCAGGTCTGCAGGGGGAATTTTTCCACATGGATGGAGAACCGGGAGCGGCAGGACGCCTTTGAGCAGCGGAAAAACGAGAAGCTCCTGCGGGAGATTGCCCGCCTGCAGGATACGGCGCGCGAAAAAACCCAGTGGGCGGGAAGGGCGGAGGCACGAAAGATCGGCAGCGCGCCTGCGGACCGGCCGGATAATTACCGCTCCTATCAGGGAGCAAAGGCGGAGCGCACGATGGCGCGCGCCAAGGCCATCGAGAAGCGGCGCGAAGCCGCGCTGGAGGAGAAAAAGCTGCTCCTGAAAAATCTGGAGCGGCGGGAGGAACTGAAGCTCGTGCAGCTTCCGTTTTATACAGAGCGGCTCGCAGAGCTGCGGAACATCCGCATCGCATATGGGGCACGGACTGTCTGCGATTCGTTCGGCCTTTCGGTGCGGGCAGGGGAGCGGATCGCACTGCAGGGGCCGAACGGCTGCGGCAAAAGCAGTATCCTTCATTTGCTGTGCGGCATGGACGTCCCGCATGGAGGCGAGGTCCGGCGTGGCAGCGGCCTGCGCATTTCCTTTGTCGGGCAGAACACGTCGGGGCTCTGCGGCAGCGCGGCAGAGCTGATCCGCGAAAAAGAGATCGATGAAAGCCGCTTCTATTCCATCCTGAACAAACTGGATGTGCCGAAGGCCCAGCTGGAGCGCGACCTGCGGCTGCTCAGCGAGGGACAGCGGAAAAAGGTGCTGCTGGCGGCTTCGCTCTGTGAGCAGGCGCACCTGCATGTCTGGGATGAGCCGCTCAACTATATCGATGTGATCTCACGCATCCAGATCGAGGAGCTCCTGCTCCGGTTCCGGCCGACCATCGTGTTTGTGGAGCATGATAAAGCGTTCTGTGAGCACGTCGCAACGCGGATCGTATCGATGCAGAAGGCATAAATGCAATTTTTCGCAAAAAAGACACCCTGCAGATCACTCTGCAGGGTGTTTGTTCTGCTGTAAGATCAGTCTGCGACGTAGGGCAGAAGAGCGATCTGACGGGCGCGCTTGATGGCGACGGTCAGCTGACGCTGATGCTCGGCGCAGGTGCCGGTCGTGCGGCGGGGCAGGATCTTGCCGCGCTCGGACGTGTAGCGGCGAAGCTTGGCAGCATCCTTGAAATCAATGCTCGTAACCTTGTCTACGCAGAAGTTACAAACCTTTCTGCGCTTACGGGGCCGAGTTCTATCATTGGCCATGATGAAATCCTCCTTCTTGCAATCTCAGGGAAAAAGCTCAATCAAAACGGGAGCTGGCTGTCGTCGTCCTCGATCATCGAGAAGTCGGAAGCCGGCGCGGGGGCAGCGGGTGCGGCGTAGCCGTGGGAGCTGCCCGCAGCAGGCGCAGCCGGTGCGCTGTAGCCATAGGACGGCGCGGGGGAATACCCGCCGTTGTCGCCTGCGGCATCGCGCTTGGAGTCGCCGAAGTAGACATTGTCTGCCACGACCTCTGCGCTGCGGCGCTTGTTGCCCTCTTTATCGGTCCAGTTGCGGATCTGGAGCCGACCGGAGACCACCGCCATGCGGCCCTTGGTGAAATACTTGCTGACGAATTCCGCCGTATTGCGCCATGCCACGATGTCGATGAAGTCCGTTTCCTTCTCGCCGTTGTTCGCGCTGCTGCCGAAATCACGGTCAACCGCGAGGGAGAAGGATGCGACCGCGATGCCGGAACCGGTACGGCGCAGCTCGGGGTCACGGGTGAGACGGCCCATGAGAACGATATGGTTCAGCATGAGGAGTCCCCCTTACGCTTCGACAGCGACGATGATGGAGCGCAGGATACCGTCGGTGATCTTGAACACACGGTCCAGCTCAGCAGGGAGCTCGGGCTTGCATTCGCAGTTCATCAGGACATAGTAGCCTTCGGGCAGGTCGTTGATCGGGTAGGCCAGCCGGCGCTTGCCCCACTCCTCGATGCTCGTGAGAGTACCTTCTGCCTCAACCATCGCCTTGAACTTTTCCACGAGAGCGGCAATACCCTCTTCGCCCTGAGCGGGGTCGATGATATAGACGATCTCATACTTACCGGAAATCTTAGCCATTGTTGTTTGCACCTCCTTTTGGACTTGTGGCCGCCGCGCTGCGGCGGCAAGGATTGCCTGAAATTCACAGGCCTATCTATTTTACCGTTCCGTGCGGCAAAAGTCAAGCATTTTCCAAACTTTTTTGTGGAGAAATTCCGCGTGTTCCGGGGAGAGCACCGGAAAACAGGATCACAGTCCCAGAATCGTGACTACGAGTCCGGCAATGCCCAGCAGGATCATGATCGCCCCGCCGATGCGTGTGCCGATCAGAAAAGACCGGGTCGGCTCGCCGTTTGCTTCATTTTGCTGGGAGTTCACGATCTCAAAGATATCCTCCGGGAAGAACAGCATGAAAAAACCGATCAGCGGGAAAAAGAATCAGCTTGTCAAAAAAGTCCCTCTAGGGCTTTTTCGCCAAGCTGCTTCTGGAATTGCAAAATAAAATTTTGTAACATTATTTTGCAATTCTGCCGCTGCGGCGGGTGATCAAACGCGAAAGGACACCCTGACGGTTTCCTTTCACACTTTTCTTCCCTCCGAAGCTTTCAGCTGGGCAGGTTTTTCGACAGTCTGAGCTCTGAGACTTTCGAGTTTCGGAGCATTTTTTTATTGCAAGATAAACTGGAGACCTCATCCCCTTGCGCGAAGTTTCCCTGTCTGTAGCGGCGCTCAGCGAGCGCCTAAGGCAGCTGCAAATTGCTAGGCATTCTCGCCGAACGTGCAGGCTTTCAAGTTTGTCATTGCGAGGAGCGAAGCGACGTGGCAATCTCGCAGTACCATATCGGATATCACGAAAGCTCCGGCGAAACCGTAACTGCCTTCCCGAGATTGCCGCGTCGGCCTGCGGCCTCCTCGCAATGACACGTCAGGTGGTGCGGCGGTGCACCAGCGCCCTCACACGGTTGAATATCCCTGTACAAGGCGGTCACTGACCGCCGCTGCAGGCACAAGATGCAAGCGGTTTGTTCGTTTTGATCGGCGGCCTGTTCATATCGGCAGTGCCGGGCCGTTCTCAACAAAACAGTGCTGTTTTTTCCCGCAGACATAAAAAATAACCTTTGCCTTACGGCAAAGGTTATTTTTGGTACGCCGGAAGGGACTCGAACCCCCGACCTACTGGTTCGTAGCCAGTCACTCTATCCAGCTGAGCTACTGGCGCATTCAACTCTAATATTATATCATATGCAAGCACCCTTGTCAATGAGTTAATGGAATTTTACCATTTATTTTACAAAACATTCACATCATTCCTTGCCACTTCACACCTTTATCCACCCTTTAAATGCCATTGTTTTTCACACTTTTTGTCAATCAAGTGTTTGTAACCATTTGTAATACTTTTTCAGCAAACTGCTCTGTTTTTAACCGGAATTTTTGTAGATTATTTATCATTCTATGCCCTTGACTTATATTCTGATTGTGGTATAATAGTAAATGTTCAATATTATGTTGTGATAAAAGCAGACAACCACAATATATAGTGGTTGAGCAGGATAGAATGAAAGGAAGAGTATAGGTGAAGATAATAAAAAGAAGCGGCGCTGAGAATACGTTCGATAAGGAAAAGATAGAAAATGCCGTTGCGAAAGCTAATATCACTGTGGAGGAAAAGGATAGGCTCTCTGAGGGAGAAATAGGAGAGATAGCACAGAATATAGAGGACAAATGCTCTGAAATGAATAGGGCTATGGATGTTGAAACTATTCAGGACTGGGTGGAAGCCGATATCATGCGCCACGGCAAGTATACAGTGGCAAAGCATTATATCACCTACCGCTATGAGCGTTCTATCGTCAGACAGGCGAATACTACTGACAAGCAGATACTTTCTCTTCTTAACTTCGAGAACGAGGAAGTCAAGCAGGAAAATTCCAATAAGAACCCTACTGTCAATTCAGTTCAGAGGGATTATATGGCAGGTGAAGTGAGCAAGGATATCACAAGAAGATTTTTGCTTCCTGACGATATAGTTGAAGCTCACGAAAAAGGTCTGATACATTTCCACGACGCCGATTATTTCGCTCAGCATATGCACAACTGCTGTCTTGTAAATCTTGAGGATATGCTCCAGAACGGCACTGTCATAAGCGAGGTCATGATAGAAAAGCCACACAGCTTCTCTACAGCCTGCAATATCGCTACACAATCTATCGCTCAGATAGCTTCTTCACAGTATGGTGGACAGAGTATCACACTTTCCCACCTTGCTCCGTTCGTTCAGATATCCCGTGATAAATACCGCCGTGAGGTAAAAAAAGAGTTTGCAGAGCTTAATATCCCTGCCGACGAGGATACTATAAATAAGGTAGCCGAAATGAGAGTAAAGGCTGAAATCGTTCAGGGCGTTCAGATGATACAGTATCAGGTAATCACTCTTATGACAACAAATGGTCAAGCACCTTTCGTTACTGTTTTCATGTACCTTGACGAAGTCCCTGAGGGGCAGACAAGAGATGACCTTGCGGCTATCATAGAGGAAATGCTCAGACAGCGTATCCAAGGCGTAAAGAACGAAAAGGGCGTCTATATAACACCTGCGTTCCCTAAGCTAATATATGTCCTTGAAGAGGACAACATAAGAGAAGGCTCAAAATATTGGGAGCTTACAAAGCTCGCTGCAAAGTGTACCGCAAAGAGAATGGTGCCTGACTATATAAGCGAAAAGAAAATGAAGGAGCTTAAGGTAGACAAGAATGGCAATGGTCAGTGCTACCCTTGCATGGGCTGCAGAAGCTTCCTTACAACATATCTTGACGAAAACGGCAAGCCTAAGTATTACGGCAGATTCAATCAGGGCGTTGTTACAATAAACCTTGTGGACGTTGCCTGCTCGTCATATAAGGATATGGATAAGTTCTGGAAGATATTTGATGAAAGACTTGAGCTTTGCAGACGTGCGCTTATGCTCCGTCACGAAAGACTTAAAGGCACTCCGTCAGACGTTGCGCCTATCCTTTGGCAGAACGGCGCATTGGCAAGACTTAAAAAGGGTGAAACTATCGACAAGCTCCTGTTCGGCGGATATTCCACCATATCACTTGGCTATGCAGGTCTTTGCGAATGCGTAAGATACATGACGGGCAAGTCACACACAGACCCTTCAGCAACGCCTTTTGCCCTTGAAGTTATGCAGCACCTTAATGACGCCTGCGCAAAGTGGAGAGCAGAAACAAACATAGATTTCAGCCTTTACGGCACGCCATTGGAGTCCACAACATACAAATTTGCAAGATGTTTGCAGAAGCGTTTCGGTGTTATCGAGGGTGTAACAGACAGAAACTACATCACAAACAGCTATCATATCCATGTTACCGAGAACATCGACGCATTTGACAAGCTCACCTTTGAGTCACAGTTCCAGGCTCTTTCACCAGGAGGAGCTATCAGCTATGTGGAAGTGCCGAATATGCAGAACAACATAGAGGCTGTTCTTGCAGTTATGCAGCATATTTACGACAACATCATGTATGCAGAGCTTAACACAAAGAGCGACTACTGTCAGAAGTGCGGTTTTGACGGTGAGATAAAGATAGTAGAAGATGACGGCAAGCTTGTATGGGAGTGTCCGAACTGCGGCAACAGAGATCAGAACACTCTGAACGTTGCAAGGCGCACCTGTGGTTACATCGGCACGCAGTTCTGGAATCAGGGCAGGACTCAAGAGATAAAGGAGAGAGTTTTGCATCTGTGATTGAATTTTAACAAACTGTGAATTTTGAATTTAAAATGGAACATTCGAATTTAAATTGGAACATTAACAGAAAGTTCACAAACACGATTTTGATTTTAAAATGGAAGATTAATATATTATTCACAAACTCGAGTTTGAATTTAAAATGGAATATATTTAAAAGTTCACAAAATATTCGCTAAAAGTTAGCATATTTTTATGCATGATTTGTTTCTATTTAGTTAGAAAATATCGAATAGCACAAGTCATTTTAAAAATATAAATGGATTTCTTTTAGTGCGACAGTGAAGAGCGATCATGCATTGCGCATGACCGCTCTTTTTTTCGTGGGGTGAATATATGAGCAAACGTATATCCAGAGCAACGAAACTGGCAAGGGGACAAGGATCCGGCGAGGGCGCAACGTATAAACCATATGTTATGACCAAGGAGTTCAATAGCTTGGGGACAACTTCCGTCATTAAGGATTGGAAAACAGGACGTGGCGTTCATTGCCTGTCACAGGCAGAAGCTTTATGGTACTACATTCTCCGCTGGGACGATAATAATATAGATATTCGGGAACAATACCCTCTTGACCGAAATATCACACGCAAGATCGCTGACAAATATGGTTTTAAACACCCAGGACATTCTGATCATATTATGACAACCGATTTTCTTGTCACAAAGAAAAATAATAAACTGCACGCATATTCTGTGAAACCCGACCGTGACCTAAGCAAGCGTACCTTGGAAATTCTCTGTATAGAAAAGCTCTACTGGAAACACAACAATATTGAGTTTGATATGCTTTTCAAAGAGGACGTTAACACGATATTGGCGTCAAATATAAGGCTTGTCACAGAATATTATGACGAAAGCCGTGTTTTTGATAGATATAGTAACATAAGACATAATATCGCCACGAAAAAGATCAGCTGCGATATGGAAGACAACATTCTAACCAATGACGATCTGGATAAAATATGGGGTGAATACTGCAATGAATGAGCCAATTTTTGCCGTGGGCAATATCTTATCTAACAAATATAATCATACTAGATATAGAGTGATCTCTATCCTTGATGATACTGTGGTCTTATGTTTAATGGATACATCAAAATTTGAATTAGCCTTTTTTGATATCGAAATGGTAACAGATAGTATCAATGATGAAAGCATTATCATTGAAAAAGATGAAGATGCAATAATATTTGATAGTAATGTTCTTTCAAAATCAGCAAGAAAAAAGTTTGAAACCAAATTTAAGCTCTTACAGGAAGTTGTAAACATATATGGCCCGTCATATGCAAGACTCTATGGAAAACATGACAAACCAGAATTAAAAGAGCTCTTGAACAAATATGATATTGCGAAGAACTCTTTTTGGAGGCTATGTACCAGATACTTTCAAAGCGGTATGAAACCATATTCCCTGCTTGACAAAAAGAGTTTTGGCGTCAACAAAGGCAAAACATATCAGTACACAAATAAACCGGGACAGAAGTCCAAATATGTTGAATCAAATATATATTTAGACGAACAAACACTATCAAGATTTGAAGAAGCATTAGCAGATTACAAGTCTGGAAGACAAAAGACATTACGCAATTCATTTCAAAAAATGAATATGAAATATTACACAATGACAGAACTCATTGACGGAGTATCATCATATATCCTTATGCCTGAGTCAGAACGTCCAACGTTGGGTCAGTTTTACTATTACGCTCAGAAACACCTGACAAAGGAAGAAAAAGATCTGATAAAAACATCTGCCGCTGAACAGCGAAACAACAAAAGACTTCTCATAAGTGATTCCTTAAAAGACGTCTATGGACCTGCGGATATGGTCGAGATAGACGCTTGCGAGGCTGATGTTTCTCTGGTATCTGAGCTTGACCCTGACCAGGCAATAGGCCGCCCTATCGTATATTTTATGATAGATGTATATTCTAGGATAATACTTGCAGTGTCAGTTGCATTTGACAATAACTCAATTCTCGGCATAACAAATCTGTTTTTGAATTTAGCTGACGATAAGCAGGAATATTGTAAAAAATACGGTATCGAATTTAATGACAAAAGACTATGGCCGTCAGGTATCATTCCTAAAAGAATAAGAGTTGACCGTGGAAGCGAATTTAAAAGCTATGAGTTTGACAGAATATGCAACGAGATCGGAATTGAAAAACAAATAGTCAGCGGTGCGTCAGGCTCTCTCAAAGGCGTTGTTGAGCAAGCCTTTCATCAAATGCACGCCAAGCAAAATGTTCACCTCGAAAATCATGGACTTATCGAGAAAAGATATGATTCTCTTCATCACAAAGAAGCTTCTCTCACCATACACGATTACACACGAATGGTGATAAACTTTGTGTTAGCACATAATCAGCAGCACCTTGAAACATACCCTCTCACAAAAGAAATGATAGAAAAGAACATAGCTCCTGTTCCTGCGATATTGTGGGAATACGGCTCAAAAAAATATGGAATGCCGCAGCCGATACCTGTTCTTGAACAATACCTTTATAGCCTGATGACGCCTATCAAAGCCAAGATATCAAAACGAGGCATAAGCTACAAAGGCTTGTGGTACTTTGCACCTAACGATAAACGGCTGATGTCAGAGATGTATGCCGCAGGCACAAGGCGTATGCCATTTGAAGTGAGAATGGATATGCGTGATGTGGGTGCCATATACTACATCAGAAATTCCAAGCTGGTAAAGATACCACTAAACGTCCTCATTACAGGCAACAGCGACTATATGGGACTTACAATGAAACAATATGAAGAATATTATAGCGCAAAAAAGAAAATGCAGGCTAAGGGCAGGATAGACAACGAAAAAATAGAAACTGCCGTGTATGCAAACAACGAGAGTATCGTTAAGTCAGCAAAGAAAAACGTTCACTCACGAACAAAGGACATACGAAGCTCCCGTGAGATCGACAAGCAAAAAGTATCTTATGAGGGCAAGATAAGCACAAGACTTGAAAGCGAAGATAAAACATCCAAAAACATTTCAGCAGATGAACAAAAAGAAAACAGCGTGACCGAGTATCGGGATTATGCAAGCTTTGAAGAAGCTTTGCAGGACTTTTACGACAACAACTGATATCAAACTTGGGGAGATAACGAATGGCAAAATATTCTTATGTAACGTGTGAAGAAGGCGTGTCACAGTATGATGATTACGATCTGAAAGAACAGCGGATAGTTCCCGCACGATATATCAAAGCTAAACTAGCAATAGACGCTGGCAATCCATACATAGAAGCTCTGCCATATCCGAGAACAGGAAGAAACATCATATCGTCATATAGCCAAACTATGGCTGATTTTGATTACGATAAGATAAAGAGTATGTCAACCATTGATAAGATCCTTCAGATAAGATCTCTAAGGAGCATACGCTTTCCGCTTCCATTTCATGCAGAGCTTGAGCTTTCTTTCTACAATGCCTTGATAACGTCATACAGATCACGTCACATTCTTCATTCTGACAATGATAAGGTATCTTATTCAGTGGAAAACCAAGAATACGCCGCCTCAAATATTTTGGTAGGCGATTCAAGTGCTTCCACAGACGCAGGCTTTTCTCTTATCGGATATTCAGGCTGCGGCAAAAGCTCTGCAATACAAATGCTTGTATCATATTATCCGCAAGTCATTATGCACACAACAGAAAACGGAGAGTATTTTCCTCAGATAACATATCTTGTTGTCAACTGTATCCCAAACAGCAATTTCTCTGCCTTGTATGACGGTATAGGTGACGCTATCGATAAAGCCTTGGGAAATATCAAACCAATATATTCCGCTGAGATAATGAAAATAATAAAATTAGGTGCAAAAGCAGAGCGTATCCGTGAATATGTAGAAAAATTCGCTATCGGCATCATCATTTTCGACGAGATACAGCTAATAGATTTTTCGCATACAAGAGAGAACTCTTTTGATGCTCTGCTTACACTCTCAAACAGAACTAAGGTCGCAACAGCTGTTGTGGGTACAGAGGACGCAAAAGCCAAAATGTTTAAAACGCTCAGAACAGCCCGAAGAGTCGGCAATGTCATTAATGGAAATATGTATTGTATGGATAAAAAATTCTTTTACTTTCTTGTAAACGAACTTTTCCGATACCAATGGTTCGATAAACCTGTTACAGTTTCAGAGGAGATAACAGACGCTTTGTATGACGTTACAAAGGGGATCGTAGACCAGCTTATCGGCATATATTGACAAAATTAGTGTGGAAATGTATAATATTAGGTGTAATATCTTATTTGAGTACTTATGCTCGGCCTGTTTTCAACGGAGGTTGTTCTATGCCAATAGTGATATGTCCTAAATGTAAAAAAAGATTCAATGATATAGCTACTTACTGTCCTTCTTGTGGCTACCCCACAAAAAAAGCTAAAGCATTAGCGAAGGCAATGACATATCTTAAATCTTCAGCCTATTCGTATAGGGGGTTAAAAAAACAATTAGAAGATTGTGGCTACACAGAATTGCAGGCTCAATATGGGGCACATTCATGTGGTGCTAATTGGTATGAACAAGCTATCAAATCAGCTAAAATTCATCTTAAAAGTGAACCTTTTTCATATGACGGATTATACGATCAACTGATATGTGATGGCTTTTTACACAATGAAGCTACATGGGGTGTTGATAATTGCGAAGGTAATTGGGAAGAACAAGCAGTTAAATATGCAAAAGCAACTATTAAAAGCAATCCTTTTTCTCTCAATAAATTAATTAGTAAGCTCGAAGATGATGGTTTCACACACTCTCAAGCTATGTATGGTGTTGAAAATTGTGACGCAGATTGGGACAAAGAAGCTGTTAAAGCTGCAATACTCTCTTTAAAAGCAATGACTGATTGTTCAAAAATAAAATTAGAAATACAACTTATGCATGATGGCTTTACATATAAACAAGCAAAATATGGATCAAGCAATTGCAATGTAAATTGGATGCAACAAGCGCTCACATGTGCAAAGCATTATTTAAAAAGCCAACCATTTTCATACGAGGGATTGAAGTGTCAACTTCAATATGAAGGCTTTTTACAGGATCAAGCAATATATGGCGTAATAAATTGTGGTGCAGATTGGAACAAACAGGCTGTTAAATCTGCAAAATCGTTGCTTAGGCATTTACCAGTTTCACATAACGAATTGCTTCTTATGCTAAAAGAAGAAGGTTTTACACATAGCCAAATTCAATATGGCATTAATAATTGTTGTGCAGATTGGGATAACCAAGCCTTAAAAAGAGCAAAAAGTTTTATCAAAGACTTACCATTCACATATAATTTTTTGGTTAATCAGTTAATAGAAATCGGATTTACCACAAGCCAAGCTCAGTATGGCGTAGATAATTGCAAACAATTTCTAGCTGAAAAATCTAAAATAATTGAAAAACGATTATTAACTGACTTATATTTATGCAATTATTCAACCTATAGAAGTCCCCAATATGACTATATCTACGATTGGAATAACCTAACAGAGAAAACAATAAGATACTATGTAAGAAAATATTCTTTTTTTCAATATCAATCTCAATATGAAAGAGAAAGTAGTATAGATTTTTCGAAAATAAAATCGCTGGAAGCAGCAAAGTATTACATGGAAACTGACATTTTTTCGTATAATGGATTGGTTGATCAACTCGAGACAGATGGATTTACCTATGAAGATTCCCAATATGGTGCTACGAATTGTGATGTTGATTGGAATGAACAAGCTTTAAAAAAGGCAGAACTCTATTTATCTACAGATTTATTATCATATAACGAACTAATTGAACAACTTGAAGATGAGGGCTTTTTACATGAAGAAGCTCAATATGGTGCGGATAATTGTCAGAAATGGTAGTGCTAACACTTTTACAAATACAGTCAAGATGATTTATACAATGTAATTATTAGCTGCAGAATGGGAAAGAAGATACGAACAATATAAAAGATATATCCAACAAAATAACGGAAGTTCAGATATAACAAAACGAACTATTTTTGAGGGTGAAAAACTTGGCGTTTGGGTGGTACTGCAAAGAAGGAACTACAACATAGGAAAGCTAAGTGAAGAACGCTACAAGAGGCTTTGCGATATTAATATGAAGTTTTAATAATTTTCGAGCAGATAACTTTGACCAGACAGTTATCTGCTCAAAATATTTTTTGTAAATGTATAGCTTTTTGAAAGAATAAGTGGTATAATGTAGTAAAACTACTTGTACAAAATATTTAAATTAATTGGAGAAATTACAATGACAGTTGATACAAAAAAAGAACAGGAACGTGATGAGCTTCATCGTGCCATATGGGCAATCGCAGATGAACTCAGAGGTGCAGTTGACGGTTGGGATTTCAAAAACTATGTCCTCGGCACTATGTTTTACAGATATATTTCAGAAAATATAACTAACTACATAAATGAAGGCGAACTCGAAGCAGGAAATACTGATTTTGATTACGCTCAAATGGGTGATAATGATGCAGAAGAAGCCCGTGAGGGATTAGTGCAGGAAAAAGGTTTCTTTATTCTTCCGTCAGAACTTTTCTGTAATGTAAGATCAGCAGCGAAAAATGATGAAAACCTAAATGAAACTCTTGAAAGAGTATTCCGTCACATTGAAGAATCTGCAAAAGGCAGCGAATCGGAATCCGACTTTGCAGGTCTGTTTGATGACTTTGATGTAAACAGCAACAAGCTTGGCTCAACAGTTGCAAAGAGAAACGAAAAGCTTTGTAAGCTTCTTGACGGCGTGGCAGATATGAACTTAGGTGACGTCAAAGATCACGATATAGATGCATTTGGTGATGCTTATGAATATCTTATGACTATGTATGCTTCCAACGCAGGAAAATCCGGTGGTGAATTCTTCACTCCTGCCGATGTATCAGAACTTCTTACTCGTCTTGGTACAGTCGGCAAAACTGAGATAAATAAGGTATATGATCCAGCCTGCGGAAGTGGTTCGCTTCTTTTAAAGGCGGAAAAGGTACTTGGAAAAGATAAGATACGCAACGGCTTTTATGGTCAAGAAATAAATATCACAACCTACAACCTTTGTCGTATCAATATGTTTTTACACGATATTGGTTTTGACAAATTTGATATTGCTTGCGAAGATACTCTTATCGCACCTGCACATTGGGACGATGAGCCGTTTGAACTGATAGTTTCTAATCCCCCATATTCAATAAAATGGGCTGGCGATGACAATCCGCTGCTCATAAACGACCCACGTTTTGCCCCCGCAGGTGTGCTTGCACCAAAAAGCAAAGCTGATATGGCGTTCATAATGCACAGCCTTTCCTGGCTCGCATCTAACGGAACGGCTGCGATCGTATGCTTCCCGGGAATTATGTATCGTGGCGGTGCTGAGCAGAAGATCCGAAAATACTTGATAGACAATAACTTTGTTGACTGTATAATACAACTTCCTGCAAATCTTTTCTTTGGCACTTCTATTGCCACCTGCATTATGGTACTGAAAAAATGTAAAACAGACAGCAAGACCTTATTTATTGACGCTACAAATGAATGTATCAAGGTAACGAACAATAATAAGCTTACTCCTGAAAATATAAACAAGATCGTTGGCTGCTTTGCTGAACACAGCGAGATAACGCATTTTTCGCATCTTGCCGATTATGATGAGGTCAAGGAAAATGACTATAATCTTTCGGTTTCAACATATGTTGAGGCTGAGGACACAAGAGAAAAGATCGATATTGTCAAGCTTAATGCTGAGATCAAAGAGATAGTTGCTCGTGAACAGATGCTTCGTGATGAGATAGACAAGATCATTGCAGAAATTGAGGTGCAGTAAATGAGCAGATTAGAAGAACTGATTCAGGAGTTATGTCCCAATGGAGTGGAATATAAAAGAATAGATGAAATTTGCGATATATCTCGTGGAAGAGTTATGTCAAAAGACTATATCCAAGCAAATCAAGGTGAATACCCTGTATATTCATCACAAACAGAAAACGATGGTGAATTAGGAAAGATATCCAGCTTTGACTACGAGGGTGAATACTTAACTTGGACAACAGATGGTGCTAATGCAGGTTCCGTTTTTTATAGAAATGGCAGATTTAGCATTACAAATGTATGTGGTCTACTTAAGGTAAATAAAGATGATGTTATAACTAGATACATTTATCATTCTTTGCAAATTGAGGCACCTAAGTATGTAAATAAAGGCATGGGAAACCCTAAACTCATGAGTAACGTAATGGCGAGAATTAAACTCCCCGTCCCTCCCCTAGAAGTCCAACGTGAAATTGTCCGAATACTTGATAACTTCACATCGCTTAAAGCGGAGCTGCAAGCGGAGCTGCAAGCGAGGAAGAAACAGTATGAGTATTATAGGGATGAACTCCTGTCTTTTGAAAGTGATATTCCATTACTTAAATTGGGGGAAGTCTGTGATTTACAAGCAGGAAAAGCAATCAATGCTTCAGAAATCTCTGATATTGAAACTAATCAAGAAACCATTCCTTGTTATGGTGCAAATGGACTTAGAGGCTATGTAGGAAAATCAAATCAAAAAGGTGATAAATCAATTATCGGAAGACAAGGAGCACAGTGTGGTAATGTATGTTACGCAACTGGCAAGTATTATGCTACAGAACATGCTGTTGTTGTTACTGATAAGGGGTATTTTAATAGCAGATATCTTTTTCATGTATTAACTCACGCAAATTTAAATCAGTATAAAACTGCGGGTGCTCAACCAGGCTTATCTGTTTCTAAATTGAATAATGTGATGATTGCAGTTCCAGATAAAAAAGTACAGGACAAAATCGCCAATATCCTCGACAACTTTGAAAAAATCTGCTCCGACCTAAATATAGGCTTGCCTGCCGAAATCGAAGCAAGACAAAAACAATATGAATATTATAGAGATAAATTGCTTTCTTTTCAGGTAAAAAGTTATGATTAATGTAATTTGTGACGATATAAAAAAAGCCGTAGAATCAGGTGCTTATATCTCGGCTTTGTCTTTAGCATTAACTTTGCCTGATTGGTGTGGTAAAGCTGAATACCCTAACGATGTAACCACAAGTCGATATAAAAAATGGTACAGTGAAAATGTCGGACGATATGAGACCTTTGAGGGAAATGAGGGAGCATACCTGAGTGCAGATGTTGTTTACAGTTTAAGAAACCATCTCTTACATCAAGGTTCCCTCAATTACGATAACAAGGACATTCGTCAGGAACAAAATAAGGTAGATAAATTTTTACTATATTTCAACACTAATGAATGTGACGGTGGTTGCAGTTCTATATCTTATAGATGGGGAACTAATGATATACAAAGTAGATCGTTTGAGGTCAATGCACTCAACTTGATTATGAAATTAAGGCTCTGTGCAATGGGCTATTATAAAGAAAACAAAGAAAAATTTGATTTTATGGATATTAAAATCATAAACAGGTAAAGGAGGCGGCTATTGTGCCATATTTCAATATTGTCGCACAGACAACAGAAAACACCGTTGTTACAGAGTATGAGCCGGCAAAAACACGTTCTAGCAACTATCAATCTGAAGCAGCATTGGAAAAAGAATTTATCCATATGCTCACAGAGCAGGGCTATGAATATCTTAAAATTCATCATGAAAAAGATCTTATCGCAAACCTGCGTACTCAGCTTGAAAAGCTCAATGACTATCATTTTACTGAAAACGAATGGGAAAGATTTTTCAAGGATTCAATAGCAAATCAAAACGAGGGTATCGTTGAAAAGACACGAACGATACAAGAAGATAATATCAAGAACTTAAAGCGTGATGACGGAAGCACAAAGAATATTACTATTATTGACAAGAAGAATATCCACAATAACTTTTTGCAGGTAATAAATCAGTATGTCATCGGTACAGCCGAGGGTGCAAAACACGACAATCGTTATGATGTCACTATCCTTGTAAATGGCTTGCCGCTTGTCCACGTTGAGTTAAAACGCAGAGGTGTAGCTATCCGTGAGGCGTTCAATCAGATAAACCGATACCAGCGTGACAGCTTTTGGGCAGGGAGTGGTCTGTTTGAATATACGCAGATTTTCGTTATCTCAAATGGAACAAATACCAAATATTATTCTAACAGCACTCGATTCAATGCAATAAAAGATGCAAATAAGAATTCCGCAAAGAAAGGTAAAACCAGCAATAGTTTCGAGTTTACTTCTTTCTGGGCAGATGCAAACAATCGTGTCATTCCCGACCTGATAGACTTTACAAGAACATTCTTTGCCAAACATACGATCTTGAATATCATTACTAAGTACTGCATATTTACATCAGAAAATATGCTTATGGTAATGCGACCTTATCAAATAACCGCAACAGAACGTATTCTTAACCGAATCGAGATCGCTAATAACTACAAAAAATATGGCACTATCGCTGGTGGCGGTTATATATGGCATACAACAGGTTCTGGAAAGACGCTTACATCATTTAAAACAGCAAGATTAGCTTCATCTCTCCCCTATATTGATAAAGTGCTGTTCGTAGTTGACCGTAAGGATCTTGACTATCAAACGATGAAAGAATATGATCGTTTTGAAAAAGGTGCAGCTAACAGCAATACCTCCACCGCTATTCTGAAAAAACAGTTGGAAGATATTAATGCTCATATTATTATAACCACCATTCAGAAACTTGCAACGTTTATCAAGAAAAACAAAGACCACGAAGTATATAATAAACACGTTGTTATAATCTTCGATGAGTGCCACAGAAGCCAGTTTGGTGATATGCACGCTGCCATTGTAAAAAGCTTCAAGAAATATCACCTATTTGGATTCACTGGAACACCTATCTTTCCTGCCAACACAGGAAGTGTTCGCAAGCCACAGTTCTTCACAACTGAGCAGACTTTTGGCGACCAACTCCATACATATACGATCGTTGATGCTATCAATGATAAAAATGTCCTACCATTCAGAGTTGATTATGTAAAAACAATGGATATGGGTGAAGATATTGATGACGATCAGGTGTGGGACATTGCCCGTGAAAAGGCTATGATGGCGCCTGAAAGAATAAGTCTTGTCACAAAGTATATTCTTGACAATTTTGATAGAAAGACCTATCGTGGCGATAAAACCTATATCTACAATGCACTTACCAACATATCAGAAGTTGCATCCAGCAAAAATGGCACAGTAGAGGAGATAAAACAAAAGCAACGTATAAGCGGTTTTAATTCTATTTTTGCAGTTGCGTCTGTGCCTATGGCAAAATTATATTATCAAGAGTTTAAGAAACAAATGTCAGCTGACCCTACAAAGCAACTCCGTATTGCTACTATTTATATCTATGGTGCAAATGAAGCTGAATATGACGAGAATACAAGTGGTATTCTTGCTGAAGAGAATTCAGAAGATACATCCGCACTTGACCAATCCTCAAGAGACTTCCTTGAATCAGCCATAAAAGACTATAATGAAATGTTCCATACGAACTACTCAACGGATAGTGATAAGTTCCAGAACTATTATAAAGATGTTTCTCTTCGTATGAAGAACAAGGAACTTGATTTACTCATTGTCGTAAATATGTTCCTTACAGGCTTTGATGCCACAACTTTGAATACATTATGGGTTGATAAGAATTTGAAAATGCACGGACTAATTCAGGCATTTTCAAGAACCAACCGAATCCTTAACTCAATTAAGACCTTCGGTAATATTGTGTGCTTTAGAAATCTTCAGAAGCGTGTTGATACTGCTATATCACTTTTCGGAGATAAAAATGCAGGCGGTATCGTACTTATGAAAGGATTCAAAGATTATTATTATGGCTATGAGGGTATTGACGGCAAGCCACACCCTGGCTATATTGATATGGTCGATGAGCTTACATCAAAGTTTCCACTTATAGAACCACAGATCATAGGCGAACAAAATCAGCGAGATTTTATTTCTCTCTTTGGTGCTATTCTTCGTATGAGAAACCTTTTGTCTGCTTTTGACGAATTTGCAGATAAAGAATTGATCAATGAACGTGATCTGCAAGATTATTTAGGCAGATACCAAGACCTACGAGATGAATGGAATGAAAGACGCAGCCGAGGTGAAAGCACAGACATTATTGATGACATTGTATTTGAAGTTGAACTTATCAAACAGATAGAGATCAATATAGATTATATTCTTATACTTGTCAAGAAATATCACGATAGTCACTGTGAAGATAAAGAGGTACTTGTTTCAATCAAGGAAGCCATTGATGCAAGCCCCGAGCTTCGCAGCAAAAAAGCTCTTATTGAAACCTTTATTGCTGGTATAAATGATGTAGAAGATGTTATGTCAGAATGGCACGACTACGTTGTAGATAGACGTGAAGAAGAACTTGTTCAAATCATTAAAGACGAAAAGCTGAAAGAACCTGAAACACGAAAATTTATAGAAAATGCATTCCGTGATGGTGAGATCAAAACAACAGGAACAGACATTGATAAGCTTATGCCTACTGTATCTCGCTTTGGTGGTGGAAATAGAGCAGTAAAGAAACAAAGTGTTATCGATAAGTTGAAAGCTTTCTTTGAAAAGTTTTTCGGTGTTGGTGGTTCAACAAGATTCACTGATGAAGATGAACCCTAATATAAAGTATGTTCCATTTTAAATTCAAAATAAAATATCACAACTTCATAAAAAATTAAACTTGTTCCATTTTAAATTCAAAATATTTTGTGTATACTTGTAATAAAATAACGAATGTTCCATTTTAAATTCAAAAGAACTAATAAAATTGGAACAAAAAAATTTTTTCTAGCGAAATCGCAAAATTTTGAACATTATAGCCGTTAAAACTCAAAAGTTCAAAAATCAAAACTCGTCAGAAAAATGAACATTATAGCAAGGAAAACTCAAAAACTCAAAACTGCAAAATCCGAAAATAATGAACATTATTATTGACACAAAATAGCAAACGACATATAACTATCGGGGCAATACAAAATCGTATTGCCCTGCGTTGTATGTATGAAAGGAGCGGAAAATGAATTATTGTGAGATAAAGAAAACCGATATCGCCAATGGCTCAGGTGTGAGGGTCACGCTGTTCGTATCAGGCTGCAGACACCACTGCAAGGGCTGTTTTCAGCCTGACACCTGGAACTTTGACTACGGCAAGCCTTTCACAGATACCACTGCAGACGAGATAATTAACGCCCTCTCAAAGGGCTATATAAAAGGACTTACGCTCCTTGGCGGCGAGCCTATGGAGCCTGAGAACCAGCCTGAGCTTACCAAACTCCTCCGCCGTGTGAAAACAGAACTTCCCGACAAGGACGTGTGGTGCTACACAGGCTGTACCCTTGAAACAGACCTGCTTGCAGGCTCAAAGTCCCCATACAGAACACAGTACACAGACGAAATGCTGAGCCTTATCGACTACCTCGTTGACGGCGAATTTGTTCTCGAAAAGAAAAACATCTCACTGAAATTCAGAGGATCTGAAAATCAGAGGATACTACATAAAAAGGACGGCATTTGGCTGCCTTGCGAAGATATGTAAAACAAAACCGCTCCCCGTGTTATCACGAAGAGCGGTTATTTTTATTGCGTAGGTGCGACTAAGGTCGCCCGCCTATGAAACTTTTATAAGATAACTCTACAGCATTACTTTTCAGACTTTGTAAAGAATATCGCCTTTATAAGCTGGATAACGAGCATAGAGCCAAAGCTTAGAATGTATATCCATGCAAACTGCATACCTGTCATGTCTGCTATCTTGAAAAGTCCTTTAAGCGGTGGAACGAGCAGAACGGAGTTTAAAAATACCATTCCAAGACCGAACGCCATAAGACCGAACTTGTTGTTGAAAAAGTCCTTTGAGAAGATAACAGGACCTTTTTTCTTGCAGGAGAATCCGTGGAACAATCTTGCGGAGCAAAGCACTGCGAATGCCATCGTCATACCAAGAGCTGCGCTTGTCTTGTTTCCCATAAGGAAAGCCGAAGCTACTGCTATCGCTATAACTACGCCATACAATGCGATCTCGCCCAGGAAAGGACGTGTGAGTATAGATTCATTTGCGTTTCTTGGCTTGCGTTTCATGACCTCTTCGGAGTGAGGTTCAAGACCCAAACCGATAGCAGGAAGCGAGTCTGTAAGCAGATTAATAAACAGCAAATGTATTGCCGCAAACGGAACAGGAAGTCCAAGCAGTGAGTTGAAAAGCACCACAAGAATTGCCGCAAAGTTGCCCGAAAGCAGGAAGAGTATAGCCTTTTTAATGTTCTCGTAAATGTTTCTGCCGTTTCTTATGGCCTTGACTATAGTTGCAAAGTTATCGTCTGCGAGCACCATTGAGGCAGCGTCCTTTGAAACCTCAGTTCCTGTGATGCCCATTGCAACGCCCACATCAGCCTGCTTTAACGCAGGTGCGTCGTTCACACCGTCGCCTGTCATGGAAACTATACAGCCGTTTGCCTGCCAAGCCTTTACGATCCTTATTTTATGCTCAGGTGTAACACGAGCGTAAACAGCCTTGTCCTTTACAAAGTCAACAAGCTCTTCGTCTGAATAAGCGTCAAGCTCGTGACCCTCGACAGCCTTTGAGTTGTCGTCAAGAATACCTATCTCACGGGCAATAGCCGAAGCCGTAACGATATGGTCGCCTGTTATCATGACTGGCTTTATGCCTGCCTTGCGGCATTCCGCAACAGCCGCCTTTGATTCCTCTCTCGGAGGATCCATCATAGCAATAAGACCGACAAACTCCAATCCGTCCTCGTCCTCTGGACATACGGTATCCTTGTCGAATTTTTTCTCTGCAAATGCAAGTATACGCAAACCTTTTTCCGAAAGCTCTGCCACACGCTGCGTTATAACAGCCTTTTCCTCGTCGCTTGAAGTTATCCTGTTTATAAGAACGTCAGCCGCACCCTTTACATAAAGCACCTTTTCGCCGTCGATAACGTGCAGAGTTGACATAAGCTTTCTGTCTGAATCAAATGGTATCTCAGAAATTCTAGGGAGATCTTCCCTCACCTTGTCAGTGTCGATACCAAGCTTTGTGCCAAAATTGATAAGAGCCGTTTCAGTCGGGTCGCCTATCTCAACGCCGTCTTTACAGCTTGAATCGTTGCAAAGTATCATGGCTCTTGACATTATCTTTGTTTTCTCATCATCAAGATCAACAGCGTCAGTGTCGATTATCCTGCCGTCTACCATTATTTTTCTGACTGTCATCTTGTTCTGAGTAAGAGTACCGGTCTTGTCAGAGCATATTACAGAAACACTGCCCAAGCCCTCAACAGCTTGAAGCTTTCTTATGATAGCGTTTTCCTTTGACATTTTCTGTGTGCCGAAAGAAAGCACGATAGTAACGATAGAGCTGAGAGCCTCAGGAATAGCCGCAACAGCAAGTGCGATAGCGAACATGAACGAATCCATAAGCTTGCCGCCACGAAGCACACTAAGTCCGAACACTACTGCACAAACGATAAGGATAGCTATAGAAAGCTTCTTGCCGAACTCGTCAAGCGTGTTCTGGAGAGGCGTTTTTCTCTCTGATGCGTTCTGAATAAGCGAAGCTATCTTGCCCACCTCAGTGTCCATACCAACCTCAGTGACAAGCATTTTTCCTCTGCCGTATGTGACAAAAGAGCCTGAATAAACCATGTTAGCACGCTCAGCAAGAGGCTTTTCGCCCTCTATATCGCTCATATCCTTGTCGATATTAACGCTCTCGCCTGTGAGTGCCGACTCGTTCACCTGAACAGAAGCGCACTCTACGAGTCGTCCGTCTGCACATATCTGGTCGCCTGCCTCAATAAGAAGAATGTCGCCCACTGCGATCTCCTCAGATGGGATAATTACCTTTTCGCCGTTACGAAGCGCCTTAGCTGTTGGTGCAGAAAGCTTTTTAAGGTTCGTCAGTGACTTTTCAGCCTTGACGGTCTGAACTGTACCCAAAATAGCGTTCATTGTGATAACAACGAGAATTACCGCACAGCTCTCAACGTCTTTCATGAAAGCTGAAACTATCGCAGCAATAATGAGTATAAGCACAAGGAAGTCCTTATACTGCTCTAAAAAAATCATAGGAATGGACTTTTTCTTGCCCTCCGTGATAACATTTCGTCCGAACTTTTCGCAGTTTTTCACTGCCTGCTCGGTTGAAAGACCATTTTCACCTGATGAAAACTCAGTGTAAAGCTGGTCAAGTTTTTTCTGATACTGCTTCATAAAATACCACCTTTTTTATTTTTTCCTGTAGTCGCTGCCGATATACCCTTCAAAGCCTCCTTTTCTCATAGGCTCAGAAAAATAAACGCATAAAAAATCGGCAAGACGTTTATTGGGTAAACTGCGCCTGTGGCAATTTAATCAATAAAAGTCTCGCCGTTTAGATATGCAGCGGTCCCTCATCGGAACGTACTGACGCAAACATAAACGGATCTCTCCGCCAGCTACTCTCTTTTACTATGAGGTTATTATAACCTATATTTTTGATTTTGTCAATAGTTTTTTATATATTTTATTGTAAATCTGCAACTCATTTACTTGATCTCATTTTCAAACACTGCCCTTGATTATTATTCCAAAAGGTGCTATAATAGCATTGGTGATAATAATGAAAAGGAAAATACTTGTAGGTCTGCTTACCGCCGTTATCTTTTTGGCTTGCGCCCTTGTGATAAATATAACCCCAAAGGTGGAGAAAGGTTCAGTTGTGCTGACCTGTGACGGAAGCAAATATGAGCTTCCCGGCACTGAAAAGACACGATACTGCAATGGCAAGAGCGAGAGCCTTTCCGCTGAAAAGAGCTTAGAAGATCTGCTCTCCTCTGTACCGTCATTTAATATAAAGGCAGATGTAGATAAGGACGGCAATGTTACCCTTAAAACCCCTATGTCCGTAGAAGCCACAGGGGACAGGCTCGGCGACGTGCTTTACACTGTCTACAGCTATGACGGAAAGGTGCTTGCCAAGGAGTCAAAAAAGCTGGAGCTTCCAAAAGAGGATATAGACGGCTGTCTTGTGAAGATAAAAATTACATGGGGCAAGAAAGACACAAGCTATCTTGAAGAAGATTACTGGTTTGCCGCAATGTACAATACCGAAAGATAAACATAACATCAAAATGTTGGGGCGACCTCTGGTCGCTCACTTTCTTTCTGTAAACTTTCATACAACAAAACGTCGGACGAATTTGAAAACGTCCGACGTTTTGTTTTTTAGCATATTTGAAATCCGATTATACCCACCATACAAATAACGCTGCCGATAAATCTCAGCTTTGTGATAGGCTCTTTTCTTATGAGCGCTATAACAAACAGCGAACACAGTATCATAGGCTGGATAAATGACGCACTCGCAAGGCTCACAGCAATAACAGCATTCTCCGCAAGCAGACCTGCCACATTCGGAATTTTTGTAAGCACGACCACCCATGCGCCCTTTTGATTTTTCTTGAATATCTCCAAAGGCTTTGCCCTCGGCAGAAGTATGATAGCCATAAGTATAAGCGCAAAGAACAGCGCCATAGTTGAGGATATGTAATTCTCCGACGCTCTTACAACTATGCCGTAGCCGTATCTTGCCAAAAGATAAAACACCAGAGGAACAACTATCCTGCGGTAATTTATATTGCCGCTGTCCGTTCTGCCTGATTTTGCGATAAAAACAAGTCCTGCAACAGTAAGCACGATAAAAAGAAACTTGAAAATGCTTGGCTTTTCACCAAGGAAAATATCCGTTGCATAGGACATGAAAAGGGTGATGCCAAGCCAAGCCTTAAGCTCAAAGGCTGATATTTCATCAAGGATAATAGCCGAAAGCTTAAATTCAAGGATCTTCGACAAGCACAGCAGACCTATCGCTGCAAAGGATTGCCAGCTAAATGTGATAGTCCTGTCGAGGAAAGGCAGACAGCAAGCCATGAAAACAGCCGTTGCCGCCGCCATTAAGAATCCAAGCTCGTCGCCGTTGAATTTTGCCGTTGAAACAGCGTACTTGTCACTAAGGGAACATATTGTGTAGCATACAACTACAAGTATAAGCAAAAACATTATTTTTCTTCTTCCTTACTATATGATTTTCTAAGACCTGTATGCTGTGAAACATACAAAATAACGGGCGACCCAAGGTCGCCCCTACGCAAAGCCGATTTATCAGTTCTTTTTATTTTTCACAAGCCATACTACCGCCAAAATACCAAGTATCACTGAGAACAGAGTAGCAACAGCTAGACATATCCAGCTTGCATACTGACTTTGTATAAATTCGTTCTGCGATTGGCTTCCTATAAGGGTATCTACCCCCGATTGCGAGCCTAACGCTGAGAACAGTATTATAAATGCCATTCTCACATTCATTACGCAGGCTATAACGCTGTAAATATGCACTATACCCTGAAAAAGACACACTCCGCAGTCGTCCTTTACATAGCTTTTCACTCCAAGCACCGCACATACCACCGACACTGCCGTGTAGATAATGAACGCCGCAAAAAGCACTATCGTTGGCACTTTTGCCCCCTCGGTTTTCACTATCATGCTCATAAGCCCAACCATACACCCCATGAACACAGCCGCTGCTGCAAGCCCTGCAACAGACCATTTTCTGTATAAAAGCTCTGACTTTTTTATCTGCTCTTTCTTTATCTGCTTAGGCATTTTCTTCCTCCGCCTTCTTGCTTTCAAGCTCCTCTTCGGATATCTTGAAGCGTATCCTGTCTATTTTCTGCTCATCCTCCATTTTCACTGTCATCTCAAAAGGCGGACAGCTTATAACTTCATTCTGCTCAGGAAGTCTGTCAAGCATATCCATTATCCAGCCACCGAGAGATGTTCTTTCGGTTTCGATAGTGTCCTCCGGCAGTCCTATCCTCTCAAGAAAATCCGATACCGAAAGCTCCGCCGACGCCTCATAAACACCGTCGCTTATTTTCACAAGGGAGGTATCCTCCTCGTCGCTTTCATCATAGATCTCGCCCACAAGCTCCTCTATGATATCCTCAAGAGTACAAATGCCCTCAGTACCGCCATATTGGTCGAGCACCACCGCCATATGCACCTTTTTGCGCTGCATCTGCTTTAAAATATCCGATATCTTGCGGCTCTCAGTTATGTAGAGTGGCTTGTTCATTATAAGGCTTATGTCCGTTTTACCCTTCAGATACATTTCAAAAAAGTCAGACTGGTGGATAAGTCCCACAATGTGGTCTATATCCTTGTCATACACAGGAAGCCTTGAAAACTTTGTCTGCACAAAGCGTTTTTTTATGCTCTCCATATCCTCATGAAGCTCAACACCCTCGATATTTACTCTAGGCACAAGTATCTCGCTTATGGTTATCTCGTCAAAATCAAGTGCCGAACGCACAAGCTCCGACTCCTGCTCTTCAAGTACGCCCTCGTCCTGTATCTCGTCTATGATATATTTAAGCTCTTCCTCAGTAACAGACGGCTCGCTGTTCTTGTTGCCCACAATCTTTGAAACACCGCTTTTTATGCCCATAAAGATAGCCGTAATAGGTGTGATGATGAACATGAATGCGGAAAGCGGAGCCGCCATAAGAATAGAAAACCGCTCAGAATTTTCCTTTGCAAGGCTCTTAGGCAAGATCTCACCAAAAATAAGCACAAGCACTGTCATGACTACAGTAGCCAGACCCACGCTTCCCTTGCCGAACTTCTCAGTAAAAAGCACCGTTGCAATAGAAGATGAAGAAATGTTCACCACATTGTTTCCAACAAGTATAGCAGTGAGTGCCTTGTCAAAATTATCGCATATGTTCATTGCCTTCTTTGCAGACTTGTTTCCGTCGTCTGCAAGTTTTTTAAGCCTTATCCTGTTGCATGAAGAAAACGCTGTCTCCGTTGCAGAACAAATAGCAGACAGCATAAGAAGCACAGCGATGATAACAACTTTCATAAAATATAATTATCCTTTCAGGTCAGAGTATAAATTTGCTGCCCTAGTTATAAAAATAGCACTAAAGGCAGTCATGAAAACTGACTACATATAGTTATCATAACATATTTTTTAACCAATTGCAACAGTATTATTGAAAAAACAATGTAAAAGAGTTATAATATTCTTTGTGTTCATAATATTCATATGCACAAAAGGAGATAACAAAAATGGCAAAGAAAGATAAGGACATTTTCGACAAAATAATGGACTGGAAGATATTCGGCTGGTTCAGACCATTTTACGTCAAAAACAAGGAAATGCTTTTGTATCTGTTTTTCGGCGTACTCACCACCGCAGTGAGCTTTGTGACCGCAGGCATCTCAAAAGTACTTTTGGAGCAGGCAGGCATAGGCAAGGGCGGTGTTTCCACCACAAGCACCGTCATATCATGGATATGTGCAGTAACATTCGCATACATAACCAACAGAATATGGGTATTCGAGTCTGAAGCAGAGGGCAAAAAGGCGATAATCTCCGAAGCGGCTTCATTTTACGGCGGCAGGATATTCACTCTTCTCGTAGAAATGTTCATGATGTGGCTCGGCTACTCACTTCTCAGCTTCAACTATTGGGTAACAAAGATAGTGGCAAACGTTGTTGTGCTGATACTTAACTATGTCATCAGCAAGCTTGTGGTCTTCAGAAAGAAATAAGCATACATAAAAAGCTGTCGGCAAAAAATGCTGACAGCTTTTTTCATCAGTTGCCACGTTGCAACTGATCAATCTCTGTACATAAGTGTGACCGCCATTCCGTTTATCACGCCCACTACAACTCCGCACACAATGAAAAACACCTTGATAGGCAGGTCAAGCAGAAGCGAGATAAGCCCGAACACGATAACGAACGCCATTGCTCCGCCTATCTGCACAAGAAACTTTCTCTTCACAAGCACAGGAAAACGCTCCGCAAGCTTTGCGGTCTTGTTACCCTTGCGGTCAATTATCCTGTAAATAAGCTGAGTCAGAGCCATTGGTATTCCGATAAATAAAATTGCTGTTATAAGTTTGTCCATTTTAAATTCCTCCATTTTTCACTTAAATTATAGCTCTTTTTGTATCAAAAAAAGGCTGCCCATGACGCAGTTCGTCCGTGGGCAGCCTCATTGCTGCATATAAAATTTCTTTTATCAACAATTAAAGAACTCTTACGCCAACAACGCCCTCTATAGACTTGAAAGCGTCAGCGTCAACGTCGCCTGTAACATCGAGCATTGTGTAAGCCCAGTCTTTCTTAGACTTGTTTACAAGGTTCTCGATATTTGCACCCTTGTCAGATACAACAGATGTGATCTGTGCGATAAGTGCAGGAACGTTCTTGTGAAGCACGCAAACAAGGTGGTCGCCTGTTTTAGCAAGCTCTGCATTAGGGAAGTTTACAGAATTCTTGATAGTTCCCTTCTCGATATAGTCGATAAGCTCGTGAGCCGCCATTGTTGCGCAGTTGTCCTCAGACTCAGGTGTGGAAGCGCCAAGGTGTGGAAGAACGATAACATTCTCCTCGCCAAGAACAACATCATCTGCAAAGTCTGTTACATACTTTGCTACCTTGCCGTCCTTGATAGCCTTTACAACAGCCGCACTGTTGATAAGCTCGCCTCTTGCAAGGTTGATAAGACGAACGCCGTCCTTCATCATTGCTATCTGAGCTTCGTCGATAGTGTTCTTTGTGTCAGGTGTATAAGGAACGTGGATAGTGATATAGTCACTGTTCTTGTAAATATCATTGATATCAGCAGTTACCTTTACAGCAGGTTCAAGCTGGATAGCTGCGTTTACTGAAAGGAATGGGTCGTAGCCGATAACGTCCATGCCAAGTGCAACAGCAGCATTTGCGATCTTTCCGCCGATAGCACCAAGACCGATTACACCAAGTGTCTTGCCCAATATCTCAGGACCTGCGAACTTAGACTTGCCGCCCTCAACTGTCTTTGGAGCGTCAGGAGTGCCCTTGAGTGATGCAGCCCATGCAGCAGCCTCAGTTATCTTTCTTGAAGAAAGAAGAAGCGCACAAATAGCAAGCTCCTTAACAGCGTTTGAGTTTGCGCCAGGTGTGTTGAATACAACGATTCCCTGCTCTGCGCACTTCTCAACCGGGATATTGTTTACGCCAGCACCTGCTCTTGCAATAGCAAGCAGGCTCTCAGGCATTTCCATATCGTGCATCTTTGCTGAACGTACCATTATAGCGGTAGGATTTTCAGCATTGTCGCTTACTGTGTACTTAGCCTTGTCAAAGATATCAGTACCGCAGGTAGCGATCTTATTTAATGTCTTTATCTCATACATTGTAAATTACCCTCTCTTATAATAAGGTTACGCTTATGCGTTCTCAGCCTCGAACTTCTTCATGAACTCAACGAGCTTTTCAACGCCCTCAATAGGCATTGCGTTGTAGATAGAAGCTCTCATACCGCCAACAGTTCTGTGGCCCTTGAGGTTTACAAAGCCTGCTGCTGTAGCCTCAGCAACGAACTTCTTGTCAAGCTCAGCGTCGCCTGTTACGAATGGAATGTTCATAAGAGATCTGTCCTCAGGAACAACAGTGCCCTTGAAGAGCTTGCTCTGGTCAAGATAATCATAAAGTATCTTAGCCTTCTTCTCGTTGTGAGCCTTCATAGCCTCAAGACCGCCCATTTTCTTTATCCACTTGAATACCTTGCCGCAGATGTAAATGCCATAGCAAGGAGGTGTATTGTAAAGAGAGTCAGCGTCAGCCTGAGTTTTCCACTTGAGCATTGTAGGTGTGCCCTCAAGAACATCGTCAGTGATAAGATCTTCTCTGATGATAGCGATAACAACACCGGCAGGACCAACGTTCTTCTGAACGCCGCCGTAAATAACGCCGTACTTTGTTACGTCAACAGGCTCAGACAGGAAGCAGGAAGAAACGTCTGCAACAAGTGTGTGACCCTTTGTGTTAGGCAGAGTCTTGTACTTTGTACCATAGATAGTATTGTTTTCGCAGATATAAACATAGTCAGCGTCCTCTGGGATATCCAGATCTGAACAATCAGGGATATAAGAGAAAGTCTTGTCAGCAGAAGAAGCCACAGCAACAGCCTCGCCGTATTTCTGAGCCTCCTGATAAGCCTTCTTAGCCCACTGACCTGTGATTATGTAAGCCGCTTTCTTGTTCTTCATAAGGTTCATAGGAACGGCTGCGAACTGCTGAGAAGCACCGCCCTGAAGGAACAGCACCTTATAGTTATCAGGGATACCCATAAGATCTCTGATGTCCTTTTCAGCTTCCTTGATGATGTCATCGAACGCCTTGGAACGGTGGCTCATCTCCATTACGCTCATACCTGTGCCCTTATAATCGAGCATTTCATCGGCAGCTTCCTTAAGCACTTCCTCAGGGAGTACAGCAGGACCTGCGCTGAAGTTATATACTCTACCCATTGTTAAACCCTCCATATAAATTAGTTTCTTAGTTTCATTATTTATAAAGACTATAAATATATAAATTAATAATATTATTATATGCCTTTTATAAAAAAAAGTCAAGGGCTGTCATATAAAAATACTCACTCGTCATAAGTTTTTGTACATATCAGCACATAAAACAGCCCTGAAAACGTGCATTTTTTCACCTTACCTATGCCGTTATATATAATAAGCACTGAAAAGCATGAAAAATCAGAATAATACTAAAGCGTTAAAAAGAGGTTAAAATTTTGGGTATTCCTTGAAATCTCCATATTTGTGTAGTATAATGTAATCAATAGAATGCGACAGTTGTAAAAAAATCGGGGAACAATTGTCACTCTCAGGGAAAGAGGATATATATGCAAAAGATATTTTATGTTTCAAGAAATGAGGACAAAGCCCATGATGGAAAAGCCCCGGATATGGACAGATTTCAGCGAGTTGAAAAGCTCAACAGTCTGATCGCGGCAGGCTGGGCTATAAAGGAAATGAAAAGTGAAAACAACAGCACATTCTTTGTGCTTGAGAAAGCAGACTAGACTCAAAATGGCGGTATAAGACCGAACCCTGCCAATAACGCAGACACGACGTCCCGCCAACAAGTTCGCCAGGTCTTTCAACAAACTTATAGGACGGTAGCCCCACCGTCCTTTTTTATGTGCAGATAAATTTTGCGAAAACGTTTTATGGGTATTGCATTTCAGAGAGAAATATTGTATAATTAATGTAATCGTTTTAGCAAAAACAAATGATACTATACATATTATAAAGGAGTAAAAAAATATGGCTTATGTAATCGGCGTAGACTGCGGCACAAGCGGCACTAAGACGGTGCTTTTTGACGAAAAGGGCACTGTTATTTCTTCTGTAACTATTGAATATCCTATGTATCAGCCTAAAAACGGCTATGCAGAACAGGATCCTGCTGACTGGGCAAACGCAATGATAAACACTATCAAGGCTGTTATGACCAAAAGCGGCGTAAATAAAGAGGACGTTGCAGGCGTTGGTATCTCAGGTCAGATGCACGGACTTGTTATGCTGGATAAGGACAACAACGTTCTTAGAAAGTCCATAATATGGTGCGATCAGAGAACAGCTGCGGAAGTTGAAGAAATGAACGAAAAGCTCGGCAGAGAAAAGCTCATCAAGATAACAGCAAACCCTGCCCTCACAGGCTGGACGGCTGCGAAAATCCTTTGGGTAAAGAACAACGAGCCTGATATATATGAAAAGTGCAGACACATTCTTCTGCCAAAGGACTATCTGAGATTTATCCTCACAGGCGAATATGCAACAGAGGTTTCCGACGCCAGCGGTATGCAGCTTCTTGACGTGCCAAACCGCTGCTGGTCAAAGGAAGTCTGCGATACGCTTGGCATTGATATGTCAATGCTGGGCAAGGTTTACGAGTCATGCGAGGTAACAGGCAAGGTCACAAAGAAAATGGCTGAGCTTACAGGACTTAAAGAGGGTACTATAGTAGTAGGCGGAGCAGGCGACAATGCCGCTGCGGCTATCGGAACAGGCGTTGCAGAGGACGGTAAGGCGTTCACAACTATCGGAACATCAGGCGTTGTATTCGCACACACTTCTTCTATCTCTATCGACCCAAAGGGCAGAGTTCACACCTGCTGTGCAGCAGTGCCGAACGCATGGCACGTTATGGGTGTTACACAGGGTGCAGGACTTTCGCTGAAATGGTTCAGGGATAATTTCTGCAATGCAGAGAAAGAAACAGCAAAGTGCATGGGTGTTGACGAATATTATCTCATGGATAAGGAAGCAGAGAAAGTGCCTGTTGGTGCAAACAGACTTCTCTATCTGCCATATCTCATGGGCGAAAGAACACCGCATCTTGACCCTGACGCAAGAGGAGTATTCTTCGGACTTTCCGCAATGCACACAAAACGTGATATGCTGAGAGCAGTAATGGAGGGCGTATCATACTCCCTGAGAGATTGCGTTGAGGTATTCAGAGAAATGAATATCAACGTATCCGACATGATGGCATGCGGAGGCGGCGGAAGCTCACCGCTGTGGAGATCAATGCTCGCAGATCTTTACAACTGCCCTGTTAAAACAGCTTCATCGAAAGAAGGTCCAGCCCTTGGCGTAGCACTTCTTGCAGCAACAGGCGCAGGCATTTACTCATCAGTACCGGAAGCTTGTAAGGCAGTAGTAAAGACCGACAAGGTACAGCAGCCTGAAGCAGAGCGAGTACCGGAGTATGAGAAATACTACAAGCTTTACACAGAGATCTATCCTGCACTGAAAGCAGAATTTGCAAAGCTTGCGAAGATGTAATATAAAACCAAAAGCTCCGATTTGCTGTCGGAGCTTTTTTGTGTTAAAATATTTTGACAACTAAAAAACGGCTCTCCACAATAGCGGAAAGCCGTTTTTACATATTGGTCGGAGTGACCTGATTTGAACAGGCGACCTCTACCACCCCAAGGTAGCGCGCTACCAATCTGCGCCACACCCCGACAACGTATATATTATACCCGATTTGGATACAATAGTCAAGAGTTTTCAGTCAAAATAAAAAAATTGCAAAAAAGGTATTGACATTCACATTCATTTGTGATATAATAAATAAGCACTCAAGAGAGAGCAGTAAAAAACAATAAAATATCGCGGGATGGAGCAGTTCGGTAGCTCGTCGGGCTCATAACCCGAAGGTCGTTGGTTCAAATCCAGCTCCCGCAACCAGTTTCAGGACTATCGTTTGATAGTCCTTTTTTCATGCCCAGATCACCCACAAATACCACAAAAAGATCGGTCAGTGATCCCATTTGGGATCTACTGACCGATCTTGCTGTTTATTCACTTGCACAAAACATAACGCCAGCCTTAAATCAACGTTCCTTGTCCGTCAACTCAAACCTGATACTGTGCAGGTCAAGCCCATTCTGCGCAAAGTATATCCTGAAAGTTGTGAAGCGTGAGAACATAGGCGTTTTCTTTTCCATTGAAACAGCCTTTCCACCTGTGCCATTAAAAGTGAACGTACCCACCGCAGTTCCCATGCTGAACAGCGTCATAGGTATCTGTGCAAGCTCACTCTGTGTAGAGCTTGCCGTGACTATCACCCTGTAAATACCGAAGTTTGACAAGTCAAGAGCAAAGCTATAAGAAGTGCCTTTCTTTGTGTCAACATCACTAAGGTCAAGAGTTATGTCACGGTCCACCTTATAAAACTGTACAGGCTTGTCGTCCTCCTGCTCCTCGTCCTCTCGGTTTATCACCTTGACAGTATCTCCTATACCCTCCGCACGCTTAAGAGCATTAGTGTGAAGAAGGAATCCGCATATGTTTGCCGCATTTCTCTGAAGCTCACACCTCTCTATACCGCCATTTTCAAGGGCAGCAATCGTGTTGTCGTCATTCTTTTCTCCGTCAGGACAAACCATGTAAACATCGTTCTGCGCCCTAGCCATAGCCGCAAAATCCGTCTTGTCAGGCTCTTTTCCACGAACGTTTATGTTCGCCCACCAGTCCGTCATGGTGAAGCCCTTGAAACCCCATTCCTCACGAAGTATCACTGTGTTAAGGTCAAAGTTTCCTGCCGTCCACAAGCCGTTTACTCTGCCATACGTGGTCATAACAGAGGAAGCTCCGCCCTCTTTTACCGCTATCTCAAAACCCTTTAGATATATCTCCCTGAGTGCTCTTTCCGATACCACCGAGTCGATAAAATGCCTGTTTGTCTCACGATTGTTCGCACAGAAGTGCTTTATCGTACCCGTCACCCCTGCACCGGCCATGCCCTTTAACTCAGCTGCCGCCATTTTGCCAGTAAGAAAAGGGTCTTCCGAGAAATACTCGAAATTTCTGCCGTTCAAAGGGTGTCTGTGAATGTTCATTCCAGGGCCAAGCAAACAGTCCACCTTGTTTGCTGCCATTTCAAGCCCCATAAGAGTGAAAAGCTCCCTTGTAAGCTCCTTGTTGAACGAAGAAGCTATCATAGTACCGTTCGGCAAGCTGAAAGCCTTTGTGCCGCAGTCAAGCCTCATACCCGACGGACCGTCCGAACAGCAGCCCGCAGGTATGCCAAAGCCATTGAGATTTTCCGACACTCCCCCGAACGCCGAAGCCGTGCCAGCCGTGACCCTAGGGCTTCCCATGCCCTCGCCCCTTATAATGCAGGAAAGGTCATAGTCTGAAAGCTGTGCAATAAATTCGTCCATTGTGTTCTTGCCGTTCTTAACGTCCCAAAGCTTTATCCCCTTGTCACCAGTGTATGCTATCTCTTTCGGAAGCTTCTCCAAACGCCTTGCACTTTCGTCTACCTCAGATACAGGCACAGCCTCTCTGCCAATGCTGAAAGCTCCGCCCTCGCAAACAGGCTTTATCCTCTCAAAACTCTCCACAGGAGCAAGCGCCTGAGTGAGCCTTTCTGTTACAAAATTCTCGCCCTGCTCAAAACTGCAAGCATATTCAGCACTTCTCACGTCACTGCCCACATAGAATTTATATTCCCCTGCTTCAAGCACATAGCATGACTTGTTGCCCGTCACACCCGAATCGTCATAAGAAGCAAGCTTTGCGATATCCACTGCTATCTCAACCACCTGCTCTTCCTGTGGAGCAAGCTCCCTGGTCTTTTCAAAGCCGCAAAGCACTCTAGCCGCCTTGCCGAGTTTGCCCTGCGGAGCTTCGCAGTAGACCTCTATTACCTCTTTGCCCTTGTAAGAACCGATATTTTTCACCGATACAGAAAGCTTCACAGCCTCCTCTGTTATCTCAGCCTTTACCGTCTTTATCTCAAACGCAGTGTATGAAAGACCAAATCCGAACGGATAAAGCACCTTTTCTTTAGCAAAAGTCTCAAAATAGCGATATCCCACATAAATATCCTCAGCGTAAATATCCCTGCTTTTCTCCCTGCCGAAATTAGCGTCCGAAGGGTAGTCCGACGCCTTGTGTGCGATAGTGTCAGGAAGCTTTCCGCTAGGGCTGACCTTTCCTGTCAAAACGCCCGCTGTACCCTTTCCGCCTGTCATTCCCCCCTGCCAAACATAAAGCACAGCATCAGGGGCAATTCTGTTTATGTCGGTCATATCTATGATATTTCCCACGTTGAGAAGCAAAACAACCTTCTTGAAATTCTCCCTCACCACCGTGAGCATTTCTATCTCATCATCGCTGAGCAAATAAGAGCCTGCCTCCAGCTTATTGTCCTGCTCCTCGCCTGCCGTCCTGCCTATTATCACAATGGCAGTTTCACAGCTTTTTGCAGTTTCTTTGACAAGCCCCTCGTCAAGCGGCATCTCTTTCTGCGACCAAGGCTCTCCGCCCCAGCCCTCGCCTAAGTCGAATGGGTTTTCCTTGTCCCATTTTCTGTATGTGTCAAGAAGCTTCTCATTGACCTTTGCACCATTATCAATAAGCCCGTCCAGAATGTTCACTACCTTAGTAACGTTCACCATTCCTCCCGAGCCTGTTCCGCTTTTATAATAATGAAACTGTATGCGTCCGAAAACAGCCACCTCTTTGTCTGTATCAAGCGGCAGAGCATTATTTTCATTTTTGAGCATAACGATTCCCTCAGAAACCATTTTCGCCGCAGTATCAAGATATTTGTTCCAATCAAGTATTCTTTCCATAGCTTTCACCTTTCCAAATTTTCTATTGAATTTCAAAGTGTATTATAGCACAACCCTCCCACCTATTCAATAAAGATACTATGAACAATGGGTTTACTTTTTATATAGCATATCCTGTCCTCAGGAAAAATATTGCACAATGCGTTTATTTGTGCTATAATGAGTATATATGACTGCACCGCACGCTTCTTGTTCGGTGTTCCTTATTAAAAAAATTATTGTCGGAGGGGTAAAAGTGGATAATATCGTCACTGTCGGCGGACACATAAACGCATCTATAAACTTTGCCATGCAGCAAAACTATGTCCCTGTCATAAGAAGCCTTGTAGTAAATAACAACTCAGAGGAAACCCTTGAGAATATCGGACTTAAAATAACCTTTAAGCCTGAGTTTGCAAAGGAATTTACATATCATATCGGCTCTATCCCCGCAAAAAGTTCTGCCGAGATATCCCCCGTGAGAATATCTACCAACACAGATCTTCTTTTCTCTCTTACAGAAAAAATGGTGGGCAATATCACCATTGAGGTGCTTCAAAAGGGTGAAAATATCTTCACCTATCAGAACACTATAGAGCTTCTCGCCTGCGATCAGTGGAGCGGTTTGAACATAATGCCTGAGATGATAGCCGCATTTGTTACGCCAAATCACCCTGCGCTCTCCCCAGTTATTCATGACGCTTCCACGTTCCTGAAAAAGTGGAAAGGCGACCCCTCTTTCACAGGCTATCAGACCAACAACCCAAACAACGTGAAGCTTCAAATGGCAGCAATTTTTGCCGCCCTTGTTCAGCAGAAAATAGTCTACAACGATCCCCCTGCAAGCTATGAAGTCATAGGTCAGAGGATACGCCTGCCGCATAAGGTCTTGGAGCAAAAAATGGGCACTTGTCTTGACCTTGCGGTGCTTTATGCCGCCTGCCTTGAAGCGGTGGGACTTCACCCTCTGCTGTTTTTCATGACAGGTCATGCATTCTGCGGCTGTTGGCTTGAAAACGAAACTTTCGCAGATTGTTGCGTTGACGATGTTTCCGCCATTGAAAAGCGCATTGCAGAAAATGCCGAAGAAATGCTCCTTGTGGAGTGTACAGACTTTGTTGACAGCAACGTTCACGATGTCGAGCGTTTCGACCATGCCATGAAACACGGCAAAGACCATATAAGCAACATGGAATTTCAGTGCGTCATAGACATTATCCGCACCCGTGGAAGTGGCATAAGACCTATCCCACTGCGTCCCGAGCAAACCTATTCAGGTCTGCAGCTTGCTGAAGAATCCGACAAACCAAAAGAGATTCTCGCCCCCTCCGAGCTTAACAGCTCGCTTCTTGGCAAAGTGGCAGAGGGCAACGATAAGCCCGTCACAAAAATGCGCATATGGGAAAGAAAGCTTCTTGATTTCAGCCTGCGAAATTCTCTTTTGAACTTCCGTGTCACAAAGAACACCATGCAGCTTATGACCGCAGACCTTGGAAAGCTTGAGGACGAGCTTGCAAGCGGAAGTGACTTCCGTATCATGGAAATACCTACCGAGTGGACAGTTTCCACTCGTGACGCAAAAATATTCGCTATCGAGAACGAAAAGGACCTTGTGACAAATATCGCCGAGAACGAGTTCAAAAACAACCGCATAAGAACGTTCCTTAATGAAGCCGATCTTGACGCCGCCCTTAAAAGCCTCTACCGCTCCGCAAAGGTGAGCATGGAGGAAAACGGCAGCAACACCCTTTTCCTCGCTCTGGGACTTCTCCGCTGGTATGAAAGCGACCTTTCCGAAAAGCCACGCTATGCCCCTTTGGTGCTTATCCCTATAGATATCGTCCGCAACACACGCAATAAAGGCTATATAATAAGGAGCAGACAGGAAGAAACTCAGATAAATGTCACGCTTCTTGAATATCTCCGCCAAGACCATGGCATCAGTATCACAGGTCTTGACCCTCTCCCACTTGACGAACACGGCATAGACCTGCCCCTTGTTTTCAATACTATCCGTCAGGCGGTCATGGGCAAAAAACGTTGGAACATCGAAGAATATGCCTTTATCGGTCTGTTCTCGTTCAGCCAGTTCGTAATGTGGAACGACCTTCGCAACCGCTCAGAGGAGATAAGCCAAAACAAGGTGGTGTCCAGCCTTATGGCTGGCTCTCTCACCTATGCCCCCGAGGATATAAGCATAACCCCTGAGAATATAGATTCCGACCTTGACCTTGAAAACATGGCAGTGCCAATGAGCGCAGACTCCTCACAGCTTGCCGCCATTGCCGCAGCAGGAAACGGCCAAAGCTTTGTTCTTCACGGCCCTCCGGGAACAGGAAAATCTCAGACTATCACAAATATGATAGCAAACGCACTCTATAATGATAAAAGCGTGCTGTTCGTTGCCGAAAAAATGGCAGCCCTCAACGTGGTGCAGAAACGTCTTGCAAATCTAGGGCTTGATCCGTTCTGCCTTGAACTCCACTCCAATAAAACAAACAAGACCACTGTCCTTGCAGAGCTTGACAAAGCCCTTGAAGTGGGCAAAATAAAATCTCCCGAGGAGTATTCAGCCGAAGCCGCAAGGCTCAAAGCTCAGAAAGCCCAGCTCAACGATACCATAACCGCACTTCACGAAAAGCGTAACTGTGGTGTGACCCTTTATGAAGCTATATCAGCCTATGAGCGCAGTATATCCGAAAAAGACAAAATATCAGTTTCAAAAGATATCTTCACAAACATAACAAAGGAAACTCTCGACCGTTTCAGCGACCTTGTGCATAGATATTCAATAGCCATAGCCGAAACAGGCGACTTTGCCAACTTCCCACTTAAAGACATCGGCATTACATCATATTCTATGGAACAGCGTGACAAGTTCCACACTGAAGCCGCCGACCTTGCCCAAAAAGCCACCGCTTCCCCTCAGTGCGCTCAAACTCTCGCACAGGCTTATAGCTACAGCGGCGACCTTGACAAGACAGCAGTAAAAATGCTTTCCCACATATACAAAGCTTCCACCGCTGACGGTGAACTTCTTGACGGACTTCTCTGCGCACCTCACTATGATATCACCCTGCAAAAGATCAAAGATACTCTTGCCGTAGGAAAAGAGTATACCGCTCTCTGCACCGATATCCTCAGCCATTTTGAAAAAAGCATTTTTGACCTTCCTGCGTCAGAATCGAAAATGCTCTATAAGCAGGCAGAGCAAAGCTGGTTTTTGCCAAAAGCCATGAAGCTTGGAAAGCTCACAAAGGGAATAAAACTCCACGCCAAAGACCCTGCTTCCGTTACAAAAGCAAACCTTGGTGAAATTCTCGATAAGCTTTGCACCATAAGCGAAAAGAAAGACTTCCTGCGAAGCCTGCCGTCAGATGTAACAGCGCTTCTCACTGGTATTTACATGAACGAGCAGACCGATTGGAATGTCCTTGAAAAAGCCGTTTCAAAAACCGACAGCATTATGAATGCCATTAAGCAGAAAGCGGGTGCTGACCCTGCACAAATGGCTCAGACTATCGGAAAAGCAAACTGCACTTCTGAAGGACAGGCTCTCTCCTCGTTCCTTGAAAAGCTTTCAGCCTTTGAGAACAGCTTCTCAGCCAACATGACCGCCATAGAAGCAAGTGCAGATTGGCTTGGCTTATCTTCAGAAAAGCTTAATACCTATGCCGAAAACGCCGATAAGCTTAGATACGCCGCCCAGTTCAACAGCGTTGACAAAGAGCTTTCAGACAACGGACTTTCAGGTGTCAGCGAAAGCTACCGCACAGGCAATGTTGACAGCGAAAACGTAGAAAAAGCATTCTCCTGCACGCTAAACTATCAGCTTGCACTTATGATAATAAACAGCGATAAACGTCTTAGCCAGTTCAGCAGTAACAGTGCAAACGACCTTATCACACAGTTCAAAGACACTCTCGATAAATTCTCACGCCTGACTATACAGGAGCTTTTGGCTCGTCTTTCCGCAAAAATACCTGCCCAAGGCTCAGCCTGCGCTTCCACCTCTGAAATGGGCATACTCAAACGTGCCATAAAGAGCAACGGCAGAATGATGTCACTTAGAAGCCTTTTCGATAAGATACCAAATCTTCTCCGAAAGCTCTGCCCTTGTATGCTCATGAGCCCCATATCAGTTGCACAGTATATAGACCCGTCGTTCCCGAAATTCGACCTTGTTATCTTTGACGAAGCTTCCCAGCTGCCAACAGCCGAAGCCGCAGGCACTATCGCAAGGGGCGAGAACGTTGTTATTGTGGGCGATCCTAAACAGCTCCCGCCAACAAACTTCTTCTCCTCAAATCGGATAGACGAAGAAAACAGCGAAAAAGAAGACCTTGAAAGCCTCCTTGACGATTGCCTTGCTATCTCCATGCCGCAGCAGTATCTCAAATGGCATTATCGTTCACGCCACGAGAGCCTTATTGCCTACAGCAACATGAAATACTATGACAATAAGCTTCTCACATTCCCGTCCCATAACGACCTCATTTCAAAGGTGAGCATTATCCACCCAGAGGGTCACTATGACAAGGGCAGAACAAAGCAGAACAAGGCGGAAGCAAGAGCCGTTGTTGATGAGATAATAAGACGAATGAGCGATGAAAAGCTCCGCAATGACAGCATAGGCGTTGTAACATTCAGCTCCGTTCAGCAAAATCTCATTGACGATATGCTCTGCGAAGAGTGGGCAAACCACCCTGAGCTTGAAGAGCTTGACAGAAAGTCACCGGAGCCGGTCTTCATTAAAAACCTTGAAAACGTTCAGGGCGACGAGCGTGACGTTATACTCTTCTCCGTTGGCTATGGTCCTGACGAAAAGGGACAGGTGTCAATGAACTTCGGTCCTCTCAACCGTGACGGCGGCTGGCGAAGACTTAATGTAGCAATATCCCGTGCAAGAAAAGCCATGATAGTCTACTCTGTCCTCCGCCCTGAGCAAATAGACCTTTCAAGAACACGTTCCGAGGGCGTTGCAGGACTTAAAGGCTTCCTGGAGTTTGCCGAGCGTGGAAAGCTTGCCGTAACAGCCCACAGCACCACAAAAAGCACAAGCGACAGCACTGTAACAGAGTGTATCGCAAAAGCCATAAAAGAGCTTGGCTATGGGGTGAAATGCAACATCGGAAGCTCCGAGTTCAAGGTTGATATCGGCATAATCGACCCTGACAACGAAAAGGAGTATCTCTTGGGCATACTCCTTGATGGTGAAAACACTCTCCACAGCTCAACCGCACAGGACAGATTTATCCTACAGCCAAGCGTGCTTAACGGTCTTGGCTGGAATATCCTGAGAGTGTGGACGCTCGATTGGTTTGACGATAAGGACCGAGTTCTGGGAAACATAAAAGCCGCCATAGACAGCGCACCAAAGCATGAAGCCGAAACAGCTCCCGCCTCAAAGCCTGCCGTCTATTCCACATCGCAGTTTGAAAGAGAAGAAGCTTCCGCCCTCACATCAGCCTTTGCACAGCCCTATGTGACCGCAGATATTGGCATAATGAGTACATCAGATGACTTTTATAAGCCCGAAAACAAGCAGAAAATAAGGGAAACAGCCGAAAAGATAATCGCTGTCGAAGCGCCAATAAGCGAGAAGCTTTTCATGAGAAAGGTTTTCACCGCATGGGGCATAACACGAAGCGGCTCAAAAGTGGAAAGCATTTTTGCCGATGCCGCACAAGGAGTTTCACCATTCGCCACAGCCGATGAAAACAGAGTTTTCCTTTGGAAAGAGGGTCAATCCCCTGAAAGCTATTCTATCTATCGCACAAGCGATGATACCAACAAGCGAAGCATGGAGGATATCCCCTCCGAGGAGATAATAAATGCCGTAAAAGAAGTGCTTTGCCAGCAGATAAGCCTTTCAGAAGCCGACCTCGTAAGAGAAACAGCCAAGAAATTCGGCTACACAAGAGCCGTAGGCACAACGGAGAGCGTAATAAGCTACACCCTGAAAAAAGCCCTCACCGCAGGTCTTATCAAAAAATCAGAAAGCGGAAACATCTCCGCAAAATAATACTCAAACAAACCAAAACCACCGCCGAGAGTTTTCCTCCCAGCGGCGGTTTCTATTCATATCAGTATTTCCATTTCTCCGAGCAAAGCTGCATCTCAACCATGTGCTTGTAGATACCGTTGGTCTTTTTAAGCGCCTCAGGCTCACTCTCATGTTAGCCTGCACCCTGAACGCTGCCTTGTGAGAACACAATAGCGCAGCGATATAAAACACCATTTCAAGAACTGCAAAGGAACTTTTCTTTTTTCTCTTTCATAACATGGTTATTTAAACTTGTCAAGTTTTTTTCTTAAAGCAGCTCAAAATCTTGTAATAATATCATTTTCATGATATAATTTTATCATATGAATAAACGACAGGAAATGATAAAATGAAAAACATAAATAAAGCGATCACTTTCGCTAAAAAAGAAACCGTCCTGATAGTGGCAATGCTCTTAGCCGTTATATCTGCATTTTTCGTCACCCCTGACAAAGCATATGCAAGTTATATCGACTTCCGAACACTTGGACTTCTGTTCTCTCTTATGACAGTGACCGAGGGCTGCAAAGGTCTTGGCATTTTTGAACGCAGTGCAAAATTTATCATAAGCAAAGTCAATACCGCATTTCAGCTTTCCATAGTGCTTGTGGGGCTTTGCTTCTTTTCAAGTATGTTCATAACAAATGACGTTTCACTTCTGACCTTTGTTCCCCTCACTCTCACCGCCCTCTCAACTCTCGGTGAAACAAGCAACAAGCTTCTCATACCCATTGTCGTTCTGCAGACCATTGCCGCAAATCTTGGCAGTATGCTCACGCCTATAGGCAATCCTCAGAACCTATACCTTTTTGGTGTATCAGATATGAAGCTGGAAGATTTTCTTGTACTTATGCTTCCCTTTACTATTGTGGCAGGAGCGATGCTTTTTCTGTGGACGCTTGCAGTGTGTAAAAAATCAGGAAAGCTGTCTGTCAAGACAGATATAACTGCTGAAAACTTCGATACATATTCGACTAAAGACAAGACAAAGCTTTCAGGATACGTACTGCTTTTTGTCCTTTGCCTGCTTACAGTTGCAAGGCTTATCCCATGGCAGATAACAACCCTCTGCGCACTTGCTTTCTCTGCCATTGCTGACAGAAACGTGCTTAAAACAGTTGATTACTCACTGCTTCTTACATTCTGCGGATTTTTCATCTTTATCGGAAATATGGGCAGAGTAGAGATTTTCCGCAGTGTACTCAGCAGCATAATAAACGGTCACGAGCTTTTTATTGCCGTTGCCGCAAGTCAGATAATAAGCAACGTTCCATGCGCTATACTCCTTTCAGGCTTCACCAACAAGCTGAACGCACTTATAATAGGAACGAACATAGGCGGCCTTGGCACTCTTATCGCCTCCATGGCAAGCCTTATATCCTACAAGCAGATATGCCGCAGCCACTCCCATATCAAAGGCAGATATTTCGCATATTTCACAGCCGCAAATATCGCTTTTCTCGCTGTAATGGCTCTGACTGTAAAGATCGCATACTGAAATAAGTTTTCTATCCCCTGCCCACTTTATCTGCATAACATTTCCGCTAAATGCCCACACTATCCGCAGGAGGTGTTTTTATGCTTGAATTTTTTGCAGGAACGCTGGTAGGCGGTTTTGTGGGCGTTGTGACAATGTGCCTTTGTATCACCGCAGGCGAAAGCGACCGTCACGATGAACGATGATGTTTTACACAGGTAAACTTCGTGATTTTCACCAAAAAAGCTGCCGCAAAATTTCCCTTTGCGGTGGCTTTTTTTATGCCTGTCCGTATTGACAAATACTCCGCTTTGTACTATAATAGTATCATTGTACTTTAGCAAGTAAAAACGCAAAAGCATAAAAGCTTTAAAGTGACACATGAAGTAAAAGGAGTGTATTAGATTGACAGCAAGGTGGATAGTATTGGTATTATACCTTGCACTTATGATAGGCATAGGTGTTTATTACCGCAGAAAATCGGCAAGCGTCAATGATTTTGTACTGGGAGGAAGAGGTCTTGGAGCATGGTTCACAGCCTTTGCATATGGAACTTCATACTTCTCGGCAGTAATTTTTGTAGGCTACGCAGGAAAATTCGGCTGGAATTACGGTGTAGCTTCCACATGGGTAGGAATTGGAAACGCCGTCATAGGCTCATGGCTTGCATGGAAAGTTTTGGGCAGACGTACAAGGATAATGTCAAAGCACCTTGAGGCAAAGACCATGCCTGAATATTTTGAAAAGAGATACAACAGCAAGCCTTTGAAGATAGTTTCGGCACTTATCGTGTTCGTATTCCTTATCCCTTACACGGCTTCAGTCTACAACGGCTTGTCAAGACTTTTTGAGAAGGGCTTTGGCATTCCTTATAAATATTGTATAATCGGCATGGCAGTTTTCACTGCGGTGTATGTTATCATGGGTGGCTACAAGGCTACAGCTCTGAACGATTTTATTCAGGGAATAGTAATGCTTGTAGGCATTGCGGCAGTAGTGCTTGCAGTGCTTGGCGAAAACGGTGGTCTTGGAAATTCTCTTGACCTGCTTGGCGATATTTCTGACGCAAATGGCGACAAGGGTGCATATTCGTCACTATTCGGCCCTGATCCTATAAACCTTGCAGGCGTTGTTATTCTTACCTCTCTCGGCACATGGGGACTTCCGCAAATGGTGCAGAAATTCTATGCAATAAAAGACGACAAGGCTATCAAAACAGGCACCATCGTATCCACATTCTTTGCAGTAGTGGTAGCAGGCGGCTGTTACTTCCTTGGTGGCTTCGGCAGACTTTTTGTCAAGAGCGCTGACGGACTTCCGGAGGGCGGTTTTGACGGAATAGTTCCGACTATGATGGAGAAGCTTCCTTCACTGCTTTTCGGACTTGTTATCGTTCTTGTGCTTTCGGCTTCAATGTCAACGCTTTCATCGCTTGTGCTTACATCAAGCTCCACTTTGACTATCGACCTTATCAAGCCTATAATGAAAGAAAAAATGGACGAGAAAAAACAGCTTATCACAATGAGAATTTTCATTGCCGTATTTCTTATCATCTCAGTTGTGCTTGCAATAATCACTCTTGAAAATCCACAGACAGTAATTTCAACTCTCATGTCTATCTCATGGGGCGCACTTGCAGGAGCATTCCTTGCGCCGTTTATGTACGGACTTTTCTGGAAGGGCGTAACAAAGGCGGCTTGCATGGCAAGCTTTATCGCAGGAGTAGGCATAACAGTGATACACATGGCATACTACACCCTTGCAGGACACACAGGAACACTTTGGGGCATAAACCTTGCCTCGCCTATCAAC
>ERZ772886.227-NODE-227-length-54761-cov-6.376778_pt1 | contig 54761 bp, 59 predicted proteins | sample MGYA00512128_ERZ772886 | MGnify/ENA primary metagenome ERZ772886 (study PRJEB29015, sample SAMEA2737698) | human gut metagenome | biome: human gut; feature: human-associated habitat; material: faeces | place: China | collected 2012 ... | reverse complement strand
TTGTTCTGTGTACGTTTCTTGGTGAGGAAATCCACCGTATAACTTTTCTGCAGCAAGGCATCACCCTTGTATTTTTCATTTTCCAACATACTCATTAAGGTTGTGGACTGCCACTTCGTACCGCCATCCCAGTTTTTCACACCTTCCCGTTCAAAAATCCTCTTGATGTGATCGGTTGTTTTTCCGTCCAGGAATTCCTGATACAACCGAATTACAATCGGCTCCTGTGTCCTGTTGATTACCAGCTTCCCCGTTTCATCCGTATCGTATCCAAGAAAACGCTTTGTACTCATTTTGTGTTTTCCTGTTTCAAACCTTCTGCGGATTCCCCATGTGCAGTTCTCTGAAATGGACCGGCTCTCATCCTGTGCCAGTGAGGAAAGAATGGTCAGCAGCACTTCACCCTTTGCATCGAGAGTATTGATATTTTCCTTTTCAAAAATAATCCCTATCCCCAAATCTTTCAACTCTCGCACATAGTTCAAGCAATCCAGCGTATTTCTTGCAAATCTGGAAATGGACTTGGTAATAATCATGTCAATTTTCCCTGCCCTGCAATCAGCAATCATACGGTTGAATTCATCCCTCTTTTTGGTATTGGTTCCTGAAATACCTTCGTCTGCATAAGTTCCTGCATATTCATAGAGTGGATTCTCGCTGATGTAATTTGTGTAATAATTGACTTGATTCTCATAGCTTAATAACTGTTCTTCTTGGTCGGTTGACACTCGGCAGTACGCTGCCATCTTCAATTTCTGCACTGACTGTGCTGTTCCTGATTCCGCAGTCGAAATCTGCTTTGCTGGTATAACAGTAATGCTTCTTGCCATTTTTAACCACCTCCTCAATCACTGTCTGTTCCGTAATGTTCAAGCCCTGCAATTCGACATCATCAATCCTTATCCCTTTACACGCCTTGACTCCCTTTTCAATGTAGGTGCTGCAAAGCCATTGGATTTTCTTCTTGTAAACCTGTCTGCGCCGGAGCGTTTTTCCGCAGTAAGGACAAATCAACATTCCACTTAGGGGATAGCGGTTTTGGAACTTCATTGTGCTGTCCTGCCCGATATTCCTGTCACGCTTCCTCTGTTCCCTGACTTCCTGCACCTTTTCCCATACCTCCGGCGATACAATTGGCTCGTGATTTTCCGAAATGTAATAACTCTGCACTTCCCCATTGTTTTTCCTTGTATGGTTTCTTTTATTTTCAGGGGTGTAATACTTCTGCAGATGAAAATCCCCTTTGTATTTCTCATTACAAAGCATCCCATTGATGGTCCCGCTTTCCCATGTAGTTCCCGTCACCGTTTTCACGCCCAGGTAATCAAGCAGCTCGCCAATCCTTGACGAGCCAACATTCATTAGATAAAGGTCAAAAGTCAGACTGACAATTTCTGCTTCCTTTCGGTTTACAATCAAATCCCCATACTCGTTTTTGTCATAACCGAGGAAGCGGGAAGTGGTGATCATCACTTCCCCTCTCTCAAACTTCTTCCGAATGGACCATTTATTGTTTTCACTCATGCTTCTGCTTTCTTCCTGTGCAAAAGAAGCGAGGACGGCAAGCATCATCTCACCGTCCCCTGATAGAGTGTTAATGTTCTGTTCTTTAAAAAAAATACCGACACCTAGTTCCTTCAGTTCCCTTGCGAACTTTAGAACGGTGACGGTATTTCTAGCAAACCTCGATATGGATTTTGTAATAATTAAGTCAATCTCTCCTGCCCTTGCCTTTTCCATCATTCTCTGGAACTGTGGGCGGTTCTCACAATAACCGGATATGCCCTGATCAGCAAATACTCCGATAAATTCATATTCCGGATTTCCGGTAATCAGTCTCTCATAGGTTTCCATCTGGTTTTCAAGAGAGTCTTCCTGTCTTCTGCTGTCTGTGGAAACTCTGGCATAAGCACAAACCCTTTTCTTTTGTAAGACCGAAGCTGGTCGTTTGTTAATCACTTTTACTCGCACGTTACATCACTTCCTTCAAAAAACCTTTTCTTAAACTCCTGAATCCTTTGGAAAATGGCCTGTGCATCCTCTACCTTGTCAATGCACACCACTTCCACATTTTTCTTACTGCAAATCAGCATGAACTCCATAAACTGTCCCCAGTTACGGGCAATCGTGGCAGCCCTCATGGTAACCACCACATCTATCTTCTTTGCTGCGATTTCTGCTTTCAGACGATTAAATTCTTTTCTGTTCGGGTCGGCTCCTGAAGCTTCCTCAAAGAATATCTGCAAATCCCATTTCTGTTTTCCATATTCTTCTTCCAAACGCCTCATCACATCGTCCAGATATTTTTCATAGTCTCTGTCACGATGGTTGACTCTGCAGTAAAAAGCTACTCTATTTATCGTTCCTGCAATCACCATATAAATAAGTACTCCTTTCGTTTTTGGTAGTATATAAATCACTCTAAACCCCTGTAAAGTCAAGCAATTCTACGGTTTCCACTCACTCTTTTTTCACTCTGTCCAAACTTATTCAATAAAAAAAGACCAGACATTTCGCCTGATCTTTTCATACTAATCACTTATTTTTTTCGCAACTGCAATATTGGTACAACTTTTTCCTCTACCTTTAAGGTATCTGGACGCAAATGAAGAAGTTCCTCCATATCTTCCGGATATAAAGTCACTCCATTTTTTTTGAATAAATCCAATATTTCTTTCGCCGTAAGTACATTTTGCTCTATCAGTAAATCAATGGCTCCTTGAAATATATTTTCATTCAAGGAATATGGTACATCGCCAGGTTCTTTAATTCTCCACCCATTTTTTGAAACTTGACGCATTAAATACTGATACTGGTTATCAGACATAATGCCCAACTGGTGTGTCCGGTAAATCATTGCCTGAATAGATACCTTCCACTTATTTTTTAAAAACTGATAATATTTTAAATCTGTAGGATATGAAGCAATGTCTTTACCAAAGCTGTCTCTAGGTAACAAAAATGCACTCGCAAACATGTTCGCCTGACGTTCTCTTGCTTTAAACTCATCTTTTGTTATAGCTTCCAGATCCTCACTCCATGGATGCAATAATATGTGTCCCAACTCATGAGCCATGTCAAAGCGAATTCTGCCTTCTGGTCTGTTTCCTAATGCAACTGCAATAAAATAAATATCATTTCCCGCCACTATAGTTCGCTGACTAAACGCATCTATTTTATCTTCGTTGGTATCAAATCCCGTTACAATTATTCCATTTTTTTCTAAAAGATACTGTAAATCCTTTATTGGTCCAGTACCAATATCCCAATATTTTCTTACCTGAGCAGCAATATCCTCTATTTCTTGAATTGCATCCTCGTTCTCACACTCAAATACATCATCACATCCTACAAAATCAACACTTGGTAAATTCATTTCAGGAAATGAAATGAATTCCAGAAGTATCTCATACATTTTTGCTACATATTCCAACTTAATACTCTGCGCTGTTCTATCTTTCTTTGTAGCACTTGCCAATGAACGAAAATAGGTTGTTTCTGTTTTTGCAGCATAACTATCCTTTTGAAAAAAGTAATCATACGGAAAGTTAAGCTCTGATGCCAAGAGCCTAACTTTCATATAATCTGGTGTGTTATTATCATTCTCATATAAGGAAAGTGACTGCTTACTGATTTCAGTCCGCTTCGCTAATTCAGTAAGCGTCAACCCTCTATACATTCTTGCACTTCTTAATCTCTCACCGTAAAACTTTTTTTCTATCATAATCAATATCTCCTGAATTTATTTTCAGGCCTTTTTCTCGATTTCCCGAAGTTTTGGCTTTATACCACTCTTTATAGCAACTAAGCCCTTCTTATCCGGCTTCGCATCTTCGTCTGTATCTTCTGAAGGCCCAATATCTGTAAGCCGTGCAAAGTCTGGTTTAATATATTGCATAAGAGACGCTTCATCTACAATATTAAAATCTTTATCTAAAAACCTCAGTTTAATATCTTTGATTTCCCCATTCTCCGCTTTATATGCAATAATATAATGTTTATAATCTTCTTCTACATTAATCATTCCCTGACTAATTTTTTCAAAATCCTGTTCCAACACATCTGTATCAAAAATCGTGATTCCAAAATCTTCTAATGTCATTTGTCTTTCTTTCGCAATACAATCCTTATTTTCGACATAAAGAACTGATTGTAAATAGTGTGGATTTTCACGATTTTTCTTTTTGGGAACGCCAGACAATGTACCTTCTGTCATTATCGAATAGGTAATATGCTCTTTTCGATCAATGACCATTCTTCCAGACCAACCATACCTCTGGAAAGGAACAAGATCAATATCATCTTTCACCACATGTGTTCTTAAGTTTGTATTGATATTGTCCCCTCTTAGAAGTATAATCGCATTATTAGTTTCCCGATGATTTTCTCTTAAATATTGTTGCAAATCATCCCCGATAGCTTTCTCTATGCAATAAACAATTTTTCTGAGTAAATCATCATTGATTACAATTTGAGTATTTCTATTCACGTCCAACGAAATTACCTCCTGACTTTATTCTGTTTTTAATTTTTACATAAAACATTATTTTTGTCAAGTGGCACTTCGTTTTCTTTTTAATTTGTATACTCCAATGTTAATAACTAAATCCTGTGAACATAATCCAGTGAAATCCATCCATCACGATTTTTCTGATAAGATTTCAGAAGCCCCCAAAGACTCGCACCCTTACCTTCTGCTTCTTCCACAATAGTGAAAGCACCTTTTCCCGTGTACTTACCTGTTTTATCGTAGTCTGTTCCCGGACCCTTGCGGATGTTCAAATCTTCGATGGATACTCTCACAAGATACGGTGTAAATGTATCATTGGAATAAATCACTTTACCAGATTCATCACATACGGAATATCCCTCATTTTCATCTGCACACCTCTTGGCATTTTCCAAACTATGGAATGCACCCTTCTGTGTGGCAGCATCCGCCCATTTCTTACGCACACGGTACCAGACTTTCTCCGGTTCTGCTGCCTCGCTCTTAATTCCAATCATGGCATTTAAGATTGTAATAATCTTTGCACCATATCCGGCTCCTGTTGCCCATCCCCTTCCGTCTGGATTTTCTTTCTGCCCAAGCCACTCCACATATTCCGCACAGCCTCTTGTGACATACTTAAAGCGTGGATCAACGCATTCATTCTTCAAATCCACCATGGAAGCATAGGCTTTCAAATGCTGAACCTGCGTCCTGATACCAAGCTGTGGTGTATCAAAGGAATTTCCTCTCATTCCATTGGAAATCACTCCCATACCACAAAAATTATTCTGGTCGAGCGTTACTGCAGAACCGGAGAATCCAAAATTACCTGTTTCCAGACAAGACTGTGCAAAGGCAATATCACCACGGACACCCTCTGCCTTGCCTCCTGAAAGGTAAAGCGGAATCATATCAATAACCGACTGTGCAACATCAGGATTCTTTGCTTTAATATAGGCGGTCATCTGTTCCACCGTTGCCACTGCATTACCCATAATCTTTGTAAGATTAGTTTCTTCATTTTTCGTTACTCCATAATAGGAAGCAATACATTCTGCTTCTGCTTTGGCAAGTTTCTGCAAATTACTGTCACTAGAAAGCCATTTTGTTGCTCTGGTGTTTGTATGGAATGAATGCTCCAGAATAATCCCCGGTGTTCCTACTGCATTCGCACCACGAAGCACACCATAGTATTCTCCGTTTGTCCCCTGACGTGTTGCGGTTCTTCCACTCTGGGCAGTCCCCATCACTGCTTCCACAACCTTTGCCAGCTTCAGACCAATATCCGTGCTGCTTCCATTTAAAAGGACATATGCCACCGGATAATCCACATTTTCGTTTACACCATTGCCTACAGCATTGGAATGGACAGAAATAAAGAGGTTACAGCCCTTGGAAGCCGCACCTCTTTCATACAATGCTCTGTCCGTATTCTGATTTGTCCTTGTGGTTACCACACCGATACCAAATGCCTCCAACTCCTTCTTAAGATAATTATGGAGTTTCCAAGTCATGTCCGACTCATAATAAGACGAAACCGCAGGGCTGCGGTTGTATTTACCGTAATGCCCTGCGTCCAGACATACCTTTACTGCCATGTTATTCATCCTCCTTTTTCTCATCTGCTTCTTCATGCAGCTGTTCCAATACTTCTTTCAGCTTCTTTGGAACCGGAAGTCCGATAAGGGCAACATTCTCAATAATGGAAATTCCCTCATTGGATAAGTAAAAGAAAATGACTGCGGTGCGGAGTACACTTCCGTTCTGGATGACCTGCGTATCAAGCACATGGCCGATACCTACCAGACAGAAGATTGCCACCTTTTTGCAGATGCCTTTAAAACCAACCTCGCTGGATACCTTTTTCTGTACGAATGCTGCCATAAGCCCGGTGGCATAATCGATGACCACAAACATAAGGAGTGCATACAGAAAACCATCCAGTCCTCCAAGAAACCAACCCATAAAGCCTCCTATTCCTGCAAATACATACTGCACTGTTGTTACTACCTGTCTCATAATTGTTACCTGCCTTTCTTTGTTTTTTGGTATGAAAAAAACAGCCCTAAAAAGGCTGTTTGATTCCAGAACTATATCTGATTCGGCATACTGTCCCATAACCTCATATCTTCCTGACCAAGACTCCATATTGCAATCCCTGACACGCCATAGATGTATGCTGCTTCATTTGCCCAATAGACAATACTGTCCACATCGGAGTAATACATAATAGAAAAACCATCCGCATCTCCAAGATACATCCTCGAAAGCCAGACATTCAAATCATGTGGTACTACCTTCATTTCATAATCGTTGCCACATTCCAGTGACATTTCATGGGAATGGAAAAAGTCGTAATCCATAGAAATATCCTGGCTTCTTGTGCTGATTTCCTCCACATCAGAATTAACACGGAACAATTCAAATTCATTATCCCATGAAATTCCGGTACGAGTACATCTTCCAAAAGTAGTCTGCCTTCCGTCTGGGAAGGTAATATCAAAACACTCATAAGGTTCATAATACCATGCATCACCCAGTCGCAAGAGGTCACACACCACTCCCTTCTCCGCCATGAATCCCACATATCCGGTTTCTGCAGTAATGGTTGCTGTAAACCTTAGTGCGTAGGCTGCACCGGAATATACCCTTACCTTATTTCCTCGTATTCTCATTTCCACGGTATATAGGCTTGGATCACTCCGTAAATCTGCATTTGAGGTCTTACTGAAAGAAGATGCATAACTGCCAAGTTTCTTACTTCCCTGATACAACTCCACACACTGGGTATCGTAATTTATACAGCAGAAGATGCTTCCAAGAAACACTCCTGCTTTACCGCCTCCCGATGATTTGAAGGCAAATCTCGCCCTCACATGGATTTCAGAAAATCCGGCATAATCCAGTGCCAGTTTTCCGCTGCCTTCCAGCTGCGAATACTTACGAACACGGTCAGAACTTTCATCTTTCCAAATCTTCCACGAACCGTCAAGCACTGTAAAATAGTTGGTAGGGATTTCTGAATAATCACAGAAATCTTCATACCATACAAGCGCACTTTCCGGCTTTCTGCGAAGCACCTCTGCAGTTACTTTAAAGGCTCTATCGGGCTGTACCATTTCTCCGGTCACATCCATGAATTTTCTTGGCTTCAATCCATAGTACACTTCCCCGGCAGTCGCTTTCTGTGAAAAATCCGAACATACCCGAAAGCCATAAAAAACCACTCCAGGCACTCCACCGGACACAGTAATGGTGTGCTTTCCTGCTGACAAGCTGACTCCACTTTTTAATATCCTCCAGAATTTCTTTCTCCAATATAAGAAATACAGCCTTGATTCCGACAGCATCTGACTGTCCCCATCAAGACTGATTCCGATGCTATTCTTATCCCATCTTGGATAGACTATCTCAACTGCCACATCATATGTTCCGGCTGTCGGTACTTCAAATGTGTATTTCAGCACCGCTTCTTCATCCAAAACAGACGCATACCCTTCTCCAATGACTGCATTGCCTGAATAAGAATCCGGCACACCGTTCCTATCAACACTTATTGCTCCGAAAGAAACCTTCTGTTGCTTCAGATAAGTTGTGAGATATTTTCTGCCACTATAGGTTTCATGCTTTGTCGGCTCTGCCGTTTCCCTGCTCGTATCCCATCCTTCCATAAAGTCATATACATGAAGCAGTCCCCAAGGGACCATATCCGTCCAATCCCAATATGAAAAGAATGGAATAAAGGGCTGCGGCGGTGCATCACCTGTATGATTATATAAGCCCTCCATCCAATATTTCGCAGCATAATAGGTAAGGCTTGTTCCCCGATAGGTCGTACCAAGATTCTCCGTAGTATCGTATATCTGCCATCTCCATCCATATCCGGGAAGCCCCATCATGATTTTGTCCGGGTTCATTGCATTGGCAGCATAATTGTAGATGCCTTCAAGCCAGCTTCTCGGAGATACCGGTCCCGGTGCTGAACCCGCCCAACTCATACCATAACTCATGATTGCTGCTGTGTCGCAGTATGCATCCAAATCGGCATACACGCACCAATTCTCGCCGCCAACTGAACCGCCAACACTGGTCATACCCGGAAGGCAGATATTTACATGAAGGTTTGCTCCCTTTGCTTTTACAGTAGAGTAAATCCGTGAGAACAGCGCATTTGCCTTTGTTCGGTTCGCCAACTCCCCTCCACGTTCCAAATCAATATCTATCCCGGAACACCACGGATATTTGTCAATAATTCGCACGATTTCTGAAAGGAACGTATCCTGTGCGCCATTCGTATTCTCCCTGAGTGCTGTAAAAATAGATGCAGTACCATGATTCATAATGGTCAGAAGCCATTTAATATGTGGCCATTTCTTTACATAAGGAAGGATGGTGCTGACCGCAGTTCCCGTCTCGCTGATTGTTCCATCTGCTGAAACTTCAAAGGTAAAAATACCAACATGAGACAGCTTATTTCCTTTTTCTCTTAACACCTGATGCATTCTCGTATTTCCCATGAATGTCCATGCCATGACATTTCGGTTACTTGCCCTTCTCACATCCGTTTTCCTCCAATCCCGTATGCCATCTCCTGAAAAGACATGCGCACAAGTGCTGACTTCCTGTCCTTTACTTTAATCTGGTGTTTACTGTCCCCTGCTGCCGAATAAGAATAAAATCCATCAGTCTTAATCCGGCTTCCATTCCTTGTTGCCACCCTTGCATCAGCATTAATTTCAACAACATCATCTTCCCAAAAAATGCTCTGCAGAGTCAGCTTGTGGCTTCCGTAATTATGAGCCACACTCATGTCTCCTGCTGCCATCGTATCTTTCGGAATGATGTGATAATTCAACCCGGCTGATACTTCTCCGTCATTGGTAATCACTGCTGTAACACCGGAACGGACAATCCCATTAAAAAAGCGGACAGGTGTTATCTCCCCATCCACACGATTTTTCTGCAAAAATTCCAGATTATTTACCACATACCCGGTCAGCCATTTACCTTCCTGAAACATGATATCTGTTATATAAAAGGTTCCGGTACAATTCTCTAAAATTACATTTACGGTAGCCTTTGCCACCTTCTTTTCTTCATGTGTATTGATTGTTCCGGCAAATCGAATAAACTCCATCCTCACACCTCCTGTGCATCAAAGGTGTATCTATGTTCTGACACATGGGAAACCCATGCGGTTGCTACCGAACCGCCCTGCAGCATAACATCCGTAAATCGCACGGTGCCTGTACAGTCCTGCACCACAACTCTTACCGTCAGTTTTTTCACTTTTTCTATTCCAGTAACACTGACCGCTCCTGCCGACCTCGTAAAATACATGGTGCATTCCTCCTAATACAACTCTACAAATCTTGTTTCTTCCGAACCATCCTCATATTCAATGATAAGCTCAATGCCAACCCTTCCATTCGCTCCCTTTTTCAGATTCTCGGTTGCTATGCTTGCAGATACTGTGTAGCTGCTTCTGGTAGCCGGATATACTTCCTGCGACAGTGTTTTTGTGGTATTCAACGCTCCCACACACTTAAAACTTGCATTGCCGGAAGCACCGTTTTCTCCATCCACCTCAAAGCCGGAATTCTGCCAATAGCTGAATCCATCATCTGCTCTTGAATTTAGCAGATGGTTATTTACCACCAAATCCTTCATCTCCTGTCTGTCCAGTAAATCCGATGAAGAAAGAGTATCTGCTGCCTTCTCCCATGAAGCAGAAGAATCACCCAGTTCTTTTAACTTGGTGGAAAGTTCAATGACGGTCTTCCACGGCTCCTGTACGTTATAATCCATACGGATAATTCTCGTGCTGATTCGGATTCCCAAATCCTTGTCATCCACGGTTACCACGTCCCCGATACCGAAGCTCTCATGCTCCCACCCAGTCAGTACGGACAGATCCATTACCTGTATGACATAAGAAATACTCGGCTTAGAATAATCTGCCAGTCGCATTTCGGTATATTCAAGCATCTGATATGGATTGGTAAAAGATGAACAATCCAAGGTAGACACCCTGATTTCCGATGAATACTCCGTATTCTCCACATATTCCTTTCCATTATTGATACTTGCAAAGGTCATGCCGTCTGTACCATAAGCATAGAGCCTTGTCACAAGACTTCTGGTATCCACCACCCGCTGTATGGATTTCATATTTTTACGATAGGCAAACACAGCACCACTGTTACTTCCAGATTGTGTCAGAAGGCTGACCTGTTTATTTACATTGTCAAACTCCAAATCACCGCCATAAATGGACTGAATGGTACGAAGCATGGAAAGGGCATTTTTATCCGTGGACTGCCAGGAACGTTTCGTTGATACCGTTATTTTCCCAACACTCCATCCTGTTCCCTGCAGTGCATAAGCCATCGGCTTTTCTGCTGTTTCCGCTTCATATGTCTGTTCACTTTTCTTTTCAGAATACGCAAGGTCATAAAACGCAGCTTCCGCATAAATGCTCGTTACCGTCTTTCCGTCCTCACCCTTATCATCCGTGACTGTTCGGATACGATAAATGTCCTTAGTAATCTGTAGTTTCTTTTCATTATCAAGATATGACCGCTTCCCATCTTTGAATGGAATGGAAAATTCCAAATAGTCAGAACCATTCAGTTCGCTCGTAACGATAATGTCATAGGCATTTTCTAATACTGCTTCCCTGATTCCACCATCACTTAACACCACCGGCCTTGCATATCCCAATTTAGAATAAGGAGCCTTTGGTGTTTCATATATCTGAATTGCACTCAGTTCCGGTGTCATAGAGGTATCTGTTGTAGAAAGCGTCATCTGTATCTGAATGTATCTTAAGTTTGGAGATTGTATCACCCCATCCGTTCCGACCGATTCCCAATCTGAAAAAGATGCATCTTCCAAGGAATCCGATGTCCTTGTCCTAACTTCCGAAATAGAAGTAATTCCTACATCCACTGTACCGACAAGCTGTATCTTTCCTGCTCCGGCAAGCCCACCTTCCCCAAGGTCTAAAATCCTTGTATAAAGAACACCGCTTTCTGCATATACGCCATCCGTCTGCTTTAAGGTCACACTTCCCGGATTAGATATGGCATCCACAGACGAGTCCACATCTGCACCATTTGCTAACAAACCAGAAAGAAAGTGTGCTTCCAAATCATCAATTGTCAAATCAGAGTCCGTTTCATAAAACCAGTCATCAAATCCTCCGGCAAAGTAGTAACTGTCTGCATACATTCCCATGACGATATCAGCAGTGCAGGAAGGATTCAATTCTCCGGTAAAAGAACGGATTGCTGTCTTAAACACATCCCCTGTGCTTCTGTCACAAACAAGGCTCTGTACTGTCTTTTTCTCCAAATCAATGACCGTTCCAATAAAATACGCACCATTATTTTTAAGCACCACTCCCATCGGCTCCGGTTCAATGACATCATGAATCAGCGTACCGGAAGCATCATACAGCATATTTCGTAATCTTCCTGAACGAAGAGAAAGATAAAACAGAGGATTTCCCGGACCGCTTCTGGTACTGAAAATAGGTACAAATGTTGTCCCTATCGAATAAGTAGTTGGATATATCCATCCTCCTGCCACAATTCTTTTTCCCAATGCTGTGAAGAAATCCCCCGTATTCGTTGCCCTCAGATGTGTTTTTTCCGTTGCCGGATTTACGGTATTGAACCGAAAAAATTTTCCAAGTTTTCCGGCACGGGTAGATGCTGTTGTTCCCGACCAGCCATTGATGGTAAAATTTCTCGCATTACCGGACGAATCGTGCAGAGTTGTATCATCACCACTCGGTGAATCATTCATTTTCCACTGTGCCTGTGTATTGGCTGTTTTCCGAAATTCGCCTGTGAAATCCTCTATTGCATTTACAAGCAGTTTTAGTCCCATTACACCCACCTGCTCCTTCCCTGTATCATAAGCTCCATAAAGGCTGCACCACTTACAGAAACCCGAACCTCATTGCCTCCCGGATTCAGTTCCGGGAACACTAACTCATCAAGCTGTGAAAGACCGTTTCTCAACGTTTCCCCAGTATTCGAATCCACCACTTTGGCTGTCAGCTTTGACGTATCAAGCACAAAGGTTTCTCCCTCCGCAAGTTTTCCTTTTACACGAACCAACTCCCCATTTACTTCGATATCCACATAGGAAGAGGTGCTGTCCATGACCGCTTTTAATTCAAAAATCGGTTCAGATATAAGATTGCCCTTCTGCCTGTTTACAGTGGTCTTACCCACTGCTACAATAGAAAACACTTCATCCTCTACGGCATAACCGAATGGATCAGGACAGATAAATTCCAAAGAAAACGTACCTGCTGTTCTTGATACCCTTTCCATGCTGATTTCTGTATTCAGCCTCGCCATGAAATACCTGTCCGGGTACTCATCAAAAATTAATGGCTGAACCCCTCTGTACGGATTCAGCCACCCATTGATTTCATCTATTCTATGTACCAGAGCAGAAAAATCCTGCTCCGGGAACACGGAACATTCCACCGGAATGATACGCTCAGAATACTCCATTCCAAAATCCAGTATCCCTGACCTTCCCGGTATGCTTTCCGTATTATTTCTAAAAGCCGGAAGCATAGGATATCCCGTAATTCTTGCTTTCAGCTTTTTTTCCTTTGAATGAATTCCCTGAAATGAAAATCCCATGCTTCTCCTCCTTCTTAGGTGATCGGTATAATTCCCTGTGCCCTCGTTCCCGACTGCATCAGGTTATATAATCCTTGTGATACCTTTCGGATATCATCCTCACTTCGTACTACCATCTGTGCTACACTCACAAGCGGACCGGTATAAGTAATCACCGTTCCACCACTTCCCGAACCGGAAGTCTGTGTATTCACTCCCACTCTTGCATCTACATCAAAGTCTGTAGGAATGGCATTGTTAATATCCTTTGACACCTTATCCATTTCATCCGTAAAGCCCTCGCCAAGACCTTTGGCCATATTGTCACCAATTCCGGCAAACACACGGGATGGCGAGTGGATACCGAGCAGACTCTTGATACCGCCAACGATATCCCCGACAAAACCGGAAATCTTGTTCTTTACCCACGAAATCATGGAAGAAACACCACTCCAAAGTCCTGTCACGATATTCTTTCCGACACTCACAATAGAAGTCGCAGCTTTTCCAATACCGGAAATAATGGCTGTCACGATTTGAGGTAAACTTGCCACCAGCTGTGGTATCGCCTTAACCAATCCAACCGCCAGCTGAACCACCAATTTAACACCCATCTCAATAATCTTAGGAAGATTTGTAGTTATGAAATTGATGATGGACGAAATAATCTGAGGCAAAGCAGCCACCAATTTCGGCAGTGCATTCAGAAGTCCCTGGGCTAATCCGGTAATGATGGAAAAAGCGGCATCCAGAATTTTATCCATGTTGTTCAGCAAAGTGGTGCATATTAAGATTACCGCATCAACTATAGTTGGAATCAGCTGTGGCAGTGCATCTCCAATTCCGGTTGCCAGTGTGACAATCATCTGAATCGCAGCCTCGACCAACTGTGGCAGATTCGCAAGAATTCCGTTGACTAATGTCAGCACCAACTGCAAAGCTCCCTCGGTTATTTGAGGAAGGGCGGCTATCAGTGAATTCAGAATGGTCAGTACAATATTCGTCGCAGACTCAATCAAAATCGGCAGATTTTCCAGAATCGCACCTCCGATGGAGGTCACGATATTAAGTCCTAACTCAAGGAACATCGGCATCTGCTCTGTGATAATGGCTGCCACGTCTCCTATGGCTGTTCCGATTGCCACACTTATCTGACTGAAATCTCCGTTTGCTTCATTGATTGCATTTCCCAGTGTGGAAAATACATCCGTTATTCCTGCGGACATCTGGCTTACCGTTGGAAGGAACACACCCTCAATGGAGCGTTTCGTTCCCTCCAATGCAGAATCCAAATCCGCATATTTTATTTCATTAATTTGCGACAGGGCATCATAGCTTGCAGCCGCCCCATCTTTCATCCCGGCAAGCACGGGAAGTACATTTGCCTGTAAATCTTCAAACTGTGTGCCAAACAGATTAACCGCAGCTGTGTTCTTTGCAATCGGGTCATCCATATTATTTAAGGCATTCACAACTTCGAAGAAGGCTTCCTCGGCACTCTCTCCTCCGACAGCAAACCGTTTTGTCATTTCATCTGCGTTCATTCCAAGTGCCTGAAATGCTTCTATGGTTGTATTGCTTCCGTCCTTTGCCCTTAAGTTAAATTCCTTGACCGCATCACCGACTTTATCGATGGAGAACACACCCGCTTCCGCACCATTGATAAGTCCAGTAACGAACTGATCCGCTGACAATCCCAATGCGGAATACTGTGCAGAATATTCATTTAAGGTATCGAGCAAATCCCCGTTCTGGTCTGCACCATTCTGTGCGCCGACTGCAATGATGTTATATGCTTCCTCTGCTGTCACACCAAAGTTCTTCATCAGTGCATTGGCAGCACGAGCCGATTCCTGCAGATCATATCCGAAGGTATCACGCAAAGCAAAACCGGACTCTGTGGCTTTCTGTAACTCATCCCCCACAAGTCCGGTTGTTTTCTGCACAACGGATAATCCCTCTGCTACATCCTCAAGGCTGTCACCGAAATTATTGGTATAGACTTTCTGTGCAATTGCACCAAGTTCTTCCAATTCCGTTCCTGTTGCTCCCGTGGATGCGGATATCTGATTGACCGCCTTATTATATTCATCACCCAGTTTTACCAGTTCCACACTTGCCGCCACCACGGCAGCACCTATGGCAGCTGCCGCTGCTGCGATAGCCGTGCCGACTCCTGCGACAACAGAACCGACCTTTTCGAACTTACCGGATGAATCCTCTGCCATATCTCCGCTGTCGGAGAGTGATTCTGCAAAATCATCCGTTTGTTCTTCTGCTTCCTCCATCTCCTGTCCCAGTCTGTCAATGGCATCCTCATTGGCTTTCAATTCAGACTCCATTTTATTCAAATCAGCCTGTGCATTGTTCAGCTGTATCTGCCAGCTTCTGGTTCGGCTGTCCGCTTCCCCAAAAGAAGATGATGCATTCTCAAGTGCCGCCTGTAACGTCTGCACCTTATTTTTCTGTGCTTCTATCTCCTTCGTCAGCACACCGTTTCTTGCACTTAAGGACTGGATGGATTTATCGTTTTTATCAAATTGCGATGTGACAAGGTTCATTTCTGAACCAAGCACCTTGAAAGCGGAGTTGATTTCCTTTAGGGCATTTTTAAACTCCTTCTCGCCCTCAACTCCCATCTTGACACCGAAACTCTCAGCCATCCAAACACCTCCTTAGATGCCTTCCGGTATGATATCCTCAATGAAAACCTCCCTCTTAGGCTTTGCAATTCCAAGAAACTGTTTGTGAAGTTCCCATTGATCCATAAGTTCGCCAAGCGGTGTCAAAAGCACTTCCTCTTCCGGTTTCCGTAACTGTGTCACTCCGATATACACGAACCGGGCAAAGCTCACTTCTGGTGGCTCTGCCCGGTCTGTACGTTTCCCTTTTCAATTTTCTCCGGCATGGATTCCACATGACGCTTCGTGCCTTTTAACATTGCTGCCATGATTGCATCCTTATATTCTGCCAGTTCATACGGATTGGTAAGAAGTTCTATTTCATCTTCTGTAAGAAGCGGTTTCGGTTCATCCCTGTGCTGTAAATTATGAATGAGAATTTCCTGATTTGCCAGCAATGCAATCAGCCATATAACCTCTCCCAACGATTCCTCCATCGTTGCATTCTTCAACAGCTTGTCACCGAGTTTCTCCAAACCGCCATACCGCTTGGTAATATCCTTTGTTGCTTTGGTGGTTAGAATCAGCTTGTGTTCCACACCACCGATTGTAATAACCTGACTTCTATCTTCTATACTGTACATACTGCTTCTCCTTTCAAATCCCGGTTACCCGGCTCCTATGCATCCTCTTCCGATACATTTGATGCTTCGGTTGTATAAGCAGGCTCGTAAACCTCTTTATACCAGTTTCCGATAGTTGTTGTGTTTACACCGGAATCATCCTCACTGACTTCCGCTTTCCACGGATGTCTGCCCTTTCCGTCCACCTTATTTCTGCGCATTACCGTTCCCTCAATGCTTGGTGTATGGAAGTTGATGGATTCCCCCTTTGTTTCCAAATTGGTAGCCGGAACCGCAAACTTCACACGGTATAACCAGAAATAACGGTATTTTCCGTTTGCCTTCTTTGCTCTGAAGCCGACTGCTACAGGCTTACCGTCATCTTCCGATGTGGAAACCAGTACACCATTACTGTCAATTTCTGCACCTGTCAGTTCTGATGCTGCGGAAAGTCCGATGTCATCCACACCAAGTGTCAGTGTGCCGGAATTGAATTCCTTGATGATCTGTGCAATTCCGTCATCTGCATACAGCACTGCTTCTGCAAGTTCTACAGACAACTCCACAGAAATCGCTTTTGCAAGCTGCACCGGAGTACCATAGGTTTCCTCCTCGTTTTCATCCTCTGTAATAGGCGCATAAAATAATTTATCAAGACCGATGGTTGCCATTGGCTAATCCTCCTTCCTATTCGTTTATTCCCATTACTTCAAAAATGTAATGGTGGTATTTTGTTTCTTTTTCAAACTCCATATATTTTCTGGATGTAATCGTAATGTCTGCATCCAGGAGCCTTGTGGTAATCTCATCCCTCATCTTCAGATAATTTCCTTTACAGTAAAGTGCCAGTTCAACTTCCTCTGTCTCCACGATTGGTCGGTCATCTGCACATACAGGGAAATCATCCGTTCCGGGTATGATTACCAAAAAAGTATCCGGTTGTTGAGGTTTTCCTTCCTCATCATTAACCGGATGCTCCGAAACTGTCACTTTCAGTTTCATAGGTTCTAATGCCTTTATTATTCGGCTGTTCAGACTCATAATTTCTCCACCTCCGAATCCAATGCTTCCTGCATCTTTTTGATGCATTCCTTCTTCGCCTTTCTGCCGGCCGGCTTCGCCCACGGCTTGGCTGGCTGATTAGAACGACCATGTTCCAAAACAGCAGCTTTCAGTGGGTTGGGCACTCCTTTTCTGTCATAACCGATACAGCCCACCTTTATGTTCCAATTCCCATCTGCAGACTGGTAAGGTTTCGTAACAGACAGAGACTCAAGCAAATCACCTGTTGATTCCGATGGTTCTTTTGTCGCCTGACCAATAACGAAAGAAAGACTCTGTTTCGCAGCATCGTACAATGGCTTTACCCCTTCTTCCAATACCGCACTTGTGACTGCATCATAATGGCTGCCCAGTGCTTCCATCTTTCGTATGGTTTCTTCCGGCAGTTTGAATGTCATCTTTGCCATCACGCCACCTCCCTCACCATAATGGTAAGCATTCCGCTCCGCTTATCTCCAAGCACGGACTCAATTTCAAAAATTCTGTCCCCGTGTTTTATTCTCATGGTAGATTTAATTCCTGAACGAAATCGGATGTATATTTTATTTGTGATTTCTGCAGTCTCTCTGTTGGAAGCCATATACTCTTTACCGGAAACGGGAGCGATGTCTGCCCATACCGTATGGACTGTCATCCACTCCCTTGTTTCAAACCCGTCTGCATCCTGTGTACTTTTATAATCCTGTATTTCTATGCGGTATCTCATCCTTCCGACCTGCATCAGAATTCCTCCTTCCGCACACTGTACAGCAGAAATTTAAGCATCCTAGTCAACTCATCAAAGTCTGCCTTTTCCCTGTTTTCATATAAATAGGTCACAGCATAACGAATTCCAACTTTCACAATCTCCGGCACTTCTTCCATTTCATCAAAATCTGTTCTTACAATATCCTGGCACAAACTTTCTGCTGTCTCCAAAAGCGTCTGAATGAAGGCATCCTCTTCCGTGCCATCCAAACGCAGATATAATTTTGCTTCATCCACGGTCACAAGCATACCCTCATCCCCCTATCTTACGCAGACTTCATGCTAAGCAGTTTCACAGCTTCAGGAAGAATCAACTTTCCATCCACTCTCTGGCTTGCAAGGAAACCGACCTGTCCTGTGGTTGCATAAAGTTCATTCAGACGCTTGAAACTTCTGCCCTCACGGTCTGCAATCCAATAATATGAGAAATCACCAAATGCAAGAGGTGTAGCTCCTGCTGCCACTTCCGGTGCAAATATGGAAGTGTAATAAGGACGGTTCAAAATCATATCCGGTACACCTACAGACACAGAAGGCTGCCAGATATAATTTCCATTAGAATCCTTTAACTTACGGAGTGCCTTAACTGTGGAATCATTCAAAATCCATTTAGCCTTCTTACGGTAAGGAGCCTTTAAGGAATAGAACAGATCCATGACATCATCAAATGTGATGTTGGCTGTAGTAGTTGTAACACCAACTTCCCCACCTCCGGTAGCATTGAAAATACCGACAGGTTTTCCGGCACCATCACCAACAAAGAATGCCTCCTCTTCCTTTGTGGAGATACGTCTTGCAAACTCTTTCACAATATATGCCTGAACATCAAACACACTGTCATTTAAGAGTTCATCAGACACCTTAATCATGGTAGCAAGTTTATATGCTCCGATGGATGTCTGACCGAAGCTGTCATCGGATTCAGGGAACTGTCCGTTCTCGTCAATCCATGCTGCTTCGCCCTTACCCGTAACAATCGGAATCTTGCGGTCACCGCTGGAAGTTCTGATTACGGTTGCAAGAGAACGGAAGAAACTCTCCTCTTCCAGTCCTTCCACTAATTTTCTTTCAAACTCATCCGGCACCAGATAACCGCCCTCGGCATCTTCCCCGATGGAAAGAGCGTTGTTGACATCGTAATAATTCTTCTTACGCATCGCATTCCAGAATGCGGTCTGGTATTCTGCAGATGCACGTCCACTTCCTTTATCCCCCGGCTTCATGCCCGGCTTATCTTTGATTGGTTCAGAAGTAGCCTTGGCCAGTTCCGCATCAATGGCAGCCTGTCTCTGCAATCTCTCAATTTCCTTACCGAGTGCCACCACATCCGCTTCCATTCTTTCGTAGGTCGCATTGTCCTCTGCAGAAATCAGACCATCATTGCCCCTTCTGGAATCTAAAAATTCCTTGGCAGTTTCCCATGCTTTCTTTCTCTTTTCCATTAATTCCAATACTGTACTCATATTCATTGCCCTCCTTATGGCTTTAATAGACTGAGCCTCTTTTCAAGCTCGCTAATGTTTACCTTTTTCTCCGGCTTTCCGGGAATCAGCTTATTAAAAAAGGAATTGGTAACAGCCGACCTTGAAAACAGGATGGCTTCCAATTCCTCTTCCTTCTCTTCTTCCTTTTCTTCCGGATTTTCCTCTTTGCCTTTATCAAAGAGAATTTCATCCGCAAACCCTAGTTCCACAGCTTTCTTTGCATTGAACCAGGACTCTGCATCCATCAGATGTGAGATTTTCGTACGGTTCAATCCGGTTTTGATTTCATAGGCATTCATAATGGATTCTTTGACTTCGTCAAGCATTTCGATTGCCTTTTTCATCTCTGCTGTATCTCCAATGGCTATCGTAGCCGGGTTGTGGATCATCATCATTGCCACCGGACTCATCAGCACTTTCGTTCCTGCCATTGCAATCACGGAGGCTGCCGAAGCAGCAAGACCATCAATCTTCACAGTCACATTGCCTTTATAGTCCATCAGCATGTTGTAGATTTGGGCAGCTGCAAACACATCTCCACCCGGACTGTTTATCCATACGGTAATGTCCCCTTCGCCGGATAACAGTTCGTCTTTAAATAACTTAGGAGTAACCTCATCCCCATACCATGTTTCATCTGAGATTTCTCCATTTAAAAAGAGGGTTCTTTCCCCCTCATTTCTGACCCAGTTCCAAAACTTTCGTTTCATCGTAAACCTCCTCTGTTTCTATTGTCTGGTGGTTGCTGTTGTTCGCTTTCCTCTAACGTGCTTTCTGTTCCCTCTTTAGCAAATGCTCCTGCATCCTTCAGCTTCGTCATCGCACCGTTCACAAGATACAGATTGCCACCTTCCTCTTCCGGTAATGGATTCATATCTTCCATTTCACGGATATCGTTGGTTGACAGCCAGCCATTCTGTCTGCCGATGGCGTAACCATTCATTCGGCTCTGATAATCTCCACGGAGCAGACCGTCCACATTCAGCTTTATAAAAAACTCTTTTTTCTCTTCCGGCAGAAAAAGGGATTTTTTAAGTGCCTGTTCCCATCGGATTACCCACGGGTCAAGTGTGTATTTCACAAACTCCAAGGACTGCTGCTCAATATTAGAAAAACTGCTTTTTTCCAAATCACCGACCATATGTGGCGGTATCCGAAACAGCCTTGCGATTTCATTAATCTGAAACTTTCTTGTTTCCAGGAACTGCGCCTCCTCCGGTGGGATACCAATCTGCTGATATTTCATCCCTTCCTCAAGTACGGCAATCTTGTGGGCATTGGTCGTTCCACGATACACTGCATTCCAAGAATCCCTTACCTTTGCCGGGTCTTTCAACACACCCGGATGCTCCAATACACCACCGGGATTTGCACCATTGGCAAAAAAACTGGCACCGTATTCCTCACAGGCCATCGTCATACCGACAGCATTCCTTGCCATTGCAATAGGTGAGTAACCGATAAGACCATCAAATCCAAGTCCGGGAATATGAAGCACATCCTCCTGCCTTAAGATGATATCTCCCATCTTTTTCATGTTGGGATTCTCATCTGTATAACGGGAATACACATAATACAGCACTCCATTACTGTCCCTCTCCACACTCATCTTATTTGGAAGAAGCGGATACAGAGAAAGCACCTCGCCTTTCCCGTTTCGTATGATCTGTGCATATGCATTTCCCCAAATTAAAAGATGACTCATCAGTGTTTCTCTGAACACGAATGAAGTCATCTCTGGATTTGGCTCATCATGGAGCAGCGTATACAGCGGATGGTCACAAACCATTTCCTTCCCACCGTCTTTGTATCGATATACATGAATCGGAAGTGATGCAACCGCCTCTGACAAAATCCTCACACATGCATAAACTGCAGTAGTCTGCATGGCTGTCATTTCATTGACACTCTTTCCGCTGGTGCTTCGTCCGAAATTGAACGAATACTCCCCATTGCTGTAATTCCGTACAGGCTTATCCCTCGCCTGACCGAAACCAAACAAACTTTTTATTCCCATCTGCTATCCCTCCAATGCCTGATTGATTGCTTCCCTTATGAGAAGGAAGCCTAATATGCTGACCAAAATCATGTCATCCTCCTAAAACACCAGAATTCCTCTGGCATCGTACACACTGCCATCACTTCCCTGATTACGGATTGCACGGTCAAGTGCCATGACGGTTGCTACTGCAGCATCAATTTTCTCTGTAGATTTTTCTTTATCCATTTTGATATTTCCGGCAGGGTCTTGTCTGACATACACGTTGTCCATCATCCAACGGAGAACCTTATGCCCACCGTGGGCAATTCGCTCCTCAAGAGTAAGTTTCATAAGTTCCTTTGTTGGCGGACTCATATCTTTATATCCCTGTCCGAAAGGAACAACGGTAAATCCCATACCTTCCAAATCCTGTACCATCTGCGTTGCTCCCCAACGGTCAAAAGCAATTTCTTTTATGTGGTACTTCGTACCAAGTTCCTCTATAAATTTCTCTATAAAACCATAATGAATGACATTTCCTTCCGTGGTTTCCAGACACCCTTCTGCTGCCCACACATCATAAGGAACATGGTCCCTTCTGACACGGAGTCTCATGTTATCTTCCGGTATCCAGCAGTATGGTAAAATGATGTATTTTTCTTCATCATTTCTTGGTGGAAACACAAGTACAAATGCCGTGATATCTGATGTACTTGAAAGGTCTAAACCGCCATAGCAGGTTCTTCCGATAAGTTCCTCCTCGTTTACGGGAAATGCACACGCATCCCATTTATCCATCTGCATCCAACGGGTAGACTGCTTTACCCATTGGTTTAATCGAAGCTGCCGGAAGATATTCTCTTCTGCAGCATTTTCCCTTGCACTGATGTAAGCATTTCGAACCTTTTCAATATTGATGGTTTCTCCAAGGGAAGGATTGGCTTTATACCATGTGGCTTCGCTCGTCCAGTCATCCTCATCGGATGCACCATAAATCACGGGATAGAATGTCGGGTCAATTTTTCTACCCTCTATAATGTCAACAGCTTTTTGGTGCTGTTCAAAGCAAATCGAATTCCTGTCTGTTCCGGCAGTAGTAATCAGAAAATATAAAGGCTGGGTTCTGGCATCACCGGAACCTTTTGTCATAACGTCAAAAAGTTCTCTGTTCGGCTGTGCATGAAGTTCATCAAAAATAACAGCGTGTACGTTCAGACCATGCTTGGTATATGCTTCAGCTGATAACACCTGATAAAAGCTGTTAGTCGGTTTATACACAAGCCTCTTAACCGACATCACTGGTTTAATTCTCTTTTTCAAAGCAGGACACTGATCCACCATATCCACGGCCACATCAAATACAATGGATGCCTGTTGGCGGTCGGAAGCACAGCCATACACTTCTGCTCCCCATTCCCCGTCACCGCAAGTCATATATAATGCAATGGCAGCCGCCAGTTCCGACTTTCCATTTTTCTTCGGAATCTCACAGTAGCAGGTATTGTACTGCCTGTAGCCATTTTCCTTAACCGTACCGAATAGTGTGCGGATAATCTCATCCTGCCAGGAGAGAAGTTCAAACGGAACTCCCCTCCATTTTCCTTTGGTGTGCTTCAGACAATTGATAAAGTTGACCGCATGATCCGCTTTTGTCACATCATACATTAACTGCCACCTCCCTTAATCAAGAGAAGTTCCATCTCATCACTTTCTTTGTCCTCAGCTGTATCTGCAACAATTCTGCTTCTCGCAGAAGGAGTAAGTCCGAACTGCTCACAAAATTTATTCATAATCTTAAGATAGGTCTGTGCAATGGATACCTGTGGCACCTGCTGCCAATAGCCACTCGGAGTCTTCACAATCGTTCCATGCTGCGTGATAAATTCCTCTGCTTCTTTCCACCTCGCATATGCCTGACAGTATCCGGCAAAGGCAGCCATATCAATCTCCGTGAGAATCCCCAACTGCTCCAGCTGCTTGCTCATCCTCTTCCATTCTTTTTTCGCTTCATCCTCAAGCCATGACGGACAGCGTGGTGCTTTCTTTTCAGGCTTCGGTTCGGCCGTATTAAGGCTTCTCTTGCCCGGATTTCCCTCCAACACCTTTACTGCCGTAGGCTTTGGCTTACGTCCTCTCTGTGCCACTGTCCTCACCTCCGTTTCATGGCATCAAAAAAAGAGCCTCCGTAGAAGCTCTCACCCTTATAAATTACTTATTTCTTAATCGCTACAAATCCAAATTGGTCGAATAATGCATGCGGATCAATCTGATATATTTCAAATCCATCTATTTCTCCGATGTACATCTCTCCACCCAACAAGCCCTTGACTTTGAGTGCATGGCATCTTGTGTGGTTGTAAGAAAAAATAATCTCACTCATTGTGCTTCCCTCCTAATCCCTGCTGATGCACCATGCAATGGCGTGTCCGCCATCTTCAAAATGCTTCTCTGCCTTTTCAATAAGGCTAAGTCTGCATTCGATATATCCAAGTCCAGTTTCCTCTGGAGTCTCAACAAACTCGTAAACTTCTGCGGTAAATCCGTAGTAGGTTTCGCAGGTTACAAGAACCTTTTCCCCATATTTCAAAACCGCTCCGCTTGGTCCAACCTTCATCTGTAACTTTTCCATCGTTGTAAATTCTGTCATGGCTAATGCCCTCCTTGTTTTCTTTTGGTAGGTACATATTCGCTCTAAAAGACAGATATATCCAGTCTTATCTGCCTGTAAATGTACCAAACAATAAGACCGGATATTGTGTTTATTAGCACTCGCCTGTTAGTATAAATTTTGCATAATCTCCCTTGTGTTCCTCAATAAAAACCACAAGTTCATAAAACATCATCTCATCGGCAATTACCTGAACCATATTCGTGTCAAACATATTGGTTCGCCCCGTAGCCCTGACAGCAAGTATCTGCTCTTTTATTTTTTCTGTCATCAGTCCACCTCATCACTGCACTCAGTCATTCCCAGACAAAGCTGTGTATATATGGTGGCATATCTCTCCTGCTCGCTTCCTTCCGAACCTGCCATCGCTTTCAGGAAGAAGGCTTGTGCCTCCTCCCTTGACTGCCATGTATCCTTTTTCCCGTAGCAAATGGTTGTTATCTGCTCCATATCTGCCTCCTAAATTTTGCTGCATCGGTCTTCCCCATAAACTACATGAAGACTGCTGCCGTTATCCCATTTAACCATTATGGAACCTGTGTCATCCACACCCCTTACCGTTCCTTCCGTTCCAATTGGTGGTGCCTGCATATCATCCATCCGCTCAAGAACCACACGGCATCCTTTAGGATACTCATTCCGCACCCTCTCCACTTCTTCTCTGCTTGGAAATCTCATGCTACTCATAATAATATCCGACCTCCTTCAGTAAATGCTGTCCGACTCTTTTTCCAACGCTGTCGTAAAGAGCCTGTTCAAGAACCGTCTGTTTAAATCCAAATCGGCAGTACCCCTCAAGGCAAATATCATAATAATGCTTTGTCGGGCATCCGAGCGGTCTGTCCTCATGCATGATATAAATAATTGCTTCCGTTCCACCGTTTACCTTCTCGCCAATAAAGGGTTGTATTTCCACCCTCATCATTTTCTTGTAATAAAATGATGGGTAACCTTCGTAGCGGTCGAGGTAATGTTCATCCCTTTCACTAATCCGCCAAACCAAAACCGGAACCGTACTTCCCTTCTTTGGCTCAACCGTCAGATAACTTCCTGACTGGCTTCCTTTGAAAAGGAGCTGATAATCCTTAAGTTCTGCTGTCCCCACATATACTGCATCGGGACATCTCTGTGCCATTTGTGCCATTGACAGGTTGCTGCCATAGGCTAAATAATATTTATCCATATTCGTCCATCCTTTCTGAAGGGTTCTTCCCTTCTACCACCTTAAGACCGCCGAAGCGGTCGGTGGGCCTCAAAGCTGAATCCTTCAAGCTGCTCTGCCGTGTCTGAAGGCTGTATCCCCTTCAAGGTTTTTGGTAAGGATGTCTCTTGCTGTTGCAAATTCATCTCCGATGAAGCCGAGTCTCAAAAGCCATGTTCTCATTGCGTATTTTGGATTTTCAACCTGTGGCTGTTTCGGGCTGGCACTCGCTACCGTTTTCGCCATCTGGCTGAGTGCGAGGCAAAGCTGTATGTAACTCTTAAGTTCTCCTGCGTGTAAACCGCCCTTTCTTCCGTTGCCAGCGTTGGCAAATTGGAAGCATCTGAACTCGATGGTTTTATGTGTGAAGCAAGCGTGGTAATTCAGCATTCTGTATCTTGAATCGTTGTAATGCTGATTTCTGCTGCCCCATACTCCTTCGTACCAAATGTCTGCAAGCTGTTCCATTGTCTTTGGCTTTCTTCTGTTCAGCCTTTCAAGGAAGGAAGGGTCAACCGTTCTGCAGTATCTGTTGATTCGGTTTCGGTCAAGTCTCATTGCGGAAATCAAAAGGCTTTCGTGGCTTGCCATGATGTTCGCAAGGTTTCTGAGGCTTTTTGGAGTGTGGCCATTCAGTCCGATGTGAATGTGTACTCCGCACATATGGGCAGGGTCGCTTTTTGCCCCCTTATGTCTCAGCTGTCTTAAAATCTCCTGCAAATCCGGAATGTCCTCGTAGGTAAGAATCGGTGTTCCAAGTTCTGCCTTCTCGTCATCGGAAGCTGCCTGAATGCTTGAATCTCTTGTGATTTTCCATTCTCTTCCCTTATTGTCCTTGCATGCCCATGCGCTGTAGCTTCCTCCAATGTACTTTACCGTTCCTTCGGTATGAAAATACTCTGCAATCGTTCTCGCTGCCTTTTCCCTTGTGATGTTGTACATCTCCACCTCAACCCCAATGGTCTGTTTTTTCATTTCCTCAATCTGGATTCTTGTTTTTTCGTTCATTCTATGTACCTTCCTTTCGGCTGTTTGTTTTCCCTTTCGGTAGGTACATATTCGCTCTAAAAGCACATATTATCCAGTTAATTCGGAGGCATAATGTACACAAATATTTACTGCTCATATCCATATGAAATTGTGTATTTTATGGCAAAATCCACCCCTCTGCTATTCAGCAGATTCGGTGGATTTCTTACTGTTTCGTTCTTTCCATTTTTCCTTATCTTCCTCGGTTCGGAATGCGGTATGCCCTTTCAGTCTGGAAAGAAATACCTTCCTCGTGTCCTTTCCGTCCTTACCTCCAAGACCGATTCTGACAAGCCAGACTCTCATGTAATATTTTTCATTTTCATCGATGGTAGCCTTTGGACTTACTCGCTTTGCTTCCTTTGCCGTCTTTACCATGCAAGCTGCCAATTCAGCATAGGCTCTCGCTTCATCCTCGTTCAGCGGAAATCCGCAGAAACATATTCTGTCATCCTCAAAGGCAAGCCCCTCTATACTTTCTTCTTCCGCAATCTGTATCACTTGCTCAAGTGTTATGTTTTCTTCCGCATCCAGTCTCTCTACCAGCTTATCGGAAATTCTGAATACTTCTTTTCCGACTGCTTTTTCCAAAAGATACTGTTTGCTGTGAATCATATAAATGAGGTTTTTAATCCCCCCTGCCGTAAATCCCTCTATCGGAATCCCAATGTTAAGTCTGTCTGTTTGGCCTTCAGCAAGACCTCTCGCTACTAACTCATTCTGCATGGTAAGTGCTGCCTCCTCGGATTCGTGTTCCACATTGCCATCACGGTCCACAGTATACTCCCCGACCGTGTATCCAAAGGATGGTGGTCCCTGATATTTTGCTTTTACATTAAGGATTTCCTCCATCGCTTTTACAACGTCTTTTCTGTTTTCTGCTGTTGTTTTTACCTTCATTTGCTTTTCCTCCATTCAATTTGGTACTACATATATCACTCTGAATGGAGGAAATAGCAAGTTATTTATTCACTAATTTTCCCTTGATTCCGGTAGTGACATTGCCACCGCAAATGCTACAGTAGCGGTCACCGCATTCCCTGCCTGTTTATAAAGCTGTGCATCCGAATTAACAGATGCTGCTTTATCAAATAAAACATCCGGGAAACCTTGCAGACGGAAACACTCTCTCGGAGTGAGCCTGCGGATTCTTCCGCACTTCATAAGAGTCCCCATTTGCCCGGAGCAATCTAATGTCTGAGAACAGCCTTTTCCAACCCTTCCCCTTCTGGTATCGCTCTCAGGATATGCAAGGCTGATACCATCACCAACGTGTGCTTCATCATACCCCTGTTTTGTACCATTTCTGACACGGAGCATGGTTTCCTCATTCTGTTGCACTTTCTCACACACAAACACACCATGTCTGTCCTGTGAGGTAAGCGTAAACATCGGCTCTCCATCTTCTTTCATCCGTCTGCCATTCTGCCTTTTCTCCATACGTTCTGGTGTCAGAACCGGATGCACTTCCATAACTGCTGAATTCATTGCAGTATGATTTACCATCCCGGAAGTATACCTTGCAGTTATGCATCTGGCATTTTCTGTCAGCTTTGGAGCATGGTTGCTCTGATCAATAAATATCCTCGTGCCACAGCCTTTGTTTACAGTAACCGTTGGTGCAATTCCATCTTCATGATAGACATTTCCACCCTGCCCACGACCACTCGGATTCAGATTACCCATAAGATACAAGCCTGTCTTGGCTCCCACACCTCCGGCATTTCCAACGAGGGTAGCTGATATGCCATCCGTGCCATATACACGGTATCCCTGCATCCCACCTACAAGTTGGTTAAGAGTTGCTGCGTTTTCTCCGCAGAGAGGTAATATTTCTCGTCCACCTCGGCTTCTAAGATTTGCGATAATGAACACACGCTCCCTGTTTTGGGGGACTCCGAAGTCTTTTGAATTAAGCACCTGCCACCGACAGTCATACCCCGCTTCGTCCATTTCAGACAGAACGTTGGCAAAGTCGAAGCCTGAATTAATTGATAACAGGTTCTTAACGTTCTCAACAAGAAGGTATGTGGGCTTATCACTTTCTTCTTTGCCTTTGATGAGGTCAATAATGTTGTAATATATCCCACTTCGCTCTCCGACAAGTCCCCGCTGTTTTCCTGCAACGGAGATATCCTGGCATGGGAATCCGAAACACCAGATGTCTGCATAGGGGACATCTTCTGATTTAAGTTTTGTGACATCATCTGCTTTCCACTCTCCTTCCGTGTCGTACATGGCTTCATAGGAAGCCCTCGCAAATCTGTCATATTCACAGTAGCCGATACACCTATGGCCGGCAGATTCCAGACCAAGTCTGAAACCGCCTATGCCTGAACATAAATCAAGGAAGGTCAGCTGTTGCATTGACTTCACCTTCCTTTCCTAAATCACGATATGAAATTTTCACGTTATTTCTAATAACGAAAACATCATCGGCAGAGCCTTTCATCTCCATATAGCGGTTGACGATGACATCCACAAACTTCTCTTCCAGTTCCACACCATAGCAAATACGCCCTGTCTGTTCACAAGCCATAAGTGTCGAACCGGAACCAAGAAACGGGTCCAGAACCACACATCCCATCATGGAAGAATTCTGTACTGGGTATGCCATCAGAGCAATCGGCTTCATAGTCGGATGGTCTTTGGATGCCTTCGGACGGTCATATTCCCAAATGGTGGTCTGCTTCCTGTCAGAATACCACTGATGCTTACCGCCTTTCTTCCATCCAAACAGACACGGTTCATGCTGCCACTGATAAGGACTGCGTCCAAGCACCAGTGCATTCTTTTTCCAAATACAGCATCCCGATAACTTGAACCCGGCATCCGCAAACGCCTTTCTGAAATTCAATCCCTCGGTATCCGCATGGAATACATAGATAGAAGCATCGTCCTCCATGTTCTGTTCCATATTCACAAAGGCAGCGAAGAGGAATCTGTAAAAATCCTCACCTGCCATATTGTCATTCTTGATTTTCCCGGCAGTTTCCTCCACATCTACATTGTACGGTGGATCTGTCAGAACCAGATTTGCTTTCCTTCCATCCATAAGGATGTTGTATGTTTCCGGCAAAATAGAATCTCCACAGATAACACGGTGTTTGCCCAGGAGCCACACGTCACCTGTCCGTGCCACTGTTGGTTTTTTCAATTCCGCTTCTACATCGAAATCATCTTCTTTTACCTTTTTGTCATGCACCTTTGAAAATAGCTGTTCAATCTCCGGCGGTTCAAAGCCTGTAAACCCAACATCAAAATCTGAATCCTGCAAGTCCTGAATCAAATCTGCCAACAGTTCCTGATTCCATTCGCCTGAAATCTTATTCAACGCAATGTTGAGTGCCTTTTCCTGAGTTTTGCTGACTTCCACAATCGCACACGGTACTTCCGTATAACCAAGAGCAGCTGCTACTGTTACCCTCTGGTGACCTCCGATAATTGTCATATCGGAATTAACCACTACAGGGTCAGCAAATCCAAATTCTTCAATGGAATGCTTAATCTTTTCATACTCCTTGTCCCCCGGCTTTAATTTTTTACGGGGATTGTACTCTGCCGGATTTAAGTCCTTAATCGGCAGAACTGATAGCTTCGCTGTCTTCATCTTCTCCCTCCCAAAATCTTGCTTTAATGTAGCAGTCATGACTGCAATACTTCCTTTTCCTGTTACCGTAGCTTAAGAACTCTTTACCGCAACGCACACACACCGCAGGGTACATGGCACTTTCTTTTCTGTTGATTCGTTCCGGGTGTCCTTTCCACCATTCCCGTCTGCATTTATCTGAGCAGAACTTCTTTGGTCTTCCGGTATCCGGTTGTTTCATTTCCTTACCGCAGTACAGACACGCTTTCCCAAGCATGACCTGTTCCTGTATGTTTTTTGTCAGTGCCGAACCATACCCGGAAAGCCCTCTGCTTTTACAGAAGTTCCTCACAATATCACGGGACAGCCCTACTGTAAGAGCAATGGAACGGTAACCAATCCCCTGCTCCCTCATTTCCCTTATCTGCTTTGCCTGCTGCTCCGTCATATCTTTTCACATCCTTCCATTCAAACGGGCATAAAAAATGGATAAAAAAGCACCTCTTTTTGCGCCTTTTTACCCATTAAAAACACGGTTTTTCTATACTTTTTATCGAAACTCTCTGATGGATTTCCCTTGCATTTAAACACATTCTGCGAAAAATATCACACTGCCGGACTATCCCCCCTGCTTAATTCTGCGAAAATTCACGTTTGAGGGGGCGGCGGTCAATCCTGCACAGGATTGTGGAGATTTGATACCCCCACCCTTGTGTATGATACACAATCAATATTTATATTCCTGATACCTGTCCTCGGTCATTGTCTTCACATCATGGTGGTGCTTGCAAAGCGGCTGCCAGTTCCTCTCATCCCAAAACAAAATCGGATCACCCCGATGCGGTTTGATGTGGTCAACCACAGTCGCTTTCACAAGCCTTCCCTCCCTCTGACACTGAACGCAAAGAGGATGGCATTTAAGAAACCTTTCTCTTGCCTTCCTCCACTTACTGTCATACCCTCGCACTGCTGAATCCCCACGTTCCTGCCCATGCAGAGAAGCGTGTTCTTCACAATACATTCCGTCCACCAGCTTTGGACAGCCGGGATGCTTACACGGTTTCTTTGGTTTTCTTGGCATAGCACCACGCTCCTTTCTTATGTACCGGGTACGGTGAAAGGATAAAGCCCGTACCCATACCAATGTAAAAGACAGAAAAAAAGACCAAACCACACAGGATTCAGCCCACATCTAATCTTTCACGCCTACAATATACCACGAAAAATACTCCATGTCAGTACACCGGACAGTACACACTTAGTACACCTTTAGTACACCACCAAAGCAGCAAAAGGGGGTAACTTTTAAATATTCGGTAATGCTATCTTTATGGTTGATAACTTACCAATTCAGAGTTAATATGACCTCATGGTGAAAGGAGCGATTACATGGATAACAAATCCGTACTTTATCAACTGATGGATACCCGAATGGGAGAAGCATTGCACAAGATTACAAAAGAAGATACTGCGTTTATGCAGACAAAAGAAAAAGCAGATGAATATGCTGCCAAACTGGCATCTCTTAATCTGCCGGAAGAAACGATGCGTTTAATCGACCAGTATGTCAATGAACGCAGTGCCAATTGGGTACGCTATGGAGAACTTGCCTATATGCTCGGCTTTTCAGACTGCAAAGAACTGCTTCTTGGCTCCTGCCATATTCCAGAAATGAAAGATGAAGATTAACGAAACGAACTGTTGCATAATTTAAGGGTGGGACACACAATCCCACCCGGTATCAGTTATATTCTTCAAAAACCCCTATCTGTATCTGAAGGGCAACCGTGATCTGCTCCATCAGAAGATTATCATGTATTTCCCCGATTTTATCTTTTACTTTTATCTTATCTACAGTATCGACCTGTTCAGCCAATGCCATGCTCGGTCTTTTCAGTCCAATACAGCTTGAAAGCGGTATCTGCACATGGGTTGGCATTTCAGGTCTTTTATGTACGTTACCTGTAAGCGGAACAACCGTTACTGTTGGTCCATGACCATTTCCCCGGTTATTACTCACAATCACAGCCGGCCGAATGCCACACTGTTTATGTGTCGTTTTATCTTTTCCAAAATCCACAAAATAAACCTCGCCTCGTCTCACTGCCTCACCTCAAAATAAAACTTTCCGTCTGCCTGTCCCTCTCCTCATACAGCACATCCAATTCCTTTATGGCTTTCTTCCGGTATTTCGCCACCATTGTATGGCTGATATGATATTTCATCATCAGTTCTTCCCAAGTGAAACGCTCCACAGCCATATCCCACACAATTTCCGGTAATTTCCCGGAAAGTCCACGTACAGCATGTTCAAAAAAATCCAGTTCCTCTTTTATCTGTCCATACTGTCCGGCAAGATAAGATAACCATTCATCACTCATCCTGTCTGCCACCTTACGGTATGCAAGTGCTGCTCTTGCAGTCACATCTGAAACACCGCTTGTCTGTACTCTTTCCCCTTCCGGCTTAGAAAAAGTAAGGGAAGATATGACGGTGTCATAGTCAATTCCCTCACATCGGCTTAACTGAAATTCCAACACCGATAGTTCCCTTTTCAAATTCGGATATTCCTTAATCATCCTTTCTGCTCGCACCGTTCACACCTCCAATCCTTGCCTTTACTGCATCTATGATAGCCGACTGCCCACAATCCTTCTGTTCCAGTGACCGCATGGCATCTTCATCCAATGTTCCTTTGTTGACGATATGATAAATCATTACTGTTTCCCTCTGTCCCTGTCTCCACAGTCTGGCATTGCACTGCATATACAGTTCCAAAGACCAGGTAAGTCCAAACCAAATCAGAATGTGGCCTCCGTCCTGTATGTTCAAACCATGTCCTGCCGATGCCGGATGGATTGCTGCCACCGGGATTTTTCCTTCTTTCCATTTACGGATGTCACCTGCTGCTTTTAATGGAACAGCTTTAAACCGCTCAACAATTCTATCCAAATCATGCTGATACCAGTAAGCTACTAACACAGGCTTTCCATTCGCTGCCTCGATTAAATCCTCCAAAGCATCCAGTTTCTTATCGTGGATATGGCGGACTTTGTGGTTCTCATCATAGACTGCTCCATTTGCCATCTGCAGTAATTTCCCGGAAAGAGCAGCTGCATTGACCGCATCCACGTCCCCATCTTCAAATGGCAGAAGCATATCCTTTTCCATCTGACGGTACAACTTCTCTTCTTTTTCATCCATCCGAACCTCCACCCGATGATAAAGGCACTCCGGCATAGAAAGGTAATCCTCGGCCTTCATGGAAATGCAGATATCAGAAATCAAATTGTAGATTGCTTCTTCCGCACCATCCCTCGGTTTATAGGAATAAATGATATTCCTGTTTCGCTTATCCGGCAGAAAGAACCTGTCACGATAAGCTCCAATATATCTTCCAAGCCTCTGCCCCATATCAAGAATTCCAATCTCAGCCCATAGATCCATAAGATTTCCCGGTGTTCCGGTCAGACCCACCACACGGATTGCCTTCGGCCGGTATCGTCTTAGTGCTTTGAACCTTTTCGCCTGATAAGATTTGAAAGAAGATAATTCATCAATCACAATCATGTCAAAATCCCAGTGATGCTTCTCACAAAGCCACACTACATTTTCACGGTTGATTACATACACGCTTGCCTTTTTTTCCAAAGCATCCAATCGTTCTTTTTCAGAACCGACTACCACTGACACCGACAGTCCCTTCAAGTGATCCCATTTTTCCAGCTCTTCCTTCCAAGTATCCCGTGCCACACGGAATGGTGCAATGACCAGAACCTTTCCTACCTCAAAGTAATCAAGTGCCAGTTCCCACAAAGCAGTAAGGGTAATAACTGTCTTTCCAAGTCCCATATCCAAAATCAAAGCACATACCGGATGCCCGATAATAAACTCTCTGGCATAGTCCTGATATTTATGTGGTCTGAATTCCATGTAGCACACCTCCGATCTGTTCCAATCCATCTATCACATATACGGAAAACCCCAAAGCTTCCAGCTGATGTTTTCGTTTTTCCTGTAACGGTCGCAGCTTTTTTCCCGGTGCCTTTAATTCCACAAATGCACACTTCCCACCAGGAAGCAGAACGAGACGGTCAGGCACCCCATCGAAACCGGGAGACACGAACTTTACCGCCATGCCGCCCCTGCTCTTTGCCTCTTTTACCAGAGCCTTTTCAATTACACATTCTCGCAAAACCTCATCTCCGTTTCCCTCTGCTGTTTCCATTTTCAAAAACATCTATTCTCCCATATGCGTATATATGGGTGTATCCGTGTCCTCTTATACTTATTTTCATTTATTAAATATAAGTGGAAACATTGGAAACAGCACCGATATAGCCCTTTTGTCTGCTAACTTCATGGCTGTTTCCAACATCTGTTGCCTACCGTCTTACCAATCACTCACGGAAACCCATCATTTGTTTCCTGCGGTTTCCTTTTTCACTCTGACAAACACCCTCTGTACACCATAACCGGGGATACGCATTTTGCCGGAGGAATTCCCTTCATACTTCTTCCAGCCACCAATTTTTTGAATAATGGATTCTAACTCATAAGAATCTGTCTTTCGGAAATTCTGACGCTCCTTCCCAAAGCATTCACACCAGACTTCCATCAGACAGAATCTCTCTCTGACTACCGTTCCGGTTCTTCCTTCTGCTTCAAACTCTCCGCCACCAAGATAAGAACGTCTCTGGTACAAATCCATTGTGTCCCAGTCTGCCGGAAGCAATCGCTCCAGATAATCCTCCACAATTCCTTCTCTTTCATCAGACTCCATTGCCTCCTGCTGTGCCACATAAGCCTCTGCAGCTTCCTTGCCTTTCAGATACAACTCTTCCCCATCTTTATAAATGGAAATCGCTTCTGCCCAAATCTGGTCTACCGTCTCAGGAGTCAAATCCCATCCACGATGCTTCCCTTTTCCGGTTACATGCACAGGCCAAAAGCGTCTGTTTCCGGTAACATCACGCAGAAACCCGCCCTCTGAGTTTGTACTTCCCACAATCACACATTCCCTCGGATGACTCTCCACCGTTGTTCCATATGACTGCCTGTATTTATCATCCGTCCGGGTAACAAAAGATTTTACGGTTTCCACATCTACCTTTTTGATACCCGCAAGCTCTCCCAATTCCAAAAGCCAATACCCCTGAAGCTTCTCCGCAGCAGTTTTTCCATCCTTCATATCAGAAATCGTAAGGGAATCCGAATACCACTCTTTTCCCAGTTTTGCAAAGAACGTGGACTTACCACACCCTTGCGGACCGTTTAAGACCAACACGGAATCGAACTTTATACCCGGCTCATAAATACGGGCTACCGCCGCTACCAGAGTTTTTCTTGTAACTGCACGGACATACGGTGTATTTTCTGCTCCCATATAGTCAATCAGCAGACTGTCAATCCTGCTACATCCATCCCAGGATAACGTGGAAAAATACTCCTTGACCGGATGATAAAGCCTTTCGGAAGACACTACTGCAAGCAGGGCATCTTTGAATTTGGTAGGTGACCAAATCCCATACACCCTTTCAAAGTACAGCTTCGCACAGGCAATATCTGCATCACCCCATCCTTTTTTGACCTGTACCCACAGCAGTTCCCCGATGACATCCAGTGCATTCTTCAGCTGATTAAATACAATAGGTTGTAGGTTCTCATCGAACCGAATAATCGTTGCAATGTTGGAAAGTGTGTCTTTTACTTTTCCCTGACGGTCCAAGTCCAGCAAGGTCTGCCATTCCCCGGTATCCACATCGAATTCCTCACTTGCTGCCTTCTCCCTTTCCTTTGCCAATGTTATCTTTACCTGTTCATCTGACACCGCAAAGTCACTCATAGCCTTAAAGGATGGCAACTTTCCTGAATCCGTTCCTTCCTCTGCCTTATCATCCTGCTCCCCAAACTTATGGATGCGGACAATGTCAAATGCATTCAGCAGCTTCCCACAAGCCGGATCAGTGGCATGGTGGGAATACGCAAACTTCCCTTCATAAATCACCACACCTGCCTGTGAGTCTGCCGGAATATAATCAAATCGCTCCGGCATCATGCTTTCCTGATACACATCCGGCAGAAATATACGGATTGCCTCTTCTATCGAATAAGTCCGGCAGAATGCACCTACGATTCCTTCCTTCGACAACGGATCAGCCTGTTTCTTCATCTCCCTGCTGACAACTGCCTTTTGTCTGCTGCTGACAGGCCATGAAGAAGAATCTCTCCAATCTGCATATCGTTCCAACACAGAATCCGGATTCAAAAATATTCCCGGAATATCACGGAAAAAGAATTCTCCATCTGCAGAGGTGGAAGGCCAATACATGAGGCGGCTTGGTTCGTAGGTTGTATCATCAAACAACTCCATACCGATATCCTCTGCCACTTTTCTTGCCACTGCTGCATATTCATCCGGCGATACGGTCCTTGATAACGGAATAATCAGACGGAGCCTTGGTTTCTCCGGTGTGTGTTTATGGGTAGAATAGATCAGGCATCTAAAATCAAAAAACATCTCTATCTGCTCTGCAATATCCTCTGTGGCATAGTCCATATCCAGTGTCAGACCTGAACGAAACAGTACATTCGCCTTTTTTCTCCTACCGCCCTTCAGCTTTCCAAGCACAAAACCACCCACATCCTTGATGGAATCCTGCTTTGCCTTGCTCATCTTCCGATACTGTTCCATCGTTTCACTGGTACGGACAGTATGAGAGAGACGCTCCAAAAAAACACTAAACTCCATCTCCTGTCCATTCCACTTCTTTTCCATTCGGGAATTTCCTGTTGAAATATACAGTTTCATCCTGCAATTCCTCCTAATCCTTTTTATAAAATTGGCACTCGTAGCCATCAGCACGAAGCGGAAGCCCGTGTACCCAGGAAGGCTGCTCTGCCATAATCCTGCATACCTCTTCCACGGATGATTCTCCTTCCGGCACTTCCAGCACCGCTTCATCATGTACATGAAATACAATAGAGAATCCCGCTTTCTTCAATCTCATCATGGCTTCTGCCAGAATATCTCTGCTGGTACCCTGCACGATATTCTCCACTAGCTTTGGCCCGTAAGTATCCATCCTTTCCCATTTCTTGTTTTCTCCCACACCTTCATAAGTCAGTCCATCCCTGCCATATTTGTTGACACCCATTCTTGGTTTCACATAGGCAAGTTTCCTTCCGGACGGGAGCATGGCAAACAAAATACCGGAAGCATACTGAAAACGAATCGGTCCTACCTGGGTTTCTTTCCTTTCACGGACTGCCCTCACGGCTGCTTCATCTACATTCCACCAAAACTGTGTAATATGCGGATTTGCATTTCTCCATGTAGATACCAGTCCCGGCAGTTCCTCTTCACTAAGTCCCATTGCCAAGGCTCCCATTGAAGTCAATGCCCCTACTGCTCCTCCGTATCCGAGAGCCAGTTCCGCAATCTTTCCCTTTTGTCGCAGTGGAGATCCTTTTGTAATTTCCTCTATTGGAACACCAAACATGGCAGATGCCGAAGCCTCATATATTTTTCCGTGTGTAGCAAATACATCCAGTCTCCACTGTTCCCCGGATAACCATGCCAGCACTCTTGCTTCAATAGCAGAAAAGTCTGCAACAATAAACCTGCATCCCTCTTTTGGAATAAATGCAGTACGGATTAATTCAGACAGTACATTTGGTGTGGATTCGTAGAATAATTCCAATTCCTCGAACCGCCCTCTTCTGACAAGACTACGTGCTAGTTCCAAGTCACTGATATGATTCTGAGGAAGGTTCTGTACCTGCACCAGTCTTCCTGCCCACCGGCCGGTACGATTTGCCCCATAAAACTGCAGCAATCCATGTACCCTTCCGTCCGAACACACTGACCGTTCAATCGCTTCATACTTCTTTACCGATGTTTTCGCCATGAGAAGCCGGAGTTTTAAAGCCTCCAGCACTTCCCCATCCGCATCCTCAATCAGCTCCGCAACCGCTCCTTTGGATAGGCTGTCGATTTCCACTCCACGTTCTGAAAGCCATCCTTTCAACTGCGATACGGAATTTGGATTTTCAAGCCCCGTTACCTCATAGGCACGGTTCGTCACAATGTCTTTATGTAACAGGTCACAGGTAATCGACTGTTCTACCAATTCCCTGTCAACTAAAACTCCCCTGTCGTTAATTTCCTGATCCAAACGGTAAAATGCCATTTCGGATTCCGGTATCGGAAACTTATGCAGTTTCTGCCGGATACCTTTTTCCACATCCACGTCACGGATGCAGTACGTTTTGAACTGTTCCCATTTTTCTGGTGCATGGCATGGAAGGTTCCTGCTCCTGCCACCGTTTGTTTTGGTCGGTTTGCAAGGCACACAAAAATAGCGGATTAAGTCCTTACCTTCCTTCAGCTTTTGCTCAGAAAGCCCCAGAACCGCCCCAACGCCCTCCAAAGAAAGCGGAAGTGCAAGCATAGCCGACTGTACTGCAGTACAAACCCACGATTCGGGAAATAAACGGACTCCCATATATTTTGAAAGACATGTACGCTCAAAATTAGCATTGAACGCTGTCTTAATGATTCCCACATCAGACAGGGCATTTTTTATTTCTTCCGTCAGTTGTTCGCCCTGTGCCAAATCAATAATCTTTGTTTCTTCATCATCAAAGCTGTATGCAAACAGCAGAATTTCAAATGCAGGGCTGTCCGCATAGGCATATACCCCACACTTGATTAAATCCACATCGGAAAAAGTCTCTATGTCAATTGCCAGTGTTCTGTATCCTATTTCGCCCATGCGTAACTCCTTCCCGACTTAATCTTGCTGACGGTCTTTCTGGAAATCCCCATACTGTCAGCAATATCATATACATGTTCCTTATTTCCAAGCCTTTCTCTAACTTCCCTTACCTGACTCTGATTCAGAGGTAGAACCTCCTCCTGCAGCCTTCTCCCCTGAACATAACGGGACAGCCTTTTATATCTTCCCATATTGCTGATCTGGTATTTCCCTTCCAGTCCGGAAATATCTGTCCATGTCTCTTTCATCAAAACAACTCCTCTATGTACGGGCGGCATACACCGCCCTTATCATTAGCCGAGGAAATCTTCATCCTCTACTGCTTCAAAATCATCCTCTGCATTGGTACGGCTGCTGAGTGCCTCTCCGTCTTTCAGCTTCTGGATGTTTCCAAGTCCTGCTGCCACACCACGGTTGCCATTGCTGTTGTAGCCATAGAAGTTTACACTGATTCTTCCGTAACAGCCGGAATACACTTCTGTCTGATCCAGGATTGGCTGTACCTGCTTATCAACCACCTGTGGTGCCTGTCTGCTGTTGGCATTAAAGAAATAACAGCCTTTGTATGCTTCATCCTCCGGTCTGTCAATGTCACCATCACGCAAAGGAAGCTTCAGATTCGGTGGAATCTTGCCACCCCACTTTGACAAAGATTCCTGCTTTGCAGCTTCCACCGCTGCCTGAATCTTTTTAATGGTTTCCTTATCAGACTTCGGGATAATGGCAGACACGCTGTACTTCGGCTCGCCGCCATTGATTGCTTCCGGCTCCCAACAATGCAGATAAGAAAATCTGCACGGTACGATTACTTTGGTCGGTGTTTCATTTTTGCTCATTTATTCATCCTCCTTAAAATCCGCCTCAGCGGTTTCTGTTTGAATTGGTGGTCTCTTATCGGATTCCGGTACCAAGGTGATTTTGCCCTGCGGCTTATACACCAGACTGCCCAGTATCTTCTGAAAATCTTTTTTGCCCATCAGCTTCTCCATTTCCGTGATACCAATCAGAGACTTCTTGTAAATGTCCTCATATCCGGCTGCTTTTGCAGCATCAGCCACTTCCTCTTCGTTGACATATTTGCGGTTACTTCTGCCTTCTACCAGTTTGAATCCGTTCCATACCCTTCCGTGTGTAATCGCTTCATCCTGTGCATAGGCATAAACATCTGCAGACCACTTGGCAAGTTCATCCGCCACCTTCAAAACCTCTGCGATTTCTTCCTCTGACAAAAGTTCCGGTGGTTTGAACTCCATTTGTGCCAATCGCAAATATTCTTCTGCTCTGGCACGGCAGGTATTTTTCGCTTTACAGAAACGACACCAATCTCCAACTACAAACTCTCCTTCGCCTTTGGCTGCCATCTCTGCCTTCGGCATCAACTCCTGCTCTGCCCATTCCATGAGGTCATGAACCGTAATTTCAAAGGTGCTGACATTTTCCAGTCTCGGCTGGTGGATGGTCATATTGACCTTTTCAATGTCATAAAGGGAATCGAACAATTCCAATGCTCCCAAAGAATATAAAAGCATCTGTGGATTCCATTCTGCAGATACAGCAATGCCTTTTCCGTACTTCAAATCCACAATGTATAAAGTATCATCAGCTACGATGACCAAATCTCCGGTACCGAATCCTTCCGGCACCCATCTGGAAAAGTCCAGTCTCTGTTCAATCATCACTACCGGATCACTGCATGACTGTTTCGCCTTTTCAATCTGCTCCATCGCAAAGGACACATAATCATCTGTGCATTCTTCCATCTCATCACAGTCATAATCAGATACCGGACGTTTGGAACGCTTCTTAAGAAACCGTTTCAACTTATGCTCTGCAAGAGCATGGGCAGCAGTTCCCTCCGCTGCGTAGATACTTTCCTCGTCCGCAAACTGCTTCTCCAACAATGCAGATGGGGTACAGTTCATCCATCGTTTGGAGGCAGATGCGGATAATATCGCATGCTGTCCCATTAAAGAGCCTTTGCATCACGAAGCAAATCTGCATATTTCTCCGGCTGTACCCCGGATAACTTATCTGCCCCATACTTTTGAATCAGTGCTTTGACCTGCTGCGTTTTTCCATCCTGCGATTTGGATGCCATGACCGCACGGACCTGTTCAATGGTAACGGCATTCTCTTGTTTCTCCTGACTCTTCTCATTTCCGCTTTCTTCATCCTTCTGCCCTCGTCCTTCTTCCTGATTTTTACTACAATTACATGAATGTGCCTTTCCTGCGAGGGCACGGACTCCTTCCGAAACCGCCAAAAGACCATCTGCAATTTTCAACAATTCCTCGCTCATAAACTGCTCCTTTCCACAAATTCTCCGTTTTGCTTTGTGAAATACCGGATGGGAATTCCTGCATGGTCAGCTTCCGCAATCTCCATACACATACCTTCACTCATCATTTCTCCAAATACCCATACTTCCCGGCACTCTTTCAACAATGAAAGTCCAAACTGAATCCCTGCCATCCGTTCCTGAACATCACTTTCCTTTAGGAACTGTGGAAAATACAAATGAGGCACTACCGGAAGACAGCCTTTTTCATAAGCAAATCTGGCATATTTTCTGGCAGGCTCCATATTCTTTTCTTCCGCTCCCCGGAACGGACTGCAGATAAACACCCTTTCCAAATCCTTTCACCTCCATCTTTCAGACAGGACTTATTTCTCTGCCCTTTTTGTCAAAGCAAATTCGGAAAGGATGCTGTTCATCGTAGCGAGGTCTTCGCCTGTTAAATTTTCTGAAAGCCGCTTCAACAGTTCCTGCTGATCTGGTTTTAAATACTTACGTCCAAGATAATAGCCATCTGCAACCCTGACGCCTCCACCATATCTGCCACGCACGGTTTCAATCGGGTGGGCAAGTGTCAATTCTTCAATATCATTCCGAATTGTACGAGTTGTAACATTGAATTCCTGTGCCAGATTTTCCATCGTTTCCTGACGGCGCACACACAGAATTTCCAATATCTTCTGCCTACGTTCATTCGCTTTCAACACTTGCCCACCTCCTTTCCTCTGCTTTGTGGCATCATCATAAGAGTTAAATAGGAAGGTTCATTTCCTATTTAAAAAACTTTTTGAGATTTTTTTCAGCAGCAGAGAGGAAGCCTGTCCATCATCCTTTAAGCGAAAAACACCCGACAAGGCGCAATTCAGATATTGCATCTTGTCGGGTGTTCCATTCAATCCATGTTTTTATGTACTGTTTTCCTATTTTACGAGTTCCGTAAGCCACGGAGCCATTGGCCTTGCAACTACTCTCGCATTCAAATATGCCATCTCCAACGTCAGACAGGTATTACCCAAATAGTACCCATCCATAACCGTCAGTGTCATGGCAAGGTCAGGTTTCTGCATATTCGTCAGATAAACCGGAAGAAGATACTGCACTCTCCCCTGATATCCCTGTGGGACTACAAGCCCCGGTTCAATTACCGACTTCCTTCTTCCAAGTTCTACTGCTGTTTCAAACAATAGCGGCAGATTCTTCACCTTCCGAATTTTAGCCGGAATTCGCTCCAGGTTCTCTTCATCTCCCAATATGTGATTTACGTTTACTCTTATAGGCCACTCTGGATTAAAGTTAATGCCACTCTGCGCCATATGATAGACGGGCTTTTGTGGTAATGGCTCGATGTATCTTAACTTTGGAGACAGTTCATCACAAAAACCTCTAAAATACCAATCTCTTAAAGAATCCGAAAAATTGTTTCTTTCAAAATAACCATAAATCCCCTTGTACTGAGGTGTGTATAATCCAGTATGGAAGCAGACGCATTCGTTTTCCAAATGAAAAATACTGTCTGCCTTTCTTGGATCACTTTCTGAATTAAAGTCAATAACCTGCTTGCGAAAAATTGTATGTATGTAACGTTCTAAAATGGGCGTGTCTGTATTCTTTGTTTCCCGGCTCGGCTTTCGGAATTTCCAAGACTCCGGCAGAGCCAACCTCTCCAATTCCGCTAAATGTCCATACCAATCCGGTACATATGCAAATTCAAATAAATCCGGTGCTATCATATGTTTCCTCTTTTCCTGTGGTTTTCTGTACTCATATCTGTTTTCTGTCTTTGCTTCCATCTCTTTCATCATGAGCCTCCTTTTTATTTTCTCTTGAAATATAAAATAGGTGTATCGCAATTCTATCGTTCTGTGAATTGCGATACACCTATCAATGCGTTTTTATCCATGGGCAAATTTCAGTAACTTCAACAAACATCGCATTCTACGTTGCTTTCCTGTGTCCATGTGATTTCTCCTTTTATGGTGTAATTTATTTCATCTCATACCTGTACTTTGATGTAATTCATAATATTCAACCTGTAGTGTAAACTATCTCTGAGGTGAATTGTAATGCATGACTATGTAAAAAATCTTGCGAAGGTAGTTCGGGCTGCCAGAGAAGAAGCCCATCTATCTCAAGCAGCATTAGCTGAACAAATAGGTTGTGATGAACGTACAATACTGAATATTGAAAATGACCGTGGGAATCCCAAGTTCGAAGTATTGTGCCAGATCATCGCTTATTTACACATTCCTGCAGACCAGATTTTCCACCCTGCCACTGCCACGGACGGGTTGAAAAAACAAAAACTGTTATTGATGCTACAGGAATGTGATGAGCAAGAGGCAGCCGAGATTCTTCCAGCAATTGAATACCTCTTAGCACTCATACATAAAAGAGGTAATTCAAACGATTAAAGGAACCAGCTAATCCGTTGTGATTCTGGTTCTTTTCTTTTTGTTGCCTTTTCTAAATCTTACTCTTGTAATATTTAATTATTACACAAGTAAGATTTCAAGTCAATATCTATTTTATGAAATTGACAATCATACCAATAACGTCTATAATATATTTATTACATCCGTAAGATTTAAGGAGGGATTTGAAATGAGCGATTTACCACAGATTTCTGAAGCTGAATTTGAAGTTATGAAAATCGTATGGAAACATGCGCCGATCAGTACCAATGAAATAACAGATAAACTATTACAGACCACAAGCTGGAGTCCGAAAACGATACAGACTTTAATCAAACGCCTTGTGACCAAAGGTGTTCTGACTTATGAAAAACAGAGCCGAGTGTTCGTTTATACCCCAGTCGTGAAAGAAAGCGAATACATCGGCCAGGAAAGCAATTCTTTTCTGGAACGTTATTATGACGGTGATATCACTGCGATGCTGTCTGCATATATAGAAAATGACAGACTGTCTGAAACAGAAATAGATACTCTCCGCTCCCTTCTTTCCAAGAGGCACCAAAAAGGAGGCAATTAACGTGGCTAATTTTATGATACGCTTTTTAATATGCAATGTGTTTATCAGCGGTATCATCGGAATTCTTTTGATAGCCAAGCAGATATTCAAAAACAACCTGTCCAGCCGGATGCAGTATAATCTGTGGTTTCTGCTTCTTGGGTTGCTGGCAGTTCCCTTTATACCGTTCCGTCTAATCGGATTTCCGCAAATCTTCTCGTGGCTCGGTAGCTTAAGATGCTCTCCTGCTTCCGGCACCGCAACCGCTATGGGAGAAGCTGTGGGAATTAATCCGACCGGAAATACAGACTGGATGAATGATTTCTCACTTTCTGTAAATAGTGAAACACCATCCATTGCCGGATACATATTATTAGGAATATGGATTGTAGGCATTTTTGCAATGATTATATTGGTAATCAAATCCTCTCTCCGTCTACGCACTTTGGAGAAATCTGCACTTCCCCTTCAGAACCCGGAAGTCCGCAGACTATATCATCGATGTATGGAGGAAATGGGAATTCACAGAAGTATTCCCGTTTACAGTACCGCATTTTTAAAATCCCCGATTATTGTGGGACTTTTGAAACCGTGTATTTATCTGCCGATTCATCTGATCTCTGATTACAACGAATCCGATATGCGGTACATGCTGTTGCACGAACTGCAGCACTATAATCACAAAGATGCTGTTGCCAGTTATCTGATGAACCTTGCCGGAGTAATATATTGGTTCAATCCTCTTGTCTGGTACGCACTGAAAGAAATGCGTAATGACAGAGAGGTTGCCTGTGACACCTCTGTTTTAAAGATGCTTGAAGAGGATGCTTACGAGGATTATGGCAATACACTGATCAACTTTGCTGAAAAGGTTTCTCTTACTCCTTTTCCGTTTGCTGCCGGCCTTGGTGGAAACATGAAGCAGATGAAGAGGAGAATTATCAACATTGCCTCTTATGAGAAGCCAACATTTATAAAAAGAGTAAAAGGCATGACTGCATTCATACTGACTGCTGTTCTTCTCATGGGATTCGCACCTTTTATTTCTACATACGCAGCAGATGGAAGCCACTATCAATGGGATTCTTCATCAGAAAATATATCCTATGTAGACCTTTCTACATACTTTGGCAAATATGAAGGCAGTTTTGTTTTATATGATTTGGAAAATGATGCATGGAGTATACACGACATGGAGCATGCCACCTTACGGGTTGCTCCAAACTCCACCTACAAGATATACGATGCTTTGTTCGGATTGGAAGAAGGCGTCATTACACCGGAAAATTCGTTCATTGCATGGAATGGAGAAACCTATCCATTTGAAGCATGGAACGCAGATCAGACCTTACAGTCTGCAATGAACTCCTCTGTGAATTGGTATTTTCAAGCAGTAGATGAACAGCTTGGAGCCTCTGACGTTTACAGCTATGTTCAAGAAATCGGATATGGTAACGAAAACATGAGTGGCGATTTCTCCTCTTATTGGATGGAATCCTCCTTGGAAATCTCTCCAATAGAACAGGTCGAACTTTTAACCAAGCTGCAGAATAACAGTTTCGGCTTCGCCCCTGAAAATATCAATGCAGTAAAAGATGCCATCTGCCTTTCAGCTTCCGATGCCGGAACATTCTACGGAAAGACCGGAACTGGCCGTGTGAATGGACAGGATGTAAACGGATGGTTCATCGGTTATATCGAAACTGCAGATAATACATACTTTTTTGCCACCAACATTAGTGCAGACAGCGATGCTACTGGCGGCAACGCAACTGAAATAACCATGTCTATCTTATCAGACATGAATATCTGGGTATCACAGAAATAACAAAAACGAGTAAAGGTTAACTGTAGAATTAACTTTTACTCGTTTTTTCGAGGCTTATAAATATTAAATGTTTTTTCTTTTTTTAATTACTACTTTTTGCAATATTCATAAATATTAAATGGTTCTTCTCTTTTTTCAAATAAGATATCAGCTTCTTTAATAATCTTAATAAGTTCTTCTGTCTCTACACCTACTGTTTTTAGTACAAGTAACTTCTTTTCATTCGTTATGAGAAAGAAAAAACCTTTGTACAAAAAGACTCTATCTATTTCTTTAAGTTCACAGATCTTTTTATCTTCTAATTTTATTCCCTGAACATCAATTTCCACTTTGTTATATCTTGATTTATTCCATACAAATTCATGGACATTATTTTCAAATTTTTTTCCCTTAGATTGAAACCAAATAATCCAAATCAATGCAATAATAGAAATCCCCATTCCCACATAAAACATCGGATAACTCTTTACAAAATAGCAGCCGATTGATAACAAAAATAATACTGGTGTCATTATATAAATAATTTTCCTTCTATTATTTTTTGTCTTAAGTAATTGATATGGCATAGCATATTCTAACGAAAGCATATACTCTAATGCTTTTCTATCTTCATCGGTCATAATAGACTTTATAATCATTTTTACTCCATCCTTCCCTTAAATACGTTAAGAGATTCCTATTCAAAAAGGAATCCCCCAATCGTTAATTATCCTCTCCGTATCCTCTTCTAACTTCTTCCTTCTTGAAACCAACCAAACAATAACTGCCGCTGTAAAACCTACTGTACAAATAACTACTCCGAAAAAATGACTTCTAATGCTTCCATATTGGCATAAATGCCATAATTGGCACAATAGAAATATGTAAAATATGAAGCTACTGATTTTACTGATTTTGGAAATATATTTCATAATTCATCTTGCTCCTTTTTAGTGTCCACGTATATCCAATTCATCCAATAGAGAATTTCCACTTCCCCAAGAATATACAATGTAATAACCCCTGTCCTTTATTTCTTCCGCAAATTGTAGTGTCCCGTGATCAATCCCCTCAATGGACTGCCCTTCCTGAATTTTCACCAAACATTCCCACTCATTACTTCTGTACCTTGAATAGTAAGCATCCAATTCTTCCAAAGACAAGTCACTTCGAATTAGAATTGCTCCGAAATACTGCATTCCATTTCCGTTTCCTGTCAGCTTCCCTGCTTGTGACAGTGACTCTATCAATTCCGTTTCCTCTGGCAGCGGAATTTCACATAATGTCTTTTCCACCTTATAGGCTGTATGGTTATTTATAAGCGGAATTGAAACAACTCCTCCTATTAATACAACTGCTGCCAATATTCCAACTACTTTTAATTTTTTCATGTGTCCTCCTTCCTTTTCTTACGCCTGTAAGATTACCACAAAACACAACTATTATCAAATCATTCTTTAATTCGATATTGGTAGTCTGGTATGTGCATAATTCCGTCATTTAGGATTTCATTCCCCAAATACTGAAAACTGCCATCCTCTGCAAACCTTACCGTAAGTTCATGGGTTATGACTGCATCATCACAAATGACCATGTCGCAAACCGCCTCAACTGTTAATGTGATTGTCCCATCCTCATTTTCTTTGATGTCGATAACCTCCGGCAGAGAAGTTCCAAAGAAAGTCGGTGCATAATTAAAGCATCCAAGTCGCGCCCAATAATACGTTTGGTTTTTCTCATCAAACACCGCATATTCCCGTATCTGCTCTGCCGTCACCGGAAGATACTCCATAATTAAATTTTCAAATTCCTCTTTTGGTATTCCATTTGGGTAATTCTCAGAATTAAACTTTTCCTGGTATTTCATTGCATACAGATATTCATAGATCCCATTATAATCCAGTTCTTCCATATGCTCTGTATCCCAATTGGAACATAAGAGGTTATTTCCCTGATATCCCAAACCACGCACGCATTTTTCAGACATTTCACGCTGTTCCTCTGTCATTGGCTTTATCCTTATTAGACAACTTCCATCCATAATCTCACTGACCTCTGGTGGCTCCGGTACACACAACTCATAGCAAAACCATCCCTTTTCCGTGTATTTCCATTCTTTGATCCTTGTATAAGAGATGTACGAAATCCCCGGCTTGTTGTCAGCATTCCAGATTCCTATTGTACTTACAACATACATATCTGTTCCATCAAAAATGAATTTCATTCTGCCCAATCCACCATCGTTGTGGACTTCATAAATTACTGCAGAACCACTTTTCCCTTCCATACATTCTTTCAGAAAACTGTCAACACTTTCATAATTCTCCATGTTAGAATATGTTACCATTGTTGTAACCAGACATCCTGCATCCTTTAGCTTCCTCTGCATTTCCAAAACCGTTTGATCATCCAAAACAACATTAGATGCTATCCCTTTATCTGCTGTTTCATAAATGTCAAGATAAAGTTCCATCTGCTTTTTACAGTCAGTCTCAGCTTCTTCCCTTTCCTGTTCATCTACCGGAAGGTCGTAGCCCTTTTCCCATTGTTCTGCAGCCTCTTCCTCGGCACTTTTTATCTCCTCCGTGGAAGATACATCTTCCGTATCTTCCACAAGAGATTCATCCACAATACTATCTTCTTTTCCACAGGCACATACGAAGCATCCAATCAGAAATGCCATAATCAGCAAAATGCTTTTTTTCTTTAATGCCATAATATCATCCTTTCTTTCAAAGCAAATTTAATGTGCTTTTGCTATTGGCGGCAGTTCCAACTCTATTTGTTCTATAGAATTGGAAAGATACCTGAAAGTTCCGTCTTCAAATGGATGGACCACAACCGTATTCCGAAAAGCGAGATCGGAATTGTAATCCGGCCATACTCCATCAACGATAAGCGTAATTGTTCCATCCGCATTTTCTGTATAATCAACCACCTCTCCAAAGGGCGGATATGGGCTGGCATAAATCATGTCATATTCATAGCTATTACTTTTTTCGTTATATTTACAATATTTTCTTAGTTGTTCCGTGGATACCGGGAAATATGTAGTCATTATTTTCTCGTATTCTTCTGCTGGAATCTCCCAATTGTCCGTTTTTAAATTTTTCCCTGTATAAATTCGATAAATATCCTCAAACATGCAAGGCATCAATATATCTTCCACATTGCTGCTATCCCAGTTTACAACCAGCATATTATAATTTACATAACTAAGACCAGCTATATATTTTTCTGTAAGTTCTCTGCATTTTTCTGGAAGTAACTTTACTCTCCAATATTCTCTCAATCCTGCATGCGCAACTGGATTTTCAAACGTATAAATAAAATATCCTTTTTCAGTAAATTTAATTTCTGACAAATCACTTACCGAAGTTCCAAGTATCTCTGGTTCTCCGCCCTCTCTCCATCGAATGCCTACATAGTAACTTTGCAACTTTTCATTTCGATAGACAAATGTCTGTGCGCCAAGCAATCCATCAGCTTGAACCACAAATACTGTTATCAATGTATCCTGACCAATAAGATAACTTTTATAGAAATTTTGCAATTTATCATAATTTTGCATCTCTACATTTTCTTTAACGCATACATATCCACTTTTTCCAAGTATTTTTATAACCTGTTCTCCCTGTTCATTTGTAAAACCATCAATTCCAGAAGCATAGGCAGGTACATCATCTATAATTACAATATCCTTATATACCACCTTCACCAGTTCTGCCGCAGTTAGTGCTTCATTTTGGATATTTTTGCTCTCTTCTTCAGACAGTAAACTTTTTGACTGAGGAATAATCCAATACGGCGAATTATCTTCATTTTCCCTCTCGTAATCAGACTCCTCCTGCCAAAACTCTATATCTGATATCTGTACTGGCTTTTCCCATGTTTCCTCTGCTGATGATTTTCTGACGTTCTTCTCAAAAAAGATTCCTACACTTACAATCATCACCAAGAGGATAACAAAAATGATTCCAAACTTTTTTATAAACCATTTTATATCTTCCATTACTGTCCTCCATATATATCATTCCATTCATCTTCGGTTAAGCGTGGCGTATGCCATGTAATGTTGTTATTTTCTTCCTCTGAAACAATGTAATTTGATACATACTGTACTCTACCATCAGATAACGGTCTGACCGTAACATCATGCATATATACATCAGAATCTCCTGCATACGGATATACTACATGAACATTGAGCGTAATCGTTCCATCCGAATGTTCCGTATACCCAACCACCTCGGAATATGGATATTCTGGATACTCTATCTCATAAAATCCTCTTGGTTTATATTCGTATGTTTGAGTTTGATAATCGTAAATAGTTTTTTTCTGCAATTTATCACTGTCGATATTAAAATATTCCATAATTACATTTTCAAACTCTGTTTTAGGAATATGATAAACTGCACCTATGCCTAAGTTATCATCTGCTACATATGGAAATTTTTCATTATGCAACTTTGGGTACAACAAATCAAACATGTCATAGAAATTCAGTTCTCCAAAATCATCCTCATTCCAATCCACTAAAAACATATTATTTAACTCATATCCTATTAGCAAAAGATATTTTTCATTTAATTTCCGACACTTTGCATCCAATGGCAGTATACGAAATGCTACATGCTCTTCTGCAGAACTTAATGTTAATACATACAATTCTTCTGAAAAATAAGTTCCAGAAAACATCAGATATCCATCATCGGTATATCTCCAATGATCGGTTTGATATTCACCCTCATCTTCACTTTTCATAATTCCATCTTTATATCCGTAGTAACATCTTTTCACATGAACCACTCCATTTTCTGTCTGTAAATGATAGACTGAAAATCCTCCCAGACTACTCACTTGGATAATTGTCACTTCTGCTTCTTTCTGGTTCTCTACCGAATCACAAAAATCCATCACACTTTGCATTTGTGTCATATCAACTCGATTTTCACAATCAACCGCTGCATATCCGCATTCCCCGAATCTTTTTATGACTTTACATACGGTTTCCATATCCGTTAGTTCATTGTTTTTTGCAGCTTCCACATAAATATCTATCGGAATGTTTATAAAATTGTCATCTATTTTTTTCTCATCGACAATTTCAACAGATTCAGAAGCTACTGGTTCTTCTGTATTCCCTTTACATCCCGAAATTTCCATCAAAAATCCTATACTAATTATCAGACAACCACTTTTCAAGAACCTGACTATCTTTTTTGACAACATAACCACTTCCACCTCTTCCCTTTACATCTTCTACCATACTAATAATCATAATAGGACGATCCATATTTTCATCCGTTGTAAAAACAGAAAACCATCCCCATTCCGTTCCTGTTGTATCTTCTTTTGACGCTTTGATTTCTGCAGTTCCTGTTTTTCCAGCCAATGTAATATCCGTTCTGCATGCTGCATAGCCAGTACCATGAGGATTGTTTATGACTTCTTTTGTATCCTCCAAAACCATCTGTGCTGCATCCTTTGTAAATGCCGCTGTGATCCAAACGTTCGGTATCGCATCTTCCTTATATGTAAGATATGGTTTTATCATATTTCCTTCATTGCAAAATGCAGAATATATACAAGCCATATGCAAAGGATTTACAAGAATCTGACCTTGTCCATACCCACTATCAGCCAACTGTATCTCTTTCTCAATTTTATCTGTGTTAGAAAACTGCGATTTCGCCACTTTAATATCAAACGGAAGTTCTTCATTAAATCCCAATTTTGTCAATGAACTTTCCATATCTCTTTCACCAATTTTTAATGCCGCCTTGGCAAAATAAATATTGTCTGAATATATCAAAGCATTTTTTAAAATAACTGGCTCATAGGCATGAAGCGTCGTTACATGATAAGACCCCCATGATGAATCTTTCTGCCAGCTCAAACCTTCATTTTCATAATCCTCGTTAGGATCAATCGCCCCCGTTGTTAATCCAATAGCAGCTATGATTGGCTTAAACGTAGAGCCTGGACACCAGACCTGTCGAAAACGATTATACATAGGTTTGTTCTCATCTTCATTCAGCGCATTCCACTTTTCACTTGACATGCCCCTAATAAAATCGTTGTTATCATATGAAGGTGTACTGACTAAAGCCAATACTTCTCCCGTATACTGATTCATAGCAACTGAACAGCTCTTATCATCTTTAAATTGTTCATATAATTCTTTTTGCAAATTCGAATCTATCGTTAGTTTTATATCTTTTCCATTTTCTACAATCGTGCTTACTATGATTTTTTTCTTATTGCCATTTGAATAAACAATAGTAATAGAACACCCATTCTGTCCCTTTAATTCTTTTTCAAATAATCCTTCCATTCCACTTTTTCCAATAACACTGTTCGATGTATATCCTTCTCCGTCATGTTCTTCTAGATCTTCTGCTGTAACGTTTTGAACATATCCCACTAAATGTGCGGCAGCCTCACCGAGCGGGTACTCCCTTATACCAATATCTGAAATTTTCACACCCGGAATTTCTAATAATTTTTCATGTCTTTCTTTTTCAGCTAGTGTTTCTTTATCTGGCTCAAGCGACAGTAATTTTAATTCATCAACCTTTGGTATTGTTTTTAATGGTACAAATGAATCTTCTTTTACCCATTTAGCTGATAATTTCCGTTCTATATCTTCCACCTTCATTTCCAACAAGTCTGCAAGCTGACTAATAGCATCATCTCTATTCTCCAATTTACCTGGAACTACACCTACAGAAGAAGCCACCCCCTTGCCTGCAAGCACACGTCCATTTCGGTCTAAAATCTGTCCCCTCTCAGCATTTGTTACAGATACTTTGACTTTATCCGTAGAATCCAACTCTGGGAATATTAAAGAATCGCTCCATACCAATTTGTACGTTCCTTTTTCTTGTATAAATGATACATTATTTTCAAAAGTTACATTTCCTGCAACAGTATCCATAGATGTTTCATAACATATCTCTTTTTGTTCTTTATCATAAGATGTAATATGAATTTTAATATTATCTACACCAATTCCCTCATAAATAGCAGAATTACGTTTCACAAAATCTTCCTGACAGATATTCCCAGATGCTCCTACATCAATCATTTCATACATTTGTTCATATTTCTGATTCGAAATATATGACATATACTCTTTTAATGTTTCTTCTGGTGATGCATCCGGTACGTTTATGTACCATACAAAAATCGCAGTCCCAACCAAAATCAAGCATAAATTAATCATCCAGATAGTCCCATAATTTTTTCTTTTCTTAATATTTTTTCTTTTCCTCATATTTCTCCTTTTCTTACAGTTGTAAGATTTATTTTTAAAAAAATTTGCAACCATTCATATACTATTAAACTTCTATCTAATCTTACACCTGTAATATTTATAAGTCAAGTTATTCTTTATCACTAACATATCATTCTGAAATATAGAATACCTACATAGCAAGCACTGCCTGTGTCATGACACAGGCGAAATCCCCCACACTTTCCTATCGTCTGTGTGGTCGAATTTCCATAGGGAAGTATCCCTAACCCTCTCTCGATTTTTCTTCGGTTATTCTTCATTTTACCGTCGAAATGCATTGACCTTTCCTGCCGTTTTTGCTACAATTTGCTATGGGTAATTACACCCAAAATTGAATAAAACATGAAACAGACTGTTGTAAAAATCGAACATTTTACAGCAGTTTTTTTGTACCCAAATTTAGAAAGGACGTGGCACAATGGCAAACCGAAACCGCACTAATCCGGTGCAATTTTATCTCAGTGATGATGAGCAGTACATTCTCACTACCAAATTCAAAGCATCCGGTATGAAAAGCATATCAGCTTTCTTACGCATGCTGGTTTTATATGGATATGTGTATGATGTCGATTACAGTTATCTGCGAAATTATAATACAGAGCTTGGACGAATCAGCTCAAGTCTGAATCAGATTGCAAAGCGGGTAAACAGTACCGGAAACATCTATCAGGACGATATGAATGAAGTAAAGGAGTTGATGAATAAAGTATGGCATACACAAAAATCCATGCTATCAAAGCAACCGTTGATAAAGCAATAGATTACATCTGCAATCCCAACAAAACAGATGAGCAAATCTATGTTTCATCTTATGCGTGTGCACCAGAAACAGCAGCGATTGACTTTAAGTACACCCTTGACCATTGCATGGAGAACAGTCCTAACAAAGCCTATCATCTGATACAGGCTTTTGCTCCGGGAGAAGTCAGTTATGAGGAAGCTCACCGCATTGGAAAAGAACTTGCTGACAAGGTTTTAGAAGGGAAATATTCGTATGTTCTCACCACACACATTGATAAAGGACATATTCATAATCACATCATATTTTGTGCTGCTGATAACATCGAGCATAACAAATATCACGACTGCAAACAGTCGTATTACCACATCCGGAAACTAAGTGATGAACTATGCAAAGCGCATAACCTTTCCATCATCATTCCGGGTGGTGAACGTGGTAAAAAATATAAAGAATGGCAGTCTGAGCAGAATGGCTCTACTTGGAAAACCCAGCTTAGAAGGGACATCAATTTTTGCATCAAGTCAGCTTCCACATACGAAGATTTCTTACTTTTAATGAGAGCCAAAGGATATGAAATCAAAGGGGAATCCATAGTAACCGTAAGCGGTTCCATAGAAGAAGGTGCCGCCAAATACATCTCTTTCCGTCCTTTGGATAAAGAACGTTTGGATTGTCAACACTTTTTCAGACAAATTTTTTTAGGTTATTTTCCCGATATTGT